>Ga0208004_1000037_pt1 | contig 43714 bp, 38 predicted proteins | sample DEB08_DNA_6_FD_184522 | JGI IMG/M metagenome (GOLD analysis project Ga0208004, IMG submission 184522) | Aqueous microbial communities from the Delaware River and Bay under freshwater to marine salinity gradient to study organic matter... | ecosystem: Environmental > Aquatic > Marine > Coastal ...
GGCACTGTGTTGTCGACGATCAACGGCAAACCGTTTTCATGGGCAACTTTTGCGATGCCTTCAATGTCAAGCACGTTGTTGCGTGGGTTCGCCAAAACTTCACCGTAAAACGCTTTTGTGTTTGGCTTGATCGCTGCGCGCCACTGATCAAGATTGTCTGGGTCTTCGACAAAACTTACGTCAATGCCCATTTTTGGCAGTGTGTAGTGAAACAAGTTGTAGGTGCCGCCGTACAAACTTGGTGACGCAACAATGTGCGCGCCAGCCTCAGCGAGTGTCAAAATCGCCAACAACTCTGCTGATTGACCCGAACTAACTGCAAGTGCGCCAGGCAGACCAACTGCAGTTGTGATGCCACCTTCGAGTGACGACAGTCGTGCCTCAAGAACACCCTGAGTCGGGTTCATGATGCGGGTATAGATGTTTCCGATCTCGGCAAGTGCAAACAAATTTTGCGCATGCTGCGCATCGCGAAACACATAACTTGTCGTGCGATAGACCGGCACCGCGCGTGCGCCAGTTGCTGAGTCTGGTTCTTGACCAGCATGAATTTGACGAGTTTCAAAGCCCCAATTTGCGTTTGTCATAGGCTCGGCAAACTATCAGGCTAATCCCGACTAAACAACTCGGGTTTCAAGAATTCTCAATTTTTGCTGACTTAAAAGACTCAGCCGCCTGAAATTTCGGAAACCTTTTTCTTTCCCTTTGAAATCCACGGCATCATCGAGCGCAAGTGAGCCCCAACTTTTTCAATTGGATGATTCTTGCCCGCGTTGCGAAGTTCAGAGAAACGCTTACGTCCCGAGTCGCTTTCGGCAATCCACTCTTCAGCAAATTTGCCCGTCTGAATTTCTTCGAGAATTACTTTCATTCGCTTCTTAGTGTCGGCATCAATAATTCGTGGTCCACGAGTTACATCGCCATATTCAGCAGTGTCTGAAATCGAATAACGCATGCCAGCAATGCCCTCTTCGTACATCAAGTCGACAATCAATTTCACTTCGTGTAAACACTCGAAATATGCCATCTCAGGTGCATAACCAGCTTCAACAAGTGTTTCGAAACCAGCCATCACGAGTGAAGTCACGCCGCCACACAACACAACTTGTTCTCCGAACAAGTCAGTTTCTGTTTCTTCCGGAAATGAAGTTTCGATTACTCCGGCACGAGCGCCACCGATTGCTTCGGCATACGAAAGTGCCAACGCTTTTGCCTTACCTGTCGCATCTTGATGTACGGCAATCAGTGCCGGCACTCCGCCACCTTCAGTGAATGTGCGTCGCACCAAGTGACCTGGGCCCTTTGGCGCAATCATGATTACATCTACACCCTTCGGTGGCGAGATTCGCTCGAAACGAATATTGAAACCGTGTGCAAATGCCAACGCCTTGCCATCAGCGAGGTTCGCCTTAATGTGCTCGTCGTAAATTTTCTTCTGTTCGGTATCTGGCGCAAGAATCATGATCACATCTGCCCACTTGGTGGCTTCGGCAATCGACAAAACTTTCAATCCTGCTGCAGTTGCTTTTGCTGCCGAGGTCGAACCCTCGCGCAAGCCAACGACAACATCAACACCCGACTCTTTGAGATTCAACGCATGCGCGTGACCTTGTGAGCCGTAGCCGATAATCGCAACTTTCTTTGAGCGGATAATCGACGGGTCAGCGTCTTTCTCGTAGTAAACATTTGCAGCCATTAACTTGCCTTTCCCTTGGTTTCTTTCACTGCACGAACACGAGCAGTGCGATCTAGTTTTGGCAACGCCACACGACCCGTGCGTTGAGATTCAATGATTCCATATTGTTTCAGTAATTCTGAAAAGTCGTTGAGTTTTTCAGGGCTTCCGTCCAAACTTACGCTTAGCGCTTCTGGGCCAACCCCAAGAATCTTGCCCTCAAAAATATTGACGAGTTCAACGATTTGACCGCGCTGTTCGGCTGTCGCACGCACGGTGGCAACCATCAATTCGCGTTCAACAGAGTTGCGTGGGTCAAGTTCTGATATTCGCACCACGTCTACAAGTTTGAACAATTGCTTGACCATCTGCTCGAGAGTTGCGCTTTCAAGATCGACGACAATCGTGATGCGACTGTAATCTTCTTGCTCTGTCGGCGCTACGGCAAGCGAGAAAATGTTGTAGCCACGACGCGCAAACAGCGAAGCAACTCGTGCCAAAACGCCAGGTCGGTTCTGCACCAACACCGAAAGAACATGGTGATTCGGCTCGCTACCAAAAGGATTAGATGTTGTCATCGCAACAACTCCCTTCGCTTTTCTTGAGATGGTTGCAACATAATCTCGTCGTTGCTACGACCTGCTGCCACCATCGGAAACACCTGCTCGGTCGGTGCAACTCTGAATTCAACAACGACTGGTCGATCATTGATGCTGTTTGCTTTGTCGATTGCCGACTCAACTTCTTCTGGAGCTTCAACTCGAATACCGACACAGCCCATTGACTCAGCCATCTTCACATAATCAGGAACTGACTCTGAGAAGTGCACTTGGCTGTAACGATTGTCGTAGAACATTTCTTGCCATTGACGCACCATACCCAAGTTCGAGTTATTCAAAATGCCAACCTTGATTGGAATCTGCTCAACTGATGCAGTGATCAACTCTTGGGCTGTCATCTGGAAACAACCGTCGCCGTCAATTGCCCAAACTGTTTTGTCTGGACGACCAACTTTTGCGCCAACTGCTGCAGGCACTGAGAAACCCATCGTGCCGAGACCACCAGAGTTAACCCATGTATACGGTTCGTTGAAGTGCCAAAACTGGCTTGACCACATCTGGTGTTGCCCAACGCCAGACACCAAAATTGTGCCTTCCGGTGAAGCATCGCGAAGTTTTTCAAGACAATATTGTGGCTTGAGCGCAGCACCTGGCTCGCTTGGCTCGTAAGCAAGTGGAAAGTTTTCTTTCCAACCGTTTACGCGACTGCGCCACGCAGAGATATCTGCTTGTTTCGTTCCGCCTGCCATCAAATCTCGCAACGCAACAATCATTTCTTCGATCACCAATCGGCAGTCACCGACGATCGGCACGTCAGGCTTGCGCACCTTGCCTTGTTCAGCAGGGTCAATATCGACGTGAATGATCTTTGCGTCTGGCGCAAAAGTCGAAACTTTGCCGGTTACTCGGTCATCGAATCGTGAGCCGAGAGCAATCAACAAATCAGCACGCTGCATCGCAGTAACTGCGGTTGCTGTGCCGTGCATGCCAGGCATACCCAAGCACAACGGATGATTATCAGGAAACGCGCCACGCGCCATAAGCGTCGTAACAACCGGAATGTTCATCAACTCGGCAAGTTCACGCAACGCTTCCGCTGCACGTGCTTTCAACACGCCGCCACCGACATAAAGAATCGGCTGTTTCGATTCGAGAATTAACTTCGCCGCTTCTTTGATCATCCGCGGATGACCCTTGGTCGTGGGCTTGTAACCAGGCAAACTGTCGATCACTTCATCGTCTGAAGGCCAGTGCCAAGTCATCATGTTTTGCAAAACGTCTTTAGGCACATCTATCAACACCGGGCCAGGTCGACCAGTTGTAGCAATGTGAAACGCTTGGCGAATCGCTAGAGGCAGATCATCTGCACTCATTACAAGTTCGTTGTGTTTTGTAATGCTTCGTGTGATGCCAACTGTGTCGCACTCTTGAAATGCATCAGTGCCAATTGCGCTCGTCGGCACCTGCCCAGTAATGGCCACCATCGGTATCGAGTCCATGTATGCATCGCACAACGGAGTAACCAAGTTTGTTGCCGCAGGACCACTAGTTACCATCGCTACACCTGGTCGACCAGTTACGTGTGCATAACCTTCGGCCATGTGACCAGCACCCTGCTCGTGCCGAACAAGAATGTGGCGAATAGTCGACTTAATCAACGGGTCATACGCAGGCAAAATGCAGCCACCTGGCAACCCGAACATCACTTCAACTTTTTCTAGCTCCAGACCTTTGATCAGGGCTTCGGCTCCTGTTAGTTGTTGATTCGATTTCATTTTGGTCTCCTGTTGCTCTTACTTCTTAATTTTTCACTGGTTTAAATTTGGGGAATAAAAAAACCTCCCTGGCGGGAGGTTTTCGGCGCACGCTTTAGAGCGCGCGCCTAGAGAATGACGACGACAGAAACGCTAAGAGTGCCTTTTGAATTAAACATCCCTTCCAGTGTGGCAGTACTGTGTTCTATTCGCAACCCAAAATATGAAGATTCTGCAGACCCCCGACGAGCGATTTAACTCGCTTCCCGACTGGCCTTACGAGCCGAAATACACGCTCGTCGAAGCGACGACTTCAGATTCGGTCAAGCTTCGCATTCATCATGTTGATACTGGTGCAGGCACTTCAGGCGAAACAGTTTTGTGCATGCACGGCGAACCAAGTTGGTCGTATCTTTATCGAAAAATGATTCCGCGGTTTGTTGCGGCTGGTCACCGTGTCATCGCGCCAGACCTAGTTGGTTTTGGCCGAAGCGACAAACCAAGTGAAACTTCTGACTACACATATGAACGACATGTCGATTGGATGACGCAATGGCTCGTTGCAAATGATCTAAACAATCTCACGCTGGTTTGTCAAGACTGGGGCGGGTTAATTGGTTTGCGTCTTGTTGCTGCGATGCCTGAAAGATTTTCTCGAGTCGTCGCTGCAAACACTTTTTTGAATGTCGGTGATCGCCCACCAAGTGATGCATTCATGGCGTGGCGCAAATACAGCCAAGAGACGCCGGTGTTCAATGTCGGAGCAATCATGCAAGGTGGTTGCAAGATAAAGCCACTCACAGATGAAGTGCGGGCCGCATACGACGCACCGTTTCCTGATGAAAGTTATAAGGCTGGTGCTAGAGCGTTTCCGACACTCGTGCCGATCACACCTGATGATCCATCGTCGCAAGCAAATGTTGAAGCATGGAAGTCTTTGCGAAAATTCAATAAACCGTTTCTTACAGCGTTTAGCGACAGCGATCCAGTGACTGCTGGTGGCGAAAAATATTTTCGACGTGAGATACCTGGCTGTGACGGTCAACCACACACGACGATTACCGATGCTGCTCACTTTTTGCAAGAAGACGCTGGCGAAAAATTCGCCGACGTCGTAAATCAATTTATTCGATGATGTTTGTGATCGCTCCGCGATCAGCGCCTTGCGCAAGTTTGGCGAATTTTGCCAAAACTCCGCTCGTATAACGCGGAGGATTTGGTTTCCAACCCTTTTTGCGATTCGCTAACTCGGCTTCAGAAATAAGCAAGTCAAGTTTTAGTGAAGGAACATCAATCAAAATCCTGTCTCCGTCGTTGACAAACGCAATTGGTCCGCCGTTAGTTGCTTCTGGTGCAACATGACCAATACAAAAACCCCAAGTGCCACCGCTAAATCGACCGTCGGTAATCAATGCGCAGTCACTGCCTCGACCTGCACCTTTCATCGCCCCAGTAATCGCCAACATTTCACGCATTCCAGGCCCACCCTTCGGGCCTTCGTAACGAATCACAAGCACGGTGCCAGGTTTGATATCACCCGACAAAATTGCAGCCATTGCACCGTCTTCGCCGTCAAAAACTCGTGCCGGACCTTCAAAGTGCATCTGCTCTGCAGAGAGACCTGCAACTTTTACTACTGCGCCATTTGGTGCGAGCGAGCCGCGCAAAATGTTGATTCCGCCTTCGGTGTGGATTGCATTCGACAACGGATGAATCACTTCGCCATCTGGTGCTGGTGGGTTCAACTCGGCCAAGTTTTCAGCCATCGTTTTTCCTGTCACTGTCATCACATCACCGTGCAACAGACCTGCATCAAGTAAATGTTTCATCACCACAGGCACACCGCCAACTCGATCTATGTCTGTCATGTGATATTTGCCGCCAGGCTTTGTATCTGCAATATGTGGCACTTTTGCTGCGATGCGATTGAAGTCGTCGAGCGACAATGGCACGCCCGCCTCGTTGGCGATGGCCAACAAATGCAACACCGCATTCGTGCTGCCGCCTAATGCGTTGACGATCGCAATCGCATTTTCAAATGCTTTTTTAGTCATGATGTCACGCGGATAAATTCCGAGACGCAACAAGTTGACAACTGCTGCGCCGGCTCGTTGCGCATCGTCGTCACGTCGCGAGTCAACGGCCGGTGGCGACGCACTGCCCGGCAAACTCATGCCGAGTGCCTCGGCAATGCTCGACATCGTGTTTGCGGTAAACATGCCACCGCATGCTCCTTCGCCTGGGCAAGCTTCACGTTCGATTTCTTCGAGTTCTTGCTGCGACATTTTTCCCGCCGCACAAGCACCGATTGCTTCAAACACAGTGGTGATGTCAATGTTCTTGCCATTGTGTACGCCGGGCAGAGTTGATCCGTTATAAACGAAGACACTTGGCAAATTGAGTCGTGCAGCAGCCATCAACATCGCCGGAATGCTCTTATCGCAACCAGCCAAACCGACGAATCCATCAAAACGCTCAGCGTGCATCACAGTTTCGACGCTGTCGCAAATCACTTCACGACTCACAAGCGAGGCGCGCATACCTTCGTGACCCATGCTTATGCCGTCGCTCACAGTTATCGTGCCAAATTCAAGTGCGACACCACCCGCTTCGCGCACACCAATTTTGGCGCGAGCAGCAAGTCGCTTCAACGAGACATTGCAAGGCGTAACTTCATTCCATGAATTAGCAATGGCGACTTGTGGCTTCACCCAGTCGTCATCACCCAAACCAACTGCACGCAACATCGCACGCGATGCCGCCTTTTGATTGCCGTCAGTTACGTCGCGACTGCGCGGTTTTACATTTACTGGCGTGCCGCTATCGCGAACTGTCATAGATTAAGAGACTAGTTGCTTCTCTGCTTTCGGTCTCTTTAGATAAATCGCAAGAACTGGTAACAAGTATGCGAAATATGTGATCACACGTATTCTCTCGGGGTTTGCGTGCCAGCCGAATAGTCCACGCATGAAATCATAAAAAGTTCCACCGGCAGACCAAATGCCAGTTTCAATTGTCCATGCTGATTCAATCAAATAACCAGTTTCTAGACCAAGCAGTTCTCGAAATTCGTGAACGGTCTTGCCAGCAAGACCAGCGGCAAACATCAGCAACAAAACCGCTGTCACGTTGAAGAACGTCTTGAGATTTACACGATTGCCAGCTTTGAAAATAACTACGCCAATAGCTATCGAAACGACCAAACCAATCAGACCGCCAATAACTACTGAAGAACCAGATGCTGTTTCGGTTTTGGCACTCAACAAAAACAAGGCAGTCTCGAGACCCTCTCGTGCAACAGCAACAAAGGCAATCGTCACAAGAGCTCTCTTCGATGACGTTTCAACTTTCTTGCGCAAATCTGCAGTCATGTTTCGCGCGTTGGCTCGCATCCAGAAAATCATTTGTGTCAACACGAGCATTGCAGCTAGGGCCAATGTGCCCTCAACTGCATATTCAACGTTGCCGTTAAGGCCATCAACGAGAACATAAAAAGCAATGCCGGTAACGAGACACGCGATGGTGGCAGCAATCGTGCCGAGCCACACTGATCTTGATTCATCACTGCGATTTGTCTTTGCCAAATATGTAAGCAAAATTGAAATGACAAGGGATGCTTCAAGTCCTTCGCGAAGTGTGATCAGAAAACTTGAACCCATAATTTTGCTCTTTCGACAACGTGATTTGTTAGGCTAGCCTAACATTTATTAGGTTCACCTAACAACTCAGGATTTTCAAGAATGTCGGCTTATTTTGTGCGCTTTGACTGAAGTATCGCCGTCACTGCCTTACCGTCGGCCTTGCCCTTCGATGACTTCATAATTGCGCCAACCAAAGCCCCAAGTGCCTTTTCTTCACCGGCACAATATTTTTGCCAAGCACCAGGTTCTGCAGCAATCGCGGCGTCGACCATTGCTTCGAGTGCTCCAGTGTCGAGCGCTTCGAACCCGCGCTTTGCGGCCATCGCCACAACATCGCCGCCACCTGCCTCAATCAAATCGGTGAGCAAAGTTTTTGCCTGAGTAGAAGTAACTTTTGCGTCTCGCTCAAGAATTGTCAGCGCTGCTAGATCGCGTGCCGGTACTTTTGGTGTCGGCCCTTGTTCAGCAAATGCTTGTTGCACATAAATCACCGAGCGCCGCGGATCGCCGCCGCAACTTACGACTTCACGAACATATTCATCTTGGCCACGCTCAACGACCACAAAAGCAGACTCACCATCTTTGTCGACACCGCAAAGTTCGGCCAATGCATTGCGACGTGCCGCGGGCAAAACTGGCAGCGCAGCACGAACTTGGTCAATCCAAGATTGCTCAGGCACAAGCGGCACCAAATCTGGCTCTAAGAAATATCTGTAGTCATCCGCGTCTTCTTTTGTCCGCAAAGTTTCTGTGCGACCGGTTGCATCGTCCCAGTGCCGAGTTTCTTGACGCACTGTGCCACCACTTTCAATCAGATCAACCTGACGACGTGCTTCATAATCAATAGCGCGACCGACCGAGCGAATCGAGTTCACATTTTTGATTTCACACCGCGTGCCAAATGGAGTGCCAGCCTTATGTACCGAGACGTTGACGTCGCAGCGCATCGAACCCTCTTCCATTTTTGCATCACTTGCACCAACAGCGAGCAAAATTGCCCGTAACTCTGCAACATATTGACGAGCCTGTTCAGAAGTTCGAATATCGGGTCGCGAAACAATTTCAACAAGTGGCACACCGGCACGGTTGTAGTCAAGTAGCGAATAGTCGCTGCCGTGAATTCGACCCGACGAACCACCAAAGTGAGTCGACTTTCCGGTGTCTTCTTCAAGGTGAGCGCGCTCAACACCAATGCGCACATCGCCAGGCAACATCAAAAAGCCATCAACGTTTAACGGATGGTCGTATTGAGTGATTTGATACGCCTTCGGTAGGTCTGGGTAAAAATAATTTTTGCGATGAAAAGTACACGGTTGAACTTTGCAGTTCAAAGCCAAGCCAATTCGCATTGCCAACTCGACAGCATGCTTGTTGAGAACAGGCAGCGCCCCAGGCAAGCCAAGCGTCACCGGGTCAATATTCGTATTTGGCTCATCGCCAAATCGATTCGTGCTCGCACTGAACATTTTTGTCTTTGTGGCCAACTCGACGTGAACTTCAAGTCCGACAACAAGTTGCCAACCATTCGGCAGTGTTGTGTTATCACTCATGAGGCACGCTCGAGTTCGGCGGCAACTTTAAACATCGTCTGCTCACCCATTGTCGTTGCCAATACTTGAATGCCTACAGGCATCGAATCTGTACCGACGCCAAATGGCACACTCATTGCGGGGTGCCCAGCCAAGTTCGTCGGAATCGTGAAAACGTCGCACAGATACATTGCCAACGGATTATCTGTTTTAGAGCCGAACTTAAAAGCGGTCGAAGGCGAAGTCGGCGTCAAGATCGCATCGACATCTTTATATGCACGTGCAAAATCATCCGAAATGAGGCGACGTACTTTTAGTGCCTTTCCGTAATACGCATCAAAGTATCCCGCCGATAGCGCATACGTGCCGAGCATGATGCGACGCTTGACTTCTTCGCCAAAACCAGATTCGCGAGTGGCTGCGTACATTGCGTTCAAATCTGCTGCATCAACTCGATTTCCGTAGCGCACGCCGTCGTAGCGCGCAAGATTGCTGCTGGCTTCGGCCGGCGCAATCAGATAATAAGCAGTCAAACAATATTGCAGCGACGGCAATTTAACATCAACGATTGTTGCGCCAGCATTGCGCATCGCATCAAACGCTGCTTCAAGTCGTGCGAGCACATCTGGTTCACAACCTTCGGGCAAGTCGGTTACGCGACCAATTCGCATGCCCTTTACACCGTGGTCAAGCACCGAAACCAGCGAAGCAGCAGGTTGCGGAATCGAAGTTGAATCCATCGGATCGTGACCCGAAATGACTTCAAGCAAAGTCGCAGCATCGCGTACATCACTTGTAAACGGACCAATCTGATCGAGGCTGCTAGCAAACGCAACTAATCCGTAACGCGAAACCGTGCCATAAGTTGGTTTGACCCCAACCACACCACACAACGCCGCTGGTTGACGAATACTGCCACCAGTGTCGCTGCCCAAAGATGCGGCCGCGAAACCAGCACTAACTGCGGCCGCGCTACCACCACTTGATCCACCCGGCACACGCGAAATATCAAGAGGATTTTTCGTCGGGCCAAATGCAGAATTTTCAGTGCTTGAACCCATCGCAAACTCATCGAGGTTTGTCTTGCCAACAATTACCGCGCCAGCATTGCGCAATTTGGTTACGACGGTGGCGTCATATGGCGGCTTCCAACCTTGCAAAATCTTTGACGAGCAAGTTGTTTCAACACCGCGAGTGCACATGTTGTCTTTAAGTGCAATCGGCACACCTGCCAACGCACCAACTGCTTTGCCTGCCTTCACATCTTCGTCAATTTTTGCGGCGTCTTTACGAGCCTGATCTGCGGTCACCAAATTGAAAGCGTGAATCTCTCCTTCGCGCGCTTTGATTCGCGCAAGATGTTCGTCAACAACAGCGGTTGCAGTGGTCGAGCCACTGGTAACACCAGCAACAATTTCAACGAGCTTCTGCATGACCTAAACGTCAAACCCAATTGTGGGTGGCACACGAAAGCGACCACTTTCGGCAGCGGGCGCTTGGTCTAAAACTTCTTGACGATCTAGTGATTTGACTTCGACATCTTCGCGCATCACGTTTTTCAGTGGATACGGCTGCGTCATCGGCTCAACATCCGAAAGATCTAGCGCATCGATATCACGAAAGTGGTCGAGCATGCCTGCCAACTGCGAAGTCATCTTTTCTGCTTGTTCTGGCGTAAGGCTTAACCGCGCAAGTCGCGAAACTTTGACGACTGTTTCTTTCGAAATTGAATCAGACACGCCTTTAATTCTATGAGGCGACCCGCTCTAGATACTCAAGAGATGAAAAATCGTTCCCGTTTCGGGACGCATTTTGGACAGTTTCAAACCTGTATTCGCAAGTTGCTGGCCCGTGTATTCGCTGACATCGCGCGACGTCACAAAGTTTGAATCAAGCACCGCAACGCGATATCGACATTCACTATCAAGGCCGGGCAATCGCAAAAACTCTGCGTCTTCGCCCTGTTTTGTTTCTGTCAACTGCACCAGAGATACGAGTGCTTCATTGCGGTCTTGTGAGTAAACGCCATGACTTATCTGAGATGCACTTTCACAATCAAATCGCACCGCGTCGCCAGAGTGCAACAAACCCCGAAACTTTTTATGCCAATCAATCGCCTGCTTGATCAACCGCAATTCGCTTTGACTACAAATCGTCAAATCTAATTCGAGCCCCAGGTGTCCGAACACTGCAGAAATTGCTCGAAACTCTAATGAATGCACTCGACTAGTTGTGTGCGCCTTTTCGGCACCGATATGCGCACCCATCACCTCATTCGGTATAAACATCGATGCTCCACGTTGAATTTTTTGTCGTCGATACGGGTCGATGCAATCGCTTGTCCATACACGATCTGTGCGCCGCAAAATTTCGTGATCAATACGACCACCACCAGACGAACAACTTTCAATCTCAATATGTCGATGCTTTTCTCTCAATTGATCAACCAGCTTGTAAAAAGCCAAAGTTTGTTCGCGTGTTCCAGCGGCGCCACTTTTCAGAGTTGCCTGAACATGAGGTCTATTCATATCCCACTTAATAAATGAAATTTCATTTTCGCTAAGCAACTTGTCAAGTTTTGAAAAGACATATTCGTAAGCGGGTGCGTGCACTAAATTCAACACGAGTTGATTTCGTGATCTCACTGGCTCATAATCTGGCGAGACAAGAGCCCAGTCGGGGTGCATTCGAAACAATTCGCTGTCTTCGCTGATCATTTCGGGCTCAACCCAAATGCCAAAGTCCATGCCGAGTTTTCGCACATGCGAAATTAATGGCGCCAAACCATTCGGATAAATCTCGGGCGAAACCCACCAATCACCCAAACTTGTTTTGTCGTTTCGCCGACCTGCGAACCAACCATCATCCAAAACAAATCGCTCGACACCAACACTGGCGGCTATATCAGCGAGATTTTTCAACTTCTCTTCGTCGTGATCAAAATAAACGGCTTCCCATGTATTCAACAAAACTTTGCGAGATGCAGAGTTGCTTTGCTTTGGCAAATTCGCGCGAACATTGCGGTGAAAATTTAATGAAGCAGGCGTCAAACCATTTTGTGAATATGTCGCAAGAACTTCTGGAGTCGAATATGAACCGCCCAGTTCTAAGCAAACTTCGCCTGCCATCAATAATTCGCCGAGTTGAAGGTATTTTCGCGAGTCTGCAAGTACTTCTGCCAGCAAAACATGATTGCCACTCCAAGCCAGATGAGCGCCCCACACCTCGCCATGCCATTCATTTGCATTCGCCTCGACAGCCCAAACCACCGGCGGATGCTCATGTGATGTGCGGCCAGTGCGATTTTCAGAAGTCCAGGCACCGTGTAAAAAACCTTGGCGATGTATCGCAAATTCACGAGCCCAACTGCCGGTCAGTGTCACCAACTCTTTCGCACGACTTGGTATTGGCAACGTAATGCTGAGCGTGTCGAGCAAATAACGACTGTCACCATGGTTTGTAACACTTGCATTGATCGCCAATACACCCGAGTCACGAAGTTCAAATTGACAACGTAGACCCAATTCCGCTACCGAGTCAGTGCTTGTGAAGACAAAACCATAATCTGACATCTCAACTTTTGAATGACTAAATCTCGGAGCAAAAAATCTTCCACCCGGACGATGACCAGCGAGCCCCGGTCGAGCAAAGCATCCATCGCCGTGTTGTGGTACGACTGCAATCGGTGCAGTCACATCGACTCCGCCAGGCTGCTTTGGTAAATAAACTGAATTAAGAATCGAGTCACGATCGATTGTTTCGAGTTCTCGCCCCCAGTGAGCGACCACCGGTACGCCCGCCGAGACGTCGACAACCACACTTATGCCCGGTCGTCGAAGATGAATCAAGTTTTCGGCCATGGGTATCTAACGCACGGTCACTCGATAAGCAAACGCAAATGTCCCTGATTTGATTCGATACTTCTCGAGCACATCTGGGCCACAACTCGCCGTTCCCAAGCCACGGTGAGCAACATCAAGATGCACAATCAACTCTTGTCGCGGCTTCAGGTCGCACTGATTGTCGGCGACAAACAAATCGTGTGCTGAGAAATTAGTTGCTGAAAAGTGCATCGATGATGGTTGCAAAATTTCAATCCGCACTATCTTGTTTGACTTTGCGGAAGTGAATTCAACCCACCGCATGTCGGTGCGCAAACCAAACTCTTGTGGCACTAAATACGGCGGCGCATCTGGTTTCGAGGTCCACTCACCCAGTATCGATCCGCTTTTTCGATCGGGATAATTCTCAAATGGACCGCGACCAAACCAGGTGATTTTGTCGAAACCATCTTGTAGTGAAAACCGAACTCCTACACGTGGTAAGTCATCGAGAGATTTCGGCACGACAACACGATGAAAGAAGTCGATCTCGCGACCATCGGCACGAACTTCGCGCATCACTTCGTGCTTCACGAGGTCTTCGGCACTCTGACGATCAAGTCCGCGTTCTCGCCAAGTCTGCATCGCTTTGCTTCCGGTGCCCTGCTTTTCGAAGAGTTCTGGCATTAATTTGTATCCGTCATTGTCAATAGGTGCTCGCCACAAAAACAATTCGACGGGTGAGACCAACAACTTCTCAAACTCAGAACTTTTGTTTTCAGCGCTGTTAGGTCGAGCAATTTTTAAAACCGCTTTTGGTTTTCGTTTGAGTTCTATTTGATCCCAAGCCACACAGTGATTTCTTGGCGCAAACCAACTATCTTGCTTTAACCGCCAAAAAATATTTAAGTGCACTTCACTCTTTGTTGGCGCGACAACGCGACACGGCAAAGCAAAAAGTTTCGAAGACCGCGCGTTCACTCTCCAATTCGGCAGGTTTCCACTAGCAGTCACAACACCGTCAACTAGCAATTCAAAACTTGCAAGATAATTCTCTGTACCGACAAACGATTGTCTGTTCGTCACTAATATTTTGACCTGACTTTTTATTTTCTTGATCTCACTAGTGATTGGTCGATAGACCCACGCAACTTCGTGCATCGCAGGATGCGGCTCGCAATCAGAAGAAACCAGACCATCGGCAACAAAACTGCGGTCATTTGGTTGATCGCCAAAGTCGCCACCAACTGCTAGTCGTGTTTTAGAGTCAGTCAATTTTTGACGTAGGCCATGATCTTTGAACTCCCAGATGAAACCACCTTGCAGGCCGGGCGTATTACTAATGACTTGCCAATAGTCAGCCAGCGATCCATTTGAATTTCCCATCGCGTGGCTGTATTCGCACATGATTAAGGGTCGTGTGCCGAGACCATCATCACCATATTTTTTGATCGCATCAATCGGCACATACATCGGACAAACAATGTCGCTGGCATGCAATCCCCCGTCGACCCAATTTGATTTTGAAATTCGATTTCTATCACCGTGAAAAATCGCCCCTTCATAGTGCAGAGGTCGCGTGCTATCTGTTCGCCTTATCCATCCCGCAAGTGCATCATGATTTGCACCATACCCTGTCTCGTTTCCCAGACTCCAAAGAATTATTGACGGATGATTTCGATCGCGTTGAACCATTCGCGCGCCTCGTTCGACGAACGCCGATAAATAACGATCGTCGTCACAGATGCTCGTGTTGAATGCATGACCCTCGATATTTGCCTCATCAACGACATACATTCCGAGTTCGTCGCACAAATCGTAAAAAACGTCGTCGTTTGGGTAGTGCGCACCACGAATCGCCGTAATGTTGTGGCGTCGCATTACTTCTAAATCGCGACGCATATCATCAATCGACATAGTGCTTCCCTTATCGGGGTCGTGGTCATGTCGATTGACACCAAAGATCCAGATCGGTTGGTCGTTTACAAGAAGTTGGCGGTTTTTCACTTCAACGCGACGAAACCCGACTCGTTGTCGAACGGTTTCTATAACTTCGCCCGAGGGCGCGACTAACTGAGTTTCAATTTGATACAAATTTGGCGCTTCAGCTGACCAAGCCGCACAGTTGTTAACAGTCCATTTGAATCTTGTCTTGTGACCAATAAAAAAATATGGCTGGTCGGCAATGTGTGGCACCGTTTCTAAATATGTTTTGCCAATCGCTTTACCACTCGGTGAAAAAAGACTTGCACACACAATAAAACCTGGCTTGGGTTCGCCGAAAAAACCGACCTCAGCATCTACCATCAAGTTGCCAAGTTTCTTTTTGCTGTCGAAATCTGTCTCGCAAATAATGTCAGCGATACAGACAACTTTTCGCGACTCGACATAGACCCCGCGATGTAAACCAGCCATCCACCACTGATCTTGATCTTCTATATAACTCATCGCGCTATATCGCAAAACGACTATCGCCAAAATATTCTCGCCAGTTACGAGAAACTTGCTGATGTCATATTCGCTTGGCAAACGACTGTCGGTGCCATAACCAACGAAGTCGCCGTTTATATAAACAGCGTGAACACTTTCGGCACCGCCAACACAAAGCACCGTTTGCGATTGTTGCCAATCATCGGGCACAACAAAACTACGACGATAGATACCCGTGGCAATTCGATCGGGCAAATCTGGGGGTGAGCCTGCAAACGGCATTTGAATATTCGTGTAATGCGGCAAGTCACCAGTGTCTTGCATCGTCCAATTACCCGGCACAACGATCTTTTTACTCGCCCGCAGTTCGCACAAAACTGCCGAGTCAATTTCGTCTGGGTGTGAAAACAAATCAAACGACCACTCGCCGTCGAGCGACAATCTGTTTTCACGAATAAACGTTGCATGCATTGGCATGCGATTAATTTGATTTATACGCGGGTCGGCCCACGGACGCAACTCACCAATTATTGGCAGCATCACAAAAGTCGCCCATGGCTCAAAAGATACACTGCTTATTCTGTGCGACAAGATCCATGGCTAAACACTTTGGTTCACATTGTTGAGTCGCGACAGAGTCGCCCCAACTTACCGACCGACCAATGCCCATTTTGTATTGGTGGCCTCGAAGCGCCTCAGCCGTACAACATAAAATCTTTCAAAAATCGTTGGCCTGCGATGCCAGACGATCGTTGCGATGTTGTCCTATATACGAGCGAGCACTATTCATCTCTTGCCGAGTTGCCAGTCGACCACGTCAAAGACATCGTCGACTTATGGGCGCTGCGCACATCGTCGCTGATGTCGCGACAAGATGTGCAAAATGTTTTGATTTTTGAAAACCGTGGACGCGAAGTTGGCGCAACAATCGACCACCCTCATTGCCAGATTTATGCATTCGATCATGTTCCGCAGCGAACATCGCAACGACTTTCAAACAAATGGCAACCCGACCCAGATCTAGAGCGCCGATTTATTGAATTCAACGGTTGGGCTGCGTGGGTGATCGCAGCACCGATTTACCCCATCTCTATAGAAATCGCACCGATCACACAAATTGCCAATCTCACTTCGTTGAGCGAACAAGACCGGTTAAGTTTTGCAACAATTTTGAAAAACGTGATGCAAACTATTGATCAATTATTTGACAGCAAAACTCCATACATGATGTGGATCAACCAAGACGCAAAAAACTCTCCCGAGTCATGGCTGCACGTCGAAGTTGTTTCTCCTTGGCGTGAAAAAAATGTCTCTCGCTATATAGCGGCTGCCGAAGTCGCAACAGGCGAATTTTTTAATCCGATCAACCCAGAAGATCTTGCGAAGAGGCTTCGTTCGCTGCACTCTTAGACCGACCATTCGCAATCACAAGATAAATAATGGCGCAAGCAAAAACAAAGATTGATGTCCACTGATTCAATCTCAGACCTGCAATATTTTTTGCCTCATCAATGCGCAATGACTCAACAAAAAATCTGAGAAACGTGTATGAAGCGACGTACATCGCAAATAATCTTCCGTCTCGAAACCGCCAACGCTTATCGGCTTTGATTAGTCCGATACAAATAAGTAAACACCCCAACGATTCATACAAAAAAGTCGGGTGAAAAGTCGTACCAGCCGCAAAACCAGCTGCTTGTGCCTTGCCTGCAGAAATTTGCAAAGCCCAAGGCAAATCAGTCGGCTTACCGAACAACTCTTGATTAAACCAATTTCCCCATCTTCCAATTGATTGCGCGAGTGCAAGTGCTGGAGCAACACAGGTCAATCCAACCGCAATCGGAATATTGCGCTGTTTTGCTGCGATCACACCTGCGACAACACCAACTGCAATTCCTCCCCAGATGCCAAGTCCACCCTCCCAAATCTTCACCACATCAAACCAGCGGCCACTAAATCGTTCCCAGTCGGTGATCACGTGATATGCGCGGGCGCCGACGATACCTAAAGGCACGGCGATCATCGCAATCGAACTTGCATCTTCTGGTTTACCTATCTCGCGCTGTGCGAGTCGTTTTTTAAATAGCCAGACCGCGGCAACTACACCGAGTGCAATCATTAATCCGTATGCATTGAAACGCAATGGACCAATCTCAAGAGAACCAGCAGAGGGGCTCGGCAAACTTGCAAACATCAAACTCAGACTAGTTCTCAGGCTGAATTTGCAGGCGGTTGCCTATCTGCACTTATTGCTGGTCTACTTAATATGTGTCTACCGCCAAGCGACAGGTCGATTCGGCGGCGATTAGTGCGCTTGCGCCAGTTGCTGCTTTGATTCCGATTTGGTTGATCGCAATTGCAATTTTTTGGATACCAGTTTGGATTTTCACTGACGTTTCGTATCCGCTGTTTGCTTTCGCTGCGCTCGCTCTCGGCATTGTGCTGTTTTCAAAGTCGATACAACGAATCTTTCTTGCGCGCCTGTTAAATGCACGCAAGCCATCTCCACAAGAAGCCGCAACTCTTCACAAATCTTGGCGAAGAGTCGCTCAAGCTAATCACGCCAGCACAGAAAGTTTCGTTCTTGCAGTTGTCGATAGCCAAGACATCAACGCATTCGCATCAGGCGGACACCTCGTGGTTGTTTCGTCTTATGCAATCAATCAACTCGATGAAGACGAACTCGCTGGAATTCTTGCTCACGAACTCAGTCATCACCTCGGCTCACACACCATCGCGTTGACAATCGCTCAGTGGCTGAGTTTGCCAATTTTGTTACTTGCTCGAATTGGCTTCTTCTTGCAGCGAATCGCCGAAGCCATCTCGAATACATTCGGTTCAAGATTTGCTGCGCTTAAGTTTTTCGGCTTGTTGATCTCAGCGGCGCTTACGGTTGTTTCGTCACTTTTTGTTGCAGGCCTGGTAGTGGCGCAAGCCCTCAGCAGTGCTGTAGGCCATGCATCTGAATTTCAAGCCGACCACCGCGCAGTACGCATGGGTTTCGGCAATGAATTGCTTACCGCTTTAAAACGCGTTAGCGATGACACTGAGATTGGTGATCGCCAAGCCTCTAACAACCTTGTTGTGGCTTCACATCCACCGGCACGAGAAAGAATCGCCAAATTGCAGATTTTGCTTAGAACCGAAGATCCATTTAGATGAAGATAGCCCTCGCAACATTCAAAACTTCTTCGATCGCACGCAAAATTGTGGCTCTGGTATCTGGCCTACTTGTTGGCTTCAGTTTGCCACCATGGGGATGGTGGCCACTATCGATTGTCGGCATCGCAATATTTTTTGCCATTTGCAATCTGTCGCAAAACAATCGAGAGAGTTTCTCACTCGGAACTTTATTTTCAATCGCCTGGCTCAGCCTCGGCATGATGTGGATGTGGTGGTTAACTGCACCTGGGTACATATTGGCGGTCGTCTTGTTTTCTGTTTTGCATGGCATCGCCGCCGTCATTGCAAATAAATTCGGCAATACTTCGATAGCGCGCCCAATCGCGCACAGTTTGGCTGAAGTTTTGAGATTCTCTCTGCCATTTGGCGGGGTTCCACTCGCCACGTTGCCGATAGCAATGTCGCAATCAACATTTGCTGATCTCGTTTCGATTGGTGGCCCAATTTTGACTACTTGGTTTGTTTTACAAGTAGCGGCCATAGTTACCGCATATTTCAATCGCCGAGAATCGCGAGCAAAAGTGCTTCAACTTTTCGCCGTGATATCCGCATTGCAAGTATTCGCGTTAGTAGTGCCGTCACCTAAACCAACCGGCGACACTCTAAGAATTGCAATTGTGCAAGGTGGTGGTCCACAAGGTGTATTGGCGATTAATGCATCAGCCCGTGATGCTTTTGACCGACACTTACGAGTGACGCAAACTTTGCAACCAACTGACGAACTCGACGCTGTTCTTTGGCCCGAAAACGTAATTGACGTTGTCGACTTCAAGTCGAGCAAAGAGTTCGACGAAATTGTTGGTGAAGCCAAACGACTAAATACTGATTTCATCGTTGGCATTACCGAAGACGCTGGCCCAAACCTATTCACCAACGCTCAAGTCGTGGTTAAGCCGTCAGGTGAAATTACATCTCGATACGACAAAGTTCGTCGTGTTCCTTTTGGTGAATACGTACCGAGTGGCTTACGCAGCTTTCTCAGCGCGATCGGTGCGCCAATGAATCGAATTCCGAGCGATGCGGTTGCAGGCAAAGAACCGGCAATGATCCAGATTGGTGCGACAAATGCTGCAGTCGTGATCTCTTGGGAAGCATTTTTTGCCGGGCGCGCAAACAGTGGCGTCGAATCAGGCGGAGAAGTTTTGTTGAACCCCACCAACGGCTCAAGTTACACGGGTACTGTTCTGCAAACTCAACAACTTGCCACCAACTCACTTCGCGCTCGAGAGACAGGAAGATGGACACTTCAAGCAGCAACAACGGGCTTTAGCGCAGTTATTTCTCCACACGGAGAGATAACTGACCGCCTCAACATTGGTGACGCAAAGACATTGATTGTTGATGTGCCGTTGCACACTGGCAGAACTATTTATTCTCTAATCGGCGATGCGCCAATCATTTTCGCGCTTCTAGTCGTACTGACTGCAATTCAAGCAAAACACAAACGAGCGAGAGCGAGAACAGAAAAATGACAAATTCTGAAATTGTTCTCGCAAGTAAAAACATTCGTTGCACAATTGATCCGAATCATGGTGGTCGAGTTTCATCACTAATCGCATTTGGTCGTGAACTCTTAATAACTCGCAACGGCGAGACGAACCTTCAAAAATGGGGCTCATATCCGATGGTGCCATATGCAGGTCGAGTGCGAAACGGCAAATTCAATTTCGAATCAAAAAGTCATCAACTTGAAATTAATATGGCGCCACACGCGATTCACGGCACGGTATTAGACCGCGCATTCAGTGTCACCGACTTATCGCCAACAAGTGCGACAATGAAAATTGACCTTGGCGTGCGGTTCGCTTTTAGTGGTGAAGTGACTCAAATAATCACAGTTGACGATGATGCGATCAACTTCGAACTTGCTCTTTCAACATCAGAACAAAAAATGCCCGGTCAAGTTGGTTGGCATCCTTGGTTTGCTCGACCATGTCGCATCGAAGTCGATTTTGAAAAAATGTATGTTCGCGATTCGGTTGGTATTCCGACGGGAGAAACAGTCTCACCGCCGCCACCTCCGTACGACGATTGCTTCACGGGTTCGCGAAAACAGCCCCGAATTATTTTTGATGAATCAATAACAGTGACCATTGACAGTGATTGCTCGCACTGGGTCGTCTACGACGAAACATCTCACGCAATTTGTGTCGAGCCGCAGTCTGGCCCACCAGATGGTTTCAACTTTGAACAATTCGTCATTGAACCATCAAAGCCACTCACGAGATTCATGAGACTTTCGATTTCTAAATAACTCTTTACAAATTCGCTACAGAAGAGTCTCGAATTCGTCACGGTAGGATTTCCTGATGACTAAACCGTTTGATATCAACGGTCCGATACGAATTGCGTATCTCACGTATCGTGGCAAGCCTCATGTAGGCGGTCAAGGTGTTTACTCACGCCATTTAACCAAAGCGCTGGTCGACCTCGGTCACCATGTTGAAGTTTTTAGCGGTCAACCGTATCCAATCATCGACTCGCGCATTCAATTGCACAAATTACCCAGCCTCGACATATTCAACGATCAACACCCAGGCAGATTTCCTGCATATTGGGAGTTAAACACTTGGCCAAACTTTGTCGAAGCCGCGCTATTTCTCAAAGGCACATTTGGCGAACCACTCTCATTCAGTATGCGCGCCCACCGAGTTTTGCGCGACCGTATAAACGACTTTGACCTAGTCCATGACAACCAATGTCTGGGCACATCAATACTAAAAATCGAAAAAATCATCCCAACAATTGTCACTTTGCACCACCCAATCACCAAAGATCGCACTCTCGAAATGGCCCACACACCAACTTGGTGGAAGCGTCGCGCAATCGGTCGTTGGTATTCATTTGTTTGGATGCAAGGCCGTGTCGCCAGCAAAATGCCACGTGTCGTCGTTGTCAGCGAAAACTCGATCAACGACATACACGCCGACATGGGGGTGTCAAAAGATCGCATGAGATTGGTGCCCGTCGGTGTCGACCCAGATTTGTTCAAACCGATTCCGTCAATTCAGCGAAAACCTGGCCATTTAATTACAACCGCATCTGCTGACGTCGCTCTCAAAGGTCTTTCATTTTTGCTCGAGGCTCTGGCAAAACTTCGCACCGAACGCGATGTGCATCTAACCATCATCGGCAAACCGCGTGCTGGGGCAAGTGCAGATCTAATCGAATCTCTTGGCCTTCAAGACTGCATCAGTTATGTCTCTGGCGTCACAGACGAACAAATCGTTGAACTCTATGCATCGTGTGAGCTCGCAGTCGTCCCGAGTCTTTACGAAGGTTTCAGTTTGCCTGCAATCGAAGCAATGAGCACGGGCATTTGCCTAGTCGCGACAACTGGCGGTGCCTTGCCTGAAGTTACCGGTCGCGATGGCGAAACAGTTCTTTCGTGCCCGCCAGCCGATGCCGACGCATTAGCCGTCGCAATTCGTCGTGGTCTCGACGACAAAGTATTGCGTGAAAAAATTGGCCTCGCTGGTCGACAACGTGTTGCCGAACGCTGGAGTTGGCGTCACTGTGCTCAGCTAACAGTCGACCAATATCGTGAAGTGCTCTCGATGCCGCACAACATAGCCAAGCTTGCAAAACGAGACGGTAAATAATGCTGACAATCAGATTTGATCGCCTCAACTTAAAGCCTGGTGATCTCTTTCTTGACGCCGGCACGGGCTTTGGGCGACACGCTTTTGAAGCCGCACGTCGTGGGGCAAAAGTCGTCGCCCTTGACTACGCAGAACAAGAAGTAAAAAGCACACGCGCAACATTTGCCGCAATGTACGAAGCAGGTGAACTCAAAGCCGAGTCGTTCACAGGCGTGGTGCGAGGCGATGCAACTCGCCTGCCGTTCGACGACTCAACGTTTGACTGCATCGTCACATCAGAGGTTCTCGAACACATTCATGACGACACTTCTGCGATCAACGAATTTGTTCGAGTACTTCGACCTGGAGGCACCCTCGCTGCGACAGTGCCTTCTTGGTTTCCAGAAAAAATTAACTGGGCGTTATCAGATGAATATCACGCACCGTTTGTCGAAGGCGGTCATGTTCGTATCTACCGCGGAAGCGAATTGCGATCAAAAATTTCGCAAGCGGGTCTTACTGTTGACGCAACACACAAAGCGCACGGGCTTCACTCACCATATTGGTGGTTGCGCTGCGCTGTTGGTCCACAGCGCGAAGATCACAAAGCCGTCGCAATGTACAAAAAATTTCTCGAGTGGGACATAATCTCAGCGCCAACCATCACTCGCGCTCTCGACAAAGCGTTGAGTCCGGTAATCGGCAAGAGCTATGTCGTTTACGCAACAAAGCCAAAGAGTTCACTCGTTGGGACAAAATCATGAACCTGCAGCAAAAATCTTTGGCGACAAAACGAGTTCTGACTCATTCGCAACTTTTGCAAACTGCAAATTCGATAGCAAACCTGCAACACAAATCAGGAATGATCCCCTGGTTTGAAAATGGGCATTGCGACCCGTGGAATCATGTCGAAACTGCGATGGCTCTCGACGTAATGGGTCTGCACGAAAATGCCTACCTTGCGTATAGATGGCTCAAAAATACGCAACGCGCAGATGGCGCTTGGTCGAACTACTACAACTTTGACGAAAGCGTAAAAGACTTCAAACTCGACAGCAATGTTTGCGCGTACGTCGGTACCGGACTCTGGCATCACTGGCTTTGCAACCACGACATTGAAGCCCTCGAAGAATTTTGGCCAATGCTCGAAAACGCAATGAATTGGGTTCTGCGAATGCGACTAGCAAACGGAACAATTCTTTGGGCACGCGAAGAAGACGACAAACCTTGGGACTACGCGCTACTAACAGGCTGTTCATCAATACGACATGCACTGATCTGCGCGGCAAGCGTTGCCGACATCCTCAAAACGCCGAAACCCGAATGGTACGAAGCGGCAGCAAAAATTGACTCCGCAATTCGCAATACACCTAAGGTTTTTGAACCAAAAGATCGTTGGGCAATGGACTGGTACTACCCAGTTTTGAGTGGTTCGCTAACTGGCGCAGCAGCAAAATCTCGACTTGAAGAGCAATTTGAAACTTTTGTAATGCAAGACCATGGTGTGCGTTGCGTTAGCGACGAACCTTGGATAACTGCCTCAGAGACTGCCGAATGCTCGATGGCATATTCGGCCATCGGTGATATCGATACCGCTCAATTCTTATTGAACACGACTTCACATCACCGCACGAAAGACGGCTCTTACTTGACCGGTTTGGTTTACCCCGACAAAATCGTGTTTCCAGCGAACGAAACCTCTGCCTACACGGGTGCAGCGATCATCTTGGCCGCAGATTCTCTTTATTCAATTTCGTCAGGGTCTCGAATCTTTAGATACGACGAGACGATTGAAATCTAAATAGATTTAGTTTTCTAATTTTTTCTTTGTAATACGCGCAAAGAGCCTGCAGACAAAACTTCTACGAATTTGCCGGACTCAAGCGCGGGTCGGTAAATAAAGTCGTGCGGCGCTTGTCCACCGTCGCGTGGGTCAACAAAAACATCGTGAATTGCTAGATATCCCGATTTCGCAACTTTCGGAACCCACCCTGCATAATCAATTTGCGTCGGCAATTTGCCGTGGCCGCCATCAATAAAACAAAAAGCAATTTCAAAAGCAAATTGGCGACTTGCCAATTGCGACTCAGCAATAATTGGCACGACTACGTCGTCGAGTTGAGCCTGTTTCATAGTTTGAATAAATGTTGGCAGAGTATTTAGGCGACGGGTTTGAGCATCAACCAAAGATTCATCGAACCACTCCCAACCTTGTTGGTTTTCTTCACTGCCTGAGTGGTGGTCAACCGTAAACAAAACTGTTTTTTTGTTTTTTGCGGCTGCACCTAACCAAACCGTCGAACGCCCACAATAAGTTCCGACTTCAACCATCGGCAGTCCCGGCAGCTCATCACACGCCAAACAGGCGGCAGCGTACAAAGCATCGCCTTCATCTTCAGGCATGAATCCTTTAGTCGCAAGCGCAACTGCTTTCAAAGCAATATCGATTTTCTTCACGCCGATTCACTTACTTTGATTGCATCCAAAAAGTATTTTTGCCAGATTTGTTTCCAGTCTGTCGAGAAATTTGCAAACTGCAATATAAAATTTCGACGTGCGATCTGAACTTCCTCGCTAAGCCACCAAGAATCAACATCGCCATCAACAGCATTTGCCTTTTCGGCTGCACTTAGACCAGAGATGTGTAGAACACCAACTTTGACTAAGTCTTCAAGCAGCGGCTTTGCATCTGATCTAAAACGATATGCATCAACGTCATAGAAACAAATGGTCGGAATATTATTGCCGAGTGTTTCAAGCCACGAAGTGCCCAAATAATTATGAAAAACAATTCGACTACTCGAATATTGCGAGAAAATATTCTGAGAATTATCAAAAATTGCACTGCTATTCGCTCTTAAAATCCCATTTTTCTGCTGAGCACCATATTCACCAGGAAACAGTCGAATACGCAACTCTGTGACACTTTCTCGCGTGCGAACGAAGTCAGCAGTTTGGTCATACATGGTCTGCAAAGTGCCCGGCAACGGAAAATACTGCAGTCGATAGATCTGCTGAGGCTGATCAAAGCAGATCAATGAGTCAAAAAGCTGCTCTTGCACTTGAAGACTTGAGGTAACGGGTGGCAATGCTCTTGTGTTGGTGTTGCCTCGGTTCCAGCCCCATGTGTAGTAAAAATCTGAGACGCGCGATTCGTAGATCTCACCAACATGAGTTTCGTCCAGACCGTACCAACCACCGTGCTGGTGATAGTGCAGCTTTGTTCCTTGTTCGCACCACTCAGCGACAAGTACTTTAAACGCAAAGTGAGTCCATAAAGACTGAGCAGAGTAAACGTGCGCAAATCGTTTTGGCCTTGCACTTTTTACTTTTGCTTTGAACTCAGCGAAACCTTCGAGCGCACAAACTGGGATAAATGCCGAAAGCACAGCGTTAGCTGTTTCTCCTAAATTTGTACCTACTGAGACATTGGCAAGGTGCTGATGGCGCCACTGCGAATCAACTTTTGTTTGAACAACAAGCGAAAAATCTAAATCGTCTTGTTTCGCCCACTTTCGCCACGAAAACATCGCCGAAACCCATGGGCTAGGCGTACTGCCTGAAAATGGTTTGACGAATAGCACCTTTGGATTACTGCCAATTGAGGCGAATTTCAACAGAACTGCATAAATTTTGTTGCGCCGACTCAACGTCGCTGAGTTTTTAACTTCGACATCACTATCTGAAATCTTTACCGCATCAACACTCGAAAATGAAAGACATCTCAAAACTGCCAGCATTTGATTTGGCAGAGTTTGATGCGCGGCGAAAAATTCGGCGGTGTCACTCGCCGGCAAAATCGTAATTGAAGTATTTACCTCAGTTTGATCCTGTCCGCTGTTTACACCATGTGCATATTGTTGCGTTGCTACATAAACAAGATGCAAAAAACGTTCAACCCAGTCGCCAAGAATTATGTCGTAATAACGCGCTGAATAACTGACGCCGTGATATTCATCTAACAACTGCTTGACATTTGCTAATACCAATGCTCGAGCAGAGCCAATTTCGTCTAGACCCTCGCTGACGCGTTGAGCATTCCAGACGATCGTCACTCGCTAAATCTTATCTGCGTTAAGAATTAATCAAGTTCTACGGCGTATAGATGCAAGAATAGAACTATGCAATCTGCGCTTGATGATCTTGTGGCTCTCTTAGATCTTGAAATTATTGAAGTAAACATTTTTCGGGGCGTCTCACCACAAGAAAACCGTCAACGAGTTTTCGGTGGACAAGTCGCCGGTCAAGCACTTGTTGCAGCCGCGCGAACAGTCGACGACAAGTCACGACATGTTCATTCGCTTCACGCCTACTTTCTAAGACCAGGCGACCCAACAATTCCGATTCTCTACGAAGTTGACCGCATCCGTGACGGCAAGAGTTTTACGACTCGCCGTGTGATCGCAATTCAGCACGGAAAGGCGATTTTTAATCTGCAAGCCAGTTTCCAAATTTCCGAACCAGGACTCGACCACTTCATCGAAATGCCCAAAGATCTGCCTCGTCCAGAAACACTGCCAGACTTCAAAACCCGTATGGAGCCATTCAAAGAACAAATTGGAGAATGGTTCACGCGTCCAAGACCAATTGACTTGCGTTATATCGATGCCGACCCACTAACCCGAAAAAATCTCAAGAGCCCAGGGCAAAAACTTTGGATGCGTGCAGACGGAAAACTCCCCGACGACCCGGTGCTGCATGCGTGCATTGTTACTTATGCCAGCGATATGTCATTGCTCGACACGACGTTGCTTCCACATGGGCGATCATGGACGGAACAAAACATTCAAATGGCAAGCCTCGACCATGTGATGTGGTTTCATCGGCCATTTAGAGCAGACGACTGGCTTCTTTACGATCAAACTGCAATCTCAACTTCAAACGCCAGAGGTATCGCCAGTGGTTATATTTTTTCGCCAAACGGCGAACTAGTGGTCACTGTCGTTCAAGAAGGACTAACGCGTCTCGTTGAACAATAAGTTTTAGCGACGAGAGTCCATAAACAAGCCACGCAAGGCTGCATAGTTTTCGATGCAATGGCCAGCACCAAGCACAACTGCTTCGAGCGGCTCGTTTGACATATTTACCGGCACACGAGTTTCGTTTGAAATTCGCTCAGCCATACCGCGCAACAGCGAACCTCCGCCGACCAAATACATTCCGCGCTTGAGAAAGTCTTGCGACAACTCAGGTGGAGCAACACCAAGACAACGCACGACAGAATCAACCATTTGAGTTACTACTGGGTCAATCGCTTCCCGAATTTCTTTTGATGTCAAGATAACTGTCTTCGGCAAACCAGTTACAAGATCACGGCCACGAACTTCGGCCTCTGAGTCACCAGGCATCGGCATCGCACTGCCAATCGACTTCTTAATCTCTTCTGCGGTGCGCTCACCGATTGCAATGCCATGCTTGCGGCGCACAAACGACTGAATCTCGGTGTCAATATCAAAACTACCGACTCGCACTGCCTCAAGAGCGACGATGCCACCAAGACTTATCACTGCTGTCTCTGTTGTGCCACCTCCAATATCAATCACCATGTTGCCGACAGGTTCATCAATTGGCAGATTCGCACCAATAGCAGCCGCAACTGGTTGCTCTAATAACTGTGCGTCTGCCGCACCCGCTCGACGCGTTGCGTCGGTGACTGCACGTCGTTCTACTTCGGTGATCGCCGAAGGTACACAGATCAAAACTTTCGGTCGCGAAAACTTAGATACACCAGCGCGTTGCAACAACAATCGAATCATTTTTTCTGTGACTTCGAAGTCGGTGATCGCTCCGCCTCGAAGTGGTCGCACAGCAACGATGTAACCAGGCGTACGACCAATCATCTGCCAGGCCTCTTCGCCGGTTGCTAAGACTTCGCCACTTCGTCGATTCACCGCGATTACAGATGGTTCGTTGATAACGATGCCCCGACCCTGCATATAAACAAGTGTGTTTGCGGTACCAAGATCGATTGCAAGGTCGCGTGCCATTGACTAGCCCCTCGTCTGTCGCTGTTTGGCTTCTCGCAACTGACTTCGCAGGTGCTCGCGCGACTCATCTGACAGAGCATCAAGGTGTCGATGAAACGCAGCCATGCCCTCGTTAGACGAACTTGACCGATCTTGAGTTAGCACTAACAGCGCCAAGCTCACACCTGAAACGATCGAAACGGCGGCGAAAAATACCGCAAGTGTTGATACGGCAAAAATAATCACAACGTTGAACTCTTCACTTTGCGAGCATCAGAAATTTCGTGGCTATTCGTGCCCCAATCACTTCCGTCTTTCCAGTGTTCTTGTTTCCAAATTGGCACGCTAATTTTTAAAGCATCGATCGCATATCTTGCTGCGGCAAACGCCTCAGGTCGATGTGGTGACGAAACGACAACCAAAACAGACGACTCGGTCAGTTCTAGTTTGCCCACACGGTGAATCAGAGCGATTCGCCCAAGATCACTCCATCGCAAGCGCATCTCATTGGCGATTATCTCAAGCTTTGGCACGACTTGATCTTCGTAAGCCTCGTAAGTAAGCGACTTAACATCGGTGCGACCTTCAGCGTTGTCACGCACAATTCCTGAAAAAACTACGACTGCACCGCACGATTCGATAGCTGCCCAATTGTAAACGGAGCCGACATCAAGAACTTCACTTGTCAACTCAAGTCGAGTGTCGACTTCAACTTTGTTGTGCGATGATGACATCGAAATAAGTGTATCTCTGCCTTCGAACTGAGCCATTCGCCACTGTTCAAGAACTGATGAATTCAATTTTGGTCTGCCTATCATCTGTTTATGCCTCAAGATCCCAATGACTTCTCAGCATCGGGGATTCCATTTTTTGAGCAAATTGCCAAAGCGATGTCGAGTGCCGGCCCAGTGCAATGGGATATGGCGCGACAATTTGCAATGATGACCGCGACAAACTCAAATGCCGAGCCAAATGTTGAACCCACCTCTCGAATCGCTATTCACCAACTCGCTTCTGTCGCCGATTTGCATGTTCGAGATGTAACCGGGTTATCAACAAGCGATACGACTCAGCCTCCCGCGATTGACGTGGTAACGCGCTCAACTTGGGTACACCACACAATTGAGGCATTCAAATTTTACTTTTCGGACTTCACAGGCAATTCAGCATCAGCCAATAGCGCAGAGAGTCTCGAACTTGAGTCAAACGGCATGGATGCGATGATGTCGAACCTCACAAAGATGATGGCGCCAGCAATGCTTGGAATGTCGGTCGGTTCAATGATCGGGCAACTCTCACTTCGAACATTTGGTCAGTACGACTTGCCACTTCCACGCGAGCCCAAGTCACAACTTTTATTTGTCGCACGCAACAGCGAAGAGTTCGCAAAAGACTGGAGCATCAAAGTTGACGACATGCAAATGTGGCTGTTAATTCAAGAGTTGACATTTCACGCACTCTTTCGCATCAACTTTGTGCGTGACGCCGTTACCAACCTGGTTAAGCAACACGTTGCAGGCTTTCATCCAAATCCAAACGCACTCGGACAACGCCTCACCAATATTGATGTCACCGATACTGACCCAGCGGCAATGATGCAAAAACTCTTGGGAGACCCAACTCTTCTGCTCGGCAACGAACGTTCAGCAAAACAACAAGCATTAGCCCCAAAACTTGACGCAATAATTTGCGTAATAATTTGCTACGTCGATCATGTTGTAGACACTGTCGCCAACCGAATTCTTGGGAATGGTGCTCAAATTTCTGAGGCTTTTCGACGAAGGAGAGTCGAGTCAAGTTCTCAAGATCAGTATGTTGAGCAACTTTTTGGCATCTATTTAACCGATGATCAAGTCGATCGTGGCGAAAAATTTATCGCCGGCGTCATCGAACGGGCAGGCGAAACTGGGCTGACGCGCCTTTGGACTCGCGACGGAAATCTGCCCACACCAAACGAAATAGCCGCCCCTGGCTTGTGGATCGAACGTATAAATCTTTAACGCGACCGTTTTACAAAAAAGTAAACCGACCCAGTCAGGCAAACAACTCCGACGACAGCAAAACCAATTGCTCCGGGCAAATTCAGAATCACGGCAACAAGACCTAAGCCCACCCACGCGAGTTGATTCAAAGTTTCGAAACGAACAAACGCGCGTGCTCGATTCGCATCTGGCGCTTCGCGCTGCACAACCGATTCAAACGCAAGTCGTCCTATTGAACCCATTCCATTCGTTACAGAAATCAAAATAATTCCAGCAGTGATTCCCCCAACAACTCCGGCGTAAATACCAATTAACCCAATGACCAAAAAAGCAAACAGCATCATCGCCCGTTCAGACATTTGACGTCGTAAAAAAGGCGCAATCAAATTGCCGATCATTATTGCCAGCGAAGACAAACCAAGTGCTAGCCCAAACCACGCTGTGCCCGCTCGCTCATCACGCAACCAGAAGGCAACGTGAAAGAATAAAAAACCAATCATCCCACGCAGAAGCATCATCGAAAAAGCGACTCTTCGAACTTGCAAACCTCGCAACTCTTCGATTTCTATTTTCTCGGCTTCGTTCGGCGTTGTTGCAACATGACGAGGCAACCGCAAACTTGCAAGTCCAGCAAGACCAAACATCGCCGCTGACATCACAAGTGTTGCTCTTGAATCGACCAATTGCAGCAAACCTGCAGGAACGGCTGCAGCAAAACCCATTACACCCGATAGCAAACCCAGCTTTGAGTTCGCAGAAACCAACTCATCATCATTCTTCACGAGCGTCGGCACTATTGCGGTTTTACTAACGCTGTAGGTGCGCGCTAACACAAGAGAGACAAATGCCAAAGCAAAAAGCGAATTCGAATCAAGTCGAGTAATCATCAAGACCACGGTTACGCAACGTAAAAGCGCGACTACGAAAACAGTTATTCGTCTGCCACCCGGAATTCTGTCGATGACTGGTCCAATAAACGGTGCGACGATTGCAAATGGTGCCAGACTCATCGCCAAAAACAACAGCACGCGACTTCGAGCGGCATCTGGGCTAATCGATAAGAACAGCGAGTCCGCTAACGCAATTGCAAACGCCGCCTCACCGCATGCAATGAGCGAATGCACACGACCGAGACGCCGCAACGGTGACGCCGGAGCAAGGCCTGACTTTGAAAGAGCTATACGCCTATTTTCTCGTATTTATAGCCAAGCCCACGGATGGTCACGACCAACTGCGGGTCAGCTGGATCTTTTTCAATCTTTGCGCGCAACCTTTTGATGTGAACATCAAGTGTTTTGGTGTCGCCAAAATAGTCGGTGCCCCAAACCCGATCGATAAGTGTCTCTCTTGTCATCACGCGGCCAGCATTTGCCATCAACATATAAAGCAACTCGAACTCTTTAAGCGGCAACTTTGTAATTTCTCCACGAATCGTGACAATGTGTTGTTCGGGATCGATTGAAACTGCGCCGATGGCGACAGTGCCGACACCTGTCAAGTCGCTGTCAGATTTCGACAACTCACCTCGGCGAAGTGCGGCGCGCAATCTCGCAACAAGTTCACGAAGTCGATATGGCTTAACGATGTAGTCATCCGCGCCGACTTCGAGCCCGACGACAGTATCAATTTCTGCACCTTTCGCTGAAACCATAATGATCGGAACTGAACTTTTCTTGCGAATCTCGCGACAAACATCTGTGCCACTTACTTTCGGAAGCATCACATCCAAAAGAACTGCGTCTGGTTTGACAGCATCAAAAACTGCAAGTGCTTCTGCGCCATCGCGGGCTACTTCAATTCGAAAACCTTCGCGCTTTAAACCAACTTGAAGTGCCTCAATGAATGATTCTTCGTCGTCAACTACCAAAATCGTAGGAAGTGAATTATTCACGCTCACGCCATTGCTCTTGTTTCGCCCGAAACTGTTTCTTTGGTTTGTTGCATCACGCGCGGTAAACGAACCATAAAAGTTGAGCCAATGCCTTCTTCGGACCGCACATCTATTGATCCGCCATGTTCTAGAACAATGTGTCGCACGATCGATAAACCCAAACCGGTGCCACCTGTCGCCCGACTTCGCGCTTTGTCAACTCGATAGAAACGCTCAAAAATTCGCTTCTGGTCACGCTCGGCGATACCAATGCCGTGATCAGTAACGGTCACTACGACTTCATCACCTTTATTCATTCCTTCGACCAGAACTACGCCACCGGCCTCGCTGTATTTGATCGCATTATCGACGAGATTTGAAAATACCGAAACTAGTTGGGCTCGATCGCCCCGCACCAACAGTTCTGCCGATCCAGTTAGTGACAAACCCAAACCTTGACGCTTGGCCGCATGTTGGTTGGTGCCAACAACCTCAACTAGAACTGAGCCAAGATCGATTTCGGACCACTCTTCGGTTCCGCCGAATTCAACTCTCGATAGATCTAATAGGTCATCGACAATGCGCGACATTCGGTGAGATTCAGTGACAATTCGCTCGGCAAGTCGCCACACAACTTCGGTTTCTGTCTCTCCATTTAGCGAGTCTGCAAGTGCCGCGACGGCGCCAATTGGTGTCTTGAGCTCATGGCTTAAGTTGGCAACAAAGTCTGTCTGCACAGTATCGATTCTTGATTTTTCAGTGATGTCTTCAATAGTCACAATTGCTTTCTGTTGGTCGATTGCTTGACCGCGAATCTTGAAGTAGCGAGTCGTGCCAGCCACAGCCTCAAGAATGCGCTCACTTGACTTTGTCGCCAATATTGTTTCAAGCATTTCGTCGACTGCCTGATCGACCAAAATATCTACATATCGCACACCAGTCATCGCAGCTGCTGCGTTATTGCGCAATCTGCGTCCAGTTTTTGAATCGACGATTACAACGCCTATCGGCAATAGATCAAGAGCTTCAACCAAATTCTCGAGCTGATCTTCAGAGCGGGTTGTATTTACTTTCGAATCGCTTCTAATTGCCGCACTCAAGTTTTTTGACGAGCGCTTCGAGATAAAATATGCGAATACTGCAGTTACTGATGCGCCAGACAAGAAAAAAATCAAGTCCACAAGGGGTCTCTGAACTTAACTTTCGGTTCGTGGAATAAAAATCTCACCTGTTCGATCGCCGACGCGAGCCTTATAGCGATCGATGCCACCACGCTCACGCACCCAACCTGAGACGATGAATCGTGTTCTCTCGCTCACGTTTACGGCATGGTCGCCAATGCGCTCATAGAAACGCGCGACTACTGCAAGTTGAACGGCGACCTGCAGGTCAATCTTTGACTTTGAATGAGACTCAAAAATTTGTTGAATAAATTGACGATGCAAACTGTCTAGGTATGAGTCCATGTCGTCGATTGCCGATGCTTTCGCAGAATCGCTCTCTTCAAAAGCCTCCATGGTCGCAGCAAACAGCTTTTGTGCCTGCTCGCTCATTTTTGAAATCACGCCGCGCAACATCGGATCAATATCGTGACCATATATACGACGCGCTGCCTTGCAAATATTGACAACAAGATCTGCCGAACGCTCGAGTTCTCCGGCAATTTTGATGATTGCAACTATTTGCCGTAGGTCAGCGGCAACCGGAGCCTGCAATGCCAAAATTTCAAAACACGAAACCTCAAGTTCGGCACTTCGACCGTCAAACTCGTCGTCGGCTTGAACTAAGTAGTCGGCGCCTTCAAGGTCGCCACTCAGCAAAACCGCTGTAGCGCGAGGAATTGACTCGGTCAAAGATGCGCCAAGTCGAATAACTTCGGCACGCACAGACTCAAGGTCATTATGAAAATTCTTGCGAATTTCGTCCATTTCTGGCACCTTTCCCTACTCGACTACAAACTACGACTGCCCTTAACGGTAGCCCGTCAAAAGTGAACTTTAGTTGTCAAACGAGTGACGCGACGGTGAACAGATTTTTAGGTCAGCGAACTTGAGTCGCAACAACCCACTCGTGCAAACGTTGTTGAGCGTCTCCGAATTCGGCACCCGAATTATGTTCAACCCACTTATCGTCGCTACCGAGTTTGAAGTGAACTACATCTTCTGCAGTCAAAAAACTGAGAACTTTATCTAGCCATGTACGATGTTTTGGGTGCGTGAGGGGTACTAACACCTCAACTCGTCCGTCAAGATTGCGCCCCATCAAATCTGCTGAACCAATCAAGTGCAACGGAGACTCATCTTCTAGCCCGTGCTCGAACCTATATATACGTGAGTGCTCAAGATATCGACCAAGTATTGACCGAACTCGAATGTTCTCGGACATGCCCGGCACCCCGGCGCGCAAACAACATATACCTCGAACAATTAGGTCTATCTTCACGCCAGCATTGCTCGCTGCATAGAGCGCATCAATTATTGACGGGTCAGATATCGAATTCAGTTTGAGTGTTATCTGCCCTTTGTCTTTAAACGAAGCCTCACGATGTATCAGTTCAAGAATTCGCGGACGTAATTGATGTGGCGCGACAAACAATCGCAAATAATCTGGCTCTTTGGCATACCCGGTTAAATAGTTGAAAAGTTCTGTTGCGTCCGAGCCAATTTGTTCTTCACAGGTGAAAAAACCAATATCTTCATAAACCCTTGCAGTTACCGAATTGTAATTTCCGGTGCCGATGTGCACATATCGTCTCATCTGGTCGCTGTCTTCGCGAACCACCAAGATGCACTTTGAGTGCGTCTTTAAGCCGACGATGCCATAAGTAACGTGGACACCCGCAAACTCAAGTTCTTTGGCCCACGCAATATTTCGAGCCTCGTCAAAGCGCGCCTTAATCTCAAGAACAACAGCAACTTGCTTGCCTGATTCGGCGGCACGCACTAGATGTTTGGCGATCGCCGAATCACCTGAGGTTCGATAAAGAGTCATTTTTATTGAATGAACCTTTGGGTCACTTGCAGCTTGTGCCACGAACGACTCAACCGAAGAGGCAAACGACTCGTGAGGATGGTGTACCAACAATTGTCTCTCGCGAATGACCTGAAAAATACTGTGACCATTAAATTCGGCAGCCAATAATCTGCCTGCAGTAAGTGGCGGCCAGGGCTTAAATCTCAAAGTGGGTAAATCAAGTGACGCCAATTGATTTAAAGCATTCATTTCGATTAGGTCTGTGTGGTACGTGATGTCTTCGGCGTCTAGTTCGAGTTCTTCGCACATCAAGTCAACTGTCTCTTGAGCAGTGCCCATTGGTATTTCAAGTCGAACGGCACGACCAAAACGACGACGACGTAGTTCCATTTCTACGGCTGCTAACAGGTCTTCGGCATCTTCATCGTCAAGAGAAAGGTCGGCGTTGCGCGTAACTCGAAAGACAAAACACTGCTCGATGACCATGCCCTGAAACAGCCGCGGCAAATTAGCCGAAACAACTTCTTCAAGCAGGACAAATTTGTTGCCGCTGCCTACCTTCATAAAACGGGAGATGTTCTTCGGAATTTTCAGCCTTGCAAATCGCTGCTCTCCTGATTGTGGATCACGGGCAACGACCGCCAAGTTAAGTGCAAGATTTGAAATGTAAGGAAACGGGTGAGCCGGGTCGACAACCAAGGGTGTCAAAACTGGAAATATTCTTCGATCAAAGTCGTCTGAAAGTTTTGTTCGTTCGCTCTCGCCCAGTTCTGCCCACTTGACGACCATGACATCGGATTTCTTGAGTCTTGGTAACAACTCATCTGCCCAGACCTTGTGTTGCCTATTGACAAAGTCTTGGGTTCGTTTTGTAATTTCAGTCAGTTGTTCTTGCGGTGTCATTCCGTCTGCTGTTGGCGTTTGAACTTCACCGGCGATTTGATCTTTAAGCGCAGCAACTCTGATTTGATAAAACTCATCAAGATTTGACGAACAAATTGCCAAATAGCGACAGCGTTCTAGCAACGGAACTTTTTCGTCACTTGCCAGAGTTAGAACACGATCGTTAAAGTCGAGCCAACTCAATTCGCGGTTGATGTAATTCTGCACCTGATTTTCATCGTACGAATCTGTTTGCTCCCGTACGTTCGTCAAAAAGCGATTTCGCCAAAATGTCACTTGAACTTCACTTCAGCGACATTTTTGGTCGCATAAAAATGCAGATTGAAAATCGCGCCTATTCGGCAGGTGTTGCCGCTGGAGCCGCAGCAGGGGCTTCGGCAGCATTTGCATACCCGAGCTCCCATTCGATGCTGATGCGCTCGCGCTCGGCGTCTTTATTGACTCGCTCTTGATTGCGACGAAATTGTGGGTCGTTGCGCGGCAAAAGAATGAGTCGAGCGAGAGTACGAGCGCGAAATTCTTCAAGCATGTTCTGGTCGCCGTAGTCGCCGTAGACCTCCCAATGAGGTGACGCTGGGCCGAGATAAACGATACGCGCATGACCACGCGGTGGCTCGTTCAAAGTTGTTGCTTCTGCGTAATTAGTCATGACGTCTCCTTCGATTAGTCGTTAAATCCTACCGTCGAACCATCGCGTTCTAAGATGTGCATTTGTGGGCTCAGAATCAGAAGCAGCTATTGCCGCACTCGATATTGGGACAAACAGTTTTCACTTAGTCGTAGCCAAGCCAGTCGAAACAGGCTTTGAAGTGATTACCAGCGAAAAAGAAGTGATTCGACTTGGCCACGGTGCCGGCGACATGAAGCAACTCGAACCAGAAGCAATCGAGCGAGGAATCGCTTCGTTGAAACGAATGCGAGCCGTCGCCGATGTGCACGGTGCAAAACTGCGCGCTGTTGCAACAAGCGCAGTTCGAGAGGCCAAAAATCGCAACGAATTTATAAAGCGTGCGCGTAAAGAAGCCGATATTGAAGTCGAAGTGATTTCAGGCATCGAAGAAGCACGACTCATTCACCTTGGGGCCAGATATGCAGTCGCTGTTGGCGAACAACCAATGTTGCTATGCGATATCGGTGGTGGCTCTACAGAGTTGGTGGTCGCTGCGGGTGATGAAATATTGCTGGCTCGCAGTTTCAAACTTGGTGCAGTTCGTCTAACCGACAGATTTTTCAGTACAGATGCACTTCATCCAAGTGCTCTCAGCAGTTGTCGAAAGTTCGTGCGATCAATGCTGGCGACTATCAAGCCAGAAGTTCTCGAACTCGGCTTCGAAATTGCCGTCGGCACATCAGGTTCGGTCGAAGCAGTTGCCAAACTGATTCGAAAGCTCAACAACGAACCAGAACCGAAATCGTTCAACCGTTACGAATTCAGCGCTAAAGATGTGACAAAGATGGTGGATTTATTGGCAGACGCCCCGACCGTCAAAGAGCGAGCGCAGATCTTTGGCCTCGACTCATCGCGTGCTGACATCATTCTGGCTGGATCCGTGATTTTAGAAGGTATCGCACTGTCATTTGATGTAGCTAAGTTCACCTACTCTGACTATGCATTGCGAGAAGGCGTCCTTTTTGACACTCTTGCTCGCGAAAAACTACTCAACAACCCTGAAGACATAGACCCAGCACTGCTCAGCGTCAAACAACTTGCTGACCGTTGCGATGATCGCCCCGAGCATTCGGCGTATGTCGCAAAAATAGCCCTCTCACTATTTGATTGCTTGCAAAAGAAGTTGGCCCTCCCTCAGGCTTCGCGTAGATACCTTGAGGCCGCGGCGTTACTTGCAAACGTCGGTGTGGTCGTTTCGCACTCGAAACACCACCTTCATTCTTATTATGTAATTCGAAATTCAGAACTTGTTGGTCTCACCGATCGCGAGATCGAGTTGATCGCGGTCATCGCGCGCTACCACCGCAAGAGCGCACCTAAACAGTCGCACGCAGAATTTGCGCAACTCAGCGAAGCCGACCAAAAGCTGGTGACATCACTTGCGGCAATCTTACGAATTGCTATTGGTCTAGATCGAACTCAAGACGGACGAGTCAAATCAGTGACGGTTCGCGCCGAAGATGAACAATTTCTTATTTTTGCTAAGGCATCTGCCAAGGCAGATATCGAACTAAATCTTTATGCAGCCAATGAGCGAAGAAACCTGCTCGCTGATGTGCTTGCGACGAAAGTAAAAGTGCTCGCACTCAAATAGTCGGCAGACAATCTGCCGTGACGCCAAAACTAGTTGGAGTCGGTTTTTGGAGTTTCGTCCTTCTTTGACTCAGCAAGACCTTCGGCGAGACCTTTTTTAAGTTCGCTTTGAGCTTTGCCGAGGTTGCGAGCGATTTTTGGAAGACGTGATCCACCAAAAAGAACTACAACAAGCAAGATGATGATCCAGATTTCAGGGCCGTTGAACATACGACAACTCTAGCATTGCCACCTAAAAATGCGCTAAGCAATATAGGTGCTTGAGTGCGTAATCAACATCAGCGAAGGACGGCGTCTAGACGCCATTGAAAAGATTCGAAGCCAGATTGGCCATGATGTGCTCGATATTCACAGCGACTATCACCATCACCGAAGTGTGTTTACGCTCGCTACTACAAAAGCGGCACGACAACTCACAGAGTTAAGTGCTGCGCAGTTTGACCTTCGTCAGCACGTTGGTGTGCATCCACGCATAGGCATCATTGATGTTGTTCCGTTCGTTCCGCTTGAAAATTCAACGATTGAACAAGCGATTCAGGCACGAAACGAATTCGCCGAATTTGCAGCAAGCGAATTAAAAATACCGAGTTTTGTTTACGGACCGGAACGTGACTTGCCCGAAATTCGCAAGCGAGCATTTATTGACTTAACCCCAGACTTTGGGCCAAACCAAGCACACCCAACAGCCGGCGCAATATGCGTTGGTGCACGACAAATTTTAGTTGCCTACAACATCTGGTTAAAAAACTCAACTATCGAAGATGGAAGGCGTATTGCACGTGAGATTAGAAGCCCTCAGGTGCGCACATTAGGCCTTCAATTAGGCAGCGAGATTCAGGTCAGCATGAACCTGATTAGCCCCGATGAAGTGGGGCCAGATTTTGTCTTCGATGAGGTGGCAAAACGAGCAGAAATTTCGCGTGCCGAACTCGTTGGTCTGGTGCCTGCGCGAGTGCTTACTCAGATATCTAAATCGCGTTGGACTGAACTCGACTTGAGTAAAGAAAAGACGATCGAATGGTGTTTGGCGACGCGCAACCGCGCACTACAAAATCTAAATTGATGCGCTTACGCGCTAGCGATGTTGCGATTGCTCTGCGCGCGCTGACGGCGAAGGCGTCGTCGTTCTCGTTCTGAGAGCCCACCCCAAATACCGAATTTTTCGCCATTTTCTAAGGCGTATTCAAGGCAGTCGTTTTTAACAACACAGCCACGACAAACTTCTTTGGCCTCTCGGGTTGAGGCGCCGCGTTCTGGAAAGAAAAGGTCTGGGTCTACACCGAGGCAATTCGCCTGATCTTGCCATGCACGCTCACTATTCACCGGTATGTGCATGCGATCTTCCAATTTTGAAACCCTCCCAATAAACACTGCCCGATGCACAAGCACCCAACAATGGTGTAACTACAACCGTGTCATTCTGCCAAACTTTAACAAAAAATGCAAATACTGCTCAACCTGCGCGCCGAACCCCACCCAACCGAGAAAGTTGACGCTTATGTTCGATGAAGTCGACGAGCACATACTCACCTAAATTTTCTGGGCTCGTGAAAAACGCACGACCTTTATTTATCGCCGTCAGTCGCTCAATAAACGACTGCAGCGCGCGCGACGCATCAAGCATAAAAGTGTTTATCCGTATGCCTTCGCGGGTCGCTCGCATTACCTCACGCAATGTCGCCTCGATAGTTTCGCGCACGGGTGGATAATTAAAAAAGACATCTCCAGACTGCGAAATATGAGCCGTCGGCTCGCCGTCGGTGATCATGATGATCTGCTTTGTGCCGCTCTGTCGGGACAACATTTCACGAGCCAACATAAACCCGTGCTGCATGTTCGTGCCATAAACAAAGTCCCATGAAACCTCGGGTAGTTGATGCGGTTTTAACACTCTTGCTGTCTCACTAAAACCGACAATGCCCAAAAAGTCGCGCGGAAACTGCGAACTCATTAACGAGTGCAAAGCCATAGCAACTTTTTTTGCTGGCAAGAAATAGTCTCTCATCGGCATCGACAATGAGAGGTCGAGCATCAGTACCGTGGATGACCGAGTTAGATGCTCGGTCTGTTCAATTTCAAAATCTTCGGCTATCAACTGCACTGGCACAACTGAGCCCTGGCGCTTTAGGGCGTTGCGCAAGGTCTGCTGAAGGTCTAACTGAAAAGGATCACCATATTCATAAGGTTTGGTGTCGTAAGTTCGCTCATGTCCGACACCTATTCGCTCTACTTGGTGTTGGCCAAGACGATCTTTATCTAGTGCCCCGAACACATCACGCAACGCTTTCTCGCCGATTTTGCGTAAACCTCGTGGGGTCATCTCTAGCTTGCCCTCTGTTTGATCAATGAGCCCCGCATCTTTGAGTTTCTTTGTTATCTCAGACATACGTTGCAGAGATTTTGCGACATCTTCGCCGAGCAGTTCGCTAACTCGATCTAAATCAGCCTCGGCCAATGCCGACGGCGAGGATGCATTGCGCAGCAAATTATCGAGCTGATCGAGATCGCCCAGTTCTTGCATCGAGCGCATTGCTTGACCAAACCCCATCGGGTCTTCGCCTGTGAAATCTTGTTTCGAACCCCATCCTTGTTGCGGAAACATGTTCTGAAGCTTTTGCGCCAACTCGGTCATTTGCCAGCGTAAATCCATATCTTCAAGAAGTTTTTCGCTCAGCTGGCGCATCTGTTCGCGCTGTTCTGGCGTCATCGAATTGAGCATCGCTTGAGCATTCGCCATTCGCTTTGCCATGATCTCGAGAAGTTCATCCAGACTTTGCGGATTCTCCGGAAAGAAGTCACCAAAGTTCTCCATGAACTTTTCAAACTCGGGGTCTTCGCCGCGTTCGCGACGATTGATCATTTCGTTAAGTGCCGCCATCATGTCTTTGGTGCGTTGCATTTCTTCAGGCGTCATCTTCTCGACCGCACTTGATGCCTGATCTAGATATTGCTGCATCAACTGATTGCGAAGTTTTTCTAGCAATGCCTCAAATCGCTGCTGGGCTTGCTGCGACTGAAAGTCATAATGCTCAAGTTCACTGATCTTGCCGGCGAGATCTTCGGGCAACATGTCGAGCCGAAAGTTCTTTTGTTCTGCAGATTCTTTTGCCAATGCGCTTCGACGTTCGTCTCCAGACCTGACCGCATCTTTTAGCGCTTGATCAATGGCATGTCGTTCTTCATCGACCAAGTCGTCAAGTTCGTCGGCGATTTCTTTGTAAACGCCACCAAGATCACCACGATCTTTTATCTCGTTGCGCTTATCACGCAACTTCTGCATCATTTCACGAAGACCCATTAAATTTTCGCCGCGCTCATTACGCATGCCTTCCTGCATCATTCTGCGCAACGCCGCATTTACATCGCCGTGATGAACTAAATCATCGGTCAACTCGTCGATCAAACTTTGTGCGTCAAATTCAAAACCATGCTGCGTTCCGTCCCAGCGTGAATAATTGAACCGACTTGGCATAAGCGCACGATAGTACGACTGTCCGTAGACTGATAATCGCGATGCGCTTTCCTAGAACCTTTGTATTCGTTGATTTGTCTGGCTTCACAAACTTCACCGAGACAAATGGCGATCGCCGAGCAACAAAACTTCTTGGCGAATTTCGAGCAGTCGCGCGAGCGGTCGCTTCAGAACGCGGCGTACGCATCGATAAATACCTTGGCGATGGTTTGATGGCTGTTGCCGTAGAACAGATTGACGGCATCACATTTGCTCTCGAGCTAGCCAGACGAGCCGAAACGGCCTGCGCACCTCTGCAACTGAGAATTGGCATCGATACGGGTGACACGATGCTGTTTGAAGGCGACGATTACATCGGCAGTGCGCCAAATTTGGCGGCGCGACTTTGCGACGAGTCAGCAAATTTGGGTGTACTCATACCCACAGAACACATTGAAGAATTGCCGGAAGGCGTGTCGGCAACTCGCCACGGCACACTCAAACTTCATGGTTTCAACAACGCAATTGAGGTTTCAATTCTCTCAGGACGCCCTGTTATTGCTGAACGCAACGACACCAGCGAAATCTGGACTCGACAACCATTTCTCGGTTGATTAATTGGCTGATTAACTTGTCGAGTACGTGCGGCAAGCAACCGCAAATCTAAACAGTTTTTGAGCGATAAATCGCTTTACCCGCTTTGGCGTCTTTGTTCAATCGCTTTGAAAGATGCAGGCCTTCAAGTACAAACTCAATGGCACTAGCAACCACCGCTGCTGATTCGTCGCCATCGACCAGATCAGCAACGACCGAGCGTAAACCCGGCATCGTCTTGAGCAATGCAACATAATCGCTGGAGGCAATGTCTTCGCCTGTTTGCACGACCTTGCCCTCAACGAATTCTTCAGTAACTAGACGAAGGTTCTCTGGTGAAATTCGCTGCTTGGCAACTTGAAGCACGGCGCCACGTATGAGTTGGTCAAAAACTTGTGACTCACGTGAATCATCGATTACGTCAATCTCAATTTTGCCAGCAGTTGAAGCCGCCAATGCGTCGAGATCACAAACTCGAGGTGCCACCTCAGTTTCTTTGGCTTTAAGTGCGCGTCGCATTGCGTTTGCGCACATCAACTCTTGGTTGCTTGTAGTCAGACGCACGCTCACACCGCTTCGTTGATTGATCTTTGTACTCGCCCGTGCCAAATGACTGATTGTGGCAATTATTTCTTCCATAAAGTTTGGAATTCGCACTTTCACATCGCCGACACTGGCGTTACGCGACTCTTGGCGTACGACTTCTATCTCTGTAGCAATCTCTAATGGATAGTGAGTTCGAATCTGGCTTCCAAAACGATCTTTTAACGGTGTAATTATTCGACCACGGTTCGTGTAATCATCTGGGTTTGCCGATGCCACGAGCATGATGTCAAGTGGCAAGCGAATTTTGTAACCACGAATCTGAATATCTCTTTCTTCAAGCACGTTGAGTAGCCCAACTTGAATTCGCTCTGACAGATCTGGCAATTCGTTGATCGCAAAGATGCCTCGGTTGCAACGCGGCACGAGGCCGTAGTGCAAAGTAAGTTCGTCGCTCAGATAACGACCCTCGGCAACTTTTATCGGGTCGACTTCACCGATCAAATCAGCAATTGAAGTATCTGGCGTGGCAAGTTTCTCGCCGTAGCGAGCAGATCGATGTATCCAATCAATTGGTGTTGCGTCACCATGACTCGCGACAAGCTCACGCGCTTGTCGCGAAACTGGCGCGTAAGGGTCGTCGTTAATTTCGCTGCCACTGACAATCGGCATCCACTCGTCTAAAAGATCAACCAACGATCTGATGATTCGAGTTTTCGCCTGACCACGCTCACCAAGAAACACAATGTCGTGACCAGCCAACAAAGCATTTTCAAGTTGCGGCATAACCGTTTCTTCATAACCCAGAACGCCGGCAAAAAGTTGCTGATCGGCTGCGATACGCGCAACGGTATTTTTGCGGATTTCTTCTTTAACGCTTTGCGACTTCCATCCCGACTGCTTTAGTTCTGCCAAAGTTTTTGCGAGGTTCGCAGGCGGTTTTGTTTCGATCATAAGACCGAGATTAGTTGTGTCGACCGAAATTCAACTATTTG
>Ga0208004_1000041_pt1 | contig 42862 bp, 36 predicted proteins | sample DEB08_DNA_6_FD_184522 | JGI IMG/M metagenome (GOLD analysis project Ga0208004, IMG submission 184522) | Aqueous microbial communities from the Delaware River and Bay under freshwater to marine salinity gradient to study organic matter... | ecosystem: Environmental > Aquatic > Marine > Coastal ...
GTTATAATATTTTTAAGTCTACAGCGTTACATCGTAAGTGGCTTAACTGCAGGATCTGTTAAGGGATGATTAGAAAGTCCTTCCTTGCATTATTCCTTGGTTTAATTCTGTCGATTCCACAAATTTCTTTCGCACAATTCAAAGTTCCCGACACATTTCGAACTGGTCTAGATAAAGAGATTATCTACTTTGTTATGCCAGACCGATATCGAAATGCAGATAAATCCAACGATCAACAACCAGGCTTTGATCCCACCAATACTGCCTTCTTTCATGGCGGTGACTTAAAGGGCTTAACGGGCAACTGTAAAGATGATGATGGCTTAGCTCGCTTGAAGCGACTTGGCTTCACGGCAATCTGGTTAACTCCTTTAGTTGTACAGCAGCCTCCCACCGATGGCGGCGCGGGATATCACGGGTATTGGGGTGTTGATTTTCTAAATGTGGAGCCACGCCTTGGAACGAATCAGGATTTGGTAGCGCTCAGTGATTGCGCAAAGAAACTTGGACTTAAGCTCATTCTCGATGTTGTAACGAACCATACGGGTGACATCATCTGGTACGAGGGCCGTAATCCGTATATTCCAGAGAAGTTCAAAAACATAAAGAACCCTGCCTGGCTAAATGAAATCTCCAACTATCACAACGCTGGCGATATGAATAATTGCTGGAGCGGTGGATCTTGTACTCGGGATGGCGACTTCTATGGTCTCGATGATCTAGCTACTGAAAAAGAGGTTGTTTTTCAAGGATGGGGCGATGTTTATGGCTCATGGATTGAACGCTACGGTTTTGTGGGTTTTCGTGTAGATACTGCACGCCATGTTGATAATGAGTTCTTTAAGAACTGGAGTCCATTAATAGATCAAAGAGCAAAAGCTGTTGGGATTGAAGACTTCACAATATTTGGAGAAGTATGGGAGCAGAGTCCAATTGAACTAGTCCGGTATGTTCGAGAAAACAAAATAGAGACTGTCCTTGATTTCCCATTTCAAAGAGTTGCAGTTGAATATGCAGCCTCAAGTTCGAATGCAAAAGTTCTACAGAATCTCTTCAATTATGATGATTACTACACAAGCCCAAGTAGTTCAGCCCAGAGCTTGGTGACCTTTCTAGGCAATCACGATATGGGACGTGTGGCTTTCTTAATCGAAACAAAGAAAATGAATCCGGAGAAGCAATTACTAAAGCGGGTCAAGCTTGCACATGCCTTACTCTATTTAAGCCGAGGTATCCCAGTTGTCTACTATGGCGATGAGGTGGGCATGACCGGCTCTGGTAACGGTAATGATCAGAGAGCAAGGCAAGATATGTTTCCAACTCAAGTTGAAATGTGGAAGAGTGAGAAGCGAGTAGGAGGCGCCCCGGTCGGCAATGGCGATTCATTTGAAAACAAAGATCATCCCATCTCAGCGTTTTTTCAACAGTTAGCTGAGCTTCGGAGCGAGCATCCAGCCCTTGCCAACGGCGTAATGCAGATTAGATTCGCGAAAGGATCAGTTTTTGCGTTTTCAAAACGAGCTGTCGATAGCCAAGATGAGTATTTGGTGGTTCTCAATAACAGCGCCAAAAAGCAGAGAGCAACTATCCAGACTGCCTCAGATTCGGGCTGGCGCAACTTACTTGGTGATGCGAAGGCTTCGAGTAAGGGTTCACGGGTAAATGTGGAGATCGATGGCCTAGGAATAGCTGTATTTAAGGCAAATAAGAGCATTGGGAGCAGAAAGGTCAAGATTCTAGGCCTTTCAAATAAAGCAGATTTTCTATCAGGACTTCATAAGTTGAGCGCGACGGTTAATACAAGTGATATCGCTTCAGCCGAATTCTTTATCGCCAAGAAGGGCAACAAGCAATGGCAGTCGGTAGGAGTAGACCTAAATCAACCTTTTGCAGTCTACTTGGATCCCGCCGAACACTCTGGATCATTAAATTTCAAAGTCATAGTCACCAATTCGAAGGGGGAGCGATATGAGTCGAAGCAACAAGCTTTCGCAATCACCACACCATGATGGTAGCGAGATCTATCTGAGTACTGATGCTCCTGAGCTTGGCCAAAGAGTTGAATTTAGATTTAGAGCAGGACGAGATTTTGAGATTGAAAAAGCAATTCTTCGGCTTTACCACGATGGCGAGCCAAGATTTTTTGAGATGTCTAGAGATGTTATTGCAGATGTGCAATGGTGGAAAGTAAAGGTTCCTATTTTGAATCTGAAAACGCCATATAGATTTCTACTTATAAAAGGTGATCGATACAAGTGGCTCAACTCAAGTGGAGTCCACTCAAATGATGTGACAAGTAGTGAAGACTTCCAATTGCTTGCCACCCCTAAATTTCCTAAGTGGATTAGGAGTTCGGTCTTTTATCAGATATTTCCAGATAGATTTGCGACAACCGGTAAATACCAGCACTTAGCACCGAAAAAGTTTGTGCAGCGCGCCTGGAATGAGTTACCAAAGGGTCGAGATAAAACAACCGGGATTGAGTATTTTGGAGGCGATCTGGATGGGGTAGAAGAGCACCTTGCCCATGTCAAGGAACTCGGAGCCAACGGCATATATTTCACGCCCTTTTTTCCCGCGGGTTCCACACATCGATATGACGCATATTCTTTCGATGAAATCGATCCGCTACTAGGTGGCGATAAGGCGCTATTAAGGCTAAAGAAGAGTGCTGATAAAGCAGGTATTCGACTAATGGGTGACCTCACCACAAATCACTGCGGGGTTGGTCATTTTTGGTTTAAGAAAGCTAATAGCTCAACTAAATCTAAAGAGCGAGCATTCTTCTATTTCGATAAGAAGTTAAAGAATGGCTATGAGGGTTGGTGGGGGCTGGCTTCGTTACCTAAGTTGAATTACAACTCATTCAAACTGAGAGATGAGATGTTTTCAGGAAAGAAGTCGATTGTTAAAAAGTGGCTCAAGAAACCTTTTGCCCTTGCCGGATGGCGTATCGATGTTGGCAATATGACCGGCCGATACCGCGGCGAGGATATGAACTTGGAGGTTATTAGGGGCGTGCGACAAGCAGTGGATGAAGTTAATCCCGAAGCTTGGTTGTTAGCTGAGAACGCCGATCATTTCCCATCTGATCTTGATGGATTCGGCTGGCATGGGACGATGAACTACAACGGATTTATGAGACCGATATGGGGTTGGTTGAAGAAGAGTCCCCAAGTTGAAAATGGTTTCTTCGGTTTACCAACCTCTATTCCAAGTTTCACCGGTAAAGAAATGGTTGCGGCTATGAAGGTATTTTCTTCTACTATTCCATGGCGAAACTTTGTCTCTTCGATGCTTCTCTTGGACTCACACGATACTGCTCGATTTAGAAATGTGGTGGGTGATGATAAAGATCGCCACCTAACTGGTATGGGTCTTTTACTCACCTATCCTGGAGTGCCATCTATTTTCATGGGAGATGAATTGGGGCTGAAGGGCGCTTGGGGTGAAGATGCGCGGCGGACCATTAATTGGGATAGATCTACTTGGGATGAAAAATTCTTTACAGAGGTTAAGAAATTGGTATCGATACGCAAAAAGAGCGATGCGCTCGCCAATGGAGGGTTGCGTTGGATTCTCATTGAAGATGATGTGATTGCTTTTATGCGGGAATCTAAACGGGAAGTGATATTGGTTGTGCTGGCTCGCCAATATGTCAGGGTTGAGTTAGGTGTTGAAAGTCGCAACGAAACTATTTATGGCCCAAATTTGAAGGGCCAGATTTTTGAGGGCTCTGGTGTGGGTATTTACCGCTTAAGATAGCCAGAAGCGGATTGGTTCGTCCAGGTAGCTAGCCCAAGATCTTTCGTTATGGGTACTACGATGGAAAACTTTGCTTTTAAAGTTTGAGCTACTCCAACCGTTATCTCGCATTAGCTGATCGGCGCGATCTTGAAATGGCGGATATGAAGCATCTAGTCCTTTCGTACCGCGACTCATCCAGACCTTAAAACCAGAATCTTTGGGTAACTTTGGAATCATCCAATCTACGAGTTGATCACCAGCTAATGGCCAATGTGTAGATAGCGCTAGAGCTGTGCGAAATTTCTCTGGAAATTTGATAGCTGAATAGAGCGTGGCGACCCCACCCATTGATGAGCCGATCATCGCTGATTGCTCCGGCACAAATCTGCTCTGAGAGGCGTTTTCGATTTGTGGAACTATCTCTTCAAATATTTGAGTCAAATAAGTGTTTCCGCGTAGTTCATTTACTCGAATTTCGCTTTTATATGTTGGATTCAAGCCATCTTGAAATGGATCTTCTGGACAGAGATCTTTAGCTCGACCATTAGGATCATTTTTTGAAGAGCTATGAAAGATACCAATAACTACTGGGGGGTTCACCTTTAACTCCCGCGCAACCCTTAGAGAGGTCTGCGCCAACTTCCAGGTATATATGAAAGTAGCCGTCTTTCGGTCGAAGATATTCTGACCATCATGGGCGATTAACAGATGATCACTTCCGCCCTCAGGGGCCCAATAATCAACGATTCGACTCGAAAAACTGACTCGATTGACCCATCCGGGAAGGCCTCGAACTTGGAAGCGCTTTATCTGCTCCATAATGGTTGAATCTTGCCATGAGTAAACGGGCGATTTTCTGGTTCCGTCGCGATCTAAGACTTAGCGATAACCCCGCGCTATTAGCTGCTTTTGATGAGGCCGAAGAGGTAATTCCAGTCTTCATCATGGATGATGAGATTGCAGAGCGAGCGGGTGCACATAGGCGCGCATATTTGGCTGCGTCACTAAAAGCTCTTGATACTTCTATGGACGGAGCACTTCACGTCATTACGGGTGATCCAGTTGAAGTCTTAGCTCGTCTAAAAAAGAAATATGGCGCGGGCTCAATTCATTGTGCATTCCCATTTGCTCCCTATGGAAATGTAGTTGATGAACGGCTAAAGAAAGCGGGGGTCGAGCTAACCCAATTAGGAAGCGGTTACGCGGTGGCCCCAGGTCGCGTTCTTAAAGATGACGGGACTCCTTATCGCGTTTACACGCCTTTCTATAGAGCCTGGAGCGCACATGGTTGGCGCAAACCGGTTGCTGCACCAAAGAATCCAAACTGGGTTTTACCAACAAAATCTGATCACCAATTGCCAGATTGGGATAAGACAGAGAAAGTTGAGATTCAAGAAGCAGGAGAGGCTGCCGCGCTAAAACGCTACAAGGATTTCATCAAGCGCGCTTCTGATGAGTATGGCGATGCGCGAAACATTCCGGGCATCGAGGGCACGAGTCGAATGAGTCCGCATCTTCGTTGGGGCGAGATTCATCCACGAACGATGCTCAATGTTCTCGGCCAACAGAAGGGTCATGAGGTATATCGAAAGGAAATTGCCTGGCGTGAGTTCTATGCCGATGTACTTCACCATAACCCACATACCTCTAGAGATTATTACGACGTTAAGTTTAAGAAGATGCGTTATGACAAACCAGGTAAGAAGTTTGTGGCCTGGTGTGAGGGGAGAACAGGATTTCCATTTGTTGATGCAGCGATGCGCCAGCTAGTCAAAGAAGGCTGGATGCATAACCGCACTCGTATGGTTGTTGCTTCATTCTTGGTGAAGGATTTACATATCGAGTGGCAACATGGCGCTAATTTCTTCATGAAGTACTTGATTGATAACGATGTTGCCTCAAATTCGCATGGCTGGCAATGGACAGCCGGTTGTGGAACTGACGCATCGCCCTATTACCGAGTCTTTAATCCAATCGAACAGGGTCGTCGCTTTGATCCCGACGGCGTCTACATAAAGCGATATATCCCAGAGTTAGCCCACTTAAGTGGCGATGATATTCACGAACCTTGGACGGTAATTGATGGGCTATTAAAAGGCTACCCAGAACCAATCGTCGACCACGCCAAGGAGCGGTTAGAGTCCTTGGCGCGGCTCGAAGAGATTAAAGCTGCGAAACCGCTAAAGCCCAACTAACTTAACTTTTAAACCAAGAAGTTAGTGAACTGCCATGGGTCAGAGCGATCAACTCTCTTATCGTTCCATCCTTCAAAGAGATCACGACGGTTCTTTAGCGGATCCCAATCGGCTGCATCAGAATGAATTCCACCCCAATACTTCTCGGCATAACCAAGCACTTCACGCCAAGGAAGATCGTCCGGAACAAGTAAACCTGCATTTGGATTCTTCATCGCCCATGCAACTGCGGCGTAGACCGCTGATGAAACTTGGACCGTTGTAGCAGATTGTCCAGGAATCAACTTCCGTGAATCCTCGATATTTAGAAGCGATCCAGTCCACCATGATTTGTATGGATGACCCATAAGGAGAACACCAAGGCGGTCATCACCGGTGGTTATCTCATCATTCATGATGCGTTGATTCTTGTGGAGCTCCCAATTAAGCATCTCTAGTTCCTTCATCGAAACTATCGCTTCATTGGAAGGGCAGTATGCGTAATGAACGGTAGGGCGGTAGACCGCTTTTCCGTTATCCCAAACAGTCAGATGATCTGAGATTGTGAAAGCTTCACCGTGGCGAATAACCATTCCTTGAATTTCAAAGTTTGGTACCCAAGAGCGGACCCAAGTTGTTGCACCTGGCTGAGCGATTGCAATCTGGTTCTTTGGACCGGCTGGATGCTCGTAGGCATTTGTTGGCAGCGTCTTTTCATGTGTTCCCCAACCCAGTTCAGCTGGAGCAACGCCCTCTTCATAAAATCCTTCGACCGACCAGGTATTAACAAATTCGCCCCATTGCTTTGGTTTGTTTGTTACCTGAGTATCGCGCTCGGAGATATGAATAACCTTCACATTCAAAGCATGGGCAAGGCTCTGGTAATTCTCTCCCGTTAGAGCCGCTTCAACATCGCTACTGGCTTTACCTTCCTTTAAGGCACGTGTTGCTATATCAACTAAAGATTTCTTAACGAGATGAGATACAAGGCCGGGATTTGCGCCATGTTCGACAATTGCAGTCGCACCTGTTTTTGTCCAAGTTGACCTCATATCGCGCATCCGCATGTGTCGGTAGTAAAGAGTTCGCTCTAACGGATGTTTATTCGATCCACCTTCATATGGATCCCACTCCTCAACAGAAGTATTTAGATATAGGACTCCATGATCATGGCACCACTGCAAAATCGTGTTGGCATCAATATTCCAGGCAAGGTCCAATAGGAAGTCACCAGGGCTTAAATATTTTGAGAGTTGAGAATCTAGATTGTCGCGCGTAATTTGATCTTGAACATAAGTTGCGCCTTGACTTAGCGCGCCTTGGACGCGTGAGCGATTGTCGCGCTGATCCATGATAGTTATCTGTTTTGCATCTACTAGATGCTCGATTAGAAGTGGTATGACTGATTGGGAGACTGATCCGGCTCCGAGAATTAATACTTTATTTGTGAAGCGTGCTGACAATTAGGACCTCCTATTGGAGATGTGAGAATCTCACCCCGTTCGATGTGGACGTTTGGACGGACGAACTGTAGGTCCAAAGTCCTGGTAAACATAATTTATTCGGCGCGAGCGACTCCAACTTTTTCTCGTTTGGCTCGATACATCGCCTCATCAGCTCTACGGAGCAGGTTCTGGCTATCACTCGCACTTTCGCTAAAGGCCTCCCCAATTGAGATTCCAAGTTTGATTTCATGGCCAGCGACTTTGAATGGGAACTCCATTGTCGCTCTTAGGGCGACTGCGACTTCAATTCCTTCATAGCCTGGTACGAGCGCTCCGAACTCGTCACCGCCAAGTCGAGCCAGAAGAGCTCCACGTGGAATAACTCGTTGAAGGCGATGTGCGACCTGTGCGAGAAGCTGATCTCCCACTTCATGGCCAAGTTGATCATTAACTGGCTTAAATCCATCTAGGTCGAGAATCAGGAGCGATCCTGGTGATTTCTGAAACTGCTCAAATTCGGCGATAAACCGCCTTCGATTAGCTAGTCCAGTCAATTCATCTGTGCGGGCGAGAATCTGTTCCTCGCTCATCTGGCGCGCATCTGCCATTGCAACTGCCATACGTAAGAAAGCCAGAGCGATGGTTGCAAATGCCGGAATTAGAACAAATCGTGGAAAGTAATCGGGTCTTAAAACAGAGATGGCAAGAATTATCGAACTTAAGACTAATGCCAGCGTAACAATTGTTGGATTGAAGGTACGCGGATGCTCTTCTTCATCTGAAGCAAACCAATAACTATGAGCCATCAATACAAAACCTAGTAACCAGCCAGCATCACTTAGGCTTCCAAAGATGTACAGATCATTCTGACTTAGCCATAAATAATAGAAGTCACTTACCGTAAAGATTGTAATTCCGAGGAGAAAGAGCAGACTTCTAAGACTCAATCGCTGTAAAAGCACAATTCCGATTACCGTAAGCATCAGGACCAAATCTCCGACAGGATAAATTATGGTCAAGAAAACTTGGTATTGGCTACCTGAAATTTCGGTTGAGGCTGGCTTCAGAAAGAAGGTTGATAGAAGAGTGGTTCCACTTAAAGCAATCACTAAAGTATCAATGAGTTCAAGGCGCCGGCTTTTCTCTTGATTTCTAAGGGAGCGAACCGCTCCGAAAATTGCGAGCGGGTAGAAGAGTGAATATGCACTCTCAGAGATAATGCTCAATTCGGTTTTGAAGAAAGAGTCTATTGAGGACGAGATTGATCCGGCACCCCAGGCGAAGAGTGCTAACGCAAATACTCGTTGGCCAAGATTGTCATCGGGAAGTGGTGTAAAGAGAATTCCGATAATGGCTGCGATTAATACCGAGTTATATATGAGTAATTCGCTCCACCAGGTGGGCTCTGAAAAGAGTCTAAGAATCAAATATGAAAGTAGAAGTACTGTGGCGAGCCATCGTGATAACGAGTAGATTCGCATCATTGAAGGGTAATGAAAGGCAAACCATGGAAAACGAAAATTCTCTATCTAGACGTTCGCTACTTTGTGGACTCGCGGTCCTCACGCTCGGTTTAGTGCCTGATAAGTCTCTTGCTGCAACAGGTGTCAAAGTGCTAGGTAGCGGGAAAGTAAGAGTCCAGCTGAAATCGAATCCCAATTTAAAGAAAGTTGGCGGCGTAGTTCAATTTCAGGATAAATCTGGAAGATCACTCGCTTTAGTACGCACAAGCAATGCTATAAATGGATTTCGTGCCATTAACCTCTCTTGCACTCATGAAGGCACAAAAGTTGGCTTGAGTGGCGACAAGTGGGTATGCCCTGAACATCGCGCGGAGTTCTCCGTTGATGGAACAGTTCAAGTTGGTCCCGCAAAGAGAAACCTAAAGACAATCCCAGTTAAAGCCAGCAAAACAAGAGTTATTGTTGGCTAAAGATCTCTATAGACCTTTCTGGCAGGCCTGATTTCTACCTTTGAGGTTTGATTGAATCTCGACTTCCGAAGCAGCGATTGTCTGATTCTGAAGATCTAGACGCTTCTGTTGGGCTGTTACATCGTCAGCTTTATCTCTCAAGCTCTTGGCGGCACGTGTAAAGCTTGCGATTGCCCTTTCATAGCTAGCGACGGCATTTTTCCATTGGTCTGCAGCCTTTGCATAAGCAGCGCCCTTTGCCAAATTCTCATCATAAGATTTCTTTGCAGCGGTTAACTTAATCTGGGTTTCTGCGATCTTCGTGTCATATTCTTTCGCCTTTATTTCCGCTTCTGGAACTTCTTTAATAAGTTCATCTAATTTTGCGGTGGCAGCGACCAAGCCTGCTTTGAGGTTTTCCAAGCGAGTAACAGAGTCAGAATAAAGAGTATTTGCCTCAATGCATCCATCCCATACCCAAACTCGTTTTGATTTTTTATACCGAGGATTCTTAGTACATACATACTTATCGCCCTTGATCTTTAAGGTTGCCCCAGCTTTCTTGCAGCGATCGCCTGGCTTAACTGCGGCGTTAGCAGGAATTACTGAAGTAGTCGCAGCCATTAGGGCTAGCGCCGCAATAACTGAAGCTCTCTTTCCAAATTTGATCAATGAACTATGCACATTTCCTCCCCAGGGCTTGGCGGGTTGATGAAGGAAATCCTATGGTGCAGATAAGGGATTTTCCCTCAATGAATCTCCACAGAATAAGAGGAATTTGCTGAGAATGTGGTTTATCGCTGACGTTTGCGAGCGTTCATACCGAGTTTTCGCACGAGTGGGCGAGGCAGATATCGCATCAAGTAAGTCAGGATCTTGTATTGCGAACCGGGAATTGAGAGCGCTTTCCCTCTTTGGGAGCTCCGCCAAGCGCTTGCCGCTACCACTTTCGCATCTAGCCAAAAGAATTCAGGCAGGCCATTCATCTTCATTCGACCTCTCTGATGAAATTCAGTACGAGTGAAACCCGGGCAGAGCGCATGGACTTTCACATTCGAAGCAAGTAATTCGGTATGCAGCGATTCACTCATAACAGTCAGGTAAGACTTAGCAGCGCTGTAGCTACCTCCGGCAATCCAACCTGCCACGCTCGAAACATTGATTATGGTTCCGCTATCTCGCTCTTTCATCGCAGGCAACACTGCATGCATAAATCTCAGTGGTGCCCGGACTAATACATCAAGTAAGTCATTCTCAGATTGACGATCACTAACCACAAAACTCTTGTTTATCCCAAAGCCGGCATTATTAATCAGAACTTCAATTGGCTTGCTTCGATTCTCGAGTCGAAGTTCGATTGTTTTGATTCCCTCATTTGTAGCAAGGTCCGCTTTGATGACTTCAACATCTATTCCATATTTGTTACGGAGCTGAACTGCGAAATTTTCGAGTCGAGTTAGGTCGCGCGCAGTTATAACTAAATCATGGCCTAACTCAGCCAATAGTTCTGCAAAAGCCGACCCGATACCGGCAGACGCTCCAGTAACTAGAGCGATGGGTCTATCTAGATTTGAAGCCACTACTTCACGATACCGGCTGTGGACTCCTCACGGATATGCCAGGAAGCTCCGTACTCTTCCATAAGCTGCAAGAACGGCTTTGGATCAAACCATTCGGGACCATTTACGCCCAATGGTTTCCAGACTTTCCTATCGATTAACTCCATGGCGATTACTGGATTAACGGCTGTCTGCCATACGACAGCTTGATCTCCATATTCCTTCATCGACCATTCGTTATCAACAACGCTATAGATGTACACCGCTTTTGGTTCACCATTTTTATCGAGTCCGCGAATTAGGGCACCAGCGCAAGTCTTGCCCTTCATTCTTGAACCTAGCGTCGCGGGATCTGGAAGTGAGGCGGCGAGCAAATCTCGAGGTGCAACTGAAACACCCTGCACATCAACATTCTCTTTTCGATCCATTCCTAACATATTTATAGTTTTTAGAATCTGAATAAATTCGGCGCCAAGTCCGTACTTAAAATTAACTTTCTTGGCATCAATTTTCTGTGGAATTAGAACAACCTCTTCGTGTTCAACATTCACGCACTCAACGGGGCCAATTCCTTCAGGGAAATCGAAAATTTCTGATTCGCTAAATGGCTCTGTTGTGAACCAACCTCGACCATCCTCCCAAACAAGGGGAGGGTTCAAGCACTCCTCAATAGTCGTCCAGATAGAGAAGGATGGAGCAAAATCAGCGCCTTCAACTCTCAAGTTCGACCCATCAAGGATAGTAATTGAATCTATTCTGCTAAACATTTCGTCGTTGGCGTACTTTGCAAATATGTCGCTCATACCCGGTTCAACGCCCATACCTACAAGCGCATAAATTTTTCGCTCTTCCCAGTTCCAGTCACGAGCAAATTGCTCATCACCTAGTTTTACGCCCGTTTCTGTGTGCGGATAGAGCGGATGGGGGCGAGAGAGCGACATTGCCATATCGATGTAGTTGACGCCTTCGATTTCACAAGCCAAAAAGATCGGCATGACGAACCGAGGGTCAACGGCATTAATTAGGACATCAGGGTCGACGTTTCGAATAAGCTCTCTTAAATCCTCTAATTCAGCTGCGTTTACTTGCGCAGCTGAAAACCGAGGGTCTTTGACCCTATCTATAGCTTCTTGTGCGCGTGCCAGGGTGCGATCAGCGATGACCAGCGAAGATATAAACGATCTTCGTGATGCGATATTTAGTATCGCTCTACCGACCCCACCAGCACCGATTACCAGGGCTTTCATGGTGAAAATCAACTCCAAACGAGATTTATGGTGAGTTTAACTGAGAGTAATTGTTAAAGCAATTTACCGCATGATTACGCTCAATTATTATTAGATAATTCTCAGATAAGTCCTTGTAGCTCAGTGGATAGAGCAACCGCCTCCTAAGCGGTAGGTCGCCGGTTCAACTCCGGCCAAGGACACTTAATTGCAATATTTTGAATTACTTGGAAAATACAATTGTGCGATTGCCCACAATAAAAATACGATCTTCGGCAAATAACTTAACTGCACTCGAAAGAACCCGACGTTCAATATCTCTACCGATTGCAACGAATTCTTCCGGAGTAGCTGCATGATTAACGCGAGTTACATCCTGTTCAATAATTGGGCCTTCATCAAGATCTGAAGTAACAAAGTGCGCGGTTGCTCCAATAACTTTTACGCCCTTGTCATGCGCTTGGTGATAGGGGCGGGCACCTTTGAATCCGGGTAAGAATGAATGGTGGATATTGATGATTCGGTTAGCGAATTTGCTACAGAACTCAGGCGAAAGTATCTGCATGTATCTAGCCAGAATAATGAAGTCGACCTTATGAGTTTCGGCAATCTTTGTGATCTCTTCTTCAACATCGCTCTTTGAAAGTCCCTCTGTATCTAATTGCACAAATGGAATTCCGTGCGACTCAACAAGCGGCTTTAGATCTTCATGATTTCCAATAACGACTGGAAAATCAGCTGGCATCTCTTCAAGATCACGTAGATACAGAAGATCCCTTAAGCAATGGCTTGCCTTAGTCACGAGTACAAGCGCGCGCTTAGCCTGGCTGGCATCGCGCACCTGGAGGGTTGGTTTGAATTGGGCTAATCGAGCCTCCAACAAAGCACGGGCATCAACCAGGTTTGCGCTTGTCTCAAAGCGAGTACGCATTACAAAGGTATTTGTGATCGAGTCAGTGAACTGTTGATTCTCCAATATGTTGCCGTTGATCTCTAGAACAGCAGAGGTCAAGGCATTTACGATGCCGCTACGGTCCTCGCATTGAAGGGCGGCGATAATTTCCACCCGCGCAGTCTAGTGATTGATTCTAAATCGCTGTAGCGATTTAGGAGCCCACCAGTTCCAATCACCGAATAGTCGCATCAATCCCGGAACCAGAAGCGCTCGAATCAATGTTGCATCGAGCAGAATTGCAAATGCGACACCGAATCCCATGGTTTTTATTGATGTGACGCCACTTATTACGAAAGCTGCAAAGACCACCGCAAGTATTAGCGCTGCTGCTGTGATTATGCGAGCTGACTTTTGCAACCCCATGGCAACGGATTCAACATTTGACCGGCCCGCTTCATGTTCCTCCTTTATTCGAGAAAGTAGGAAGACTTCATAATCCATGGAAAGACCAAATGCTACGACAGCAATTATTACGAGAGTGCTTGTATCTAGGGTTCCAGTTTTAATGAAATCACCAGTTAAAAAATTAAAGTTTCCATCAATGAAAACCCAGGTCAAAACACCCATTGTTGCAGCGAGTGAGACATAATTGAGAATAATGGCTTTTAGGGGAAGTAACAGAGATCCAGTAAAGAGGAATAACAAAATTAATACAGTAATTGTGATCCATAAAACTACCCAAGGTAGAGTCCTTGCAATTCCATCCTGTGTATCTGCATAATCGGCAGCTACCCCACCAACAAGAACTTCAAGTGGAGTCTCTATCGCTCTAACTTCATTTATCAGTGCCTGCGCTTCGAGCGTACGCGGAGCCATAGAGTGAATAGCGGCCAAACGGACCGCTTCGCCTCGCACATCAGGAGTACCCACTCGCACAACATCTGGAATTTGGCCAAGTCTTGAGGCATAAGAATTCACGGCTGCTAAGTTGTTTGCTCCGTTGGGAAAAATAATTTCAATGGGGTTACTTTCTTCGCCCGGAAACTTCTCTTGAATAAAGGCAGAAGCTTGGTATGCCGGATCACTTGCTGGCAGAACTCGTGAATCTACCTGTGAGAACTTAACATTTGAAATCGGCGCAATCATTAGACCGAGGATTAAAAGCGAGAAAGCGACCACAGGTACCGGCCTGCGCATTACAAATCTTGAGAGTCGCGCCCAGCCCCCATCTTCTTTCAGAGCGAGCCCACTTCTTCGCACTACACCTTTATTCACTTTTTCACCGAGCATCATCAACAAGGCTGGAAGTGGAATCAACGCACCAACGACAGCTAGCGAAACAACTATTGCTCCGGCATAACCCATGGACTTAAGGAAGTTCATCGGGAAGAAGGCAAGAGAAGCTAAGGTGAGTACTACAGTCAATCCTGAATAAAAGACGGTTTTGCCTGCACTTTTCAACGTATTAACGATTGCATCTTCACGACTAATTCCGCGACGCAACTCTTCCCTAAATCGATTTACGACTAGCAGTGCATAATCAATTCCAAGACCCAAGCCTAATCCGGTAGTTAAATTCAGTGCGAAAACACTTATATCTGTAATAAGAGTCAAAAGATAAAGACCGAAGAAGGTACCGAGTATTGCCGTGACTCCAACAATAAGTGGCATTGCAGAAGCTACAAGGGCTCCGAAGACAAGCACTAGCAAGATGAATGTGATTGGAATTGAAATGGCCTCGGAAATCTTCAAGTCATCCTGAATTCTCCCGTTAATCGCGTTGGCGAAAACTGCGCCCCCAGATACTCGAATACGTTGATCTTGGTAGATACCTTCATATTTATCTTGATAGTAGCCACCAAGTGAGTCCACTTCTGTGAAATCTTCAGATTTCAAGTAAATGAATAGGTAAGCAGCAGATCCATCGATACTCTTAAAGGCGGGATTTCGGCCAGCGCTCCAATATGAAATTACATTTTCAGCGCTGACTTCAGAACGAAGTTCATTTTCAAGGGCTGTTGCAGCCAATACTGTGTTTTCGTCATCAACGGAGCCTGAGGCAGATTCCAATGCCACAACGACTGCTGGGTTCTTAACACCAAAAGTATCCTCGAGATACTCAAAGACTTGTGCCGAGTCACTCGTTGGGTCGGAGTATCCACCAGAATCAAATCTCGAAAAGACTTGAGTCCCTAGAGCTCCAAATACAAGTACCGCGGTAATTGAGAGTGCAAAGATTAATCTGCTTCGCTTCGCAATGGAGTGACCCAGTCTTTCAAACATGTATTGCCTTTTCTATGGTGGTAACGAGGAAAATGCCCCGAAAGATTAACAGCAGGGCGAGAGATTAGCCTTTTCAAGTGGCACATAAGACCTTGATTGTGATTAAGGACCTAAATTGAATGAAAGATCTACAATTGTGTCGATATGAGCGAACTAATTCCCTCTAAAACTCAGGATGAGGTAGATCCTGGGGCGGATACTGCCTCAGATGAGAGGCGTGAAGAAGAGATCAAAGCAGATAAGCCACCACACCATGGTTAGCTATCTGAGCCTAGCTATCTGATTTAGTTTCGGTACTTTTCTTTGTTTCAGTCTTGTTGGAATCGGATTTCTTGGAATCTATTTTTTTGGAGTCAGTCTTATAAAAGCCAGAACCTTTGAAAACTACGCCTACATTTGAATAAACCTTCCGCGCTTTAGCTCCACACTCAGGGCAGGTATCGATTGCGGCATCCGAGAAGGATTGAAATACCTCGAATTCATGCTCGGATTCACATTGATATTGGTAGGTTGGCACGGCGTAATCTTAGGTACGTGATGGGGAATCTTCTAATCGAGGCGTCAAGTGCTCTTTGATATTGCGAACACTCTCTTAGGCGCTCTAGTGATGGGAGCCTTGCTCTCTCTAACTTTCCTCTTTCCCGAAGTGAAGGGCTTTTTTTCTGAGTCCTCAGAGCGATTAAGAAAAATACTGCCGATATTGGTGGCTGCTTGGGCGATTTCCGCTTTTGGTAATTTGCTCGCAACACTTGCAAATCTCTTCGAATCTTCAATTCTAGAGATGCTGGACTTCACGACAATCCGCTCTTATGTAACACAGACTGCGTTGGGAAGATTGCAATTCATTCAGGTTACTGCAGCCTTATTACTTTTTGTGATTGTTCTAGCGCTCCGCAAAGTTGGTGGCGCGTTTTTCGCATATGTAATTGCAACCGTTGGAGTAGTGGCGCCGCTATTTCAAAGCCATACAAGTCAAGCTGGTGGACATGGCTTAGCAATCGGCTCGCTGATCATTCACGTTATTGCGCTCTCTTCTTGGGTAGGTGCAGTTGCCTCGCTGCTATTTATGGATGAAGTTGCTAGAACTCTTGCAATTAAGAGAGTTGGAACGATTGCAACCTGGTCAGTTGTTGCAGTCGTTATTACTGGAAGCACTAGTTCGATATTGAGGTTGGGTTTTTCGCGTGATTGGTTTACTTCTTATGGCGCTCTGATTGGGCTAAAGATTGGCTTATTGGGCCTAATCGCATTAACTGCCTTAAGGATTCGGAAAACCTTGGCTGATTCGACCCTCATCAGATTTGAAGTTGCGCTACTAGTTCTGGTCATCACGATTGGATCTCTTCTTTCTAGGTTTACTCCGATTGCCGAGAGTGAATTTGAATATGACAGAGTTCGTGAAATTGTTGGCGTAGCCATGCCTGCCGAACCGACATGGCAGAGGCTTTTCTTTAAATATGAAGCAGATGCACTCATGTTGGGCGTACTTGTATTCGCCACTGCTCTCTACATTCGTGGCGTCGTGGCCCTAGCGCGACGTGGTGATAAGTGGCCGGTAGGGAGAACTATCTCTTTTGCGATCGGAATTTCGTTACTTGATTACAGCACGAGTGGTGGTCTTGGACTCTATGCACTCTTTTCATTTCAGTATCACATGATTGCTCACATGGTTTTAAGCATGATTGCTCCAATTTTTTTAGTGTTGAGTGCGCCAATAACGCTTGCGCTACGAACGCTTCCAATCGGCCGGACATCCGAGGAGCGCGGAATTCGGGGCTGGTTGATTGAGTCACTCCATTCGCGCGTTACGGGAATATGGACCAATCCGATAGTTGCGCTTGCCATATTTGATGGCTCGCTCTTTGCTCTCTATTTCACACCGCTCTTTGGTGATTTAATGTCTAGCCACTTTGGACACTTGCTGATGAACTTCCACTTTATTGCAGCTGGTCTGCTCTTCTTCCATGTGATTGTGGGAATCGATCCAAACCCAAGGCGAGTTCATCACTTGGTTCGCGTTGTAATCCTTCTTGGAGCTATCAGCATCCATGCCTTCTTCTCTATTGCACTTCAGGCATCAAACACTTTAATTGACGGCGGTTATTACCAATCCCTGGAGCGACCGTGGGCCACTGATTTATTAGCCGATCAGAAAGCTGGCGCATCAATTGGATGGGCGATGGGGGAGATTCCAATCATCATCGCTCTTATCGCAACCTTTATTCAATGGATGCGTTCAGATGCGCGCGAGGCAAAACGTGCTGACAAGAATTCTGAGCGCGATCTAGATGAATACAACGATTATTTACGCAGACTCGCAGAGGGGCGGAAGGACTCGTAGTATTCGCGCCATGGATCAGCTCTTCTCGCTTCCGGATGAATATGTGGCGCTGCGCGAAAGTGTTCGTGCTTTAGCAGATAAAAAAATTCAACCTCATGCTCAAGATGTAGATGCAAACGCGAGATTTCCGCAAGAGGCGCTTGATGCGCTACAAGCTGCCGATTTAGCCGCACCACATGTTCCGGTTGAGTTTGGTGGCCAAGGCGCCGATGCCCTTGCAGTAGTAATTGTGATTGAAGAAGTCGCACGCGTATGTGCATCTTCATCGCTTATTCCTGCGGTGAACAAGCTTGGTTCTGTTCCATTGATACTTGGAGGCAATGAAGAGCAGAAGAAGCGTTGGCTTACTCCACTTGCAAAAGGAAAAGGTTTTTCATATTGCCTATCTGAATCAGAAGCTGGCTCGGATGCCGCATCGATGAAGACTCGTGCGGTACGAAAAGGCGATGGCTGGGTATTAAGTGGAAGTAAGAAATGGATTTCTCATGCTGGGGTATCTGAGTTCTATACAGTACTTGCATCAACTGATCCAGATAAAGGCGGAAAGGGAATAACAGCTTTCGTCGTAGAAAAAAGTGATCCCGGAGTCTCCTTCGGCGCTCATGAAAAGAAGATGGGATTTAAGGGTTCTCCAACTCGCGAGGTTTATTTTGACAACGTCGAATTTGGCGACGATCGAAGAATAAGTGAAATTGGTGGCGGCTTCGGTTTGGCAATGAAAACTCTAGACCACACCCGAATCACTATTGCAGCCCAAGCGCTTGGAATTGCCCAAGGTGCATTTGAAATTGCCACTAAGTATGCAAAAGAACGTCGCCAATTTGGTAAGCCAATCTTTGATTTCCAAGCTGTCCAATTCATGCTGGCCGATATGGCAATGGAGATTGAAGCAGCTCGACAACTCACTTACGCGGCGGCCGTAAAGAGTGAGCGAGGCGAGAACGATCTCACCTTCTTCTCTGCGGCTTCAAAATGTTTTGCCACAGATGTGGCAATGAAAGTGACTACTGATGCAGTGCAAGTTCTCGGGGGATACGGTTATGTAAATGACTATCCAGTCGAGCGGATGATGCGCGATGCAAAACTAACCCAAATCTACGAGGGCACTAATCAGATTCAACGCTTGGTGATGGCGCGCAATCTTGGAGTTAACTAGAACCGAATCAATCTTGTAGGTGTCAAAACCGCATTTACCGGTATGTCATGGTCTTCTCTAGGAATACTCTCTATAAATTCAGATTCATTTATTATCGCGATTGAAACCCCTTGAAAGCTCTCTAGCATTCGATCATAAGAACCGCCACCTTGCCCCAGACGATTTCCGTGCTGATCAATCGCAAGTGCTGGGATGATCATCAAGTCGATAGCGTCGCTGAACTGGTCTCCATTTGGCTCACGAAGCTTGCCATTTAACTTTAGGTTGATTGGATTCCCATCCCAAATTCGAAACTCCAGTGATCGATCTGGCAGGAGTGCTGGCAAAAGTAATTTCTTTCCACTTTCAATTATCAGTTGATTAATTGAATTGGTATCTGGCTCATTGCCGTAGGATTGATAGCTTGCGATAACACGCGCCATCTTGAACTCGTCAGAATCGGCTAAGAGTGAGAGATTAAAGTGAGATTGGTTATTCCTGCGATGTGATCGGATTGATTCACGCAATTTCGCCTTCGTGTTATCCACGGGATTAGCGTAGGTTCAAAGTATCTTTTCCGCGTGAGCGAGAGCATTCGGGTATCAGAACTAGCCGCCCAATTATTGGCGCTATCTAAGCCGCTGGCTGCTTTTGATATGCCACTTCTAGATTCCCATGGCGCCACACTCGCTGAGGATGTTTATCAAGGAGATAAGTTGGCGCTCCGTTCTGGCTCGCGAATTCGCGCTACCCAGATCGGATTAGCGGCTTCGCTAGGCCTTGATCACCTTCCAACTAGGCCCCAACCGCGAGTAGTTGTGATCTCAGCTGGGGACGATTTAGTCGAACCGGGTAAACCACTTTCACGCGATGATGAATTCGAAGTCAACTCCTGGCTTCTTACTACTGCAGCAAAAGAGGCCGGAGCTGTTGGTTATCGCGTAACCACAATTCCTGAAACTGAAGATTCTCTAAAGGATGTAGTTGAAGATCAATTAGTTCGAGCAGATTTGATAGTCATTTGTGGCGAAAGCCATGATGAGTCTTTTGATTTGATACATGGCGTGTTAAGTCGTCTCGGTGATGTCAAAGGAGTATCTCCAAATATTGAAGGCAGTGGTCGACATGCATTCGGGACTATCGGACCTGATAAGACGCCCGTTGTAGCGCTTCCGGGAGATCCAATATCTGCTTACATCTCAACTGAAATTTTTATTCGTCCAATGATTAGAAATATGATGGGCCTTTATGACATTCATCGACCTATAACAAAAGCCACTCTTACAAATGATGTATCGAGCGACTCTGGGAAACTTGCATTTATTCGCGCGATACTCTCAAACGATAATCCGAGCAGGCGATTAGTAACAGCGCTTCCCAACCAAAGCGAGCTAGTTGGCCTCTCTGATGCAACGGGGCTAATTGTGATGAGCGAAGAAGTTACTCTCTATAAAGCTGGCGAGGAAGTTGATGTGCTGATGCTGGAACGGCGCTTTAACTAAATAGTGAAGCCCTGATCTAAATGAATTGGCCAATCGTTCTCCAAGAAGGAGAAATAACGCTTCAGCCACTTCGATTTCGCGATCGAAGGGCCTGGCTTGATTTGAGAGCGCGCAACCGCTCCTGGCTTACCCCATGGGAGGCGACCTCTCCTCTTATCGAAGAGCAGAAGTCACTTCCTACTTATGTAGAAATGGTCAACTTTCACAAGAGAGAGGGAAAAGCTGGTCGCTCTTACTCGTTTGCAATCTGGTTCCATAAAGAATTAGTGGGCCAGATAACGCTAGGTGGAGTCTCATATGGAGCCTTTCGAGGCGCCCATATCGGGTACTGGATTGATGAAGGGCATGCCAATAAGGGTTTGATTACGCGAGCGGTAAGAGAGGTAACGCGTTTTGCGCTAGATGATTTGAGATTACATCGAATTGAAATTGCGCTTCGTCCGGAAAATGGCGCGTCGAAGCGAGTAGCAGAGAAAGCTGGATATGTATTTGAAGGATTACGGCCACGTTATTTGCATATTGATGGTGGATGGCGAGATCACATCGTTTTCGTAAAAGAGAACACGAGAATTTAGCCCCCCGGGAAATACCTGAAAAGTCCAAATCCGCCCTTTAAGGTTAGGCTTCATGGGTTCGGGTCTCATCTACATAATCATCGTAGGTATGTGGATCGCCTATTTTCTTCCACGTTGGATTACAAATCATGAAGAGGTATCAGGTCGCTCAATTGAAAAGTTTGCATCAACGATGCGAGTGGTGGGTAAGACTTCCGGAAATGCGAGTGATGAGCTCACCGATTTACTTCGTAAAAAAGATAATCAGCTTCTAATTCGTAGAATTCTTTTTGTTTCTCTACTTGGATTAATTTTAATCGTTGCAGTCTTTTCATTAGTTGGATTTTTGTCTCCCGCGATTATCGCAATTCCAATTTCTGGCATTGGACTCTATGTTGTGCATGCGCGACATCAAATGAGCGCACTCAATGATGAGATTATTATTGCTTCAAATGCGGTGAAACAGATTGAAAAATCAACCGGCAAGTATTCCGAACTTATCGCAAGATCGAAGAGGTTAGCTCGAAGTAAGGAAGAAGTTGCAGATGAACAGTGGACACCACTCTCAGAAAGACTTGCGCGATCTGAATCTGAAGTTCATGGAATAACTATCCTTCCAAAGGGTTCGGCTCACAAGACTTGGGATCCAGTCAGCGTGCCACCACCAAGTTATGCAAGTTCGCCCAAAGCAGCGCCACGGAGAAGGATTGATTTAACTGTTCCCGGTGCATGGAGCGCTTCACAAGAAGAAGAATTGAAACGCTTCCTTAAGCCAAGCGCCGATGAAATATTTGATCAGACGATTGCAGATGAAGTAGAAGAGAAGATTAGAACAAATCGCGCAGCAAACGAATAGCTAAATCCAACTTGGTAGCCACATTCGGGCATACCAATCATCATAAGTGAGCACTATCCCTAGATAAATCGGGGCGAAATAGGCGAAAACAAGGGCTGTTAGGCCGAGGGCAGCGTATAGATTTTGTAACCGTTTCGGGCGAAGGGCTTCGTCCTCCAGATAAAGCTTAATTGAGTAAGAAATGGCAAGAATTAGGAAAGGTAAGAAGGCGATTGCGTAAAAATAGAAGGTAGTTCGCTCTGGAAAGAATAACCAGGGCAAATAGTTAGAGAGCAGCGCCAGCAGGATCAATCCAGCAGTTCGCTCTCTTCGATAAATGAAATATCCAAGTGTTATAAAGATTGCGATTACTCCAAACCACCAAATTATCGGAGTTCCCATGGCAAGAATTTCCTGAGAGCAATTATCTGTGCCACAAGTATTTGGAGTTTCATAGAAGAAGGAAGTTGGCCTACCAAGGACCAACCAATTCCAAGGGCTTGCTTCGTAAGAGTGATCCGTTGTCAACCCGGTATGGAAATTTAGAATTTGGCGATGATAATCATAGAGGGCGATTAATGGATTACTTGAACTGTCACGCGACCAACCTTTATCTGAGATTAGCCATCCGCTCCAGGTAAGAAGATAAGTTATTGGAATGATTGGTATGTAAAGAAGCAATCTCTTCCTATTTGTAAAGGCAATATAAATTCCTAACGCCACTATGAAGTAGACCGCGCTCCACTTAGTTCCAAGCGCAAGACCCAATAACAACGCGGCAACAAGATGTCGTTCATAGAGGAGCGCTAGAAATGCAGATAACAAGAAGAACATTAAGAAGATATCTAGTAGTGCTGTTCGAGACATCACAAGATGTAGACCATCGATACTCATAAGTCCAGCAGAAATTAGGGCCAAGAGCGGTGAATTAAAAAGTCGCAAGGCGACAAAGTAAATAATCAGAATTGAGAGAGTCCCAAATAGGGCTGCTGAAAAACGCCAACCGACTGGCGAATCTCCAATGAGTTGAATACCCATGGCTATCAGCCACTTACCGGCTGGTGGATGAACCACAAACTCTGCAGCTCCATCGTTGAGCTCAACAGCGCTACTCAGATAATCATTTGCGCCATCTACGTAATAAACCTCATCGAAGACCAATTTATTTGGAACTCCTAAGTTCCAGAATCGAAAGAGCCCAGCGAGAAATAGAATTAGAGCCAATATCACTCTGGGAGATGGGCGGCGCACAAGGTGAAGGATACTGATGCGAGAATTACCAGATGGGAACCTTGATAGTTGCAGCTGCACCAATTGGAAACTTTGGTGACGCATCCCTTCGCTTAAAAACAGCAATCGAAACTTCCGCCTTTGTGGCTGCTGAAGATTCCCGAAAATTTGCCAGGCTATGTAGCGATCTAGGAATTGAATCCAATGCGAAAGTTATCTCATTCTTTGAGGGAAATGAGATGGATCGACTTGTTGACCTAGAGCGAGCCCTAAATGAACATGAACAAGTTCTATTAATTACTGATTCTGGAATGCCCGGTGTTAGCGATCCAGGTTTTCGAGCAATATCACTAGCACTTGAAAAGAACTTTCCAATTCAAGTACTTCCGGGCGCAAGCGCAGTTACAACGGCGCTAGCTTTATCTGGACTTCCATCTGATCGATTTGCTTTTGAGGGTTTTCTACCAAGAACCGATATGGCGCGGGAGCGGGCGCTGGAAGAATTGGCTCAAGAAGAGCGGACCTTAATTTTCTTTGAAGCGCCCCATCGGATTAATTCATTTTTAGATTCGGCGTTGAAAAGTTTTGGTTCAGACCGGCGTGCTGCAATATGTAGAGAAATGACGAAAACCTATGAAGAGGTGGTACGGGGAACTTTGACTGAACTTCTGGATTGGTCACTCTCTAAAGAAATGCTGGGGGAGTTCACCATAGTGATTTCAGGATTTAGCCCAAGCGAGATCTCTTATAGCGATATTGAGATTGCCGACTTAGTTAAACGATATGAAAGCGCTGGAATTTCAAGGAAAGAAGCGATTGCTACCGTGGCAAAAGAATTGGCGATACCTAAACGGGCAGTCTTCGACATCATGGTCACGCATAAGTAGATAGACTTTTCATATGTCCGCGCCAGAAAAGACTTTTTATCTGACGACGCCTATTTATTATGTGAATGACGCGCCCCATATCGGTCATGCTTACACGACTGTTGCTGGTGATTTGCTTACTCGTTGGCACCGCCAGAAAGGAGAGTCGGTCTGGTTTCTAACTGGAACCGATGAGCATGGCCAAAAAGTGATGCGTACTGCAGAGGCTAATAATGCTGCCCCGCAAGATTGGTGTGACAGATTAGTTGAAAGCGCTTGGAAGCCAGTCTGGCGAGATCTTGAGATTGCAAATGATGATTTTATTAGAACAACCGAGCCTCGTCATACTGAGAGAGTTCAGAAATTTCTCCAAGGTTTGATGGAGCTAGGTTTTATTTACGAAGGCCCATACGAAGGCCCTTACTGTGTTGGTTGCGAAGAATTTAAGCTTCCAGCCGATTTGGATGAGGGAAAGTGCAAGATTCACTCGAAGCCAGTCGAAATGGTCAAAGAGACTAATTGGTTCTTCAAACTCTCTGCTTTTGTCAAGCCACTATTAGAGCATTACAAGCAAAGTCCAGAGGCTTGCCAACCTGATAGCGCACGTAATGAGGTAGTTGCATTTTTAGAAGGGGGAGTCTCAGATCTTTCAATCTCTCGATCAACATTTGATTGGGGAATCAAAGTTCCATGGGATCCAAAACAAGTTGTATATGTCTGGTTCGATGCATTATTGAATTACGCGACCGCAGTAGGTCTAACTGATTCGGCTGATAGCGAGGGCGGTAAATTCTTTACTAAGACCTGGCCCGCAGATGTGCATCTAGTCGGCAAAGATATCTTGAGGTTTCACGCTGTGATCTGGCCTGCAATGTTGATGGCTGGTGGGATCCCAATTCCTAAGAAAGTATTTGCACATGGATGGCTCTTAGTTGGTGGCGAGAAGATGAGCAAGAGCAAATTAACTGGAATTGCGCCATCTGATATCACTTCACATTTCGGGGTCGATGCGTTCCGTTATTACTTCATGCGCGCTATTCCGTTTGGTAGCGACGGCTCATTCTCCTGGGAGGATATGAGCGCTCGATACACGAGCGAGCTGGCAAATGATTTTGGGAATTTAGCTTCACGCCTAACCGCGATGATTGAAAAATACTGTGATGGAACGCTGCCGGAGCGGGCAGAATCGAGCGAATTAGCTGCTTCGCTGGCCCGAACTGTCAAAGAGGCGGATAGCGCGATTTGTGAATTGGATTTCCAAGGTGGAATAAATGCGATTATGGATTTCTGCAAAGAAGTCAATGGCTATGTAACTATTAAAGAACCTTGGGCTGTTGCTAAAGATCCAGCCCGTAAAGGCGAGCTAGATGCAATCCTTTACAACACTGCTGAATCACTACGAGCCTTGGCCGTGTTACTTCACCCCATAATGCCGATATCAACTGAAAAGTTGTGGGGCTACCTCGGCGCAGAAACCTCTCTCGGTAATTTAAATGCACAAAGACTTGATGAAGTTTCTAAGTGGGGCCAATTAAAACCGGGTACAAAAGTCAGTAAGGGCGAAATCCTCTTCCCTAGGCTAGAAGATAATCGAGCATAGTTAATGGCAGATCGGCATAACCGCGATCTAGATCGCCAACCAGCTCCGCTTCCTGAGGCATTACCAACTAAATGCGTTGATACCCATGCCCACCTTGAGATAGTTACCAATACCTCTCCAGAAGATGAAGCGATTGGAAAAGTTTTAGCTGAGGCAAAATCTGTTGGAATAGATCAAATCGTTCAAGTTGGATACTCGGCAGAACAATCAGAATGGTCAGTTCGTCTTGCCGAAAACTGGCCCGGAGTCTTAGCAGCAGTCGCGCTACACCCAAACGAAGCTCCCGTTGTTGCTGATTTAGAGAGTGATTTAGCGCGAATTGAAGAATTGGCTCAACACCCAAGAGTGCGAGCAATCGGCGAGACCGGATTGGACTTCTTTAGAACCGAAGAAGAACTTCGCGAGCGACAACGCTATTCATTCATCCGCCACATTGAGATTGCCAAGAAAACAGATAAAGCGCTGGTGATACATGACCGTGATGCACATCGTGCAGTCCTCGATACGCTAAACGAAGTCGGAGCCCCTGATAAAACGATTTTTCATTGTTATTCCGGTGATGTTGAAATGGCTCATGAGTGTGTTGAAAAGGGCTATTACCTATCATTTGCGGGCACCGTAACTTTTAAGAACGCACCACATCTTCGCGAAGCTCTCAAAGTTGTTCCTATCGAACTCTTACTTGTTGAGACAGATTCACCCTTTTTAGCCCCGATGCCACATCGAGGCGCGCTCAATACCCCGGCCCAGATTCCCAACACACTCCGTTTGATGGCCGAAGTGCGGGGCGATGATCTGGCCGATTTAGCTAACTCGATCAGCGTTAGCGCTGAAAAAATCTTTGGTTCGTTTGCATAATGAGCATCTCACTTCTTGGTGCAAGTGAAGTCCGTTCCCTCGGGCAGGAGTTAGATCTCCGTCCGGCAAAATCCTTAGGTCAGAACTTTGTGGTTGATGCAAATACCTGCCAGAAGATTGTTCGGATTGCTGAAGTAAAAAGTGGTGAGAGAGTCTTAGAAATTGGCCCGGGGCTAGGCTCCTTGACGCTCGCGATACTGCAGGTTACCTCTGAAGTGAGCGTTATTGAAATCGATACAAGGCTTGCGTCACGTTTACCAGAAACTATTTCAGCTCATGGCGCTCCAGCAGTTGAAGTAATCAATTCTGACGCGCTCTCAGTTAATGTGTTGCAGTTTCCTCCAAAGAAACTAGTGGCAAACCTTCCCTATAACGTCTCAGTCCCGGTTCTGCTCCATTACTTAGAGTTATTTCCTTCAATTGAATCTGGTGTTGTGATGGTCCAATATGAAGTTGCAGAACGATTGGCGGCAAAACCTGGTTCAAAGAGTTATGGAGTCCCAAGCGCTAAGGCAGCCTGGTGGTGTGATGTTGAGTTGAGTGACTCGGTATCAAGAAGCGTTTTCTGGCCAGTTCCTAATGTCGATTCTGCATTAGTTTCATTTAAGAGAAGAGCCCCAATTGGCAATGAAGAACTGCGACTTACGACTTTTCAGTTGATTGATAGCGCTTTTGGGAAACGACGGAAGATGCTCCGCTCAGCAATTAGTGCGCTAATTGGGTCTTCGAATGAGGCTGAAACGTTGTTGATTGAGGCCGGAATTGACCCTACTGCGCGCGGGGAGTCTTTAGATATATCCCAATTCGCCAGACTCGCGAGGGCGTGGCAAGCAAGTAAGTAATACGCTCGCCGCATGAGCAATCAGGTTTCTGTCCGGGTTCCGGGCAAGATCAACCTGCAATTATCAGTCGGTCCACTTGCACGTGATGGCTATCATGAATTAGCAACAGTATTTCAATCAGTCTCTCTCTTTGATGAATTATTGATCGCCGAAAGTGATGGCGATGATATTGAGATTGCTACAGTGGGAAAATCAGCAATCCCACTTGGTAGTGAGAATCTTGCTTATAAAGCTGCGAACTTAATGCGGAAGAAATTTGAAATCTCTTCTGGATTACTAATAAAGATAAAGAAAGAAATCCCAATTGCTGGTGGAATGGCCGGTGGAAGTGCAAATGCCGGCGCAACAATTGTTGGAATTGATTCATTATTCTCACTTGGTTTAAAACGTGATGAGATGGAGCGCATCGGAAGTGAGATTGGAGCCGATGTTCCTTTCACCATCTCAGGTGGAACTGCAATCGGAACTGGGCGAGGCGATCAGATAACTCCAGTACTTTCACGTGGTTCCTATAACTGGGTCCTCGCACTCTCGAGCTCTGGCCTCTCGACTCCTGCTGTTTACATCGAGTGTGATCGGCTAAGAGAAGGATTAGATATTTCCAAGCCTCACGTCAGTGATTCACTACTTCATGCCCTAAGCCAAGGCGATGCTAAGTCGTTAGGAAAGTCGTTGAATAACGATCTACAAGCAGCAGCTTGCTCATTAAAGCCTGCGCTGCGATTAATTCTTGATGTTGGAATTGATTATGGCGCGCTCGGTGGAATTGTCTCGGGCTCTGGCCCCACTGTCGCATTCCTCGCTGAAAATGAAGATCATGCGTTAGACCTAGTTGTAGCCCTGACTTCTAGTGGAGTAGTGGGAAATGTGATTCGTGTGGCAGGACCAGTCCCAGGCGCTCGCGTAGTTAGCAACGCCTGAAACCCAATAGAATTCAGGTTCCTCCATTGTGTAGTGGCTAGCACATGGGCCTTTGAAGCCCAGGGTCCAGGATCGATACCTGGTGGAGGAGCCACTTAATTAACCGAATAGAATTGAGTCCATCACGAAAGGTGGTGTGTTGAGCCGGCTCGATCTAGTGATCGTCCTCGCCGCAGGCGAGGGAACTCGGATGAAATCGACTACCCCCAAAGTCCTACATAAAATCGCAGGGCGCACAATTCTCGCTCACGTTCTTGATTCAGTTTCTAAGTTAAATGCAACGGAAGTCCGAGTCGTCGTCGGATCCGGAAGAGATGAAGTTATTAGAGAATTGAATTCAATCGCACCACAGGCGAAGAGCATTTACCAAGAAGTTCGAAGCGGGACGGGTCATGCCACAAAACTTGCTTTGACGGACGCCGCCAAAAGTGGTCAGGTATTGATCTGTGCCGGGGATACCCCGCTGCTTACAAGTACGACCCTCTCAGAGTTAGCCAAAGCGCATGACGAAAGTGGTGCAGCCGCAACAGTCTTAACAACCGAGCTACCTGATCCCTATGGTTATGGACGAATTGTTTATGACGATAAAGGTGCGCTATCGGCAATTGTTGAAGAACGAGATGCGAGCGAAGCTCTTCGTGAAATTAGCGAGATAAATTCTGGGGTTTACATATTTGATATTGATTCTCTAATTGGTGCCCTTACAAAGATTTCGAAATCAAACTCGCAGGGTGAAGAATATTTGACTGATGTAATTGCAATTCTAAAGAGCGATGGAAAGAGAGTTGCAACGCATTTAACACCAGACTTTGTTGAGATTCTGGGTGTTAATGATCGAGCACAACTTGCAGATGTCTCATCCCTTATGCGTGACCGAATCGTTGACTCGCTCATGAGAAGCGGGGTCACAATCACAGAGCCAGCATCGGTCTGGATTGATTTGGAATCTGAAGTAGAGAGCGATGTGACCATTGAGCCGGGAGTGGCTATCCGTGGAAAATCAAAGATTGCAGCGGGAGCGGTTATTGGACCACGTACAACACTCATCGATACTGAAGTTGGTACTGGTGCAAAAGTAATTGAATCCCATTGCGAATCAAGCAAAATTGGCGCACGCGCAAATGTTGGCCCATATTCGCATCTTCGCGGCGGCACCGTCTTAGCCGATGAGGTAAAGGTCGGCTCCTTTGTCGAAATGAAGAATGCGCTACTTGGTGAAGGCGCCAAAGTGCCCCACCTTTCATATGTTGGCGATGCAGAGATCGGACGTGAGACAAATATTGGCGCTGCCACAATTTTTGTAAATTATGACGGGGTTGATAAACATCAGACTAAGGTGGGCGAGCATGTCAGGATTGGAAGCGATTCAATGCTTATTGCTCCCGTAACTATTGGAGATGGCGCATACACGGCAGCGGGCTCTGTCATTGATGAAGATGTCCCTGCTGGTGCGCTTGGCATTGGGCGGGCGCGACAAGTCAATATTCTTGGCTGGGTTTTGAAGAAACGTAAAGGTACGAAATCCGCAGAAGCGGCTGAGAAGAAAGAGGGATCGAAATGAGTAATGAACTCCGACTCGGCTCCGAGAAGCGACTCCGTATTTTTACTGGACGTGGATATCCAGAGCTAGCGGAAGAGGTCGCCAGCGAATTAGGCGTAACCATTACTCCAACATCTGCTTATGACTTTGCAAATGGTGAAATCTTTATCCGTTTTGAAGAGAGCGTTCGTGGTTGCGATGCTTTCGTAATTCAAAGCCATGCCGAACCCGTAAATAAGCAGATCATGGAACAACTAATCATGGTTGACGCGCTGAAGCGGGCTTCGGCGAAGCGAATCACAGTTATTGCGCCCTTCTATGGATACGCCCGCCAGGATAAGAAACACCGTGGCCGTGAGCCCATTTCAGCGCGTTTGATGGCGGATTTATTTAAGACCGCAGGCGCTGATCGACTAATGACTGTTGATCTACATACCTCACAAATTCAAGGCTTTTTTGATGGCCCGGTCGATCATCTCTTTGCACTTCCGTTACTAGCTAACTATGTAGGCTCCAAAGTTGATCGGACTAGATTGACCATCGTCTCACCTGATTCAGGTCGAGTGCGAGTTGCAGAACGTTGGAGCGATATTCTGGGCGGAACTCAGATTGCCTTTATTCATAAAACTCGTGATCCTCGAATTCCCAATGAAGCAATTACGGGTCGAGTTGTCGGTGAGGTTGAAGGACAAACCTGCGTAGTAATCGATGACATGATTGATACTGCGGGCACCATTACCAAGGCGGTTGATGCTCTTTATAACGCTGGCGCTAAAGATGTAATCATCGCTGCTACCCATCCAGTTTTTTCCGGACCAGCAGCCGAACGCCTGATGAATTCAAAGGTAAGTGAAGTGGTAGTAGTAAACACATTACCGATTCCAGAAGAAAAGAAATTCCCGAACCTCACAGTTCTCTCCATCGCACCGCTAATTGCGCGCGCTATCAAGGAGGTCTTCGAAGATGGCTCGGTAACTAGCCTCTTCGATGGACATTCTTAAGAGTGAAGCGATTTGTAGTTCTCGCACTCGCTGCTTTTTTCTTACCTCTTCTTGCGCCACTTCACCAAGCAAAGGGTGCTGAGCCGTATCAAGTAACGGTCATGTCGCGCAATCTCTATCTGGGCGCTGATGTTGGTGTTGCACTTGATTTAATTCCTAATTTTCCGGCTGCAGCCCAGTTTATGTGGGATCAGGTTAAGAAGACCGACTTCACTAGGCGAGCGCGAGAGTTAGCGAGGGAGGCTGCTCTAGATAAGCCCGCATTGATTGGTATCCAAGAGGCCACGACTTGGTACTGCAAGAAAAATCTCTGGAGCGAGAAGGTTGCGGTATTCGATTTCCTCAATCAATTCATCGAAGCAACCCGCGCAACTGGCACTTCTTACGTTCTTGCTGAATTTAATGAGGTAGAGGCGTTTAATCCAGGGTATTCAATTGCAGCTATTCCTTACCTGACAAAAGTAGTAGATAAAGATTTATTTCCGGCGCTCTTCGATAGCGATAGCGCAGCCTGCGGGTTCACAATTGGTGATGCGATTTTGGTGCGGAGTGATTTGAAGTCAAATATCAAGCAAGTTGGTAATACTGAGTACGACGCCACTTATTCGATCGTCCCAACAATTATGACTATTTATCGTGGTTATACCTGGGTAGATTTTCAGGTGAATGACTCAATAGTTCGAGTCGTTTCAACTCATTTGGAATCGATCTGGGATGAGAACAAAGTTCCCAATTCAGCGCTGCAAGCCGCTCAACTCATTGAGGATTTAAGCGATGCAGAGATGCCATTGATTGTAATGGGTGACTTCAATGCAGACCCGCGAGACCCTAGACCTTTGGATGATCCGAATCCTGGTCTGCAACCAGTAGTTAGTGAAGTTTGTCCAAAACCAGGTGCCGCAAGTTGTAATGCCTACCAGGCAATGACTGATGCAGGTTTCGTTAACGCTTCACCAGATGCATCGGATCCAAAGTATTTCACTTGGGGGGCTAGCGCATTGCTAAACGGTCCCGACCCGAAACGAAATGAGTTTGCTAAAAATCTAGGGAATCAATACGGCTTTACAGATCGACTCGATTATGTATTCGCTAAGAATGTTTATGCGATTAACTCTTCAAAAATAATTGGCAATATCTATCCTGATGGAAGTTCAATATGGGATTGTGGAACTGAAAAGTGTTTCGCATCTGATCACGCAGGGATTCTGGCCACGATTGAAATACCCCGGGGCGCTAACTCACAAGACCCTGCCCTTGCTGATCACGCCCGTTTTCCCTTAGGCATTTGGCACTTTCTAGCGATAGCTCTAGTTTCATTCCTGAGTTGGAGAATTGCACGTCGCTTCCGTCGTAGATAGATAGAAAATAGCTCGGTAAATGGCTCGGTAAATGGCTCGGGATTTGTCGATTCGTAGGGCGCTCGGTAACCTTCAGCCCACTTAAGGCGAGGGGTAAACCCCGTTATCGACGAAAGGCAAGACTCATGGCAGAAGTAGCAATCAAAGGCGCTCTCCGGAATGAATTCGGCAAAGGCGCATCGAGAAGAATCCGTCGCGATGGAATGGTTCCCGCGGTTATCTACGGACATGGCGAGAAGCCAACCCATATCTCTCTCCCAGCGCGCGAAGTTGGCGTCGCTATCAAGACCTCTAACGTTCTGCTAAATATTGATCTAGGCGAGAAGCAAGAGTTAGTTCTTCCAAAATCAATCGTGCGAAATCCACTCAAGGGGAATCTTGAGCATATTGATTTAATTATTGTCCGTCGTGGCGAGCGCGTTGTTGTTAACGTCCCAGTCCACACCATCGGTAAGCATGATCCTGAAGGCATCTTGGAGCATGTAAATAACACAATTGAAGTTGAAGTCGATGTCACATCAATTCCACAATTCTTTGAACTTGATGTAACTGGCCTTGCTGCCGGCGACTCAAAGTTTGCTGAAGATGTTGTTCTACCGGCCGGAATATCGCTCAAGAGTGATGCCAAGATGATTGTTGCTCACGTTTCCGTTCGTGCTGCAGTTGAAGAAGTTGTTCCAGTAGCTGAAGTTGCCGAGGGCGCTGCCGATGCTGCTCCTGCAGAAGGTGAAGCGGCTCCTGCTGAGGGCGAAGCAAAAGCCAAGTAATCGCTAGCTAACTTCTTGATAATGCCTCCTTCATTTTTCGGTGGCAGCAAAGAGCGCTGGATAGTTATTGGACTGGGAAACCCGGGACCTGAATATGAGCGGACCCGTCACAACATTGGTGCGATGGTTGTCGCTGAATTAGCTAGTCGTGCTGGCAAGAAACTTTCGGGCCATAAATCGCGCGCAAATGTGGTCGAGTACAAGTTAACCTCTGGCGAATCGATTGTTGCTGCCACGCTCCGCTGTTTCATGAATGAATCAGGTGGTCCCACCAAGTCACTAATGGATTTCTATAAAGTGAAGAGCGATCACTTGATTGTTATTCACGACGAGTTAGATATTCCATTTGAAGCGATTCGGTTGAAGCAGGGTGGCGGCGATAATGGGCATAACGGCTTAAAAAGCATCACAAAAGTGTTAGGCCCAGATTACTTTCGTATCCGAATGGGAATCGGTAGACCCATGGGATCGCAAGATCCGGCCGATTTTGTACTAAAGCCATTCAACGCAAAGGAGCGCGAACATCTACCAACTTTTGCAGCGTTGGGAGCAGATTCAATTGAAGCGCTAATTTCTGAAGGACTTGATAAGACACAAACTAGATTTAACTCTTAATTTTAGATTTCTCAACCTGTATTTCGAAGACCTGTTGCTACACCATTTATTGTAAGTAGAAGAGCTCGGGAAACTATCGGATCAATTTCATCGCCTTGTTCTCTAACTTTTTTGAGTAGCGAGATTTGAAGCAAATGTAGTGGGGCTAGATAATTATCACGAATCTGCAGAGTTCGAGCAAGAATCTGTTGATCTCCTAGAATCTCCGTTTTCTTAGTCAATGAAAGTATCTCGGTAATCGTTAACTGGTACTCAGCCTCAATGAGCTCCAAGAAGTGATGAAGTTTTGGATCAACCAAACTCTCTACGTACTTTCGGGCGGTTTTTAGGTCAGTCTTTGCAATCGTCATTTCAACATTACTTATAAATGTGCGGAAGAAATGCCAATCTTTAAGCATCTTCGCCATGGTTTCACCATGCCCTGCCTCGCGCGCTGCTTTCAAGCCGCTACCAACGCCATACCAACCAGGAACGATCTGGCGGGATTGGGTCCAACCAAATACCCAAGGAATCGCTCGTAGCGATGTGAGATCAGCACCTGCATCGGGGCGACGAGATGGTCTAGAACCAAGATAGAGATTTCCCAATTGCTCGACTGGAGTTGACTGATAGAAATATGTGGGTAGTTCGGGATGCTCTACGAGTGATCGATAAGACTTAAAGGCGCTATCACTGACTGCCTCCATCGCGTTATTCCAACTCTTCAGATTTTCAGGAGTTTGTCGAGCTTTTCGATTTAGAACTGTAGCCTCAAGAGCTGCGGCTAAGGTCAATTCAACGTTTTCTCGTGCGAGCGATGGAAGCGAATATTTATCAGAGATTACTTCACCTTGTTCTGTCATCTTGATATGGCCATCAAGGGTTCCCCAAGGCAGGGCGATTATGGCGTCATATGTTGGTCCTCCACCGCGGCCAACTGAACCGCCACGACCATGGAAAATTCTTAGTTGGATGTTCTCTTTTCGAGCAAGGTCTCGCAATCTTCGCTGTGCTTGATGAATCTCCCATTGGCTCGTAGCAATCCCGGCATCCTTATTTGAATCTGAGTATCCCAACATAACCTCTTGGATATTTCCACGGAGCTCAACACATTTGCGATAGATGGGATTGCTTAGCAGTGATTCCAAAATTGTGTCGGCAGATCTAAGTTCAGCGACCGTCTCTAGTAACGGTGCAATATTGATTCGAGCATATGGTTCGCCACTCAGATTAATCAACTCAGCGATTTGAGCTAATAGAGTGGCTGCCAGCACATCTTCTGGGCCACGTGTCATAGAGATTATGTAAGTCTCTACAACGTTGGGATCAAAGGTTTCTTGAATCTCTTTAATTGCCTTAAAAGTATTTAAAGTTTTAGTGGCACCTGCATCTAATCCACTTAAGTTTAGTGTTTGGCTAAGGTCCGGCGTAGCCAGTTTTTCAGTGATGAATTTAGATTTTTCAACTGGGGATAAGTTTGTGTAATTGGCATCTGGGAAGAGTTGATCAATTACTCGTTCATGTGCGCCAGAATGCTCTCTTACATCCATCGTTGCGTGGAATAGGCCAAAGGCAGATACAGCTCTGATAGTTCGCTCTAAGAGGCCATGTGCAATCAACTCACCCCGATTTGCAAGTAGTGAGGTGTGCATAAGCATTAGATCATCTAGGAGTTCTTGAGTATTGGCGTAATCACGTCCGGGTTCATGAGCTCCGCCCTTGGAGTGGCGTTCGCGAGTTAGATTTAAGCGATGACGGATTGCAGTTGCCTTTAAGCGATATGGCTCTTCAACATTAATTCTTCTAAAGCGAGGTTCAATCTCGGGAATCCGCTCTAGATCTTTAGCCACGGACTCAAGGAGCGCAGGCGAAGTTCCGGCGAGCTTGGTTGAGACCGATAGCGCTTGTCGAATTTCATCCACCATCGCGATTAAAACCCGTATTGCATGGCCCATCTGAAGCACGATTGCTTGCTTGGTGACTTCTGGAGTTATGTTGGGATTTCCATCGCGATCCCCGCCGATCCAAGAGCCAAAATTAAAGGGCGTCGCAGTAGGTGAGAGATCCACCTTCAATCGCTTGAGTTCGCGAGCAAAGTCATCAAGGACTTCAGGCATCGTGTATCGAAGTAGGTCATCCAAGTAATAGAGCGCATTGATGGCTTCATCAAGAGGTTCAGGTCTACCAAGACGAAGTTCATCAGTCTGCCAGAGTAGATCTACTGCTTCAGCTAGTCTGCGTTCTCTGGATTCTGATTCACGTTCATCCAAGAGATCAGCAATAGTTCCAAGTTTGCTTAAGACTGATCTTCGCGCTGCTTCAGTTGGATGCGCTGTGAAGACCGGACGAACCTCAAATCTTGCTAACCAGTTGCGTAGATCCGATTCAGTGAAGTTCTTGCCGCCATCACTTGCGGCGATAATGCGATCGACTGCTCTAGAAATCCAGGAACCTTTGGCATCTCTCTCTTCGCTCAGAATTCTTGAGCGATGCACCTGTTCGGCAACATTTGCTAGATTGAAATAAACATTAAAAGCTCGAACTAATTTAACGGCATCCACAGTTGAGACTGATTTGAGGAGCTCCTCACCGCCACCTTCTCGGACAGATTTACGCACTGATTCGACGAGATTTAACAGGGCTTGGCCATCTTGGCGAACTAAGGATTGTCCAAGTAGGTCGCCGAGTTCGCGGACATCGCTGCGAAGTGATGAGTTATCGCTCTCGGTCATTGGCGAATAATCTCACGATAAGATTTCGCTTGTATTTCAGATAGCCCCCTCCTTTTAGGAAGTGGGGCCATTTGGCTATTCCCAGAGAACTTGAAGTGATTAAAGGAGGTGGATATGAAGAAGATAAACGGCATCATCTCGCTATCTGAAACAACTAAGAACCTCCTGGGCTCATCAGAGAATTTAATCGCGCCTCCCACAACTCACCCGATCCTCATAGCTGAATTAGCAAAATCTAAGCGAGTCGTAGTAGTTACTCACTCAAGTAAGCGAGCAAGTGAATTAATGACTGAGCTTCATGCTCTGACAGAGAATGTATTGGAATTTCCAGCATGGGAGACCTTGCCACACGAAAAGCTCAGCCCCAATAACGATACCGTCGCTAAACGGATTAAAACCATTTATAACCTAAAGAGTGCAGAGATAATTGTGGTACCAATACGCGCTCTAGTTCAACCAATTATCTCTTCAATTAAAGACACACCAGTTTTGAAGTTAGCTAGAGGTGATGTGTTTTTATTTCATGAGTTGATTGAAAAGCTTGTTGAGCGGGCATTTACAAGAGTTGATCTAGTCGAGCGTAGAGGCGAGTTTGCAGTAAGAGGTGGAATCATCGACTTATTTCCCCCAGACTCGGACTATCCAATCCGCATCGACTTTTTTGGTGATGAGATTGAAGAAATAAAAAATTTTGAAATTGGAAGTCAGCGCACTTTTGCTCCTATAACCAAAAGTCTTGTGATCTACCCATGTCGAGAGCTCTTGATTACGGAAGAGGTCAAAGGGCGAGCTAGTCGAGCTCGAAAAGAGTATCCAGAATTAATTGAGATTTTGAATAAAGTTGAAGAGGGAATCTATACAGATGGAATGGAGTCATTAATTGGCTTGTTACATCCTGAGGTCTGTGAGTTCTTGGATTTCCTACCCGAAGAGACGGATGTAGTCCTATTAGAGAGTGAGCGGATCCGCAATAGGAATCTCGACTTAATCAATACCAGCGAAGAGTTTCTAGAGGCGGCGTGGTCAAACGCATCTAGCGCAGCGGGAATCTCTGTGCCATTACGAAGCGAATTACAGCGTTCAGGCTACTTGAGAATTGAAGAGGTTGAGGCATCGGCCCAGAAACTTAGTATTGATTGGCGATCAATCAACCTCTTTGGCGATGAAGATGACCCAGCTATCACCCAATTTGAAGAGATTTCACCTTATAGAGGCGATGCAGATCGGCTCATTACAGATATCAAAAATTGGCGAAGTACTGGATATTTAGTAGCGCTGGGCTTTCGCGGCCATGGCCTCACCGAGCGCTATCTTCAACTTCTCTCAGAAGCAGATATTTCTGCTCGGATTGTTGAGGATTTGATTACAACTCCTACGCGAGATGCCGTTTACCTACTTAGCACTAGCTTTGACTCTGGTTTTAAGGATAAATCCAACAAGATCATCTTCCTTGCCGAATCAGATATCACCGGAGTTAAGGATCGTCGCGCTGCAACTGGAAAAATGCCATCGCGCCGCAAGAAGGCAATCGATCCACTTGAACTTAAACGCGGCGATTATGTAGTTCACGAAATTCACGGAGTAGGAAGATATCAAGAGTTAATCAAGAGAAGTGTTGGTGGCGTTGAGCGTGAGTATGTCGTTATCGAATATGCACCATCCAAACGCGGGCAACCCGCAGATCGCATTTTTGTTCCGACAGATTCACTTGAGTTAGTTACTCGATATGTGGGCGGTGAAACGCCTGCGCTGCACCGAATTGGTGGTAGCGATTGGATTAAAACAAAGAGTAGAGCCAAGAAGGCAGTAAAAGAGATTGCCGGTGAATTAATTCGACTCTACGCAGCTCGCACCAGTCTTCCTGGATTCGCCTTCTCTCCTGATACAACCTGGCAGCGCGAACTTGAAGATTCATTTGAATATGTGGAAACCCCCGATCAACTTGTAACAATCAATGAAGTTAAGGCTGATATGGAACGCCCATATCCCATGGATCGAATTGTCTGTGGCGACGTTGGTTATGGAAAGACTGAAATCGCTGTGCGTGCCGCTTTTAAGGCGGTGCAAGATGCAAAGCAAGTAGCAGTACTCGTGCCCACCACTCTGCTCGTGCAACAGCACTTTGCCACATTTGCAGAACGATATGCAGGCTTCCCATTAAAGGTAAGTGCTCTTTCAAGATTTAACACCCAGAAAGAAATCACAGAAACTCTTGCGGGCTTAACAAATGGGACCGTTGATGTAGTAATTGGTACACATAGATTGCTTTCGGAGGACATCAAGTTCCGCGACCTTGGTCTGATAATTGTCGATGAGGAGCAACGCTTTGGCGTAGAGCATAAAGAAAAACTGAAGAGGCTTCGCACCAGTGTTGATGTTCTGGCGATGTCAGCTACCCCGATCCCAAGAACGCTAGAGATGGCAATTACCGGGATACGCGAGATGTCCACAATCGCTACACCCCCAGAAGAGCGCCATCCGGTTCTGACTTATGTCGGTGCTTACGACGAAAAACAGGTCACTGCAGCAATTCATCGCGAATTACTTAGGGATGGGCAAGTATTTTTCATTCACAATCGAGTAGAGAGTATTGATGATGTAGCCGCACGGTTACGCACCTTGATTCCGGAAGCTCGCATCGCAATTGCTCATGGTCAGATGAATGAGAGCGCGCTTGAGCAAGTAGTGCTTTCTTTTTGGAATCGTGAGTATGATGTTTTGGTATGCACAACTATTGTTGAAAATGGAATCGATGTTGCAAATGCGAATACATTAATAGTGGATCGAGCCGACAAATTTGGACTCTCACAATTGCACCAATTACGTGGTCGAGTTGGTAGAGGCAGAGAACGGGCCTACGCTTATTTCCTTTATTCAGGAGAAAAACCTCTTACAGAAGTCGCTCTTGAAAGATTGACAACCATTGCGCGTAATTCTGAACTTGGATCTGGAATGCAGGTCGCGCTAAAGGATCTTGAGATTAGAGGAGCGGGGAATCTCTTGGGAGGAGAGCAGTCTGGACATATAGCTGAAGTTGGTTTTGATTTATATATGCGGATGGTAGGAGAAGCAGTAACTGAATTTAAACGCGGCATTGTTGATGGGGAGGCGGAGGAATTTGAGTGTAAAGTTGAAATACCTGTGACCGCTCATTTATCGACAGAGTACGTTCCATCTGATCGTCTTCGACTCGATTTGTACCGCCGGTTAGCAGATGCCAAAGAATATGGTGAGATAGATTCAATAAAAGAAGAACTTCAAGATCGATTTGGAGATCTCCCAACGGAGACGCAGCGATTAATGGAGATTGCAAAATTAAGAATTAAGGTCAGGAGCGCTGGAATACGTGACCTGGCAATTCAAGGTAAATACTTAAAGATTGCCCCGATGAAATTAAGTGAATCTCGCGAGTTGCGGATCTCTCGAATATATCCAGGTTCAATCGTGAAATCTGTGACAAATACCCTCTTGGTTGCGCGCCAGGCGGTCGCAGCCTGGGAGCAGCCGGATTACTCGGATGATGGCGAGATAGGAGATACTGCGCTCCTGGATTGGGTGAATGAAGTAATCGCTGAGGTCACCGATTCATCGAAAAAGAGTCAATCAAGCGCGAGCGAAGCAGAAAAGAGTAGCTGAGTGAGAAAGTACATCATTGCCGCCTTAGCATCGTTGGCATTATTCCTAACTGGTTGTTCCCAGATGAATAGCGCCGCCACGGTTGGCGATGTCGAAATCACTTTGGAAGCGCTCCAGTCCCAGGTTGATTCGATCCTGGCTGAACGCGAAGAGGTTGATACCTCTCAAATGCAACTAGAGAGCGGAGAGGCGCTAACTAGAAATCAACTCTCCTTTATGATCTCGAATATTCTCATCGACGAAATTGCGAAAGATGTAGAGATCGAGATTGCCAACTCTGAACTTGAGGCTTACCGAATTGAGATCTATCAGAACATTGGTGGCGAAGAGATGCTTCCTTCAGTTTTGGTTAATGCCGCCATTGCTCCGGAAAGCCTGGATGCCGTTCTTCGTCGGGACTTGATTTTGCAAAAGATTAGTGCCGCAGCATCCGAAGCGGGCTCGGATGATGCAGCTATCAATCAGTTAATTGAAGGTTTGGTAACTGAAAAAGCAAATAATCTTAAGATTGTTATCAATCCGCGGTATGGCGTGTGGGATAGCAACTCATTTGCTGTTATTCCGGCTGAACCCGCTGGTGATGCGGTAACTGATAAGTAATTTGAATTCCAAAATGTCCTACGAGAATTTGATCCGCCTTGTAGGAGTTATGGATCAACTTCGGTCTCCAGGAGGTTGTCCATGGGATGCGGAGCAGACTCACGAGAGTCTCTTGAAATACCAACTTGAAGAATCTTATGAATTTATTGAAGCTGTCGAAGCGGGCGATCGGATTGATATGCAGGAAGAACTTGGAGACTTGTTGCTTCAGGTTTACTTCCATGCCCGGATAGCGGAAGAAGACCCAAAGCAACCTTTCAATCTCGATGATGTTGCTCGTACAGTTGCAGATAAGCTCATTTCTCGTCATCCGCATGTTTTTGGTGATACGAAAGTAAATTCAAGCGATGAAGTGCTCGCTAATTGGGAGAAGATAAAGAATGCTGAAAAAGGTAGAACTGAATTTGATGCAGGCGTGCCAATCGGCCAACCGGCACTCCCACTAGCCGCAAAATTAATGCTTCGTGCAGAAAAAAACGATCTTCCACTTCCGCTAAAAAGCGCTCCAGAGATTTTGGATTCTGATAAAGAGAGCGCACTTGGCGATGCCCTTCTTTCCCTAATTTCGTGGTCTGTTTCAGAAAATATTGATCCCGAATCTGCACTTCGTAAGGCAGCCCTGAAATACCGCGATTCGCTGAAAGAATCCCGATAGACTCCGCGCCCGTGACTACGATAAAAACTATTAAAGCTAGAGAGATTCTCGACTCCCGTGGAAATCCGACGGTTGAGGTTGATGTGACATTAAGTGATGGGGCCTTTGCAAGGGCTGCCGTCCCCAGCGGAGCATCAACGGGCGCCTTTGAAGCGGTTGAACTGCGCGATGGCGGTTCCCGATATCTAGGCAAGGGAGTTGCGAGCGCGGTCGCAAATATTGAAAGAGAGATTGCACCGAAAATAACTGGTAGCGACCCATTCAATCAACGTGCTTTGGATGAGGCGATGCTTGCATTGGATGGAACGTCCAACAAATCTAAACTCGGCGCGAACGCAATACTGGGCGTATCTCTTGCGGTAGCTAAAGCAGCTGCTAATTCAAAAGGTGCAAAGTTCTACTCATATATCGGTGGCGATGAGGCGTGCTTATTGCCGGTGCCCATGATGAATATTCTCAATGGTGGCGCGCATGCAGATACCAATGTTGATATTCAAGAATTTATGATCGCTCCAATTGGAGCCAGAACGTTTCAAGAGGCACTTCGCTGGGGCGCCGAGATTTATCACAGCCTGAAATCTGTATTGAAGAAGCGTGGCCTTGCAACAAGCATTGGCGATGAGGGTGGTTTTGCCCCAAACCTTGAGAGCAATCGGGCTGCGCTAGATCTGATTGTTGAAGCGGTCGAGAAGGCTGGCTTCAAAATGGGAAGCCAAATTGCACTTGCCATGGATGTAGCTGCCACTGAATTTTACGAAAATGGCAAATATAACTTTGAAGGTTCATCGCTAAGCGCTTCCGAGATGATCGCCTATTACAAAGAATTAGTCGACTCATACCCACTTGTTTCGATCGAAGATCCGCTAGCAGAAGATGACTGGGCTGGCTGGGGCGAAATCACCAAAGTACTTGGTGAGCGGGTACAACTAGTTGGTGATGATTTATTCGTAACAAATCCACTGAGACTATCCAGAGGAATCGAGGCAAAGACTGCGAACGCTCTTCTAGTTAAAGTTAACCAAATCGGAACTCTTACAGAGACGCTCGATGCAGTTTCGATGGCCCATAAAGCTGGATATCGCTCGATGATGAGCCATCGCTCTGGTGAAACCGAGGATACGACGATTGCCGATCTTGCAGTAGCTGCTGAGTGTGGCCAGATAAAGACTGGTGCACCTGCACGAAGTGAGAGAGTTGCAAAATATAACCAACTCTTGAGAATCGAAGAAGAACTTGGTGCGCGCGCTAAGTATGCGGGACGCGGAGCATTCCCAAGATTTAAAGGCTGAATCTAAAGGTTAGGAGGGCAGAGAATTATGCGGAGATTCTCCCTTCAAGGCGCCTTCAATGATTTTGCCGAGCGACGTGGAATTTCCACTCGGTTATTGATTCTCTTTATAGTTTTATTTTCAATTGCAGTAACGCTAGCTCCGCCGACCCAACAATATTTCGCACAGCGCGCTCAAATAAGCGCACTCGAAGCGAGCGTTGCGTCAAATCGCGCCCGGTTGCTAGAGGCGCGTGCAGAATTGGAGCGCTGGAAAGATCCTGAATATGTTCGCTCGCAAGCAAGAACTAGACTTCATTTTGTCTTACCCGGTGAGCGTCAATACATAATATTGGGCGTAAGAAATGAATCTGCAGACTCAGGTGAAGCGGCCGCCCCAATTAATGAGGATTTTCCCCTTGGAGTTCCCTGGTATTCCCGCATTATCTCTTCAATTACCTCTGTCGGCGTTGGAAGCGGAAACCCCTAGAAATTCATGAGTGAGAAACCAGATAAATCTGATCTTGTCGCGCTAGAGATCCAACTTGGTCGACCGGCAAGAGATGTACACAAAATTGCTTATCGCTGCCCTTGTGGTAGCCCTGCAGTAGTTGAAACACCGCCACGACTTAGTGATGGAACACCTTTCCCAACTTTCTATTACGCGACCTGTCCAAATCTCACGGCAGAAATTTCCACATTGGAGAATTCAAATCTGATGGATGAAATGAATCAGAGGTTGCAAGATGATGCCGATTTATCCGGCGAATATCGAGCAGCACATGAT
>Ga0208004_1000042_pt1 | contig 42671 bp, 44 predicted proteins | sample DEB08_DNA_6_FD_184522 | JGI IMG/M metagenome (GOLD analysis project Ga0208004, IMG submission 184522) | Aqueous microbial communities from the Delaware River and Bay under freshwater to marine salinity gradient to study organic matter... | ecosystem: Environmental > Aquatic > Marine > Coastal ...
CGCCCACCGCGGATCATCAGTCCCGAACTGAGAACCCAGGTCGCCCAAGCCGGATGCGCTGAACAGGGCATCGCAGGCTGCATGAGCCGCCACATCCCCGTCAGAGTGGCCAGCCAGACCCTCGCCGTCCCACAGCAGGCCGGCAACCCAGAGCGGCCGGCCCTCCCCAAACGCGTGTACGTCGACGCCGATGCCGACCCGGGGCATCTCAGCCGACCCCATCAGACGCCCTTCTGCGCGCCAGAACCGCCTCGGCGAGCACCAGATCGAGGGGGCGGGTGATCTTGAAGGCCTCTTCGGCGCCCGCCACCGTGCTCACCATGACGCCCTGGGATTCCACGAGACCAGCGTCATCGGTGACATCCGCGGCGTCGCACGATGCGTGAGCCTGCTGCAGGACATCACGGCGAAATCCCTGCGGCGTTTGCACGGCCCGCAGAATGCTGCGATCCACGGTTCGCGTGACACTCCCGTCGCCGTCCACTTCCTTGATGGTGTCGACGACGGCGAGCACCGGGATCACCGCCTGGGCCCCGGAACGCACGGCTGCGACGACACGGTCGACGACCTCCGGAGGCACCAACGGACGTGCGGCATCGTGCACAAGGACGACGTCGACATCGGAAGGGAGGGCGAGCAGGCCCCGCGCAACGGAGTCTTGCCGTGTCTCGCCGCCCGCCACGACAATGAGTTGGGCGTCGTGTTCGATGCCCGAAAGCAGACTTCGTGTGACCTCGATGGCGTCATCGGGAGCCGCAACGACGACGAGGTCGACATCTCGCGCCGCTGCCACTGCACGAACAGCATGGACAAGAATTGGTTGGCCGGCGAGTGATCTCAGAGCCTTGGGGGCGCCCGGACCGAGGCGTTCACCGCGGCCCGCCGCTGGCACGATGACAGCGGTTCGGGCAGGACGCATAGCGACCTCCGACGACTAAGTCAGGAAGCGAGAACCTCATCGAGGATGGCCTCAGCCTTGTCCTCGTTGGTCTTCTCTGCCAGGGCAAGTTCGCTCACGAGGATCTGCCGTGCCTTGGCCAGCATCCGCTTCTCCCCGGCCGAGAGGCCGCGCTCGCGCTCACGGCGCCACAGATCGCGGACGACCTCGGCAACCTTGATGACGTCACCCGAGGCGAGCTTCTCCAGGTTGGCCTTGTAGCGGCGGGACCAGTTGGTGGGTTCTTCGGTGTAGGGCTGGCGCAAGACCTCAAAGACGCGGTCGAGGCCCTCCGCGTTCACGACGTCACGCACGCCGACCAGGTCGACGTTGTCCGCTGGGACACGCACCGTGAGATCGCCTTGGGCAACACGGAGAACGAGGTATTCCTTCTCTGCTCCCTTGATGACTCTGATCTCGACGGCTTCGATGAGGGCGGCCCCGTGATGGGGGTAAACGACAGTGTCGCCAACCTTGAACGTCATAGAGAAGAACCCCTTTCCAGGCCATCTAGAGTACCACGGGCCCCAGGCGCATCAACTTCGGTGAGTGCACCCGTTAGGCTTGGCGCACCGATTCGTCGCGGCCTGGCCGCACTTCGCACGAGGAGTTTCGCGTGATAACACTGCGTCGTGACGGCCAGGCCTTGACCCGCCCCGGCCGCAAGCGCATCGCCCTCGCCGTTCTTGCGCTCGCTATGGTACCCGCGCTGAGCGGTTGCTGGCAGGGCTTCGGCGCCAGCACCACCATGCAGAACTCCATGAACTCCGGCAACGGCACCCAGGTGACCGTCGGCGAACTACGCGTTGAGAACGCCACGATCGTGCGCGGGGATGACGGCACCTCCTCACTCATCATGTCAATCTTCAACCGCGGCCCGGAGGCTGACGAACTCGTTGGCGTCGCCCTCAACGGTGAGCCCATTGACATCACGAAACTCAGTACGACGGCGATTGAGCCGGGGAGCTTTCACACCTACGGGTACGGCGCCGAGGGCCAGGCACCCGATGGCTACCTGCTGACGTCGAACCTCAATGTCGAGCCCGGGTCCTACGCGACGGTCACCCTGGCCTTTGCCAAGTCGGGGGCCACCGAGTTCGAATCGATCGTCGTCCCGGCAGTCGGCTACTACGAGGGGCTCGTTCCGCCCCCGGCGAACTAGCGCTCAGAGTCCGCGCACCCTCGGGTGCGAGCCTTAGTCCGCCTCCATCTTGTAGCCCAAGCCACGGACCGTCACGATTAGCTCCGGGGTCGCTGGGTCGGCTTCAACCTTCGAGCGCAGCCTCTTGATGTGCACGTCCAGGGTCTTGGTGTCGCCCACATAATCCGACCCCCACACACGATCAATGAGCTGGGCCCGCGTCAGGACGCGCCCCGCGTTCCGCATGAGCAACTCGAGTAGGTCGAACTCCTTCAGGGGCATCGAGACGGACTCACCGCGCACAGCCACCACATGCCGATCCACATCAATGCGGATCGGGCCTACTTCAAAGACATCCGGTAGCAATTCCGTGGGCTGTCCATGGCGACGGAGGACGGCCCGGATTCGGGCGACGAGTTCGCGCGAGGAGAAGGGCTTGGTCACATAGTCATCAGCACCGAGTTCGAGACCGACGACCTTGTCGACCTCGCTGTCCTTCGCGCTCACCATGATGATGGGTACGGATGACCGCTGACGCAGTGAGCGGCAGACCTCGGTGCCGGAGACACCCGGGAGCATGAGGTCCAGGAGAACAAGGTCGGCACCGTTGCGATCGAACTCGTCGAGTGCCTTCGCTCCGTCGTCCGCCACAGCAACGTCGTACCCTTCCCGGCGCAGCATGAAGGACAACGCATCCGAGAACGACTCCTCGTCCTCCACGACCAGCACTCGGGTCACGCTGAATCCTCCTCGATATGTGTGGACTCCAGATCAGACGCGTGATCGCGGACTTGCGGGGCCAGCGGCAGCCGAAGCGTAAAGGTCGACCCCACGCCGACCTCCGACCACACCCTCACTTCGCCACCATGGTTCTCGCACACGTGCTTCACGATGGCAAGTCCGAGCCCGGTCCCCCCGGTGCCGCGGGAGCGGGCGGGGTCAGCTCGATAGAAGCGCTCGAAAATCCGATCGAGATCCTGAGACGGAATGCCGATCCCCTGATCTTTGACATCGATCTCGACAAGGCCATCCTGCACGCGAGACGTCACGGCAACCCGAGTCTGAGCGGCTGAGTAGTTGACCGCGTTCGCCACGAGGTTGCGGACCGCGGCAACAATCTGCGACCGCACGCCCAGGATCTCGATTCCGGTCGGCCCCGAGACGACCAGTTCGATGTCCTTGTCATTGATCGCCGTACGAAGTTCGTCACACGCTTGACTGATGGCCGTGTCGATATCGAAAGCCTCTGCGCGCGCCAACGTGTCATCGCCTTGCACGCGCGAGAGGTCAATGATGTCGTTGATCAGCGTCGAGAGCCGGGCCGACTCCTTCAGCATTCGCTCCGCGAAACGCTGCACCTCATCAGGATCATCGGTTGCGGACAGAATCGCCTCGGCAAGCAGCGACATGGCTCCCACCGGTGTCTTGAGCTCATGGCTCACATTCGCCACGAAGTCGCGTCGAACAGCGTCCACGCGGCGATCCTCACCCTGATCGGCGACGAGGACGGCGTAGTTCCCACCCGAGAGCGGAGTGACCACGACCCGAAGGTCGAGCATTCCCCGTCCGAGCGGAGGTCGACGAACTCGTAGTTCGCGCTCACGCACCTCGCCGGTCCTGGCGGACTCGGCGACGAGCTCTCGGATCTCGTCCACGGTGACCGCGTCCCGTCGCACGAGACCCAGGGCCTCGGCGCGTGCCGAACTGCGGCGGATAGCGGCACTCGCGTCCACGACGAGCGTCGCCATGGGCAACGTGGCGAGGATCCGACCCACATCGTCGAGGTCGGACACGTCGGTGATGCCCTGGGGAAACGCCGTGGCCATACGGCGAGAATATGACGCGCCGGACCCGGGAGACCCTCGAGTGGCGTTTCGTGCTCCATGATTGGTTGAGCGTTCATCCGGTTGGGCCCGGCGTTAACCTCAACGTTGCCGCACGTTCACCCGGGGCGGCGACACTCTGCTCGACGATTGGACACCACATGCGCGAGGCGTTTACCGAGCAACTCGACGGGGTCAGCGATGAACTCGTCAACATGACCCGCATGGTGGGTTCGGCCATGAACCGAGCCACCCAGGCACTGCTCGATGCCGACCTGAAGTTGGCCGAGGAGGTCATCGCTGCCGACGCGGCAGTCGACACGATCACATCTGAGGTTGAGGATCGATGCTTCGATCTCATCGCCCTCCAGGGACCGGTGGCCTCGGACCTGCGCGTCGTCATCGGCGCTCTGCGCATCGCCTCCTCGCTCGAACGCATGGGCGACCTAGCCGAGCACGTCGCCAAGCAGGCCCGAATGCGCTACCCGGCCGTGGCCGTCCCTCAAGAACTGCGAGCCACGTTCGCCGAGATGGGCGGTATAGCCGAAGCCATCGTGTCCCAGACCGGCGCCGTTATTGCCACGAAGGACGTCAGTCTCGCCACCGACATCGCCCGACATGACCAGCAAATGGACCACTTCCATCGGGAGTTGTTCCGCATCGTGCTGTCTCCCTCGTGGTCGCACGGGGTGGAGGCTGCGGTCGACGTGACCCTGCTGTCCCGCTTCTACGAGCGGTACGCCGACCACGCGGTGTCGGTCACAAAGCGGGTCGTCACGATCGTCACGGGCGAGCCGTACGCCGGAGTCGCCCTCGACGCCACCGCCTAGGGGCCGTGGGGCCCCGGGCCCTCCGGGCCGAGGGCAAAGGTGCCGAATCGGGGCCGATAGGCCAGACTATCTTCCCGGAGGTTTCCATGGCACGTCATTTGCGCGACATCACTCCGCGCCGTGCTGCCGTCCTTTCGCTGCACACCTCCCCCCTCGATCAGCCCGGTACCGGCGACGCCGGTGGGATGAATGTCTACGTCCTTGAGACCTCCCGCCGCCTCGCCGCCGCGGGCGTGGAGGTTGAGATCTTCACCCGCGCGGTGAACTCCTCACTTCCCCACCGCGTCGAGGTCGAGCCGGGCGTGACCGTGACACACCTGCGCGCTGGGCCGTTCGAGGAACTGCGCAAGGAGGAACTCCCGGGCCAGATGTGCGCTTTCACCGCCGGGCTACTGCGGTTCGAGGCCGGGCGCCCCGAGGGCTGGTTCGACCTCGTCCATTCGCACTACTGGCTTTCCGGGCAGGTGGGCTGGCTCGCGAGCGAGCGCTGGGATGTGCCGCTCATCCACAGCATGCACACCATGGCAAAGGTCAAGAACCTCGACATCGCCGAAGGTGACCGAGCCGAGCCAAGGATCCGCATCATTGGTGAGGAGCAGGTCGTCGACCATTCGACGCGACTCGTCGCCAACACTGACGAAGAGGCACGTCAACTCGTGGAGCTGTACGACGCGCCCGCTGACCGCGTCGACGTCGTTCACCCCGGCGTGGATCTGGAGAACTTCACGCCCGGAGACCAGGAGGCGGCCAGAGCGGCGCTGGGACTTCCAGCCCACGCCCTGGTGTTGCTCTTCGTCGGCCGCATCCAGCCACTCAAGGCGCCAGACGTCCTCGTCCGAGCCGCCGCTGACATGGTCTCGGAGGACCCGTCCCTCCGTGAGCGCCTTGTCATCGCCATCTGCGGTGGCCCATCGGGTTCTGGCCTGGAGCATCCGTCGGCCCTCGCGGACCTGGCCCGCGATCTCGGCATCGCCGATCTCGTGAGATTTGAGCCCCCCGGGGACCGCGAGCGCCTGGCCGAATGGTTCCGGGCCGCTGACGCCACCGTCGTTCCGTCCTATTCAGAGAGTTTCGGACTGGTGGCGGTCGAGTCACAAGCCTGCGGGACTCCCGTCGTGGCCGCGGCTGTCGGCGGGCTGCCTACAGCTGTCGCGGACGGGCGCTCCGGCATCCTCGTCCCCGGCCACGACCCGCGGGTGTGGGCACAGGCCCTTCGACGGATCGATACCCCGGAGGTCGGACTGCTCGCCGCAGGCGCTCGATCACATGCCGAGCAGTTCAGTTGGGCGCGGACAGCCGACGGCCTGCTGGACACCTACCGAGCGGCCGTGGGCGGACATCTCCTCGATGCCGTGGCCGCGGGCAATCGTTGACCGAGGCAGAACGCGTCGCCCAACTCATCACGACGTTCGCGGCCGCCGAGGAACTACCGCTGGAACGTTCCGGTACGAGCACCTACGTGCTGACCCTGCCCGGCACTCACAAATTGTTGACGACCGTGGCTCTGCTGGTCGGTGATCTGACACTCAGCGTCAATGCATTCGTCGCACGACGCCCCGATGAGAACGGCGAGGCGGTCTACCGATGGCTTCTCGAGCGCAATCGGAGCATGTACACGATCGCCTTCAGCGTCGACCACCTCGGGGATATCTATCTCACCGGCCGGCTACCACTCGGAGCCGTCTCAGCAGCGGAACTCGATCGACTGCTGGGCTCGGTGGCGGAGTACGCCGACTCGTCGTTCAACACAATTCTGGAACTGGGATTCGCTACGGCGATCAAACGCGAATGGGCCTGGCGGGAATCTCGCGGCGAATCCACCGCGAACCTCGAAGCCTTCCGGCACCTTGCTGATCCTCCGCCCTAGCCACGGACGAAGCCCACGCCCTGACAAGATGGGCGCATGAGCGCTTCCTACACCCTGATCCTCCTCCGCCACGGTGAGAGCGAATGGAATGCCAAGAACCTCTTTACCGGCTGGGTCGATGTCTCACTCACCGACAAGGGGCGCGAGGAAGCCGCACGCGGCGGACAGATGCTCAAGGACGTCGGCATTCTGCCCGACGTTGTCCACACTTCCCTACTCACGCGAGCGATCACCACGGCCAACATCGCCCTCGGCGAAGCAGGCCGACTATGGATCCCGGTGGTCCGCAATTGGCGTCTCAACGAGCGCCACTACGGCGCCCTTCAAGGCAAGAACAAGAAAGAAACCCTGGACCAGTACGGCGAGGAGCAGTTCATGCTGTGGCGTCGGTCGTATGACGTCCCGCCGCCACCGATCGACCCGGACAGCGAGTTCGCACAGACCTACGACCCGCGCTACGCCGCGTTGCCGCCGGAAGCCCGCCCGGAGACCGAGTGCCTCAAGGACGTCGTCACGCGGCTCATCCCCTACTGGGAGGACGTCATCGTCGCCGAGGGACTACGGCAGGGGCAGACCGTGCTGGTGGCCGCGCATGGCAATTCACTGCGTGCCCTCGTCAAGCATCTGGACGGCATCTCCGATGCCGATATCGCAGCGCTGAACATCCCCACCGGCATCCCGCTTGTCTACCGGCTTGACGAGAATCTCAAGCCCATCGTGCCGGGCGGCGAATACCTCGACCCGGACGCGGCAGCGGCTGCCGCTGCCGCGGTGGCGAACCAGGGGCGCTAGGCAACGACCATGCACCGCCCGCATCTGCCCACGGTCAGCTGGCTGGAACTGCTGCAGGACCTGGTCATGGTGGTGCTCGCCATCACTCTGTTTAGCGGGCTGCAGTACGGCTGGGGCACACCGTGGGCGATCTGGTATGCCGCGGCGATTCTTGTCGCCTACGGATCGTGGGTGTCGTGGGTCTTCCTCAACAACCGATTCCCCGGCCAGGGGGTGTTCACCCAAGCCACCACCGTGGTGTAGATCTTCGGCGCGGTGCTCGCTGCTGGAGGGTCTCTATGGGAGAACTGGCTCTCGGCACACACCCTCAACTTCGGCCTCGCCCTGTCCTTCGCGGCGCTGTCCGTCCGGCATGCCGCGATCGCCCTGACCCATCCGGAGGCCCGGACTCCCTCGTTCGCCGCAGCAACTCTCAGCGGTGCCGCCACGGTGCTTCTGCTCCTCGGTGCCGTGGGCATCCTTCCCGAGTACCTGGCGATGGGCATTGGCCCCCTGATCGCCCTGGCCGGACTGCTCATCGTCTACCCACGGCTGCTGCCCAAGACGGTCGTCATCAACGTCAACCATTTGAGTGAACGCTTCGGCCAATTCGTCCTCATCCTCATCGGCGACGGACTGCTCGAGATTATCCTCAACACCGAAAGTGGTGGGACCACCACCGTCCTCGCCATCGCTGAGGCCGTGGCCGTGGCCTTCCTGCTCTGGCGCGCCTACTTCATCTACGTCCTCCCAGCCGGGCCTCCGCCGACACTTGCCCGCCTGCAGGGTTGGGTGTCCGCGCACTTCGTCGTGGTCGTCGGACTGGGGTTGACCTCCGCCACCATCGCCGCCGAGGCCGTCCCCCTCAACGACGAGTTGCTCTCGCACCTGGACGCATTCACGCAGACGGTAGGGGCGGGCTTGACGCTCGCCCTGGTGTACGTCGGCCTGGGACTTGCCCTCGTGACCTCGGCCAGAAGGCCTCACCGGGTCGCTGTGCCGTTCTTCGTCATCGTGATGGGCCTGGTCGACTACACGGCGCACCGACTGAACCGTCGCAACTCTGGCGACACAACCACCGTCGAAGACGCGGCAGCTGGGGCATGATCGTCGGATGCTGCACACCCACCGCCTCGAACTCGACGATGCCACCCTGCGTGAGTGGACTGCGATGGTCCTTGACGCCGACCCGGAGAGCGGGATTGTGCTCGATCGCTCCGCCTTCTACCCCGGCGGCGGTGGGCAACCGCCGGATCACGGCGTGCTGCTCTGGGGCGGCGTACAAACCCGCATTGTCGGCGTCCGTTACGGCGACGATCTGCGACTGATTCCCGCCGAAGGGGAACCAATTCCCGCTGTCGGTACTGAGGTGCACGGGGCGATTGAGGATGCACGACGGACCGCCCTCATGCGCACGCATTCCGGTCTGCACGTCCTGTCCGGTGTGGTGTTCCGCGACTTCGGAGCGCTGGTCACCGGCTCCAACATGGAGCCGCTCGAGGGCCGGCTGGACTTCAACCTCGAGGGTGTCCCCGAAGGCTTCAAACAGTCGGTAGAGGACGCCATCAATGCGGAGGTGGAGGCCGACCGCGGGATCCAGGCCTACTCACTGCCGCGCGATGAAGCCTTCGCCATCCCCGACCTCATCCGCACGGCAACCAATCTGCTGCCACCAGAGATCGAGGTCGTGCGCATCGTCGACATTGACGGACTCGACGTCCAAGCCGATGGCGGCACGCACGTCGCGTCGACGCGCATGGTCGGCCGCATGCGCGTGGTCAAGGTCGAGAACAAGGGCAAGGGGTTCCGGCGCATCCGCGTGGCCCTGCCTGACTAGCCTCCGGTGATCTCGACGATGCGCGGTCGTACGTCGAAGAGGTAGACGAGTGCGGCGATCACACCGGCAATCCCAATGATGCCGAGCGTGAGGTTGGGGATGAGCCCGGTGAGGAAGGCCACTCCCGTCAGGAGGAGCCAGAGCAACTTCGAGACTCGTCCCACGGCAGGGAACGCTGACTGCGGTCGTCGAATGCAGTCAATGAAGGCCCACCCCTTGACCGCGAGGAAGACCACCCACAGCACGAGCATGACGAGGTTCTGAGTCGCGTCGAAGATCACCCATCAAAAGTACGCGCCCCGCCTGCTTTGTGCAGGCGGGGCGCGCGGTCAGAGCTGAGGGAAATCAGACGCCCACGGCCTCACGGACGAGGGTGATCGCGTTGCTCGCGCTCACTGCGACGTCCGAGGCGGTCTTGCGAGCATCCTGGCCGAATTGCACGGCCTGCCCGCGAGCGTCGGTGGCGAAGTCCCGCACGGTCACGCGAGCCTCGTGGGCGAGATCAGTGACGCGGGCCTGACCCTCGGTGGCGAGGTTGCTCACCGACGTGCTGGCGTCGGACGCGAAATCGCGCACCTGGCTCCACGCCTTCACCGCGGTGGTCGGCGCAGAGACGACGGTCTCCTGGACAGTGTCGAAGGCTTCCACGATCACGGTGGGTACCTCCACGGGGATGGCAATGCTCGTGAACGGGACGGTGCGGGTGGTCTTGGCAGTGCTGGCGGTGTTCTCGGTGCTCACGTTCTTCTCCTTCGACACGGTGGACTTCTTCGTGGTCTTGACTGCAGTGGCCTTGTTGGCGGTCACGGTCTTCTTGGTCGAGACCGGCTTCTTCGTCGAAGTCGGCTTCTTGGCCGCCGACTTCTTGGTCCCCGCTGACGTGGGGGAGCCGTTCGCTGGCTTCTTGCTGGCACTCTTCTTCGCGGCCGTCTTCTTGACGGTGCTCGCCTTGGGTGCGGTGACCTTGTGGGTCGCTGGCGTGCTCATGCTGTGTCCTCCTCGGTGCGATGGGGGGTCTCCCCGTCCTTGGATGCGACGCGGTTTTCCGCCTGGAAGGCCTGGTAGATGTCCAACAGGGTGCGTCGCTGGGCCTCGGTGAGCCCCTCATCGGCAGTAATGGCCGCCACCACGTCACGGTCGGCCTCGGTGCGACCTTCGTCGCTGAGGATCCCCGCCTGCACGTACAGGCTCTCGGCGGAGATGCGCAGTGCCCCCGCAAGCCGGGCCAGAATCTCGGCCGAAGGCTTGCGCAAACCGCGCTCAATCTGACTGAGGTAGGGGTTGGAGACTCCCGCTGCGGCGGCGAGCTGGCGAACCGACATCTGTGCCTGGTCGCGCTGCTCGCGGATGTAGTCCCCGATTCCGGTGATACCTGCCATGCCTCAAGGATGCACCCAGGTGCTTGCAAATGCAAGCGGGGCGCTTGCGACTGCAAGCGTGATCTCGGTCACCCCACAGTCGAGAACGCCACACTCCCGACGCCCACGACAACCGCGATGCAGCCCATGAGCCCGACCGCGGCCGCGAGCGCGAGGCGACCTGACGCGTCCCCGCCCCGCCAGCGCGCGAGCACGCAGACGTGCGCGATTCCGTAGTACGTGAGGATCGTTGCGGCCGAGAGCGCCAGTGCCAGGCCGATACCGCCCATGGCCACGACACCGAGGGTGAGTGCGGCGGCGACGACCTCGGCTCGCCAGGGCACATGTCGGTCGTTGATCGCGTTCAGGGCCCCCGGCGCATCACCGTCACGCCCCATGGCAAAGAGCGTCCGTCCGATGCCGGCGATCAGCGAGAGCAGCACCGCTCCCGCCGCGAACACCGCACCGAGGCGTACGAGCGCCACGAGTCCGGTCGCATTCGTCGCCGCGGCGACGGATTCCAGGGGCGCCGCGCTGAGCTTCACACCGGAATCCACGGCACTGAGCACCAGCATGCCCACAACGACGTAGACGACGATCACGATGCCAAAGCTCAAGGCCATGGCCCGCGGAATCGTACGTGTTGGGTGTGCCACCTCCTCTCCCAGCACCGTGATGCGTGCATAACCCGCGAAGGCGACGAAGAGCAGCCCAGCGGCGCCAAGGATTCCCCATGGAGTCGCACCCTCGAGCGCGACACCGACGCGGGTAAGACCGGCGCCCCACCACGCCACCGACAGGGCCACGATGGCGACCACCACCACGGTGATCAGCAGCACCGTCACCCGTACCGAACGCACGATGCCGCGTAGGTCCCATGCCAGGGCAAGCGCGACCGCGATAAGCCCGACGATCCGTTGCTGTTCGGGCCACAGATATGCGCCGATGGTCAGTGCCGCGGCCCCCGCGGACGCTGACTTCCCGATGACGAAGGCATATCCCGCGGCGACACCCGCCCACCGACCAATGAATGCCTTCCCGTAGGCATAGACACCGCCCGCGCGTGGGACGGCGCGCGCCAGGGATGCGGTCGAGGTGGCGTTGAGTGCCGCGACGGCCGCGGCCAGAAGAAGTGCGAATAGCAGCGCACTGCCGGCAATGCGGAAAGCGGGGGTCCACACGGCAAAGACACCCGTGCCCAGCATGGCACCTACACCAACGACGACAGCCCCGGGGAGTTGCAGCACGCGACGCAGTTCTGTCATTGACGAATCCCTGTCATCGACACTTCTCCGACACGGCTTTCTACCCCAGGGTGGGCCGGATCTCGCCGACCTGACCTGCACCACCCATAAGCGGAATGGACAACTGCTCAGCGACAACAGGCGACCGGATACCGAGATCGACCAAGATCGCCGCCATCACCACCTGGCGCGCGCGACCCGCACCATCCTCAATCTTCACGGCGACGCTCGTCCCATCCGGGAGAGCGGCGACGTAGACCCCCTCAGCACCCTCTTTGAGAAGCAGGCCCGGCACCCCCGCGCTCAGCGCCGTCGCGTCCCGACGCGTCCCCGCCACCCACTCGGGGTAATCACGCATCGCATCGGCGACCTGCCGCTCGGGGGAGTCGGCATCGGCTGTCGCGGCTCGGGACGCGGTGCGGGCCAACCCCGTGAGCGTGAGCCCGAGAAGTGGCGCACCACACCCATCCACGGCGTTGGTCCACGGATCCTCCGCGGCAAGTTCGGCGATCTCCGCCGCGATGGCCTGCTGCAGCGGATGAGCCGGATCGAGGTAGTCCGCCGTGGACCAGCCATTGACGGTGCAGGTCACCAACATGGCTGCATGCTTGCCCGAGCAGTTCATGTAGACGGACTCGGGCCCCAGGCCCGCGGCACGGAGCGCGCATCGATCCTCTTCGTCCCACGGCAAATCAGGTGGCGTCTGCAACAACTCCTCGGGGAGTTCCCCGAGGATGCGACGAACACCGTCGACGTGGAACGGCTCACCGCTGTGCGATGCAGCCGCGAGCGCGAGCAACTCTCCCTGCAGCGGCAATCCCGCGCGCACCATGGCGGTGGCCTGTGCGATCTTGTTGGCCGAGCGCGGCAGGATGCGAGCTTCCGGATCACCCCAACATCGCAGTACGGCTCCGTCTTTGTCGAGAACGACCACGTGACCGCGATGTCCGCCCTCGCGGATACCGGAGCGAACGACTTCGGCAAGTTCCGCGGCAACGGGCATGCGGGCATCCTGCCAGCATCGGCATGTTCGCGCTGTCCGCGGTAGCGTCACCGTCATGCGTGCGGTGGTTCAACGGGTCGACGGCGCCCACGTGGACGTTGCCGGTGATGAGGTCGGGCGGATCGACGGCCCCGGCCTGCTCGTACTCGTCGGAGTGACGCACACCGACGACGTGAAGATCGCACAACGTCTGGCCGACAAGGTCTATGACATGCGCCTGTTCGAGGCGGATCGGTTCGACACATGCAAGGTCCCCGGCGCAGGACGCGAAGTCTCGGCCGCCGACCTGGGACTGCCCGTCCTCGTGGTCTCGCAGTTCACGCTCTACGCCGACACACGCAAGGGACGTCGACCGACCTGGGATGCCGCAGCGAAAGGCCCCGTCGCAGAGCCACTGGTCGACGCTGTCGCCGAGGCATTCCGTGCTCGTGGAGCGCAGGTCGCGCAGGGCCGATTCGGCGCTGACATGAGAGTCAACCTCGTCAACGACGGGCCGTTCACGATCGTGCTCGACGTCGACTAGCGGCCAGCAGCCGACACAATGACGGCCTCCTGCGCCGCTGCGACGTCCCCGAGTGCCGTGCGCACCACCACATCAACTTCCACGGGCACGTTGCGCTTGAGCACCGCCGTGGCCACCGGGCCGAGTTCATGGTGCCGGGCGGCGGATGCGATCCAGCCGACCTCCCGATCGCCCACGAAAACCGCGTCACCATGCTCCGGCAACACTTCGGCCCCGCCATCGAGGTGGAGCAAGGCGAGCCGCCGCGGTGGAGCACCCAGGTTGTGCACGCGCGCCACCGCCTCTTGGCCTCGGTAGCAGCCCTTGGACAGGTGCACGGCAGGACCGATCCAGCCCACCTCATGGGGCAGCGTGCGATGGTCCGTCTCGGCGCCCAATCGCGGTGCTGCGGCCGCCACACGGAGGGCCTCAAGCGCCCAAGTCCCCACCGGTTCGGAGCCAAGACGGTCAAGAAGTTCGCCTCTCGGCACGAGGACCTCGCGACCGGCAATCAGATTCGGTCGGTGGTCGACGTACCGGGAAGCGTCACCGCCTCGATCCGTTCCTGAATCCGACGCCTCTCCGAGAGCGAAGTCCGGCGCCACCAACCACGTCACGGCTGCAGGATCTCCTTCGTGCACGGGCTCCCACACCACAGCCCACTTCTCGGTGACATCTGCCACCTCAACGCGCAGCATGAACCGCATCGAATCCAGATAGCCCACGAGATCCGGTGCCGTGCCCGGTTCGACCGTGATCCAGGTGGTGCTGCCGTCATCGACCAGATGGAGTTCATGCTCGACATGTCCCTGGGGAGTCAAGATGAGCGCCGTCGTGGACACTCCCGGAGGCAGGGCCTCGAGATGTTGTGTGGTGAGGCTATGCAGCCAGGTGAGCCGGTCCGGTCCGTTAACCGTGACGACGCCCCGGTGCGACAGGTCCACGGCCCCTCTGCCCGCCGCCAGCCGACGCTGCTCGGCGTGCGGGTCCCCGTAGTGCCACGGCACGCCTTCGTCGATGGTCCCCTTCGGCGCGGGGACAGCACCGGGCACCTCGAGGGCTGGACTGCGATAGGTCGTCACCTTCACCTCAACCCGTCGATGACTGGCCGTCTTCCCGGCAGGGCCGGCACAACCCGTGGACGGCCATGTGACCGAGATCGGTGGAGAACCCGTGATCGTGCTCCAGGGCTGCACAGAAGGGCTCTGCCGTGCGGGCCGGCACGCTATCGATTGCTCCACAGGAACGACAGACGAGATGGATGTGGAGATCGTCATCGACCGAGTGGTACGTCGGCGATCCATGACCAAGGTGCGCATGGGTGACGAGACCCACTTCTTCGAGGACCTCAAGAGTCCGGTAGATCGTCGATAGATTGATGCGCGGCGCGCCTGCCTGAACGCGTACGAGTATCTCTTCCGGCGTTCCGTGACCAAGTTCGGTGACGGCCTGCAGCACGCCGGCGCGCTGATCCGTCACGCGATAGCCATGGGAGCGAAGCTGCTCCTCCCAGCCTGACATCACTCCGCCGGACGCAACCGAGCGGACAGGTGGTTGGTGAGGGGCTGGTCGACCGCGGCCATGTCGTAAGTCCACATGAGCTCGCCGTTGACGAGTCCGTAGAGGCGTTCGCCCGCGGAGTACGGCTTGGCGCTCGGCGAGGCAGCGATGACGTCAGTGGTCAAGGTCGCGCGCGCCGCGGTGATGGTGGCGTTCTCGATGCCGAGGACCTCCACAGAACCAAGCCACAGTTCGGCGTAGCCGGTGGGATGCGCCATGGTCACTTCGACGACACCGTCAGGACGAGGACGCCAGTAGCCCGTCTCCGTCGCGAGCGGACGCACCTTCTCACCGTCGTCATCAAGCAGCCAACTTCTCGATGCGAAGGCCAGGAAGGGTCGACCATCGGTCGTGACCGAGATCTCCTGGCCGAAGCGGAAGTCATCGATGGTGGGGTACTGGCCGAGGCCGACTCCGGCCCACCGCCCGATCAACCACGACAGCGGGACAAGCTCCTCGGGAAGGTCGCTCACGGACATTCAGCCCTGGCCCTTGAAGAGCTTGTAGACGACGTAGCCGGAGAACCAGGTGATCACGAGGATCGCGAGGACAAGCAGCCCGGTGTAGACGATCTCCAGCATGGCGCCACCCTACTCCGAGCTGTCCGCCTCAGGATCTTCTGCCCAGTCGGCGAGCCGATCCACCAGATCGGGCGCAATCGCGCCCTCGGCGTGACCAAAGCCGGGCACCTCCCAGTAGCGGGATCCCGGCGCCGATGTGTGCAGGGCGCGGGGATGCTCCAGTGGGAAGAACGCATCTGCGTCGCCATGGACGACCAGCAGGGGGATCCCGAGTGCACGAATGCGCGCCGCCGATGCCGTGGGCGTTAACGGCGGTGGATCGGGCCATCGCTGCGCATCAACAGTGACTCCCATCGTCGACCGCAGGTACAACCGGCCCAGCGGTGACGCGACTCCGCGGTGCAACCACCGCATCGGCGGGGTCCCTCGATAGAACCAGAACGCCGGACCACTGACCGCAGCCACCGCGTCGGTGCCGCCGTACCCATCCCGCCGGGGGCGCAATGCGCCATGCCGGAGAACAACCGCCGCTCCCATCGAGAAGCCCACGGTGACCACGCGCTCGTATCCCGCACTGCGCGCCCACTCGGTCGCCGCCTCCACGTCCATGGGTTCTCGGTGAGCGAGGGTCGTCCTTCCCTGCGATTGACCGTGCCCTCGCATCGTCACGGATACGACGCCGTGCCGACCTGACCAGCGTCGGGCGATCCGATCAACGCGACCCTGATCGTGAGCTCCGCCGAATCCATGAACCAGGACCATCGCCGTCCCCGTCTCTGGCCCGCGGTAGTGGGCACCACGTAGGCGAACCCCATCGTGGGCGGCGAGGGCAATCGGCTCGGCGTTCTCCGGCAGGGCTACGCGTCCTCGACCGGCGTCGGTGGACCACTCGCCCGATCCGACGGAATCGCACGGCAAGGTCTCCCCAGCGGATCCCCTCGTGCCTGGTCGTCCCACGGCGTCCCCAGAGTCGATGCCCACGGGCCGGTATCCTCGCCTAATGCGCCTGCTGCTGCTCACCCAGGCGGTGGAACCCTCCGTGGAGGTCCTGCCGGCGCTCGGCCTGCTCCCGCACACCGTGCGGATCGTCCCTGCACAGGCCACGGCTCTGCTGGACGCACCGCCCTCGGACGCTGTCCTGGTGGACGGGAGACGCGACCTGCCCCATGTGCGCAGCCTCACGCGGCTCATTCGACAAACCGGCGTGGACGTCCCCGTCATTGTCATCTTGACCGAGGGTGGACTCACCGCCCTGCAGCGGGACTGGGGTGTTGACGAGTTCGTCCTCGACTCCTGCGGACCCGCCGAACTCGAAGCGCGCCTACGCCTCGCGGCAGCGGCGATGGAGCAGGACGCTTCCGGGGCGCCGGAGGAGATCCGCAGCGGCGATCTGTCGATCGACGAAGCCGGCTACACCGCCCGTGTCCGCAGCCGGACCCTGGACCTCACCTTCAAGGAATTCGAACTCCTCCGCTTCTTGGCTCAGCACCCGGGTCGGGTATTCAGCCGGGCGCAACTGCTGCAGGAGGTGTGGGGCTATGACTACTTCGGAGGCACGCGCACGGTTGATGTGCACGTTCGCCGCCTGCGCGCCAAACTCGGCGTCGAGCACGAGGCGCTGATCGGCACAGTGCGCAACGTCGGGTATCGCTTCGTCCCCGCTCACGCCGAGACCGACTCCACCGCGCAGGACGAATCCCCCGCCACCGCGCGATGACCAACATCGAAGTCCTTCCATTTCTCGAACGCGCAGACGTCCTCGACGTCTTCGAGCTCGTCGACGCGGTGAGTCGACATGACGGCAATACTCCGCTGTCCGAGCATGTTCTTCTCCACCTGCGTCACGGTGGAGACTCCGAAGTCCGCCATCTCATCGTGCGTGCCCCGGAGGGCGGAGTCATCGGCTATGCCCACCTCGATGTCACCGACGAGGTCGAGGGACCCAGTGCCGAACTCGTCGTTCACCCCGAAGCTCGCGGCCGAGGAGTGGGATCCGCACTCATTGACCAGCTGTCACGAGAGTCAGGCGATCACCTTCGTCTCTGGGCCCACGGCCACAGCGATGCCGCCGAGAGGATCGCCGTGGCGCAGGGCTTCGAGCGCAGCCGCGTCCTGTGGCAAATGCGACGATCGCTCCTCGCCCCCCTTCCCGCGGTCGAGGTCCCGGACGGCTTCACACTTCGCTCCTTCGAGGTGGCTGATGATGAACACGAGTGGCTCGACACCAATGCCGTGGCGTTCGCGCACCTCCCTGATCAGGGCAGCTGGCAGCGCGAGGACCTTCGGCGACGGCTCGCCGAACCCTGGTTCGACGCGGACGGCTTCCTCGTGGCCGAAGACCGATCCGGACACATGGCCGGATTCCACTGGACGAAGGTGCACGGCGGCGCCCACGAGCACGTGCACGCGGATGGGACTGAGACCCATTCGCACAGCCACGGGCATGAACCTCTCGGCGAGGTTTACGTCATCGGCGTGCGCCCGGAGTACCGCGGCACCGGCCTTGGCCGTGCGCTCCTCCTCGCGGGGCTCGAACATCTGAGGCGTGCAGGACTGACCCAGGCGATGCTCTACGTCGATGCCGCCAATGAGCCCGCGATTCACCTTTACGCCGACCTTGGCTTCACCCGCTGGGACACCGATGTCCTATACCGCCGGTCCGATCCTCGGAGTTTGCCCTTCGGCTAGGAGGGGTTCGTCGGCCTGTGAAACCATAGGCTCATGTCCACTGACGCACCGCAGGCAGACCTGCCCGTGGAGCAAATCGCCCGTGATGATTCGGCTGTCGCGGAGATCGCTGAAGCGGCCGGGCCCCTGCCCGACGACCGCTTCCTCGATCGCGAACTTTCCTGGCTGGCGTTCAACTCCCGCGTCCTGCAACTGTCCGAGGATGACCAACTGCCTCTTCTGGACCGCGCCAAGTTCATTGCCATCTTCGGCAGCAACCTCGACGAGTTCTTCATGGTCCGTGTTGCTGGACTCAAGCGCCGTATCGCGACGGGTATCGCCGTACGCGCGGCGAGCGGCCTGAACCCTCGCGAGGTCCTCGAGGCAATCTGGAGTCGTGCCCACCTTCTGCAACTCCAACAGGCCGTTCTCTTCCGCGACGAGGTGCGTCCCGCCCTGGCCGCCTGCGGTGTGGAGATCTTGTCGTGGGACTTGCTCACCGCTGATGAGCGCACCGAATTGGATGCTTTCTTCGATCAGCGTGTCTTTCCCGTACTCACCCCTCTGGCGGTGGATCCCAGTCATCCCTTCCCCTACATCAGCGGCCTGTCGCTCAACCTCGCCGTCGTCGTACGCAATCCACTGACCGGCAACGAACTCTTCGCCCGCGTCAAGGTGCCGCCGTCTCTCCCCCGGTTCGTACACGTCGACGATCAGCGCTTCGTGCCGCTCGAGGATGTGATCGCGGCACATCTCGACGAACTCTTCCCGGGCATGGAGATCCTCCAGCACCACGCCTTCCGCGTCACGCGCAATGAGGACGTCGAGGTCGAAGAAGACGACGCGGAAAACCTGCTCAAGGCACTCGAACGCGAACTCACGCGGCGTCGCTTCGGACCCGCGGTACGGCTCGAAGTTGAGAGCTCGATAGACCCCCATGTCCTCGAACTCCTCATGGATGAACTGGACGTCAGCGAACCCGAGGTCTTCCGGCTACCCGGGCCGCTCGACTTGACCGGACTGTGGTCCATCTACGCCGTGGACCGCGACGATCTGAAGCAGACGAGCTTCGTCCCGAAGACCAGTCGCCAACTCGCAGAAGTCGAGTCCGCATCGGCACCCGACGTCATCGCCGAGGTTCGCGAGAAGGACGTCCTCGTCCACCATCCCTACGACTCGTTCTCCACCAGCGTGCAGCTCTTCTTGGAGCAGGCGGCGGCTGACCCCAACGTCCTCGCCATTAAGCAGACGCTCTACCGCACCAGTGGCGACTCACCTATCGTCAAGGCTCTGATCGATGCGGCGCGCAACGGCAAGCAGGTCCTGGCCTTGGTAGAGATCAAGGCGCGCTTCGACGAGCAGAACAACATCGACTGGGGCAAGAAGCTCGAAGAGGCGGGCGTCCACGTCGTCTACGGTCTCGTCGGGCTGAAGACGCACTCGAAACTCTCGATGGTCGTGCGTGACGACGGCGATCGACTGCGCCGCTACTGCCATATCGGCACCGGCAATTACCACCCGAAGACGGCTCGTCTCTATGAGGACTTCGGGCTCTTCACCTGTGATGATCGCGTCGGTGAGGACGTTGCTGATCTGTTCAATGTCCTGTCCGGATACTCGATGAACACCGACTACCACCGAATGCTGGTGGCTCCGCACTCCATCCGCACCGGACTCATCGAACGTATCGATCGCGAGATCGACCACCACCTCGCGGGTCGCGAATCCGGAATCAGGTTCAAGGCCAACTCCATCGTGGACGAGCGAATCATCGACGCGCTTTATCGAGCATCGCAGGCCGGCGTACCGGTAAAGGTGTGGGTACGAGGTATCTGCGCCCTTCGGCCCGGAGTGCCCGGCCTGAGCGAGAACATCCAGGTCATCAGCATCCTGGGACGCTTCCTCGAGCACTCCCGAGTCTTCGAGTTCACCAATGGAGGGGACACCGAGGTGTGGATCGGCTCGGCCGACCTCATGCACCGCAACCTCGACCGCCGTGTGGAATCACTGGTGAGCCTGAAGAGTCCCGAGCACATTGCGCAAATTGACGCGCTCTTCGAGGAGGCGTTCGCGCCCACGACCATGGCGTGGGACCTCGGCTCCGACGGCGAGTGGACCTGGCGACATACGGCGCCCGATGGGACGCCACTCACCGATCTGCAGGAGATGCTCATCGAGATCTACCGCACGCGGGGCAAACTCGGGTGACCGACGCGCACCGGGAGATCGAGCGCAAGCTGCGAGTGGATGCGCTGTTCCGGCTGCCTCCACTCACCGAACTCGAGGGCGTGCAGAGCGTCGAAGCGCAGCCCACCGTCACCTTGCACAATCACTACTTCGATACTCCCGACCTGCGGCTCTTTCGGTGGGGGATCACGCTCCGCCGTCGTGAAGGAGGCGGCGACGAGGGTTGGCACCTGAAGATCCCCGTCGGCGACGCTGACTCGGGCGCCCGGGATGAGATTCGGGCGCCTCTACAGCCGGAACTCCCCGAGGAGTTGCGCGGACTCATCACGGCCTTCGTGCGCGATGAGGAGCCCGTGCCCCTGGTGACGCTTCGCACCGAACGAACGCCGTATCTCTTGCACGACGAGTCGGGCGTGGTGCGGGGCGAACTCGTCGATGATTCGGTGACAGTTCTCGATGGGCATCGGACCGTCGCAATGTTTCGGGAACTCGAGGTTGAGGCCGTGCCTGACTTTAATGGCTTCCTCGACGAGGACTTCATCGACCACGTGGCCGAAGCCCTCGCCGAATGCGGCGCGGTGCCGAGCACCATGAGCAAGGCGGCTACGGCGCTCGGGCCCCGCACGCTCGCCCCACCCGACATCCCGACACTTCCTTGGCCGCGCCGCCGCGATCCCGTCGGTGACACCGTGCACGTCTTCCTGGCCCAACACGTGCGACGTCTCATCCTCGAAGACCTCAGGGTTCGCCGCGACCTGCCGGACGCCGTACACCAGATGCGCGTCAACGCGCGGCGACTCCGTAGTGGCCTGAAGGCCTTCCGAACTTTCATCGACCCGGAAGTCGCCGATCATTTGCGGGTCGAACTCGGCTGGATGGCTTCCGGCCTCGGGGAGGCGCGCGATGCCGAGGTCCTCGGCGAGCGCCTGGATCAGCACGCGCAGGAATTGCCCATGCCGCAGGCGCGTGAAGCCCAGGAGATCGTCGACGCGCACGTGCGACTTCGAGTCGCCGAAGGGGCGCTTGATGCGGGTGCCGTGTTGAACTCAGACCGCTATCGCGCCCTGCTGGTGGAATTGGTCGCGGTAGCACAGCGGCCTCCGCTGACCCGTGCAGCCGAGCAACCCTCCGGCAAAGCACTCACGGCCGCCCTAACTAAGTCGACCACCCGCCTCGAGCGCGCTGTGGCCGCGCTCTCTACGGACGGCCCCGCTGAACCGTGGCACGAGGCGCGAATCGTCGCCAAGCGGGCCCGCTACCTGGCAGAGGCGTGCGCGCCCGTCCTCGGCAAGCGGACGCGCACGTTAGCCGTCACACTCGCCGAGGTCACCGACGTCCTCGGGACGCACCACGATGCGCACATCGCCCAACTCACGCTGGCTGCTCTGGCACGGGAGGCCGACGGTGTCGGGGGATTCGCTCTTGGCATGCTCCAGCAGGTCGAGGTCTCCGCCGAGAGGGCGGATCGGCGCGAATTCGAGCGTCTGTGGCCCTCCGTCACGAGGGCCATTCGACGCACCCGGGAGTAGCGCCGCAGCGGTCCTCTTGCGCCCGGCGTAATCCCAGACCCCTCCCGTCGTTCACCTTCATGCGTCACACTGGCCCCATGAGTGACTCCTCGCCGGTGCGGGCTGCCGGCGTGGTCGTCCTGCGGCCCGGCCAGGAGGGCCCTGAGGTCCTCGTGATCCACCGCAACTTGCGCTCGGACTGGTCCCTACCCAAGGGCAAGGTTGAACCCGGTGAGCATCCGCTTGTCACCGCCGTGCGTGAGTGCGACGAAGAGAGCGGCGTCATCCCCGTTCTCGGACTGCCCCTCGAGCGCCAGGAGTACATCGCGCTCGGGGAGCCCAAGATCGTCGACTACTGGGCGGCCACGGTGGGCTCCGAGGAGGGTTTCGCGCCCGATGAGGAGGTCGACGAGGTGGTGTGGCTGTCCCCCGAGGACGCCGCTGCTCGGATGACCTATCCGCGGGACAGTGATCTGATTCGGCAAGCCACCGCGGCGCTCCCCACAACGCCCCTCATCCTCCTGCGGCATACCCAGGCCATGAAGCGCGCCGACTTCAGCGGCAAACTCGATAGTGAGCGACCCCTCAGCGGAAAAGGTCGCTCCCAGGCCAAGGCACTCGTGCCCATGCTCGCCGCCTACGGCATTGAGGACGTGCACACGTCCGACGCGCAACGCTGTCGCGAGACGGTCAAGCGCTATGCCAAGTCCATCGACGCAGCGGCGGTCGCTGAGGCCTCGTTGAGCGAGGAAGCGCATGCGGAGCGCCCCAAGCGCGCAGGGCGGCGCATGCGCGAGCTCCTCGCCGACCCGACCCCCCTCGTCGTGTGCACCCATCGACCCGCGCTGCCCACCCTCCTCGAGGCTGTCGCTGAGCTCCCCGGGGCCGACCCTTCGATGCTGGATCCGAGGTTGCCGCCCGGCGGATTTCTCGTGATTCACCGTCACTTCACCCCTGGGACGGACGAGGCGACTGTGGTGGCCGTGGAGAGGCATTCGGTCAGCCCTGAGTGATTCAGGGGATTGACCGATCACGTTCACCTTCTGTTAACCACGCGCCACCAATCGCGTCACCCAACCTCCTTACGTTCGTTCTGTCCGAAGACAGTGTTTGTGTTTCATCGAACAACAGGAGGACCAGGGTGACTCGCACCCGCTTGGCTGCTTTCGCGGCCGCTACTTTCGCCGGAGCGCTTCTACTCACCGCCTGCGGTGGCAGCGGCGACTCAGGCTCGAGCAGTGACTCCGGCTCCAGCGTCGCCGGCGACATCACCTGCGTCGACGGCAGCATCAAGGCCGCGGGCTCCAGCGCCCAAGCCAACGCCATCACGCAGTGGATCACCGACTACCAGACCGCCTGCGAGGGCGCGACCATCGACTACCAGCCCGTTGGCTCCGGTGCCGGCGTTGAGCAGTTCATCGCCGCTCAGACCTCGTTCGCCGGCACTGACTCGGCCATGAAGGACGAGGACCTCGTCGCCGCCAATGAGCGTTGCGGCGGTGGCCCGGCCATCAACCTGCCCATGGTCGGCGGCGCCATCGCCGTGGCCTACAACGTCGAGGGCGTCGACAGCCTCGTGCTCAACCCCGACACTCTCGCCGGGATTTTCGCCAACTCGATCACCAAGTGGAACGACCCGGCCATCGCCGCGCTCAACCCTGACGTGACACTGCCGGATGCGACCATCGCGCAGTTCCACCGCTCGGATTCCTCCGGCACCACGGACAACTTCACCAAGTACCTCGCCGCCACGGCACCGGGCGTGTGGACGTTCGAGCCAGGCAAGGATTGGGTGGCCCCAGGTGGCCAGGGCTCGAAGGGCTCCGATCAGGTCATGGCGTCGGTCGACTCCACCCCCAACTCCATCGGCTACGTGGAACTCTCCTACGTCCTCTACTCACAGGTCGCCAAGGCCGCATCCATCGACAACGGTGGCGGCCCGGTCGAGGCCACGAGCGAGAACGCCGCGAACACGATCTCCGGCGCCGAGGTGGTCGGTGAGGGCAACAACCTCGCCCTCAACATCGACTACGCGGTGAGCACCCCGGGCGCCTACCCGATCGTCCTGGTGACCTACGAGGGCGTCTGCCAGACCGGCCTCGCGGCCGATCAGAACCCAGCCCTGGTCAAGGCCTTCCTGCAGTACGCCGCCTCGGACGCCGCCCAGGGCGAGCTGATCGAGGCGGGCTACGTGCCCATCACCGGCGACCTGCTCACCAAGGTCCGCGCCGCCGTGGAGGCAATGAGTTAGTGACGCACCACAGCCTGAACCCCGTTTGGGGCGGTCGGCCACGTCGGCTGACCGCCCCAAACGCATCGTGACCGCTACTGCAACCTGAGGGACTCATGGCGACGACCAGCCACGAACCAACGACGACCCGCGCTGATCCTGAGGGCATCTCCGGTGCCGCGGTTCGCCGCGGTGACCGCACCTTCCTCGGGCTGTCCACGGGCGCCGGATTGCTGGTCCTGGTCGTCATGGCCGCTATCGCGGTCTTCCTCGTCTGGAAGGCGATCCCCTCGATCCAAGCCGACTCCGCCAACTTCTTCACCGAGGGGCAATGGCTACCGGATTCTGACCCACCCGCCTTCGGCATCGCCGTCCTGCTCTTCGGCACGCTGTGGACGTCGATCATCGCCCTGATCATCGCCGTACCGATCGGCTACGGCATCGCTCTCTTCATCGCCTTCTACGCCCAACGCCGTCTGGCCTCGACGCTTGCCTTCATCGTTGATCTCCTCGCCGCAGTCCCGTCGATCATCTTCGGACTGTGGGGCCTGTACAACTTCATGCCGTACGTCGTGCCGTTCTCCCAGTGGCTGAGCGAGTACCTCGGCTTCATCCCGATCTTCGCGAACTCGCAGGAGTTGTGGACCAAGAGCATCCTCATGGCCGGACTCGTCCTGGCCATCATGATCCTGCCGACGGTGTCGGCCATCTCCCGCGAGGTATTCGTCCAGGTCCCCCGCATGCACGTTGAGGCAGCGCTGGCCCTAGGCGCGACCCGGTGGGAGATGATCCGCATGGCAGTCTTCCCCTTCTCCCGCCCCGGCATGATCTCTGCCGCGATGCTGGGCCTTGGCCGCGCCCTCGGTGAGACGATCGCCGTCGCCCTCATCCTCTCCGCCGCATTCGAGATCAACTGGGCCATCACCGAGCCCGGGGGCAACTCCTTCGCGGCCAACATCGCCCTGAAGTGGGGCGAGGCTGGCGAGGTGGGCAGGTCCGCTCTCATCGCCAGCGGCCTGGTGCTCTTCTTCATCACGCTCGTCGTGAACATGTCGGCTCGCTGGGTCATCGCCCGCCGCAAGGACTTCTCGGGGGCGAACTGATGACGGACCTCTCTGGACTGCGTAGCGGCGCTCCGGTGCCCGACACGACGCCACACAGCGGCCCGGTGACCTCGTCGGAGGCGCCACCTCCCAACGCCGGTGGTCGCCAAAATCGCGGGGACTCTGCCGATTCGCTGCATCTCACGGGCAACCGTCTCCCGCGGTGGGCCCCGTGGGTCATCGCCGCGGGAGCGATCATTCTCGGACTCCTGGTGCAGGTCACCGGGATCACCGTGGTCGGACTGGCCCCCGGCTTCGTGGCCGCCTTCGCCTTCCTCCTCGTGCAGACCGCGACCTCGTGGACGGTCGAGGGACGCCGCCACGCGACCGACCGCCTCGCCACCACGTTGATCTACACGACGTTCGTTCTTGCCCTCGTACCACTGCTCTGGATCCTCATCACGGTCATCGCTAAAGGCTTGAGCGTCTTCAGCCCCGAGTTCTTCACCTCGACCATGCGCAACGTAAACCCACGCGCAGAGGGTGGTGGCATCGCTCACGCATTCCTGGGCACGCTGGAGCAGGTCGGCATTGCCGCTCTCATCGCCGTACCGATCGGCGTCCTGGCCGCGGTCTACCTCGTCGAATTCGGCAAGGGTCGGTTTGCCTATTGGATCAGCTTCTTCGTCGACGTCATGACCGGTATCCCATCGATCGTGGCTGGGCTCTTCATCTATACGGCGCTCATCCTGACCGGCGTCCTCGAGCAGTCTGGTCTCGCCGCGGGACTAGCCCTGGCCATCCTCATGCTGCCGGTCATCGTGCGGGCCACCGAGGAGATGCTGCGGATCGTCCCGAACGAGTTGCGTGAGGGTGCCCTGGCCCTCGGCGTCCCCAAGTGGAAGGTCATCCTGCGGATCGTCATTCCGACCGCGATCTCCGGGATCATCACCGGCGTCATGTTGGCCGTGGCCCGCGTCGCCGGCGAGACGGCCCCGCTGCTACTGGTCACCTTCCTTGCCCAGGACATGAACCCCAACCCCGCCACAGGGTCCCAAGCATCCCTTCCGACGTTCGTGTGGGATCAGATCAGCCGCGGCACACCCGCCTCCATCGATCGAGCATGGGGCGGCGCACTCGCCCTCATCCTGTTCGTCCTCGTCATGTACGCCGGCGCACGCATCATCGCCAAGATCTACTCCCCCAAGGCCCGCTAGACCCAACGCAGGAGACCATATGAGCAAGCAGATCGACCTCGTCGACCTCGATATCTACTACGGGGATTTCCTGGCCGTGGAAGGCGTCAACCTCACGGTCAAGGCGAACTCGGTGATGTCGTTCATCGGCCCCTCCGGATGCGGCAAGTCCACCGTCCTGCGGAGCATCAACCGCATGCACGAGGTGATCCCGGGTGCGCACGTCAAGGGTGCGGTAAACCTCGACGGAGAGAACCTCTACGGCCCCAACGTCGATCCCGTCCTCGTGCGTCGCACCATCGGCATGGTGTTCCAGCGCCCCAATCCCTTCCCGACAATGTCGATCGCGGACAACGTCATCGCCGGTCTGAAACTCGAGAAGGACAAGAAGCGCAAGGAGTCGATGGACGAGATCGTCGAGAAGTCGTTGCGTGGTGCGAACCTCTGGGAGGAGGTCAAGGACCGCCTTAAGCGTCCGGGTGCCTCGCTGTCCGGCGGTCAGCAACAGCGACTGTGCATCGCGCGTGCCATCGCGGTGGAGCCGCAGGTCCTTCTCATGGACGAGCCCTGCTCGGCGCTCGACCCGATCTCGACACTCGCGATTGAGGACCTGATCCGCGAACTTAAGGACCGCTACACGATCATCATCGTGACGCACAACATGCAGCAGGCTGGCCGCGTCTCGGACGACACCGCGTTCTTCAACCTCTCCGGAATCGGCAAGCCCGGTCACCTCATCGAGGTCGGACCCACCGCACAGATCTTCAGCCATCCCGAGCACAAGCAGACCGAGGACTACATCGCCGGTCGCTTCGGCTGATCAGCGTTGTCGCCTCGACAGGCCGACTACGAACCCTCGGCGAGCGCGTAGCCGGCCTCATCGACGGCCTCGGCAACATCAGTGCGGTCCAGCGGGTTGTCGCTGGTGACTGTGACCGCACCGGACCCAAGATCAACATCAACGCGCTGCACACCCGGAAGCAGCAAAAGCTCACCGGTCACCGCGCGCACGCAGTGATCACACGTCATTCCTTCAACCTGGTAGGTCGTCGTCGTGTTCACGGGGCCTCCTTCAACTCCGGCCATCGTTGCACGCCCTATCGCCGCACCAAACGAGGGGCTAGCGCCCAAGACGCTGGCGTACGCGGTCCTGCCCGGCCCGACCCAGCCGCATGAAGACCGGAGCCAGCCTGAGGGCGACGTCGGGAATTGCACTGAAGATCCGGACCTGAGCACCACGCCAGTGGGGCACGCTGACCACTCGTCGGGGCTTTCTCACCATCGCCCACACCTCATCGGCGACCCGCTCGGGCGTCACCTGACGGAAGCCGGTGAACGTCATCGCGATCGCCGGGTCATCCAGGACATCGGTAATCATCGGCGTGAGCATGCCGTCCGGGCAGACAACACCGAGGTGGATCCCCTGGACGCCCTGGGACGTCAACTCGGCGGCCAGCCCGAGGGTGAAGGAGAGCACCCCCGCCTTCGTCGCGGCGTACACGCACTCCCCCGGCACCGGGACCCAGGACGCCAGCGAACCCACATTGATGACATGCCCGTCACCACGGCCACTTTCACGCAGCCGCATCACCTCAACAGCTGCCCGAGTCCCGTGGATGACTCCGAGCAGGTTCACCGAGACGACCTGCTCGATCACCTGATCCGGCTGCGTCGCGGCATCGCCCGCACCCAGGACACCGGCGTTGTTGATCCACACATCAGGCTGCACCGCCTCCGCCAGTTCTCGACATCCCTGCGCATCCGTGACATCGAGATAGGTATCGGTGCCCTCCACATCGGCGCGGACGACGTGCCAGCCGGCGGATGCGAAGCGATCCGCGATGGCCGCGCCGAGCCCCCGCCCGGCACCCGTGACGAGCGCGGTCGACGTCACAGCGCCGCCTTGACACCCTTGCCAAGGACGACGACTCCACTCTCGCTGACCGTGTAGAGCTCACGATCACGCTCAAGGTCCACGCCGATCTGTGCGCCGTCAGGAACGATGACGTTCTTGTCGAGAATGGCGCGGCGAATCACAGCGTTGCGCCCGATGCGGGCTCCGGGGAGCACGACGCACCCCTCAAGATAGGAGCCCCCCTGCACCTGCACATCGAAGGAGATGACCGAACTGCGCACATGTGCGCCGGAGATGACGGAACCGGTGCCGACCATGGACTCGTGGGCATTTCCTCCCTCCACGAATTTCGCCGGGGGCAGCGTGAGGTGGTTGGTGAGGATTGGCCAGCGCCGGTTGTACAAGTTGAAGATCGGATGCACTGAGACCAAGTCCATGTGCGCATCGTGGTAGGCGTCAAGGGTTCCGACGTCACGCCAATAGCCGCGGTCACGCTCGGTCGCACCGGGAACCACATTGCGATCGAAGTCATAGACGTAGGCCGAGCCCTCGTCAACCAACATCGGGATGATGTTGCCGCCCATGTCGTGGACGGAACCCTCATCGGCTGCGTCGGAGCGCAGCGCGTCGATGAGCGCCTCGGTGGTGAAGAGATAGTTGCCCATGGAGACATAGGACTCATCCGGCGCACCGGGGATGGCTGGCGGATCAGCCGGCTTCTCCAGGAAACGACTAATGCGCTCCCCGTCCGCCGCTGTCTCGATCACACCGAACTGGTGGGCCAAGGATCTCGGCTGCCGAATGCCGGCAACGGTCACAGAAGCACCGCTGTCAATGTGCGCCTCGATCATCTGCATGGGATCCATGCGGTAGACGTGGTCGGCGCCAAACACCGCGACGTAGTCCGGCTGCTCGTCGTTGATGAGGTTCAGGCTCTGGAATATGGCATCGGCACTGCCGGTGAACCAACGCGGCCCCAGGCGCTGTTGGGCGGGCACCGGTGTGACGTAGTCCCCGAGCAGTGGGGAAAGGCGCCAGGTCGTCGTGATGTGGCGGTCCAGCGAATGCGACTTGTATTGGGTGAGCACGGCCACACGCCGAAGGCCCGAGTTGATGAGATTCGACAGGACGAAATCGATGAGACGGTAACTACCGCCGAAGGGCACCGCTGGCTTGGCGCGGTCTGCCGTCAATGGCAGCAGTCGCTTGCCCGCCCCGCCCGCAAGGACAATGCCGAGTACGTGCGGACCAGATTTCACAATGCCAGCCTAGAGGACCCGGGCATCCGCGGAGGCTCTACTCTTCCTTTCGTGAAGGTTGCCGTCCTAACGCGTGAGTGGCCCCCGGACATCTACGGGGGTGCCGGGGTGCACGTGCGCGAGCTCGTCGCGCACCTTTTGCCCCTCGTCGAGGTGGACGTGCAATGTTTTGGCCCGCCGCGGCCGGATGCCACCGCGCACCGCGTTCCCGAGACTTTCGCGGATGCCAATCCTGCCCTGCAAACCCTCTCGGTCGATTTGGAGATGGTGCGGGACACCGCGGGAGTGGACCTCCTGCACTCGCACACGTGGTACGCCAATCTGGCCGGACACGTCGGCGGACTGCTCTACGGCGTACCGCATGTGCTCACCGCCCATTCGCTCGAACCCCTTCGCCCATGGAAGGAGGAACAGCTCGGCGGCGGCTACCGAGTGTCCTCCTGGGTCGAGGCGACGGCCTACGCGCACGCACAGGCCATCATCGCTGTCAGCGCGGGCATGCGCGAAGACGTGCTGACGGCGTATCCGGCCGTTGATCCGGCGCGCGTACACGTCGTGCACAACGGCATCGACACCGATCGCTATCGACCCGATGACAGAACCGAGGCCCTGGAGCGCTATGGCGTGCCCACCGACCGGCCCTACGTCTTGTTCGTCGGTCGTATCACGCGCCAGAAGGGCATTGGGCATCTCATCGCCGCGGCTGAGCACTTCGACGACGATGTGGTGCTGGTTCTTTGTGCAAGTTCGCCCGACACTCCGGAGATCGGAATCGAAACCGAGGCCGCCGTCGAGCGACTACGCGCCAAGCGCGGCGACGCCTCGGTTGTGTGGATCAAGGAACAGGCACCGGTTGAGGATCTGCTCCAACTGTTCACCCATGCCCTGGCCTTTGCCTGCCCGTCGATCTACGAACCCCAGGGAATCGTCAACCTTGAGGCCATGGCCTGCGAGACAGCGGTCGTCGCCTCGGCGGTTGGCGGGATTCCCGAGGTTGTCGTCGACGGGGTCACCGGAATCCTTGTGCCATACGACCCGGCCGACCCGCAGGCTCTCGAACACGGGGTCGCTGCAGGGGTTAACGCCCTCGCCGCCGACCCAGAGCGCGCGGCTCGAATGGGTCGGGCGGGCCGAGAGCGCGCCGTGAACGACTTCGGCTGGGGTGCCATCGCCGAACAAACGGTCGCGGTCTACCGCGCTGCCCAGAGTTGAGCACGCTCCTTCCCGAGGAGACCCGCCCCCGCCTCTTCCTCGGCTACGCGCTCTACCTCGCAGCCACTGTCCTCTTTGCGGTCAATGGCAGCATCGTCAAAGCGATCTTGCAGAGTGGCGTCAGCGCGACGAGCCTGAGTGAGATTCGCGCCACCGGAGCCTTCCTCATCCTGCTCCTTGTCGTGGCGATCACCCGCCCTCAGGCGCTCCGTATTCGACGTACCGAATGGAAATTGCTGCTGGCCTACGGCGTCATCGGGGTGTCGATGACGCAGTACCTCTACTTCCTCGCGCTGGAACGATTGGCCATCGGCATCGCTCTCATCATTGAGTTCACCGCGCCGATCTTCGTCGTCCTGTGGGTGCGCTTCGGCCGCAAGCAGCCCGTCCGATCCTCGGTGTGGGTGGGTCTCGTCTTGGCGCTCAGCGGCCTGGCCCTCATCGCGCAGGTGTGGCAAGGGCTCACGCTGGATCTCGTCGGGGTGGCAGCCGCCTTCGGAGCCGCACTTGCCCTCGCCCTCTTCTACGTCATTGGCGAGCACCAGCGCCGCGGTCACGCGCCGCGCGATGCCCTGTCCCTCACGATGTGGGGAATGGGTGGCGCCGCCCTCTTCTGGGCCGTCGTCCAACCGTGGTGGCTGTTCCCCTGGGAGGCCTACACCGGGACCAGTGCGCCGCTGGGCGGAGTGGGTCCGACATTCCCCATCACGGCACTCACCCTCTGGATGATCGTTCTGGGGACCGTCGTGCCGTTCACTCTGGCCATCGCGTCGTTGGCGTACATCTCGGCGGCTCAGGCGTCGACGATCGGGATCACCGAGCCCCTCATTGCCTCCTTGGTGGCGTGGGCAGCGCTCGGCGAGGTGCTCACGCCGGTCCAGATCCTTGGTGGTATCACAGTCCTCGTGGGGGTCTACATCGCTGAGCGGTCTCGGTGAGCGCGCCGGATCCGATCGAACCGCTCGCGCCGATGGTTGTGCCGCCATCGAGTGGCCGTTCACAGGTCATCGGCCTGATCATGTACCTCGTCGCGGCGTTCCTTTTTGCCCTAAACGGAAGCGTCGCCAAGGCTCAGATTGAGGCCGGGCTCACGGCTGTGCACGTGACCGAGATCCGCACGCTCGGTTGCGCCGTGATCCTGCTCCTCTACCTCGCTATCGCTCGACCCACGACGTTGAAACTGCGTCGTAGCGAAGTACCTTTCCTGGTGCTGTTCGGAGTGGTGGCCTACACGACGACACCCTTCCTGTTCTTCCTGACGGTGTCCTTGCTGCCGGTTGCCATCGCGGCGCTGCTGTCGTTCCTCGCTCCGGTGCTCGTGGCGCTGTGGCTGCGGTTTGTGCGTCGAGAGCCGACCGGCAAGAGCATCTGGGTGTCTTTGGGATTGGTCATCAGCGGTCTGCTGCTGGTGTCTCAGGTCTGGTCCGGCCTGGTGTTGGATCCGCTCGGCATCCTCTTCGGACTCTTGACCGCCGTGGCGCTGGCGAGCTATCTCCTGCTCGGCGAGGCAGGGGCGAAGCGGCGCGACGTCCTAAGCCTGGCCTTTTGGGGCTTTGCCGTCGCCACCATCGTGTGGAGCATCCTTGCGCCCTGGTGGATATTCCCGTGGGACATCCTCAGTGACACGACGTCACTGTTCGACGGTTGGCTCCCTGACGTACCTGTGTGGTCGCTCGTCATCCTCATGGTCATCGTGTCCGTCGTGCCTTTCGTGCTGGTGCTCATGTCTCTGCAGCGCATCGGTGCTCAGCGAGGGGGCATCGCCGGCACGACGGAGCCAGTGTGGGCCGCGCTCATCGCCTTTGTGATGCTGGGCGAAGTGATTAGCCCGATTCAGGGAATCGGTGGCCTCGTCGTCCTGGCCGGTGTCATCGTGGCCGAGCTCGCCTCACAGCGAGCCCACCGCCTCGCGATGGGGATGAACTACCCGACCTAGACGATGTTGCGCTCAGGACGCAGATCACCGGTGGCAAACCGCTCAACGTCCAGGGGTGAAACGTCGATGAAGGGCTCCCGGCCGAGGTAGAGGTCACGCAGGATTTCGCCGATCGCCGGGCCCTGAAGGAATCCGTGCCCGGAGAATCCAGTGGCATAGAGGAACCGATGGACATCGCGGGACTCTCCAAGCAGCGCGTTGTGATCCGGCGTTACCTCGTAGAGCCCGGCCCAGCCACTGCGGACACCGAGGTCTAGTAGCGCTGGTGCACGCACCGCTGCCAGCTCACCGAGTCGCTCGGGGAAGTCCGCATCACGACTTATGTCGAACCCGGGCTCGGTCTCCCGGTGCGAGTAGCCCGTGAGGATGCCCGGGCCCTCGCGGTGCCAGTAGAACGACGTCGCGTAGTCGATGGTGAAGGCCATGCTGATCGGCTCGGGCATGGGCTCGGTGATGAGGAGTTCACGCTTGTACGGCGTGACCGGTAGATCGACCCCGACGTACGACGCAACCTCCGGTGACCACGCACCCGCGCAGTCAATGACACAACCGGTGGAGATCTCACCGTCAGTCGTGCTCACCTGCGTGATCGCACCTTGGGAAGTGGCGATGCCGGTGACCTCAACACCCGTGCGCACAGTGGCGCCCAAGCGTCGCGCACCCGTCGCGTAGCCGAGGACGACCGACTCCGGTGTGCAGTGCCCATCTTCGGGGCTCCAGGCAGCGGCCAGGACGCCCTCGGGGTTGAGCAGCGGCGATAACCGACACGCCTCGTCGACATGGACCATCCGAGACGGAACACCGAGGGAGTTCTGCAACGCGACAGAGGCCGTGAAGAGCTCGACATCCTCCGGTCGCGTGAGGACAAATAGGTAACCACTGCGGTGGAGGTCGATCTCCTGACCCGGGCGGTTGCCAAAATCCTCGAAGAGCTCGAGCGATCGCTTGCCCAGCATGATGTTGAGTTCATCGGAGAAGTTCGCACGTACTCCACCAGCGGCTTTCGACGTTGAGCCGCCGGAGAGTTCGCCACGCTCGAGGAGAACGACATTGACGTCTGCCTCGGCGAGGTGGAAGGCGGCGGAGGCGCCCATAACTCCCCCACCAACGATGACGACGTCGGCGTGGGTCGGCAGCGTCACAGACGGAAGCCAGGATCGAAGGGCAACTCCACCACATCCATCTGAGCCTTCTGGAGCTTGCCGCTGTAGTCCCAGTTCATCGACTGCCAGCGGGTGAATTGGTCGAGGACCCAGATCCCACTCTGCCGCGAGCCATTGCCCGACAGCCCATTGCCACCGAAGGGCAGATGGGCCTCGGCGCCGGAGGTGGAGTTGTTGACCGACATCATCCCAGCCGAGACCCCCTGGCGATAGCGCCACACCGCCTGCGGGTTCTCGGTGTAGATCGCACAGGACAGGCCATAACCGTGCCCGTTCGACAACTCGATGGCCTCATCGAGAGTGTCGAAGACACCCATCGTCACGAGCGGGCCGAAGGTCTCGGTCGAGTAGAGCGCGTCGCCAGGGCGGACTCCATCGACGATCGTGGGATGTGCGAACCAACCGGAGTCGGGATCCCCGAGAAACCCACGGCGAGGATTGGTCGAGGTGATGCGGCCAACGCTGGAGGAGCCGTAGACCGTCTGGTGGTCCTGGATGAGCCCGAGGTGCTTGTCGTGGTTTTCGAGATACTTCTCATCAATCATTGGTCCATAGAGAACGTCACCGAATGGGTCTCCGACGATGGCGTTCTCCACCGCATGGACATAGCGCTCACGCACGACGTCATAGACATCGCGGTGTACCCACAAAGTCCCGAGCGACGTGCAACGCTGACCAGCCGTGCCGAAGCCCGCGAAGAGCGCACCCTCGACGACAAGGTCGATATTGGCGTCCGGCATGACCACCATGGGGTTCTTGCCGCCGAGTTCAAGGCACGGAGATTGCAGGTGCCGCGCGGCCAACTCGCTCAGGCGGCGGCCGACCTCGGTCGATCCAGTGAAGCCGACCTTCTGGATCAGGCCCTTCTGCAGCGAGGCTTCGAGTCCGTCGTACGTTGACGGTCCGTCGGCGAGGACCACCTTGAGCACGTCACGCGGCACACCGCCGGCGTAAAAGATCTCGGCCATCGCCTGCGCGATCGCGGACGTCTGCTCAGCCGGCTTCCACACGACCGTGTTGCCGGTGACCAGCGCCGGCACGATGTACCAGGACGGAACCGCGGCAGGGAAGTTGCCCGCCGTGATGATCATTGCCGTGCCGACGGGCACGCGGAAGGTAAAGAGCTGCTTGTCGGGCATCTCGCTGGGGACGGTCTGGCCGTACATCCGCCGACCCTCACCGATGAAGAAGTCGCACGTGTCGATGACCTCTTGTACGTCGCCGAGGGCCTCGGCGTACACCTTGCCCATCTCGCGCGTCACTAGTCGCGCGAGGGCCTCCTTGTTGGCCTCGAAGAGGCGTCCCACCTCGGCGATGACGCGGCCGCGCGCCGGAGCCGGGACGGCCGCCCAGCCGGGCTGCGCATCATGGGCGGCCTGGGCGGCGGCGATGATCTCGGCTGATGTCGCGAGGGGCACCTCGGTGACGACGTCGGCGAAGTTGGCGGGATTCCGGGAGATGTACGTGGCCATGGACTGATCCTTCCACCGCCCCAATCTGTGGTGGTGGGAGGGATGCTCTGAGACGACCCCGCATCTGCGAGGCTGACCCCGTGAGCGACACCCGGACGGTTGGCACCGCCATCTTGGAACTCCTCCATCGCGAGGGCATCGACGTGGCCTTCGGCTTGCCCGGCGTCCATAACCTGGCCTTCTGGTCGGCGCAGACCCCGGTCCGGATCGTCGGCGTACGGCATGAGCAGGCGGCGGCATACGCGGCAGACGGTTATGGCCGGGCCACCGGCCGGGTCGGTGTCGCTCTCACCACCACCGGCCCCGGGTCGGTCAATGCGCTGGCGGCCTTCGGAGAGGCAGCCGTCAGCGGGGCACCCATGGTGCTGATCTCCAGTGATGTGTCGACCGCGCTGCGCTCTCTGGAAGGCCCTCGCGGGATCCTGCACGAGATGGGTGATCAGGCCGCCCCCTTCGCGGCGTTTGGCCGCCCCGCTCGGACGGTGAGCAGTGCCGAGGAGGCATTGACGGCTGTCGCGGAGGCGCTGGCGATTGCGGGTACGCCGCCGATGGGTCCGGTCTATGTCGGCATCCCCTCCGACGTCCTCAACGCGCAGTGGTCCGGCGATGTGCCGCTCCTGTCGGGCCCGTCTGCTGCGGATGCCGAGGTCTCGACAGGAGCCACATCGTCCGACAGCGACGTCGCAGCGCTGGGCGCCCTCATCGCTGACAGCGAGCGGGTGGTCCTCTGGGCGGGCGGTGGAGTGGCGCAGTGCGGCGAGGCGGGTGAAGCAGCGCTGCGGTCCCTCGCTGAGCGACTCGGTGCTCCCGTGGTGACAACGTACGCCGGTCGAGGGCTCATGGCCGGCCACCCGTTGACGATCGAAGCCTCAACGCACGAACCGGAGGTCGCCGAGATCATCGCGTCCGCTGACCTGTTGCTGGTGGTCGGGAGTGGCTTCGACGCGATGCACACGAAGAACTGGAAGATGCCCATGCCTTCCCGTCGAGCGGCCATCGCACTCGGGGACGAAGTCACCCGCACCGTGCCCTGGGACGTGCTGGTTCAGGCCGATCTGGTGTCGACGATTCGTTCCCTGGAATCCCGGTTGGAGGATCGCGGTGTCGTTACACGATCGGCGTGGGCACCGGTTGGTGTCCGTGACTCCGTGCGAGCGCGACTGATCCTGGATGAGCGCATGATCGATCCGGTGGCGTTCGTCGAGGCGGTGGAGTCCTGGCCGACCGAAGGCGTGGTGGTCACCGACATGTGCGTTCCCGGGTACTGGACGAGCAGTCACGCGCGTCATGATCGGCCGCGACACCTTCTCAATCCGGTGGGCTGGGGGACGCTCGGTTATGCGCTGCCCGCGGCGATTGGCCCGGCGTCGGTTGGCATGCCGACGCTGGCTGTGTGCGGCGATGGCGGGCCGATGTTCGCGCTCGGTGAGTTGGCGACGTACGTGCAGGAGAGGTTGCCGATCGCGCTGGTGATCGTGGATGACGGCGGCTACGGGATGCTCCGCTACGACCAGCAGATCTTTGGCCATCCCGAGCGTGGGGTTGACCTCGTGACACCGGACTGGGCGTTGCTGGCAGCCTCGTTCGGCATTGCTTATGCCGAGGTGGATTTGCGGGGCGGTGCTGCCGGTGCGGAACGGGGCGGTGCTGGTGTGGGGCCGAGTGCTGCCGGTGTGGAACCGGGTGCTGCCGGCACCCTCACCGACGCCTTGGCATCGGCAGCCGCGCGCCCAGGACCAACGATGATCGTGCTGCGGGCCGCCTTCTACCCGCCAGCCTCCACGAGCCCACGCTGGTTCGAGACCGCCACCGGCCCCCGCGAAACCGCGTAGCCCGCGTTCTTTCGTCACATCTGGGGGCTTAGCCCGCTGATCTGCCGAAAGAACGGGAGCGGTGGGCGATGGCCTCGCGGATCTCAGCGATCACCCACTCCGGCTTGGTGGTGATCTGCTCCCACGTGAACCGAAGCACCAACCAGCCGCGCAGGACGAGGTCGTTCTGTCGAGCGCGATCGCGCTCGAAGGACCGGCGATCGCTGTGGAAGGCCCGCCCGTCGACTTCAATGGCGATACGCAGATCGAGGTGCGCAAAGTCGATCTCGGCCACCACTCGGCCCGATCTATCGAGGACGGGGTGGTTGGCAATCCAGTCTCCGGTACGAGAGCGACGCAGTAGGCGCCCCATCCGCTGCTCGGCTTCCGACCTCGATCCGGTCGCCATGCGCATCCTCGCGCGTCGAAGGGCGCCAACACCGCGGTTGCCCCTCCCCGCACGGCCCGCGATGACTTCGTCAAGGTCCTCGATGCCGAACCATCGCTGTTGAAGAGCCCGGTCCACTACCTCGTGTGCCCGATGCATACCCGCGATGCCGATTGTGTCGGCCACTGCCTCTATGGGCACCGCTAGATGCAAGCCTGCAGCCATGTATGCAGGGGGAAGCGCGGATCGTTGAATGACAGTTACGCCCTCAAGGGTCATTCGGCACCGCTCCGATGCCACGACGATTCTCTCGGTCCCCGGCAGATCCCAGCCACCGAGCCTCGCCGCAATCGGACCGCTGACCACCGATCCCTCGGGGGCATTCGCCTGCAGGATCCATCCCTCGCACGCGTCCCCACCGGATGAGACAGAGCGAATGATGAGGGCATTGCCCCGTCGCTCCCACTCACCTGACCGGACACGACGGGCAATGGCCTCCGGTGACAGGCCGGCGCTACGTGCCTGCCGAGTCGAGATGACGCCTGCCTGCAACGACGCGATGTCGACGGCACGCCGATCAAGGGCTCTTCCCCGTGTCATGCGTCTGACATTGCCCCACGGAACCGTGCCCCCGCTGTCGCTGTCCACAGGCCGGTTCTTTCGTCACATCTGGGGTCTTAGCCCGCTGATCTGCCGAAAGAACGGACCAACTAGCCCTTGCGGCCGATGATGAGGTCAGCGACCAGCGAGGTCCAGCCGGTCTGGTGCGAAGCCCCGAGTCCGGCGCCGTTGTCACCGTGGAAGTACTCATAGAAGAGCGGATCGTGCCACCGCGGATCGGATTGGAATCGCTCGCTGCCACCAAACACCGGCCTAGTGCCATCGGGCCTCTCAAGGAACACCGAGATGAGGCGGCGTCGGATCTCGTGAGCGACCTGCGAGAGATTCATCATGACTCCGCTGCCGGTCGGACACTCCACCTGGAACTCATCCCCCAGATACAGGTGATAGCGCTCCAATGCCTCGATCACCAGATGATTGATCGGGAACCACACCGGTCCACGCCAATTGGAGTTGCCCCCGTAGATCGGCGTCGTGGACTCCGCTGGCTCATAGTCGATGTCATAGCCCTGACCCTCGACAGTGATCTCGTACGGCGCCCCATCGAGTCTCTTCGACAGCGAGCGAAGGCCATAGGGCGACAACAGAGAATCTTCACTGAGAATCTCCATGAGCACGCGACGAAGGCGATCGGGATCCACCACCGTGAGCAACGCCTTGCGATGGCCGTCGACCTCCCGAAACTGCAGCGAACCCGCTACGTGTTCGCCTTCGTTCGCTGTCCCCGTCACCCCTCGCCGTCTCAGGAAGTTGTCCAGGCTTCGCCGGTATCGCTCGGAGTTGCCAAACGTGCCGTCCTGCTCGATATACGCGCCTGCGAGGACCGGGATGACCCCAACGAGCGAACGCACTTTGATGGGCTCGCGCGAACCGTCGGGACGGACCAGTTGGTCGTAGAAGAAGCCCTCCTCCGCGTCGAAGAGACCCACCGCGGAGATGCCATCGGTGATGGTGGCGAAATGTTCGAGGAACTTCAATGCCATCGGCGCATAGGCCTCGTCGTGCGGCGCGATCCGGATCGCCATGCGAAGCATCATCAGCGCGTAGAACGCCATCCACGCCGTGCCATCGGCCTGTTCGATCGTGTAGCCGTCCGGCAGGTGCGACCGGTCGATAGGTCCGATGTTGTCCAGCCCGAGGAACCCTCCCTCGAAGACGTTGTTGCCCTCCTTGTCGACCTTGTTGACCCACCAGGTGAAGTTGATGAGCAGCCGCTGGAAGACGCGCTCAAGGAAGTCAATATCGGTGCCCCCGTCGATCTCAAAGACCCGGATCGCCGCCCAGGCATGCACCGGTGGATTCACGTCGTCGAAGTTCCATTCGTACGCCGGGATTGCTCCACTGGGGTGCGAGTACCAGTCACGCAACATCACCTGCAGCTGGTACTTCGCGTATTCAGGATCGATATGCGCGAACACGACCGTGTGGAAGGCCAGATCCCAGGCGGCGAACCACGGGTACTCCCACGAGTCCGGCATCGACAGGACGTCGTAGGCATCCAGATTGCGCCACCGCGTGTTGCGCACGAGTTGATGCCCGGCGGGCGGCGGTGGCTCGGTCGGATCGCCATCGAGCCATCGCGCGACGTCGTATCGATAGAACTGCTTGCACCAGATAAGCCCGGCAAAGGCTCGGCGCATGACATCCGCGACGTCAGCGGACGCGTCATCGGGCGCGAGTTCGGCGTAGAACTCGTCCGCCTCCGCCTTGCGCTGGATCATGAGGTCGTCGAACCGCTGCTCGGACCAGCCAGGATCAGGATGATCCCCGTCGCTTGGTGACCAGAGCCGAAGGCGGACTTCCACGGTCTCGCCGGCGGGTACGTCGAGGACGTAGTGCCACGCACATTTGGTCCCGAGGCGCTCGGGATTGACCGTGGCTGCTCCGCTCACGACATAGTCGTTGATCCCGTCCTTGGGGTAGGGCTCCTCCAGCGCCGTGCCGAAGATGCGCTCGGTGTTCGTACGGTTGTCACAGAACAATGCCTCCGGTGCGGTGCCATCGGAGGCGCTTGCCGCGTCCAGATGGTAGATACCGAGTCGCCAATGGTCCGCCACGATGGTGCCGGCGTCGAAGGCGAACTGCGGGATGGGTCGGGCCTGACCCCAGGACCAGGTATCCCGAAAGATTGCTGACGGCAGCAGGTGGATGGTCTCCGCATCCGGGCCGACGTTAGTGACTCGAATGCGGATGAACGTGTCGGTCGGATCATTCTTCGCGTAACTGACATCGACCACCCAGTAGCGATCGTCGTCGAAGATCCCGGTATCCAGCAGTTCGTACTCAGGATCATGGCGTGTCCGCGCGCCATTGACCGAGACCAGTTCGTCGTAGGGGAAGGCGTCCTGGGGGTAGTGGTAATGCGCGCGCAGCCAGGCCTGCGAAGGCACGGCGTCGTCGTACCACCAATACTCTTTGGCATCCTCGCCGTGATTGCCCTGCCAGCCGTCGAGCCCGAAGAAGCGTTCCTTGAGGAAAGCATCACGGCCATTCCACAGCGCGAGGGAGAAGGACATGTCCTGATGAAGATCGCAGTAGCCCAGGATGCCGTCCTCGCTCCACCGGAAGGTGCGTGAGCGAGCCTGGTCGTACGGCAAATAGCGCCACGCGTCTCCGTCGGCGGAGTAGTCCTCGCGGACCGTGCCCCAGCCCCGTTCGGCCACATAAGGCCCCCACTGGTACCAGGGGCCGGCTTCATCAGGTCCGAATCGGTAGTTGCCGCACTGGGCCATCCGGCCCCGTTCCGCAGGAAGGGTCACGAATTGATGATGCCCTCCCTGCCTTACTCCCGCATGAAGATGGCCAAGGGACTACGGTAGGACCAGAGGACTAGATCGGGGAGGAGCCATGAGCCGGATACGTCGCGCGGGAGTTGCCGTGATTGCCGTACTCACCGCGGTCCTCATGGGCTTGACCCTCGCCCCCACTGCATCTGCGGCCCAGGAAGTCCCCCAGGACGTGCCCCTGGTGATGGGTGACAAGGGAGACTCGGTCGCCAAGGCACAGCGACGCCTTGAGTGGCTCGGTTACGAACTGCGCGACAAGGAGATGGAGAAGGAGTACTTCGGCCGATCCACACACAAGGCCGTGAAGAGGTTCCAGCAAAAATTCTTCATCCCCGTCAACGGCAAACTGAACAAGGACACCTGGCGCAAGCTCGAAGAGGTTGGCGGCGGTGTGGGCAAACTCCCCAAGTCCTGCCTCAACGAGACCAAGGTTGTCTGCATCGACAAGACAGCCAAACTCCTGCGCTACGTGCACAAGGGGAAGGTGAAGCTCACCGTCGACGTACGCTTCGGGGTGCCCGGCCTCGACACCCCCACCGGTTCCTACCGGGTCTGGTTCCGTTGGCGGGACGCTACCTCCGGAATCAACGGACCGGACCAGCCCCGCGCCCCGATGCCCTACGCACTGTTCTTTAACGGCGATATCGCCGTGCACTACTCCCCGCCCTTCGCGGCCAGCGGGTACTACCCCGGCGGTGGTTCACACGGTTGTGTGAACGTTGCCGACCTGCAGGCGGTCTCCTGGCTCTTCGACCAAATCCCTGTCGGCACACGCGTCTACGTGTACTGGGGCTAGTAGACCCTGCCCATGACCCTTCGCGTAGCACTTCTCGGCTACGGTCTGGCCGGGCGGGTCTTCCACGGACCGTTGATCACGGCCGAACCCGGCCTTGACCTCGCCGCCATCGTCACCTCGAACGCAGAGCGTCGCGATCAGGCGGCCGCCGATCATCCCGATGCGCTTCTCCTCGCGTCAGTGGATGACGTTTGGGACAGAGCCGAAGAATTCGACCTCGTAGTCATCGCCACGGCGAACGCCGCTCACGTTCCCCAGGCCACCGCTGCCCTCGAACACGGCCTTCACGTCGTGGTCGACAAGCCGCTCGCCGCGACCGCCGCCGAGGCCCAAGCCTTGGTGGACTTGGCTGCTGCCCAAGCACGCCAACTCCACGTCTTCCAAAATCGGCGATGGGACTCTGAGATCCTCACCGCACGCCGGGCCATCACCGACGGAGTGCTCGGTCGTCCGCACCGCCTGGAATCCCGGTTCGAGCGTTGGCGACCCCACCCCAAGGGCGGCTGGCGCGAGGTCGGCGCTCCCGAAGACATCCCGGGATTGCTCTATGACCTCGGCGCCCACCTCGTCGACCAAGCCCTTCATCTCATGGGTCCGGTCGTGCGGGTGGGGGCCAGTGTGCGGATCCTGCGTGACGGGGTAACCGGTGACGATGACACTCAGGTGATGCTCTGGCACACCGACGGCGCGATCAGCCTGCTCAGCGTGAGCGCCGTGGCGGCATTCATTGAGCCGCGGTTGCGATTGCTCGGCACCCGCGGCGGCTTGGAGATCATCGGACTGGATACGCAGGAGGACGCCCTCCGCGAGGGGCGATTGCCCGGGGACGAGAACTGGGGTGCCGAGCCCGTCACTCACACCGCCACCATCATCACGGCCGATGCCCCTTCAGCCCGGGCATACCCCCGTCAGCGCGGTGACTATCCCGCCTACTACGCGGCTGTTGCTGCGGCGCTCCAGGGAGATGGCCCCGCGCCCGTGGATGCCCGCGATGTTGTCGAGAACCTGCGGGTCATTGAGGCGGCCGCGCTGTCCGCGGCGCAAGGCATCGAAGTACGCCTTGAACCTCCCGCAGGTCACCGCTTCTCGACCGGCGGTTAGCAACGTCCGTCTCATCGAGCGGATGAGACCAACACGTCCGCGGAGA
>Ga0208004_1000043_pt1 | contig 42630 bp, 40 predicted proteins | sample DEB08_DNA_6_FD_184522 | JGI IMG/M metagenome (GOLD analysis project Ga0208004, IMG submission 184522) | Aqueous microbial communities from the Delaware River and Bay under freshwater to marine salinity gradient to study organic matter... | ecosystem: Environmental > Aquatic > Marine > Coastal ...
CACCATCAGCGCGCGACCACGTGGCCAGCCAGGCATCCTGCGAACGGGCCGTAAGCACCAGGATCGGGGGGCAGCGGAAGATCTCGTCCTTCAACTGGCGGCAGACCCCCATCCCGCCGGCCGGGACGGCCTCACCGTCGAGGATGGCCAGGTCAATGCCGCCGGCGTCCATCGTCCGCATCACGAGCGGCTCGGTGGCGACCTCGATGAATCGGACAGCGGGCAATTCCGGCGCCGGGCGAACACCTAGTGCGCGCATCACCTGCTGGCGGGCGTCCCGATCGTCGCTATAGACCAAGACGGTCAGTTCTCGCGTCTGGCCCTCCTGGGCCCCATGGTCGGTCACGAGGCAAGGCTATCGGGGGGTCGGCTCCCCAAGCACGCTCCCCCATGGCAGACTCAGCGACGTGGCGACTGCTTCCCCTAACGTGGCTCAGGCGTTCTCGCATACGCCGGCCAATCGACCCAACCCCGTGGCCATCGGCACAATCGTGTGGTTGTCCAGCGAGCTCATGTTCTTCGCGGGTCTCTTCGCGATGTATTTCACGCTCCGATCGGTCAATCCCGAACTCTGGGCCGAGGAGACCGCCAAGCTCAACGTCCCCTTCGCGAGCATCAACACCACCGTCCTGGTGCTGTCCTCGGTGACCTGCCAGCTCGGCGTCTTCGCCGCCGAGCGTGGCGACGTCAAGGGCTTGCGACGTTGGTTCGTCATTACCTTCTTGATGGGCACCTTCTTCATCGCCGGCCAGGTCACGGAGTACGCCGAACTGATCCACGAGGGCATCACCTTGTCGAGCAACGCCTACGGCTCAGCCTTCTACCTCACGACAGGTTTCCACGGCCTCCATGTGACGGGCGGCCTGGTGGCATTCCTGCTCGTCCTCGCCACAACCTTCGTGGTCAAGCGCTTCACGCACGATCAGGCAACACGCGCCATCGTGGTGTCGTACTACTGGCACTTCGTCGACGTCGTCTGGATCGCCCTGTTCTTCATGATCTACATCCTCAAGTAGTCGTCGTTCGCCCGCGCGGCAACCGACGTCGGTCGACAGGAAGGGAAGGAACTGCAGGTGAAGGCACTTGCGGCTCGACGACGCAATCCGGTCGTGGTCACGCTGCTATTGCTCGTTGCTCTGCTCGGCGTGGGTGGCGTGTACGCCGTCGCCACGTCGGCGGCCCCGGCTGAAGCCACCGCGAGCAACGACCAAACGGCGATTGACGAGGGCAAGCGGCTCTACCTCGAGGGATGTTCATCCTGCCATGGCCTCAACGCCGAGGGCACCAGCAACGGCCCGACCCTGATCGGTGTGGGCGCCGCATCCGTGCACTTCCAGGTCGCCACCGGCCGCATGCCAATGGCTGCCCCGGGGGCGCAAGCCGGCGCAAAGCCTCCGGTCTACACCGACGAAGAAGTCGCGCAGATGGCGGCGTACATCGCCTCTCTCGCCCCGGGACCGGCGATCCCGACAGCCGAGCAACTCGACTACAGCGATGCTGACGTCGCCGAAGGTGGCGTGCTCTTCCGCATCAACTGCGCCCAGTGCCACCAGGCCGCCGGCGGTGGCGGAGCCCTCACCCAGGGCAAGTACGCCCCCAGCCTCATGGACGCCACCCCGCAGGAGATCTACGAGGCCATGCTCACCGGCCCGCAGAACATGCCGGTCTTTGGTGACGGGACGCTGACGGTCGAGGACAAGCAGGCCGTCATCGCCTACATCATGAATCTGCAGGAGGCACCGAGCCCGGGAGGCATCTCCCTCGGTCGCCTTGGCCCGGTTGCCGAGGGCTTGTTCCTCTTCGCCGGCGTCATGGTGATCTTCATCGGACTCGCCGTTTGGATTGGGATCAAGGCACGATGAGCGACCTCACCACCCGCGACAGCGCGGAGACCCCCGACCACGGGCACGGCCCGACCACCGACGGTGACGGCACCGACCTCGCCCGTCCCCTCTTCACCGGTCCCGGCGCACTGCCCGCCGCGGATGTGCCACACCGGCCGCGCGCCAGTGACGTCAACCCCAAGGCCGCTCGTCGTGTCGAGCGGCAGATTGCCGCGATGTTCATGCTCGCGGTGCTCATGGTCATCCTCTTCGTCATCGCCTACGTCGGCATCGACCCGTACACGATGGCCTACGTCCCAGTCCTCGGAGAGGTCGGCGCTCAAAACGCCGCGCTCGGCTTCACCTTCGGACTCGGAGTCTTCGCCATCGGCGCCGGTGCAATCCAGTGGGCCAAGAAGCTCATGCCGGACGTCGAGGTCGTGCAAGAGCGCCACACGATGACGTCCGACGCAGAAGAGACCGACGCAGCCGCGGAGCAGTTCGAGCGTGGCAAGGAAGAGTCCGGCTTCGGGCAGTACCGACTGATTCGCCGCACCCTCATCGCCGCCCTTGCCCTCTTCCCGATCCCTCTCGTGGTGCTGCTCCGCGATCTGTGGAGCCCCAAGAACGGCGGCTTCGGCCCCAGCCCGTCCGAGGTCCTCAGCGAGACCGCGTGGACCGAGGGGATGCCGATCGTCACCGACGGCACCTACGTCAAGATCCGCCCCGAGGAAATCCCCGTGGGCGGACTCGTCTCCGCTCTCCCGGAGAACATCAACGAGATTCAGGAGGAGGAGCACAACCTGAACGCCCGGGGCAAAGCCGCCATCCTCCTGGTGCGCATGGAGCCCGACGAGATCCGCTCCCAACAGGGCGAAGGCTGGGATTTCGAGGGCATCGTCGCCTACTCCAAGATCTGCACCCATGTGGGCTGCCCGATTGCTCTCTACGAGCATCGGACGCACCACCTGCTGTGCCCCTGCCACCAGTCGACCTTCGACCTGGCAGACGCCGGCAACGTGATCTTTGGGCCTGCGGCTCGGCGCATGCCCCAGTTGCCGATCGGCGTGAATGAGGAAGGATTCCTCGTAGCCAAGATGCCCTTCCAAGAGCCAGTTGGCCCGAGTTTCTGGGAGCGTGGATGAGTACGGTCGAGAAGGTTGGCGGTTCGGTCGCGACGTATGTCGACAATCGGACCGGATCGAACCGGTTCCTAGCACGCAACCTCAAGAAGGTCTTCCCCGACCACTGGTCGTTCATGCTGGGTGAGATCGCCCTCTACAGCTTCATCGTGGTGCTGCTGACCGGTGTCTTCCTCACCCTGTTCTACAAGCCGAGCATGGTCGAGGTCGTCTATGACGGCTCCTACGTCCCCCTCAAGGGCGTCATGATGTCCGAGGCCTACGCCTCCACCCTGGACATCTCCTTTGACGTACGCGGCGGCCTGCTGATCCGGCAGATGCACCACTGGGCGGCGCTGCTCTTCATTGCCGCCATGAGCGTGCACATGATGCGCGTGTTCTTCACCGGCGCGTTCCGCAAGCCGCGTGAGTTCAACTGGATCATCGGCGTCACGCTCATCGCTCTCGGACTGGCCGCCGGCTTCTCCGGCTACTCCCTCCCCGACGATCTGCTCTCCGGGACCGGCCTGCAGATCGCCCGCGGCATCATCCAGGCGATCCCCATCGTCGGCACATGGGGCGCCTTCCTGCTCTTCGACGGCGAGTTCCCCGGGACCGAGTTCATCTCGCGCCTCTACGGCGTCCACATCCTGCTCGTGCCCGGTCTTATCCTGGCGCTGGTCACCGTCCATCTCATGCTGGTGTGGGTGCAGAAGCACACCCAGTTCCCTGGGCCGGGCCGCACCAACAACAACGTCGTCGGCTACCCGCTGATGCCGATCTACATGGCCAAGGCCGGCGGCTTCTTCTTCGTCGTCTTCGGTGTCATCACCCTCATCGGCGGGCTCGTCACGGTCAACCCGATCTGGATTTTCGGGCCGTACACGCCTGACCAGGTGTCGGCAGGGTCGCAGCCTGACTGGTACATCGGCTGGCTGGACGGCATGTTGCGCATCATGCCCAACTGGGAAACGGTGCTGTTCGGCTACACGATCTCGTGGAATATCTTCCTCCCCGCGGTCGTCATCCCCGGCATCGTGTTCACCGCTGCTGCGCTCTACCCCTTCCTTGAAGCGTGGGCGACCGGGGACAAGCGGGATCACAATCTGCTCGATCGTCCACGCAACGCCCCGGTGCGCACCGGCATTGGCGTCATGGCGATCACGTTCTACTTCCTGCTCTTCATCGGCGGCGGCAACGACATCATCGCGATCACCTTCGACCTATCGATCAACTCAATCATCTGGTTCCTGCGCATTGCGGTCATCGTGGGACCTCCGATCGCCTTCCTCATCACCAAGCGCATCTGCCTCGGGTTGCAGCGCAGGGACCGCGAGAAGCTCCTACACGGCTACGAATCCGGACGCATCCTGCGCCTGCCGCATGGCGAATTCATCGAGGTGCACGAGCCCCTCACGCCCAAGGAGCGCGCCGTCATCGAGTCCGCCGTCGAGGCGTACCACACGCCGCTCCCTGCGGCACAGAAGACCGACGCGAACGGCGTACGCAACAAGCACTACCGTCGCCAAAACCTCCGCGCAAAGTTGTCGCACTGGTTCTACGGTGACGCGATTGTGCCTCCGACCTATGACGAGATCGAGGCGGGCCAGGCGCATGTCGCGCACGATGCCGCAATCGAGGCTCCGCTCCATGAGCACGATGTCGACACCACCGTGATGGTGCCCTTCCACGGCGGCATCCTGCACACCGAGGGCGAGCCCGCCACCAACCGCGAGCAGCTCGAGGAGCGTGGGGGCAACCTCTAGCCCCACTCCCCCGACACCGATGATGTCGACCGCCCCGGATACCTCACAGTGCCGGGGCGGTCACATTCCCGGGCACCCTGCTCAACACCCCCGATGGGGGCAGGTCCCTTCGATGTCCGCCACGATCATTGGCTTCGCCGTCGCCGGTGTCCTGCTCGCCGTGTGTGGAATCTGGCTGCCCGGACTGTTCTGGGCGGCCGTGCTGCTCCTGGTCGCGGGGCTACTGGCTTCGGCGGCCGTGCAGGCCTCGCTCGGGCACCGGGGCACCTGCTGGGCGCAACGGACCATCCGCTGGTGGCTCGGCCCCGTCGGCACCCTGATCGACCCCTTCGGCCTCGGCTGATACCCCACCTCGACACCCTTGCGGCGTGCGGTTGCCACCTGGGTACGCGAGCAGCCACGACCTGCAAGGGTGCGCGGGGGTGCGTTGCGTGACATCCTGACTCGGTCGACGAACGCAGCGAATTGAGGCCCACGATGTCCGAGCACCTCCTGTCCCGACGCGACGTGGACTTCTGCCTCTTCGAGTGGCTCGACACCGAACGCCTCCTTGAATCGGAGGCCTACCCAGACCTTGATCGGGCCACCGCCACCGAGATCCTTGATCTTGCCCAGCGCATCGCCACCGATCTCTTCGCGACCCACAACCACCGCAATGACGCCGAGGAACCAACCTTCGACGGCACGACCGTCCACGTCCACGACGACGTCGCACCCGCGCTCGCGGCGTACTACGAGGCTGGGCTCGGCGGGCTATCCAAGCCCTCTGAGGTCGGCGGGATGGAGTTGCCGGCCACCATTTCCCAGGCCGTCGGGATGTGGTTCTCGGCCGCCAATGCGGCAACGTCCGGCTACTCCTTCCTCACCCACGCCAATGCCAACCTGCTGCTCGCCCATGCCACTCCCGAGCAGATCGCGACATGGGTTCCACCGATGGTCGAAGGTCGATACTTCGGCACGATGTGCCTGAGCGAGCCCCATGCCGGATCCTCGCTGTCCGACATCACCACCACGGCCGAGCCCCAACCCGACGGCACCTACCTGGTTCGCGGCAACAAGATGTGGATCAGCGGTGGCGACCACGACCTCAGCGAGAACATCGTCCACCTGGTCCTCGCCCGTGTTCCTGGAGCGCCCCCAGGGGTCAAGGGCATCTCCCTGCTCATCGTGCCCAAGTACCTGCCGGACGGCGCGCCCAACGATGTCAGCCTGGCCGGGCTCAATCACAAGATGGGCCAGCGTGGACTCACCAACTGTCTGCTGAACTTCGGCGAGAACGAGGGATCGGTGGGCTACCTCGTCGGGGAGGAGAATCGCGGCCTCTCGTACATGTTCCACATGATGAACGAGGCGCGTATCGCCGTGGGCAGCGGCGCCGTGGCCCAGGGATACGCCGGCTATCTCCACGCGCTGGAGTACGCGCGGACCCGCCCCCAGGGTCGCCCCGTCGACGCCAAGGACCCGCTAGCGCCGATGGTCCCGATCATCGACCATGCCGACATCCGGCGCATGCTGCTGGCCTCGAAGGCCTACGTCGAGGGCGGCCTTGCGCTCACCCTCTACTGCGGCATGCTCGTCGATGAGCTCGAGCATGGAGACGATCCACACACTGCCGAACAACTCTTGGAGTTCCTCACCCCGATCGCCAAGAGTTGGCCGTCGCAGTGGTGCCTGGTGGCCAATGATCACGCCATCCAGATCCACGGCGGCTACGGCTACACCCGCGACTACCCGGTCGAGCAGTTGTGGCGGGATAACCGACTGAACTCCATCCACGAGGGCACCCACGGGATTCAGGCCCTGGACCTACTCGGTCGCAAAGTGACGATGAACGGCGGTTCGGCCCTCATGGCTCTCGCGCAACGCGTGCAAACCACCATCGAACGCGGGATCGCACAGGGAGGGGTCACGGCCGCGCACGCCGAGGCACTCGCACCGCGACTGCAGCGCATGCTGGAGGTCACAGCGATGCTGTGGGCCGAACGCAATCCGCGCACCGCTCTCGCCGACGCCACCGCCTACCTCGAGGCTGCTGGGCACGTCGTCGTGGCCTGGCTATGGCTCGACATGGAGATGGCCGCTACCGGGGATGGTGACTTCTACGCCGGCAAGCGGATGGCTGCGGAGTACTTCTTCACCCGCGAGCTACCGAAGGTCGACGCCATGTTCGACGTTCTCGCCGCGCAAGATGGCCTCTACCTCGAACTGAATGACGCCATCTTCTAGCCCTCGCAGACCTAGACCAACGGTGAGGTCATCACACCACCAAGGCCTGACTTGGCGGTCCAGCCCTCCCAGGAAATGTTCCACACCGTGATGCCGTTGCCCGGGTTCTGCTTTAACGGTGTCCCCGTGATTTCCACCGGATCGCCGATGTGCGAGATCTCGTAGAGCCACCCGGCATTTTCGGTGCTCATGGAGGTGCAGCCGTGGCTGAAGCGGTAGTTGCCCCAGGCACCTGCGGCCCACGGTGAGGCGTGCAGGAACTCGCCGTGCCAGGTCAGTCGCATCGCGTAGTCGACCTTGACCCGGTAGTGCTCAGGATCGTCCTTGTCGACGCCCGCCGTGGAGTTGTCCATGATGCGGGTGCGTTCCTTGGTCATGATCAGCTTGGTGCCGGAGAGCGTCTCGTAGCCGTCCATGCCCATCGTGACCGGAATCGTGCGTTCTTTCTTGCCGTTGACGAAGACCTTCATCATCAATGTCTCGGCGTCGGCCTTCATCACCACGGAGTCTGGCGTGGTGTAGGTGTACATCGAGTTGCCATCGCCGAACTGTCCGGGCGAGGCCTCGATGCCGCGTAGCGAGAGATCGAGTTGGATCTCAGTGTTGCCGGGCCAGTAGTCCTTGGGCCGATAGATCGCCTCGGTCGGCCCGGTCCAGTACCACGCACCCTCGATCGGGGTCGATGTCCGTACGATCATTCCCCCTTCGATCGCGGCTCGGTCCTTGACCGGCTCGTCGAAGGTCACCGTGATGGGCATGCCCACGCCGAAACTCTCACCATCGGCGAAGTCCGGGGTGGCGGTGATGAAGCCGTCAGGATTGACCGTCGTGACCTGGCCCTCGAACGAGTTCGTCATACCCCGGGAATCGACCACGGTGGCAGCGATCTTGTACTTGGAGTCATAGTCGAGGAACTTGCGGGTGGAGGTCCAGGTGCGGCCGTCATCACTGAATTCACCCTCGATAACACGGCTCGGGCCGTTGGTTACCTGAACATCCATAAATCGGCCATCGTCCGCAAAGAGGACGATCGGCTGATCGATGGGAGCGTTATTGGTGAGCTTGTTGTCCAGATGAATCTGTGCCGTGGAGGCCTGCGGCAACTCGGCCGATGTCAGCATCATGGCTGGCTGGCAGGCCGTGACGGCGACCATGCCCACGGCAACAGCGACGATGGTGAGAGGACCACGCATGTACAGCAGGATAACCCGAGTTGGGGTGTGATCAGCGCGCGAAACTGCCGCGGTAGTACTCGAAAAGCCAGCCGATGATCGCGATCAGGATGAACACCACACCGAGGACCACCAGCCAGGCGGCGAAGATGAAGCCCAGGGCGATGAGCATGGCGGCGAAACCGACGGGAAGCGGCCACCAACTGTGCGGGCTGTAGAAGCCGTACTCCGGGTCAGCCTCGTCGATCTCGGCGTTGGCCCGATCCTCGGGGAGGCCGTCGAGCCGCTTGTCCGTGTAGAGGACGTAGAAGGCCACCAGGATGGCAAGGCCACCGGTCATCACCAGGGCGGTGGTGCCGATCTCATCACCGCTGACGACGAAGTAGATGCCTGCGACGATCAGGAAGAAGGCCGCCAGGATGGCAAAGGACCAGCCGCCGACCTTCACGAGGCACTCCCGCTGGACACCGCACCGGCCTTGGCCGGCTGCGCGACATCGGACAACTCCGGGTGATTGAGATCAAAAGCGGGGCGGTCCGAGCGAATGCGCGGCAGTGAGGTGAAGTTGTGGCGCGGCGGCGGGCAGGACGTTGCCCATTCCAGGGAGCCACCCCAGCCCCAGGGATCATCCACCGTGACCTTGGGCGAGTGCTTCCAGCTGTAGAACACGTTCCAGAGGAAGACCACCGTCGACAGACCGACGAGGATCGATCCAACAGATGACACAGCATTGAGCGTGGTGAAGCCGTCACTCGCGAGGTAGTCGCCGTATCGACGCGGCATGCCCTGAACGCCGAGCCAGTGCTGGACCAAGAAGGTGACCTGGAAGCCGATGAACACCAGCCAGAACTGAATCTTGCCCAACTTCTCATTCATCATGCGGCCGGTCATCTTGGGCCACCAGAAGTAGTACCCGGCGAACATGAGGAAGACGACGGTGCCGAATACGGTGTAGTGGAAGTGCGCCACGACGAAGTAGCTGTCGGATACGTGGAAGTCCAGCGGCGGTGCGGAGAGAATGATGCCGGTCAGGCCGCCAAAGAGGAAGGTGACCAGGAAGCCCATCGTGTAGAGCATCGGCGTCTCGAAGGACACCGATCCCCGCCACATGGTGCCGATCCAGTTGAAGAACTTCACACCCGTGGGTACGGCGATGAGCATGGTGGTCAGCGCGAAGAACGGTAGGTAGACCGAGCCGGTGACGTACATGTGATGGGCCCACACGGCGACGGAGAGAGCGCCGATCGCCATGGTGGCGAAGACCAGCCCCTTGTAGCCGAAGATCGGCTTGCGGGAGAACACCGGGATGATCTCGCTGGCGATGCCGAAGAAGGGCAACGCCAAGATATAGACCTCTGGGTGTCCGAAGAACCAGAAGAGGTGCTGCCACAAGATCGCCCCGCCGTTCTCGGCATCAAAGACGACGGCACCGAATTGGCGGTCGATGAACGCCATGACCAGAGCAGCCGCGAGAATCGGGAAGGCGATGAGCACCAGGATGCTGGTGACGAAGATCGTCCAGGAGAAGATCGGCATGCGGAACATGGTCATGCCCGGGGCGCGCATCGTGAACGCCGTCGTAATGAAGTTGACGCCGCCCAGAATGGTGCCCAGACCACCCATCGCCAAGCCGAGCAGCCACAGATCAGCGCCAACCTCCGGGGAGTTCACCGCATTGCTCAGTGGCTGGTAGGCGAACCAACCGAAGGACGCGGCACCACCGGGGGTGAAGAAACTCAGGGCCACCGTGAGACCACCGAAGAGGAACAACCAGTAGCCGAGCATGTTCAGGCGCGGGAAGGCCACGTCCGGTGCGCCGATCTGCAGCGGCATGATCACGTTGCCGAAGCCGACGTACAGCGGGGTGGCGAAGAGGAAGAGCATGATCGTGCCGTGCATGGTGAAGAGCTGGTTGTACTGCTCCAGCGACACGATCTGCATGCCCGGGGTCGCGAGCTCGGCGCGAATCACCAGGGCCATCGCACCGGCGATGATGAACCACACGAATGACGTGATCAGGTAGAGGTAACCGATCACCTTGTGGTCGGTCGAGGTGGCCCACTTGACCACGGTGCGGCCGAAGTGAGAGCGACGTACCTGCTTCGGCGACTCCGCGGACTGAGGCGCGGCGACCGGATCATTCAGGATGGTCATAAGTTCGTCCTCTCCGACTCGCGCTCACCGGTGTAGCTGACTCGCTCACTTTCGAGCTTGCCGGTCTGGCCCTTGCTGCGAAGGTCTTCCATGTGCTGGTCGAACTCCGCGCGGGAGACAACCTTCACATTGAAAAGCATGCGGGCATGGTCGGTTCCGCACAACTCGGCGCAGCGTCCGACAAAGGTGCCCAATTTGTTCGGGGTGATCTCGAACTGGTTGACCTTGCCCGGGATGACGTCCATCTTGAACAGCCAGTCGATAACCCAGAAGGAGTGAATGACGTCAGGCGAGGTGAGCTCGAACTTGACCTTCTCGTCGACCGGGAGCCACAGCGTCGGCGGCTGGCCGGGAGTGCCCACGTCATAGACGTCTTCATCGAGGTAGTTGAAGGTCCAACTCCAGCGGAATCCGACGACATTGACGGTCTGCGACTGATCGTTCTCCATCGCTAGCACTTCGGTCTGGTCACGCGCGGTGAAGGCGAAGAGGCCGAGGATCATGATGAGCGGGACGATCGTGTAGAGGATTTCCAGCGGCAGGTTGTATTTCGTCTGCTTCGGGGTCTCGTTGCCCTTGCGGCGGCGGTACGCGATAGCCGCCCACAGCATCAAACCCCAGGTGAGAATGCCGACGCCCCACGCGGCAATCCAGGCGCCATTCCACAGATTTTGGATGATGGGGCCTTCAGCCGTTGCAGGCTCGGGCAGGTCGAAGAAGAAGGCCTCGTTGGCGGTGCAGCCCGAGGCTACGAGGGCCACCAAGCCTAGGCCTGCTGCCATGCCGATGACGCGGTGCGATCGCTCCACGCAGGCGACATTAGCGCACGAGGAGATCCCTCGTAGGCGAGGGGGCGCTACCGTCATGTCGTGGCCGCCGCCGATCCCCCGCCCGGATTCCTCGATGCCGCCTCGGGGCAGCCGCTGAACCCCGCCGCACGGCAGGCTTGGGCAGCCGCCGCTGACGCCGGATGGGCCGATCCCCAGCGCCTCTACCGGGCTGGACGCCAGGCCGACCTACTGCGCCAGTCGGCGCGGGAGGCCATGGCGAAGGGACTCGATGTCGCGGCCGACGCCGTCCACCTCACGGCCAGCGTCGCCGACCTCCCTACCCGAATTGTCCGAACTCTCGCCCCACCGGACGGGATCGTCGTGATGACTGCCGTCGAGCACAGCGCCGTCCTGGCCGCCGGGGACGACATCACGGCCCGCGGTGGCGAAGTTCGCATCGTCGGTGTCGACTCGTGGGGGCGCGTTGATCCGGTGGAGTACGCCGCCGCACTGCCCGGGGCCGACCTCGCCTTCGTCCAGGCGGCCAACCATGAAGTGGGGACCCGGCAACCCGTCGACGAGGTCACCGAGGCCTGCGACCGGGTTGGCGTACCCCTCGTCGTGGACGCGTCGTTCAGCCTGGGCCACGATGTTGTGCAGCCCAACCGGGGCGGCTGGTCAGTCCTGTTCGGCCAGGCCGGCAGTTGGGGTGGGCCGACCGGTACCGGCCTGCTGGCGGTGTCCGACCCGGCTCACCGACGACAACTGCAACGTGACATCCCCGCCGCGGCGCTCCCGGCGACGCTCGCGGCGGCTCGAGGCTGGGAGTGGGCGCTGGAGAACGCGCAGCTGGAGTCGCAACGCGCTCGGGCCCTGACATCGCGGATTCTCGAGACTGTGGTGACCACCGTGCCCGACGTACTCCCGCTCGGCGACGCCACAGATCGCCTCCCCCACCTCGTCGCGTTCTCGTGTCTCTACGTCGACGGCGAGGCTCTGGTGTTGGGGCTAGATCGGGCCGGGTACGCCATCTCCAGTGGCTCATCATGCGTGTCGGACACGCGGCGCCCGAGCCATGTCTTGGCCGCGATGGGGGCTCTCACCCAGGGCAACGTCCGCGTCTCCCTGCCCTACGGCGTCAGCGACGCCACCGTCGACGGATTCCTGCAGACCCTGCCCACGGTTGTGGCCGACGTGCGCGCCCTGCTCGGCGCACCACCGTCGGAGGCGATGTGACGGACGACGCTATGGATCAGGAGATTGCCCTCGATCAGCGCGGGCAACGGTGTCCCATGCCCATCGTCGCGCTCGGTCGCACCGCGATGGGAGCCGGCAGCGGGACGATCATTGCGGTGACCTGCACTGACCCGGGCGCCGAGTACGACGTACCGGCGTGGTGCCAGATGAAAGGGGCGACCTACCTCGGGTCTGCGGCGGAGCCTGATGGCGCAGTCACCTATCGGGTACGCCTGACCTAGTCGCCGAGGACGGGCGGGAGAGCGACGGCACGTCGCAGCAGGGTCAGGTACTCCGCGCGCGGCACTTCAACGACACCGAGCGACGCGAGATGGGGCGTGCGCCATTGGACATCGAGCAGTCGCCCTTGCCGATGGGCCGATTGACCGCCGAGCGCATCGACCAGAGCAACCAGCGCGACCTTCGAGACATCACGGACTCGATGGAACATCGACTCCCCCGCGAAGAGCCCGCCGATCTCCACGCCGTAGAGACCTCCGACGAGCGCGCCCTCATGCCACACCTCCACCGAGTGGGCCAGCCCAAGACGGTGCAAGCGTACGTACGCAGCAATGAAGTCCTCGGTGATCCATCCGGAATCGCGCGCCGGATCAGCGCAGGCCCGCATGGTTTCCTCGAAGGCCGCATCGATGGTGACCTCGTAGCGCCGACAGGAGGCCCGCAGGGAGCGGGTGATGCGTAGACCGTCCAGCGGCAGGACGCCGCGCGGATCGGGCGACCACCAGCCGAGCAGATCGGTCCGACCAGCGCCGGCCCCGTCGAGTTGATCCGGCGAGACGTACATCGGGAAGAGCCCCTGGGAGTACGCCGCCACCAGGGTCCCCGGAGCAAGATCCGCACCCACCGCGAGGAGATCCTCACCCGCGGGCGCGCCACTCGGATCGGGCAGATCCCAGGCACTGGGTGCGATCCCCCCGGGGGTGGTCATCCGGTCGCCCCTAGGGCAGCGGACACGTCAGGTGAGCAGCGATCTCGTCGGCCGACTTCTCGCCGTACGCGGCCGAGATGCGCTCGAGGAAACGCACCTGGCTGAGCAGGTACTCCTGGGTGCCCACCGTCTCGATGACATGGGTGGCGAGCATCGATCCGATCTGAGCGCACCGCTCATCGGAGACGCCCCAGGCCAGCCCCGCGATGAATCCGGCCCGGAAGGCATCTCCCACGCCGGTGGGGTCGAGGACGGCCTCCTCCTGCGGGCAGCCCACCTCCACAATGGGTTGATCACGCCGCTCGACGCGGGCTCCCTTGTTGCCCAGGGTCGTGATGCGGCACTCGACGCGATCGAGAATCTCCTGGGCACTCCACCCGGTCTTCTGCTCGGTCAGTGCGGCCTCGTACTCGTTGGTGAAGAGGTAGGTCGCACCATCGATGAGTTGGCGAATCTCCGGACCGTCCATGCGCGCGAGTTGCTGCGAGGGATCAGCGGCGAAGGCGAAGCCACGCTGCCGACATTCGTCGGTGTGCCGCAGCATGCCGTCCGGATCGGTGGGCCCAATGACGACGAGATCGGGATGACCCACGCGAGCCGCTACCGGCGCGAGCTCGATCTCCCGAGCCTCGCTCATCGCGCCTGGGTAGAAGGAGGCCAGCTGGTTGGCCTCAGCATCGGTGGTGCAGACGAATCGCGCGGTGTGGTGCACCTCGCTCACATGCACGGACTCGGTGTCGACCCCGTGGCGCTCAAGCCACGACCGGTAGTCGTCGAAGTCGATCCCGACCGCATCGCACAGGACCGGCCGGAGGCCGAGGCAGGCCATGCCGAAGGCGATGTTCGCCGCGACCCCGCCACGACGAACCTCCAGGGTGTCCACGAGGAAGGACAGGGAGACCCGATCGAGTTTGTCGGCGACCAGCGAGTCGGCGAACCGACCCGGGAAGGTCATGAGGTGGTCAGTGGCGATGGAACCGGTGACGATGATGGACACCCGCCGGACCCTACATGGAGAGGCCGTGGTCGAGGTAGCCGTGCAGAGCCGCCAGGACTCTCCTAGTGGAAGGAGTCGCCGCAGGCGCAGGAGCCGGTGGCGTTGGGGTTGTCGATCGTGAAGCCCTGCTTCTCGATCGTGTCCACGAAGTCGATGGTGGCACCGCCGAGGTAAGGGGCGCTCATCCGATCGGTGACCACGCCGACGCCACCGAAGTCCTTCAGCACGTCGCCGTCGAGCGAGCGATCGTCGAAGAAGAGTTGGTAGCGAAGGCCCGAGCACCCGCCGGGCTGGACCGCGATGCGCAGCGTCAGGTCCTCGCGACCCTCAGCCTCAAGAAGGGCCTTGACCTTCGATGCAGCGGCATCGGTCAAGACGATGCCATCGGTCGTGGTGGTCTCCGCCGTCATGGTGCTCCTCCTCGTGGATGTGCGCGGTCGGGGCAGCAGCCCCTATTCCCGAGTACCAACCAAATATGACACAGCCTCATTCCCGTCACCACCCCGCGGGCGGTCGGCGGTTCGCGCTAGTCCTTCGCTCCGACCCCCGGCAGGGCCAGCATGCGGTCCAGGGCGACCCGAGCCCAGTGGGCCGTGTCCTCGTCGACGGTGATCTGCTGTACGACGTTGCCGGCCACGAGGTTCTCCAGAGCCCAGACCAGGTGCGGCAGGTCGATCCGGTTCATCGTCGAGCAGAAACACACGTCGCGGTCGAGGAACACGACCGTCTTGTCCGGGTGCTCGATGGCGAGACGGCGTACGAGGTTCAACTCGGTGCCCACCGCGAACGCCGAACCAGCGGGCGCCTCGGAGATCGCCTTGATGATGTACTCGGTCGAGCCCACCAGATCGGCGTTCTGCACGACCTCGTACTGGCACTCCGGATGGACGATCACGGTGACGCCGGGCACGCGCTCGCGGACGTCGCGAATGCTCGCCTCGGTGAACCGTCCGTGCACGGAGCAGTGGCCACGCCACAGGATCACTTTCGCTGCCCGCAACTGCTCATCGGTGAGACCGCCGTGCGGCTTGTGCGGATCCCACAGGACGCAGTCGTCGAGGGAGAGCCCGAGGTCGCGGACGGCGGTGTTGCGGCCGAGGTGCTGGTCGGGAAGGAAGAAGACCTTCTCGCCCCGGTCGAAGGCCCATTCCATCGACACCTTCGCATTGCTCGAGGTGCACACCGTGCCGTCGTGGCGGCCGACGAACGCCTTGATGTCGGCGGAGGAGTTCATGTAGGTGATGGGGACGACGGCCTCCGCGATGCCGGCCGCCTCGAAGACGGACCAGGCCTCGCGCACCTGATCGATCTGGGCCATGTCCGCCATCGAGCAACCGGCCGCCATATCGGGGAGGACCACCTTCTGATGTTCGGCGGTCAGGATGTCGGCACTCTCGGCCATGAAGTGCACGCCGCAGAAGACGATGTACTCGGCCTCCGGGTGCGCTGCGGCCTGCTGGGACAACTTGAAGGAGTCACCGGTCGTGTCGGCGAATTGGATGACCTCATCGCGCTGATAGTGGTGGCCGAGGATGAAAAGTCGATCGCCGAGAGCCTCCTTGGCAGCCCGGGCACGCTCAACGAGAGCAGGATCACTCGCCGGTGGGAGATCACCCGGGCATTCCACACCGCGCTCGGTGTCGGGATCGGCACCGTGCCCGAGAAGCAGCAAGGCTAAGGGGGTGGGCGCGGGCTCAGTGAAGGCCATTCGCTCATTGTGTCACTCACAGCGATGGTCCGCGCGGGCCGCCTACGGGCGTCGTTCACGGACGATCCGCCGACGAATTCTGTCCGCTGCAGCCACACAGGACCAGGGCGGAGTTGCCTACCAGCGCAGATGCGCCACCAGGTCGACCTCACTCGCCGCGGGCAGGGATACCTCAATGCGTGAGGCAGGAGCACCCAACGACTTTGGCCCCGACGACACCGAGATGGTGGCGCCCTTGGGCAGATCGTCGAAGGTCAGCGTCACCGTCCGACCCATCTGCGACAGCGTGACCACCTCGCCCTGGACAGAAACGGACGCCTGCGTGATCCACGCCCAGGCATACGGCTGGTTGCGACCGCGGACACGGTCCGTGATCGTCAACTCCGATGACGACAACGACATCTCGCGATGGGCCGACGTCACTCCCGCCAACGCCGACGAGAGTTCAACGCGGGCCGCGGAGCCCGCGAGCGAGGCTGCCGCCTGAGCACCGACCACCTGGCCGAAGTCCCTGTTGCCCCTGACCGTGCGCAGCGTCGAGTGCCAGGCCGGATTGGTCTGCGCATACGTCCAGCGCCGACCATCCGGTCCATCCTCGGAATAGCCCGGACCTTTGATGCCGTAGCCGGCATCGAAGGACCAATCAACGCCATCGACGCGCAGCGTTGCCGTTCCGGCATCAAGGTGCGTGTGATTGGTCAGCGCAGCCTGTCCCTTGAGCCAGGCGGTCGCGCTGCCGGCGCGGAGAACGGCAAGACCGGTGTGTGTGAAGACGGCGGCATCCGGCACAGGCGCGGCCGTCTCACTCTCTGGCCACCACATGAGTTCGATGCCCTGCCGCAGTTGACCCTCAAGGGCCACGGTGATCGCCTCGGGATCGCCGTACCGGCCGGCGATCCACGCGGGCAGTGTCGAACGCATCGCCGCCTCGGTCGTGTCGGCAAACCGTGTCGACTCTTCACTCGATCCGAGCGGCGAACTCGAGCCCAGCACGTAGGAGCCGGTGGCACGAAGCGCGGGCACCTGCGCCACCGTCGACGCGGGCAAGGTGCGATCGATGCTGGAGAGCAACCCGGCCGCGGGCACCGTCTGGAAGTTCCAATAACCAGGCCCCTCGGGACTGCCACCGTCCGGATCCAGGACCGTGAAACCCGGATCGACCGCGACCAGGGCAGCATTCATGGTGGCGGCGATGGGCTCGCGGTCCGCGGCGTAACGCGACAGAGCCAGCGCCACCATGCCGGCACCAGAACCGATGACGACGGATTTGTTCAGCTTGTCAAAGGCGACGGTGTCTTCAAGAGCCAGCGAGCACCCGATGCTGCCGAGAGTGCGCATCTCCAACACCCGGCGTGCCCTCTCGACATCCTTCGCCGCCCACGTTTCATCGGCGAGCCAGTCCGCCGCCGTGGCGAGGATGAGCGACCACTTCGCTTCGTCGACCAGGTCCGTTGCGGCCTCGGCCGTCGTGAGGGCGCGCATGTCCTTGGCGAGGGCCTGGCTGTACGTGGAGTCGCCGGTGACGAACCAGGCGTAGCCGACGCTGAGGACGCGCTTGGTAACCGCGGATGGCGACGTGAGTGAGCCAGCGTCGGCAACTGCTGATGCGGCGACGCGCAGGGCGCTGGCGTTGGCCTTGCGGAGGTTCTCTGACGGGTCGAGGAGCCGCTCCCGCTGTGCGGTGATCTGTTCGTCGGTGGTCCAGAGCCGCGGTCCGGTCCAATCCTGCCGGGGCGCGTACGCCGACACCTCCACCGTCGGCAGCGCACAGCCGCCAGGAATCGGGGTCAGACCAGCGACCGGTGCGGGCATCTTCCCTGCGGATGCCACCTTGTACGCCGCGGGAGCGGTCGGGCGGTACGACGACGTCTTGAGACGACGCACCTGTTCCAGCGCCGCGCGACGGTCAGCGAGCGCATGAGCTCCGACCGTCGACCACCGGAGTTGGCGCATGTCGGTGTCCGCGGGGAAGCCAGACTTCAGGCCCTGCTGCAAGTCTGCGAACACCTGCGCACGGATCTTGTCGAGCGTCAGGAGTGCCGACTGATCAGCCTCAGCCCCCTTGCGCAACGCCGACGCCTGCCTGCCAAGGGTCTGGATCTGCTTCGAGAGCGCCTTGCTCGGTGTGCCCTTCGACTTGCTGAGGTCGGCTGACGCCTTGTTGGCCTTCGCCCGCATGCGGCCCAGTTGGTTGCGCACGAGACGGGCATCACCTGAGGGCAACTGCGCAAGGGCTCGCGCGGTCGCCTGGTTGTCCTGGCGTGCCTGCCCGATCGTTGCGCGCAACTCCGAAGGACTCACTGCCCCTGATGCAGTGCCCGTCAACGCCGCGCCGACGATGAGGAGCGCCGCCGCGAACGACCCAATTCGACGAAGCACGAACACCCCTTACTCCATGCCGGGCGCCCCCCACACGGCGAACCAGCGTGACGTATCAGCATCCCACGGCAGATCCCCCTGAAGCAGGTCGCGAATCTGCAGCTCGGTGATCGAGTCGCGCTGCTCCCCCTCGCGCGGAGCAAAGGGGTAGAAGGTGCCCCGCTTAAAGAGGTAGACCAACGCCAGCGTGTGGCCGTCCGGGCCGCGGAAGGGGATGAGGCTGCAGAGCAACTGGGGGCCGAAGCCATGGTCGGCGAGCGTGGCATTGACAGCGTGCACGTCGGTCACGACAGCGCTCACGTCAGGCGGATCGGTCGAGACGACAATCCAGGTGTAGCCGTAGCCGTCACTCACCACCTCGACCGGCGGGCCCCCGTCGGCGTCCAGCAGTGCGCGAATGTCGGCCTCGATATCGGCAAACGCGCGGCCCTCAACGGGCCGGAAGGCCACCGCTCCCTTGCCCGTGGGCAGCAGATCGCTGGAGACCTGCAGTGTGATCGCGGCATTCGGCACGGCGAAGAGTGCGTCGAGATTCGGCTTCACCGGCTTGCGCCGACCGAGCAATCCGTCGAGGAAACCCATGCGCTAACGCTGGCCCATCTCGGCGGCAATCTTCGCGAGTTGATCGAGTCGCTTCTGCAGCGGCGGGTGTGTCGACATGATCGATTCGAGTCCGAACCCCCCGCCGCCGCGCCCTTTGGAGAACGCCGGCACAAAGGCGAAGGAGGCGACCGGTTCCATCTGCCGCAGATCCTTGGTGGGGATCGATCCCATCTCACCGGAAATTTTCTGCAGCGCGCGAGCCAGCGCCGCTGGCTGACCGGTGACGTGGGCCGCCCCTCGATCGGCGCCAAGTTCTCGATAGCGCGATAGTGCACGGATCAGGACGAAGGAGATGACGTAGACCAGGACGCTCACGATCATCACGGCGAAGAAGATGAGGGCGGTGTTTTGATCGCGTCGATCGCGCATCATCGAGCCCCACATCGCGGATCGCACCATGAAGCCAGCCAGGATCGCCGTGAAGGATGCGATCGTCATCACCGTGACGTCGCGGTGCGCGATGTGCGACAACTCGTGTGCCAGGACGCCCTCGAGTTCGTCACGATCGAGTCGACGAAGCAGGCCAGTCGTCACGACGACAACACCGCGCTTTGCGGTGCGCCCGGTCGCGAAGGCGTTCGGCGCGTCATTGTCGGCGATCGCGATACGCGGCTTCTCCATGTCGGCCATCGCGCAGAGACGATCAACGAGCCCGTGCAACTGCGGTGCCTGCTCCGGGGTTACAACGTGGGCCCGCATGGCCGCCATCGCCATGGAGTCGGAGAACCACCACTGGCCGAAGAGCAGTGCCGCGGAGATGCCGAGCACCCAGATCGCGCCCACGCCAAGGGCGTAGAGGACGGCGGCGAGGATGACGTAGAGGAGACCAAGCCCGAAGAGGGTGCCGACCATGCGAGCGGTCAGCCCACGATCGGTCCCGTATCGCGTGCGTGCCATGCGGTTGCGCTCCCTTCAGCTCTCACTCGTCGTACGGCGTACGCGTCGTCGGCGGTGAGCCGGGGAACTACTTGGCGTCGCCCTCGATCGCGGGATTGCCACCGGAGCCGAGCTCCAATCGCATCTTGGCCAACTCGTCATCGACCTGATGCTCGTTGGCCATCCGTTCCAACTCCAACGTGAGGTTGTCCTTGCCCATTCCCGAGACATCCTCCAGTGCCCCGGAGGACACGAGCTCGTCGATAGCGCCGGCGCGAGCCTGCATCTGCGCGGTCTTGTCCTCGGCACGCTGCATGGCCAGGCCCACCTCGCCGAGTTCGTCGGAGATGCCGGCGAAGGCTTCGTTGATCTTTGTCTGTGCTTCAGCCGCGGAGTACGTCGCCTTGATGGTCTCCTTCTTGGTGCGGAAGGAGTCAACCTTGGCCTGCAATTGCTGGGAGGCCGCGACGAGTTTCTCCTCTTGATCCTGCAACTGCGCGAGTTGACCGCTGAGGTCGGCGATCTGCGTCTCTAGGCCGCTCTTGCGCGTGAGCGCCTCGCGGGCGAGATCCTCACGGCCGCCCGCCAGCGCGGCCTTGGCCTGGTCGGTCAGCTTCGCCGTCTGCTGGCCGAGGTTTTGGATCTGCAACTCGATGCGCTTGCGGCTCGTCGCGACATCGGCCACACCGCGGCGGACCTTCTGCAGCAGTTCGAGCTGCTTCTCATACGAGTAGTCCAACGTTTCGCGCGGGTCCTCCGCGCGGTCCAGGGCCTTGTTGGCCTTCGACGCAAAGATGAGCTTGAACCGCTGCCACATACCCATGGTGTCCTCCAACCGACATCTGACCTGACCCCAGCCTATGGGGTGACGTAGCCCGACGCGCACGCTCGGACAAGACGGGTAGATTGCCCGTATGTTCGGACGCAAGGCCCCTGCGGAGCCAGAAACCCCCGTCGAGAGCGCACCGACGACGGGAAAAGGCCGACCCACCCCCTCCCGCAAGGAGGCCGAGGCCGCCCGCAAGCAGGCTCTCAAGATCCCGAAGGACCCCAAGGCGGCCAAGCGGGCCGCCCGCGATCGGGACCGCCAGGCGCGGGCCGAACAGCGCGCCGCACTCATGGCCGGTGATGAGCGGGCTCTGCCGGCGCGCGACCAGGGCCCGGCCCGCCGCTACATCCGAGACTTCGTGGACAGCCGGTTCACGATCGCCGAGTGGTTCATTTTCATCGCCCTCGCCGTACTCGTCCTCGGGTTTATCCCAGTCCCATCGGTCCAGCTGGGCGTATCCGTCGCGTGGATGGCGCTCATCATCATCGTGGCCCTCGATGAGATCTGGCTGCTGTGGCGCCTGCACACCAAGTTGAGGGCGTACTTCCCCGACAAGGCCGACCGCAAGGGTGCCTCGCTCTACGCCATCTTGCGCAGTCTGCAGATGCGCCGCTTCCGACTTCCCCCGCCCCGGGTGAAGCGCGGTCAGATTCCCGAGGAGCCACGCACCTCTCGGTAGCGCGCCTGCCGACTCTTCCTCGCATAGGTGACGGGCCTAACTGTGCGAGCAGACCACCCTGGGATGGCCAAGTGCTCGCAAGGTTCACCGGTGAACGTCGATCAGACGAGGATCCGCGCCGGTAGCGTGTCCCCATGGGATGGATGTGGATCTACACCGACGCGGAGGGCACCCCGGTCGAATCACTCCCCGCGGCCGCGACCACGCAGGACTTCCCCAATCAGGCCGATGCCGAGACCTGGTTGGGCGAGACGTGGCGCGAGTTGCTCGATGGGGGCATCGACGCCGTCGTGCTGTGGGAGGACGACCGCCAGGTATACGGGCCGATGAGTCTGCATCCGCCGTCCTAAGGGCGGGTCGGCCGTGAGGGGCACCTCACGACGCCGCTTGGAGACGCCGGCGGGCCACCTTTGACTCCCGACCTCCGGCGTGATCGGATGCACCCATAGGCACCACGGCGCGGTTCCACCGCGCAGTTCGCCTCACAACTGAATCAATCACGCGCCCGAGTCCAGGGGAAGCCGGTGCAAGTCCGGCGCTGTCCCGCAACCGTGAGCCGCTCATCTGACATCGGCAGATCCAGCGACAAGTCGGAGCACCTGGCGGGCGCGAGCGCCTGCGGTCGATCACCAGATCGATCGCCCCGTCGAGGTCTGCGGGACGTGGCGGCTCCGCGGGAGGACCTCCGCCAGCCGGCATCGTCAGTGGGTCGCTCATCCAAGGAGTACACGTGCGCACAGCACGCTTCACCGCACTGGCCCTGGCCGGTGCCCTTCTCACTGGCGTGACCGTCAGTACCTCAGTGAGTTCGGCCGCTCCCCCGTCGCCACGCGCTGACGAAGGTCTCTACGGCGTACAAGATGCGACGTACGACGGCGTCTTCCGCCAGTCCTACGCCCTCATGGGTCTCGTCGCCGCGCAAACGCGCGTCCCGCGCGAGGCCATCACCTGGCTCCTCGATCAGCAGTGCGCCGACGGATCTTTCATGTCGTATCGCGCCGACACCACGGTGACGTGCCCGCCGTCGGATCCCCAGTCCTACTCGGGCCCGGATACCAACTCCACAGCCCTTGCCCTGGCCGCGCTCACCGCGGTCGGTGAGACCGAAGCCGCGGGAGATGCGGCAGCCTGGTTGCTCGCCCAGCAGTCGCGCGGTGGAGGTTTCCCCTACTACTCCGGCGGCTCCCCGGACACCAACTCCACCGGCCTCGCGATGGCCGCTCTCACACTCGTCGATGGCACATCGAAGCAGCGCCGAAGCGCCGCGAACTTCGAGAGCCGCATGGCCTACGGCTGCATGGCCGAGCCCGACCAGGTGGGCAGCATGCCGTACATGTCCGGGATGGTGCCCGAATCGATGTCGACGACCCAGAGCCTGCTCGGCCTGTCACGCGCATTCCTGGTGCGCGAAAGAAGTCAGCAACGCGCCAATCCATCCGTGACCTGCGATGGCAACGGCCGCGTAGAGAACGTCAAGGCCGCTACGGCCCGGTGGCTCGCGCGCGAGCTGCGGGCGAATGACGGCCGACTCCCCGATGCCTTCACTCCGCAGGTGACCGACTGGAACTCCACGGCGGTTGCGATCATCGGTCTCGTCGCCGCGCGCACCGGTGGCATCGCCACCGACATCGCCATCACGGCACTCGCCGACAACATTGACGCCTACGTCGAGGATGGTGAAGGAGGCCGCGCTGGCGCACTCGGTACCGCCATCCTCGCGGCGGTCGCGACCGGCTCCGATGCGCGCAACTTTGGTGGCCGGGATCTGGTCGCCGATCTGCAGGCCACCCGGCAGACCTCCTAGCGAGCGGACGTCACCACATGCGCACCGGAATGCTGCGATGGGCCCTGGCCACTTCAGTGGCCGGGCTCGTCGTGGTGTCCGGCGCCCCCGCGCAGGCAACGGCCTACCGCTACTGGTCCTACTGGCTCGGTGCGGATGGGTCCTGGACCTACGCCAATGCGGGCCCGGCCTTCCGCATCCCCGCCGATGGCACGGTCGAGGGTTGGCGTTTCTCCGTCGATGGCGATGGCGGTGGGCTGCCGCCGCGCACAGGCGCGGACTTCGACACCGTGTGCGCCGACACACCGGCCGAGGATGGGCGCAAGCGCGTGGCCGTCATCGTGGATCCGGGCCTGCCCGAAGACGCACCCGCGGGTCAGTCCCCGCCCGGCGCCTGGGCGCTGTGCGTGAGCGCGGAACCGAAGGCCACCGGGTACGACGTGCTGCGCGCTGCCGCATCGGTTCGCGTGGAGGGCGGTCTCATCTGCGCCATCGGCACCTACCCGAGCGGTGAGTGCGCCACCGTCGTACACGAGCCCGAGCCCACACCCGAGCCGAGCACGTCACCCAAACCGACGCCCATAAAGACCAAGGAACCCAAGCCCACCGGCACGTCCTCGACCCCGGCCGAGCCAAGTTCGACGTCGGTGAACTCACTGTCGCCCGACTCGAGCGCGGCCGACTCAACAGCGGATGCGTCCATCGACGCCTCGACGTCACCGTCGGTCACGCCGACCCCTGCAGCGACCCGGCCACCCACACCCACACCGACGCCGCAACCCGCGCTGTCGTCGAGTGAACTGGCGAGCGTGGCTGCCGCACCGTCCGACACACCCACCCCGGCCGTGTCCTTGCTTGCCGAACCGCTCCCCGATCCGACCGACTCCGGTGGCGGCAGCGCGCTGCTCACCGGCGGAGCCGTCGCGGGCATCGCCCTCCTCGGCGGCGCCGCCGTCATCATCACCCGGCGGCGATCGCTGTGAACATGACCGCGCGCCTCGTGCACCCGGGAGCCTGGTGGCTGTGGGCCATCGGCCTTGCGGTGGCGGCCTCCCGCACCACCAACCCACTCCTGCTCGGACTCATCATTGCGGTGGCCGGCTACGTCGTCGCCGCGCGGCGACCACAAGCGCCGTGGTCGCGATCGTTCGCCGTCTTCCTTCGGATCGGCCTCATCGTCATCGCGATTCGTATGGTCTTCCAGGCGATCGTGTCGGCGCCGATCGGCACGACCGTCCTCGTCACGCTGCCGTCCCTCACGCTGCCCGACCTCTTCGCTGGCGTGCGCCTCGGCGGCGCGATCACTGCCGAGTCGATGTTGGCGGCGTTCTACGAGGGCCTTCGCCTCGCGACCATCCTCGCCTGCATCGGCGCCGCCAACTCACTCGCCTCACCGGCGCGGCTGCTCAAAGCCGCCCCAGCGGCCCTGTACGAGTTCGGTGTCTCCCTCGTCGTCGCGGTCACCTTCGCCCCCCAGCTGGTCGCCGATCTTGATCGCATCCGCTCAGCACGTCGGCTCCGCGGTCGCGCCAACGCCGGTATTCGCGGCGCCGCCGGTGCGGCCGTACCCGTCCTCGAAGGTGCCCTCGAGCGCTCCGTCAATCTCGCGGCCGCGATGGACTCCCGCGGATACGGTCGGCAGGCCGAACGCAGCCCGCAACTGCGTCGGATGACGACCGGTGCCCTCATCATCGGGCTCATCGCGGTGATCATCGGCGTCTACGCCCTGCTCGACGCGTCGGCTCCGACCTACCTCGGCCTGCCGCTCCTCATCGTCGGTGTCGTCATCGGCCTGGTCGGCTTCACCCTCGCGGGGCGCCGTACGACGCGCTCGCGGTATCGCCCCGACCCCTGGTCCGGCGCGGAGTGGCTGCTCACCGGTTGCGCTGTTGTTACGGGCGCGTCGCTGCTCATCCTGGGGATCCTCGGCACCCCCGGGCTCACGCCGTCGGTCGACCCACCCGTCTGGCCAGCCCTGCCCCCGCTCGCCGTTCTCGCCATCCTGGTCAGTGCACTGCCCGCGTTCCTCACTCCCGCACCACCGCGTCCGCGCGTCCCGCTGTCACGCGAGGCGGTGGCCGCATGATCGACTTCGAGAGTGTGACGATCACCTACGAGGGTGCGGCGCAACCCACCCTGGCCGACGTCAACCTGCGCATCGATGAGGGCGAGCTGGTCCTCGTCGTCGGTCGCACCGGCAGCGGCAAGTCGACGCTGCTGCGCGCGATCAACGGGCTGGTGCCCCACTTCACCGGCGGCACGCTCCAGGGCCGTGTCACCGTCGATGGTCGCGACACGCGCACGCACCCGCCGCGTGACCTGGCCGATCTCGTCGGCATGGTGCCGCAGGATCCGATGTCGAGTTTCGTCACCGACACCGTCGAGGAGGAACTCGCCTATTCGATGGAGTGCCTCGGTATCGCCCCCGCCGTCATGCGTCGACGGGTCGAGGAGACGCTGGATCTGCTCGGACTCACCGATGTGCGCGACCGACCGCTCCTCTCGCTTTCGGGTGGACAGCGTCAGCGCGTGGCGATCGGAGCCGTTCTCACTGCGCATCCACGCGTTCTCGTCCTCGACGAACCGACCAGCGCGCTCGACCCGGGCGCCGCCGAGGAGGTCCTCGCCACTCTGCAGCGCCTGGTCCACGATCTCGGCATCACCGTCGTCTTGGCCGAGCATCGACTTGAGCGCGTCCTGGAGTACGCCGACCGCATCGTCTACGTCCCCGGCGGCGCCGCACCATTGATCATCGGTACGCCGTCGGAGATCATGCGCGACGTCCCCATTGCGCCGGCCGTCGTGCAACTGGGGCGCCTTGCGCACTGGGAACCCCTCCCCCTCTCCGTGCGTGATGCCCGTCGACGGGCCGCGTCACTGCGTGAGCGCCTGGCCGACACCCCCGAGCCGACCGCTCCCGATGTGGGCGCTCGTGTCGTGACCATTGATCGCACGAAGGCGTCGTACGGCGAGATCCCCGCGCTGCGCGGCGTCACCCTGGACGTCGCCGCCGGCGAGGTCATCGCGCTCATGGGCCGCAATGGAGCGGGCAAGTCGACCCTGCTCTCCACGCTCGTGGGATTGCGGCGCCCCGACGCCGGGACGGTCCGGATCGACGGATTGGACCCCGCGGCCCTCACCGGACCCAAACTCATCGGGCGCATCGGCCTGGTCCCGCAGGAGTCCACGGATCTGCTGGGTCGAGACACCGTCGCCGCCGAATGCCAGGACGCCGATCGCGACGCTCAGGTCCCATCCGGCAGCACCGCAGTACTCCTGGCCGAGCTGGCGCCGGACATCTCCCCCGATATGCACCCGCGGGACCTGTCCGAGGGGCAGCGAATCACGCTGGCGCTGGCCATCATCCTCGTGGCATCACCGGCGGTGATCCTGCTCGACGAGCCCACGCGCGGATTGGACTATCCGACCAAGGCACGACTGGCACAGATCCTGCGCGACCTCGCGGCGCGCGGCCATGCTGTGGTGCTCGCCACGCACGATGTGGAGCTCGCGGCCGAGGTCGCCACCCGCGTTGTCGTCCTCGCTGACGGCGAGGTGGTCGCCGATGGGCCGACCGCACACATCGTTGTTGGCTCGCCGCTCTTCGCCCCGCAGGTGGCGAAGGTCCTCGCCACCGCGCCGGGTCAGTCGGTCCCGCTCACCGTCACCGCGGTGCAGCGCGCGCTGGCGGCGACGTCGTGACCGCGGTGCGCATGGGCACGTGGTCACGTGTGGCCATCGCTCTCGCCACGGTCGTCGGCCTTCTGGCCTTCACCTGGCCCTTCCTCGCCGAGCCTGGATCGGCCGCCGTCGCGCATGCCGCCGACGCACCCTGGGTGTTCGCGGCACTGATCCCCCTCGTCCTTGCCGTCGTGCTCGCGCAGGTGGCCGACGGTGGGATGGACGCCAAATCCATCGCCGTGCTCGGCGTCCTCGTCGCGGTGGTGGCGGCCCTGCGACCCCTGGGTGCGGGTACGGCGGGCCTCGAGCCGATCTGGTTCATCATCGTGCTCGGTGGTCGAGCCCTCGGGCCAGGATTTGGCTTTGCCCTCGGCTCGCTCTCGCTCGGGGCTTCTGCACTCATCACCGGTGGGGTCGGACCCTGGCTGCCCTTCCAGATGATCGCGGCCGCGTGGGTTGGCCTCGGTGCCGGACTGCTCCCCCCACTGCGTGGTCGCGCCGAAATCGCCATGCTCGCGGCGTACGGCATGCTCGCCTCGATGGCCTACGGCTTGGTAATGAACCTGTGGTTCTGGCCGTTCCTCAGCGGACTCACGGGGGCCGCGTATGCCGACGGAATTCTCTTCGCTCCCGGAGCGCCACTCACGGAGAACCTTGGTCGCTGGTTGGCGTTCTCGCTGGTGACTTCGCTCGGCTGGGATATCCCCCGCGGTGTCATCACAGCCATCCTCATCCTCCTTATCGGGCGGCCGATTCTCATCGCTCTGCAGCGCACCGCGCGCCGCGCGAACTTCGCGCCCGCGGTGGCGTTCATCCCGCAACGATCATCCGTCTCGATCCGCGATACCTCGGCAGTGCTGGATGGGTGACACAGCGGATGAACCCGTCGACATGAGCGAGTCGACGTCCCTCAACGACATCGCGGCCGCGATCACCTGGCCCGATCGCGATATCGCACAGCAGGCTCGCGAGCGCTGGGACTCACTGAATAAGCCAGCGGGCTCCCTCGGCCGGCTCGAAGACCTCGGCACATGGTGGGCGGCGACGCGCGGTGAGTGTCCGCCCACTCCCCCGCAACATCCGGTCCTTGTGGTCTTCGCGGCTGACCACGGGATCGCACGAACCGCGCGCACGTCCGTCTATCCCCCCGAGGCCACCGCACGCATGGTTCGGGCCTTGCTCAATGGCAGCGCAGCAGCCAGCGCGCTCGCGCGACGAGTCGGTGCCACGGTGCACGTCGTCGACCTCGCCGTGGACGCCGAGACCGACTACCTGGACGACCTCAATCCGGCTGCCACAGCCCACCGGATACGACGCGCCAGCGGTTCGATTGACCACGAAGACGCGATGACCGCCGACGAGGCTCATCAAGCGTTCATCGCCGGTGTGGGCATTGCCGATGCGGAGATCGATGCCGGAGCCGACCTGCTCATCGCCGGTGACATCGGCGTGGGCAACACCACGGCAGCCTCCGCCATCATCGGTCTCTACGCGCCCGCCGATGTCGTGGCCGTTGTCGGTCGTGGCACGGGGATCGACGATGCCGCCTGGATGCGCAAGTGCGCGGCCGTGCGCGATGCCATGCGCCGCGGGCGCGAACTCAAGGCCGAGCCGTTGGAGTTGCTCGCCACCATCGGCGGTGCTGACTTCGCCGCGATCCTCGGCTTCCTCCTGCGGTCAGCAGCCCGGCGGACGCCGGTGCTCCTGGACGGGCTCGCGCCTACCGCGGTCGCCCTCATCGCACACCGCGTCGCCTTCCGCGCCCGCGAATGGTGGCGGGCCGGACATCTGTCCACCGAGCCCGGACACGCGGCCGCACTCGCGCGCCTCGACCTCGATCCGATTCTCGATCTGCGGATGCGACTCGGCGAGGGCACGGGTGCACTTCTCGCGGTCCCCCTCATCGGTGCCGCAGCGGACGCCCTCGCGGACATGGCCACCGATCACGCGACCGGCGTCGAGAGTTTCGACGGGTAGCGACCCGCACCTTCTCCGTCGCAGTTTGATAGGTCCTCGTCCAGCAGCGAACGTCAACCACTACGGTCGCGCTATGACCTTGCGCCACACACCCCTTCACGATCAGCACCTGGCGCTCGACGCCAAGATGGCGGACTTCGGTGGATGGGACATGCCCATCGAATACACCGGAGCTGTCGCCGAGCACGGTGCCGTGCGCGGCGCGACAGGTGTCTTCGACGTCTCCCACATGGGCTACGTCGAGGTTCGCGGTGCGGGCGCGACCGAGTGGCTCAACGGCGTACTCACCAATGACCTGAACCGCATCAGCGAGGGGCAGGCGCAGTACTCCATGCTGTGCGATGAGCAGGGTGGTGTCATCGACGACCTGATTGCGTACCGCGTGACACCCGACGCGCTTTTCATCATCCCCAACGCGGCCAATGTGAACGCCGTCGTCGCGACACTCCAAGCGGCCGCGGCGGACACCGCCGTCCAGGTGGTGGACGCCAGCGACGCCTACGGTCTGCTCGCGGTGCAAGGACCCAACAGCGCGGAGCTCCTGGAGTCACTGGGCCTGCCCGCCGGTCACGCCTACATGTCCTTCGCGCGTTCGTCCTGGCAGGGGGCGCCCGTTGTCGTGGCCCGCACCGGATACACCGGCGAGTTGGGGTTCGAGATCCTCATTCCGGCCGATCGCACGGTCGAGTTGTGGCAGGCACTGCTGGCCGCCGGGGCGACTGCGTGCGGCCTAGGGGCGCGGGATGTGCTGCGAACCGAGATGGGCTATCCCCTGCACGGACATGAACTCTCCGCCGAGATCACCCCGGTCCAGGCGGCGGCCTCCTGGGCCGTGGGGTGGGACAAGCCGGCCTTCCGCGGCCGCGACGCCCTCGCTGCCGAGCGCGAGAGCGGACCTCGCCGTCGGCTGCGCGGACTGCTCGCCGAGGGCCGCATGATCCCGAGGGCCGGCATGGCCGTGCTGAACGCCTCCGGAAACCCGGTGGGTGAGGTGACGAGCGGGACGTTCTCGCCCAGCCTGGGCAAGGGCATCGGGCTGGCCCTGCTGAGCCCGGACATCGCCGAGGGCGACGACGTCGTCGTGGACATTCGCGGTCGACAGGCGCCCTTCACGGTGACGAGGCCGCCGTTCGTCGAATCGCACGTCCGGTAGCCCCACCGGCCCGCGAAGGTAGGGTGATCGGCCATGACGAGTGTGCTGCTGTCGAGCGTCGACCCGGTGAGCGCCGAGGTTGATGCCCTAGTCCTGGGAATCACCGACGAACTGATCCTGCCGGCGGCGATACCGGCCGCCACGCGCAGCATGTTGCATGACATGCTCGAAGCGCTCGGAGCCAAGGGCAAGCGGGGCGAGATCACGAAGGTTCCCTCCGGCGGTCTCGCCATCGCCCCCCTCATCGTCACGGTTGGCCTCGGGAGCGACGCCACCCTCGATGCCGAGCAGACCCGACGCGTCGCGTCCGCGGCGGCACGGGCACTCGCCGGCACCACCAGCGCCCTTATGCACCTGGGCGAACCGACTCCTAAGTCGATCGAGGCGATCGCCACCGGAGCTCTGCTCGGCGCCTACCGCTTCACCCATTTCCGCGGCGCCGGATCCGAAGCGACACCGAAGCCGATCAACAAGGTCGTCATCTCGGGCAATCCCTCAGACAAGGCTGATGCAGCTGCGCTGCATCGTGGCCAGATCATCGCCGAAGCGGTCAATGCCGCGCGCGACCTGGTCAATACGCCCCCGTCGGCACTTCCCCCTGAGGAACTTGCGCACGCCGCCATCGATGCTGTGCGCAAGTTGCCCGTCACCGTCGAGGTGTGGGACGAAGAGCACCTCGCCGCTGAAGACTTCGGTGGGATCCTCGCCGTGGGTCAGGGCTCGGCAAACCCGCCGAGGCTGATCCGCATGGAGTACGCGCCCAAGAAGGCCAAAGGCACCTTGGCGCTCGTCGGCAAGGGCGTGACCTTCGACTCCGGCGGTCTCTCCCTCAAGCCGCCAAAGGCCATGGAGACGATGAAGTGCGACATGAGCGGTGCCGCCGCCGTGATCGCCGCCGTCACAGCAATTGCGCAACTGGGCCTGAAGGTCAACGTCGTCGGCTGGATCCCCACGGTCGAGAACATGCCCGGCGGACACGCCCAGCGCCCCGGAGACGTCATCACGATCTACGGCGGACGCACCGTCGAGGTACTCAACACCGACGCGGAGGGTCGGCTGATCCTGGCCGACGCCCTCGTTCGCGCCGCCGAGGAAGACCCTGACCTGATCGTGGATGCCGCCACCCTTACCGGCGCGGCCGTCGTCGCTCTGGGGGACCGGACCAGCGGGATCATGGCGAACGACGACGACGTCCGCGTGGCCGTTTGGGAGTCGTCCCAGCGCGCCGGCGAGGTCATGTGGCACCTGCCGATCCCCGAGGAGTCCCGCGGCACCCTGGACTCGCACATCGCCGACATCAAGAACATCGGGGACGGAAAGGGCGGGATGTTGAGCGCGGCGGCGTTCCTGCGCGAGTTCGTGCCCGCCGAGCGCCGCTGGGCGCACCTGGACATCGCCGGACCGGCCTTCAATGAGGGGTCGCCGTACGGCTACACGCCCAAGGGCGGCACCGGGGCGGCCGTGCGCACCTTCATCCAACTCGCCGAGGACCTGGCCGAGGGGCGCCTCGGCTGACCCACTCTGCTCCCTGTGGCAGCGGCCTCGCACCGTGATGGAAGGATAGGCGCCAACCCCCTGGGAAGGAGCTGTCGGTGAACGAGGCAGATGTCGTCATCCTCGGAGGAGGCAGTGGCGGCTACGCATGTGCCCTGCGCGCCTCACAACTCGGCCTGTCCGTCATCCTCATCGAAAAGGGCAAGCTCGGCGGGACCTGCCTGCACCGTGGCTGTATCCCCACCAAGGCCCTGCTCCACGCCGCCGAGGTCGCCGACGCCGCCCGCGACAGCGAGGACTTTGGTGTTCGCGCAACCCTCGAAGGCATCGACATGCCGAAGGTCAACTCCTACCGCGACGGCGTCGTCGGTCGGCTCTACAAAGGCCTCCAGGGCCTGGTCAAGAGCCGCAACGTCACCTACGTCGAGGGCGAAGGTCGACTCACCGCACCGAACACCGTCACCGTTGACGGCACGGCGTACACGGGCAAAAACATTGTCCTCGCGACCGGTTCCTACGCACGCTCACTTCCCGGCCTCGACATTGGCGGCCGCATCATGACCTCGGATCAGGCCCTCACCTTGGACTTCGTCCCCGAGAAGGTCATCGTCCTCGGTGGTGGCGTGATCGGCGTCGAGTTCGCGAGCGTGTGGAAGTCCTTCGGCTCCGATGTGCACATCATCGAGGCACTCCCCCGGCTCGTTCCCGCCGAGGATGAAGCAGTCTCGAAGGCCTTCGAGCGGGCCTACCGCAAGCGCAAAATCGCCTTCACGACCGGCGTCCGCTTCGCCAGCGCCACCCAGGATGACAGCGGCGTTCACGTGACCTTGGAGAACGGCGACACGCTCGATGCGGATCTTCTCCTCGTTGCCGTCGGTCGCGGCCCTCAGACCTCCGGCCTTGGCTACGAGGAGGCCGGGGTCGCCATGGATCGCGGATTCGTCCTCGTCGACGAGCGGCTCCACACCAACGTTCCCGGCATCTTCGCTGTCGGTGACATCACGCCGGGGCTGCAACTCGCCCACCGGGGATTCCAGCACGGCATCTTCGTTGCCGAGGAGATCGGCGGGCTCAACCCGCGGGTCATCCGCGACGTCGACATCCCCAAGGTCACCTACTCCGAGCCGGAGGTGGGTTCGGTCGGTCTCACCGAGGCGCAGGCGCGCGAGCAGTTCGGCGCCGACAACATCTCGGTCTACGAGTACAACCTCGGCGGCAACGGCAAGAGCCAGATTCTGTCAACGACCGGCTTCATCAAACTGGTCCAGCGTGTCGACGGCCCCATCGTCGGGGTACACATGCTCGGTGCGCGCATCGGCGAGCAGATCGGCGAGGCCCAACTCATCGTGAACTGGGAGGCCTACCCCGAGGACGTCGCCGCCCTCGTTCACGCGCATCCCACTCAGAACGAGGCGATGGGCGAGGCGCACCTCGCACTCGCCGGCAAGCCCCTGCACGCCCACGCCTGATCCGGAGGACACATGTCGGTCTCGGTCACTCTCCCCGCGCTCGGTGAGTCGGTCACGGAGGGCACCATCACCCGCTGGCTGAAGAAGGTCGGCGACACCGTTGTCGCCGACGAGCCACTCGTCGAGGTGTCCACCGACAAGGTCGACACCGAGATCCCCGCACCGGCCAGCGGCGTCCTGCTCGCCATCCGCGTGGCCGAGGACGCCACCGCGGCCGTAGGCGCGGAGTTAGCCGTCATCGGTGCGGCCGGTGCCGCCCCGGCAGAGACTCCGGCAGCACCCGCTCCCGCTCCCCCGGCAGCCGCACCTGCGCCCCCGGCTGCGGCGCCCGCACCCGCCGTAGCTCCTACCCCTTCGTCGACCCCTCCGCCGGCCGCACCGGCGCCGGTGGCGACGCCGAACGTCGACGAGGAGCCCTACGTCACACCCCTCGTCCGCAAACTCGCCGCCGAGAAGGGCGTCGATCTTGCGACCGTCGTCGGCACCGGCGTGGGTGGTCGTATTCGCAAGCAGGACGTGCTTGCGGCGGCGGCTCCCCCTCCCCCCGCCGCGGCCGCACCGGCACCGGGCACTCCGGCGTCGCCGGTCACTCCCGCGGCTGCAGCGGCACCGGCGGCAGCGACACCGAGTTCGGGGCTTCGGGGCACCTCCGCCCCGATGTCTCGCCTGCGTCGCGTCATCGCCGAGCGCATGGTCGAGTCACTGCAGACCTCGGCCCAGCTGACGACGGTGATCGAGGTCGACGTCACGCGCATTGCCCAACTCCGCGATCGCGCCAAGCACGACTTCGAAGCGCGCGAGGGCGTCAAACTCACCTTCCTGCCGTTCTTCGCCAAGGCGGCCATCGAGGCACTCGCCGCCTACCCGATCGTGAACTCCTCCATGGACGCGGCCGCGGGCACGATCACCTATCACGGTGAAGTCAATCTCGGGGTTGCCGTCGATACCGATCGCGGGCTGCTCGTTCCCGTCGTACGCGACGCGGGCGATCTCAGCGTCGCCGGTCTGGCGCGGCGTATCGCAGACCTTGCGGAGCGCACCCGGACCAACAAGGTTTCCCCTGACGAGCTGTCCGGCGGCACCTTCACGATCACCAACACCGGCAGCCGCGGGGCGCTGTTCGACACCCCGATCCTCAATATGCCCCAGTCCGCCATCCTCGGCACCGGCGCCGTGGTGAAGCGTCCGGTCGTCATCTCCGACGACGGCAACGACGTCATTGCGATTCGCTCCATGGTCTATTTGGCGCTCACTTACGACCATCGCCTGGTCGATGGCGCCGACGCGGCGCGCTTCCTCACCGCGGTTCGCAGCCGACTTGAGGATGGCTCGTTCACGGACGTGGGCGTCTGATGCGCGTTGCCGTCACCGGAGCGTCTGGCCTCATCGGCTCGGCCCTCGTGCCGGAGCTGCGAGCCCAAGGCCATGACGTCATCCGGCTCGTCCGCCGAGCACCTTCCGCGGCCGACGAGGTTCGCTGGGATCCCACGACGGGCGAGGTTGACCTCGACGGACTGGCTGGCGTCGACGGCATCGTGCACCTCGCGGGTGCTGGCGTCGGCGACCACCGTTGGACCGACGACTACAAGGCCGAGATTCTCAACTCCCGAGTCCAGGGCACCCAAACGATCGCGCGCGCCGCAGCAGCGCTCGACCCCAAACCCGCGGTGCTCGTCTGCGGATCGGCCATCGGCTTCTACGGCGACACCGGAGACCACGCCGTTGACGAATCCGCCCCGCAAGGTCCCGGATTCCTCGCCGACGTCGTCGCGCAGTGGGAGGCCGCCGCCGCGCCCGCGGTAGACGCGGGCATCCGCGTGCCGTTCGCCCGCACCGGCCTGGTGGTGAGTTCGCGAGGTGGCGCCTGGAAGCGCATCCTGCCGATCTTCAAAGCCGGCCTCGGCGGGCGTTTGGGTTCGGGTCAGCAGTACTGGTCCTACATCTCGATTCGCGACGAGGTCGCGGCGCTCATCGCGCTGCTCACCGATGAGCGGTACGCCGGTCCGGTGAACCTCACGGCGCCGAACCCGGTGACGAACGCCGACGTCACGAAGGCGATGGGCGAGGTCCTCAGCCGTCCCACCGTGCTTCCGGTGCCCGGATTTGCCTTGAAGGTGGCACTCGGGGAGTTCTCCTCGGATGTCCTGGGCAGCCAACGCGTGCTCCCGGCAGTGCTCGAGGAGTCAGGCTTCACCTGGAGCGATTCGACGATCGCTTCGGCGATTCAGCAGGCGGTGGCGGGACAGTAGCGTCAGCGCCAGTTGACTCCACCACGCACGTGCCCGTGGTCGCATCATCGGCCCCGACCGCTCCGATGCCGAGGAAACCAACAACCCCGGCACAGGCCGCGGCGATCAGCCAGCGCGGTCTGATCCCTGCCAAGCGACGTGACCCCCCGCGCCGTCCATCGGCTGCGTGGCGCCCCCGACCAGGCTCGGGTGCGACCGTGATCGTGGCGCGTTGACGACCTGGCGGACTGCTCCGGCGGGTCGGCCAAGCCGCCCCTGTCGGACCCACCCGCCGTGATGACCACACCATGTCTTCCTGCTCCGCCATCGGCGGAGTACGTCGTACCGCAAGGGGAGATTGACCGGGGGCCACGGCGGGGCGATCCACCGGCAACGAGCGCGAGGCGAGATCGAGGACGGCCGCCATCCGAGCCATGTTCGGGCGAGCCGCCGGGTCGGGATCGGCGCCGCTCACCATGATGCTCACAACATCTGAGCCCACCGATCCCTCGGGGAGGAGCTCAGCCATCAACTCAGCGAGATCTTCCACGTCACTGGCCGTGTCAGCGCCCGGACGCCAACCCACGATGACGGCGGAGTAGTTAGGTCGCTGCCGCAGAGAGTCTCGGCTCAGAACACCGAGAGCGAACCCGGCATCGTGGAGGTGGGCCAGCGCCGTGGCCACCGATGACAACAGGGCCAACGCCTCCGCCGCATTGAGTGATCCCGGAAGTGGAGTGGCGTCCTCGGGCACATCGACGGTGGTGGCCAGCCCCTCGGGAACGATCACGACGTCAACGATTCGGGCGATGCCGGGGTGCGGGTGACGCGCGAGCCGCTGTCCCGCGCGTCGGTACTGATCGCGCAGGGCAAGGTCGGGTGGGAGTGTGGTGGTGAGGATCGCGGTCGTCATGGGCTCATCGTGCCTCCGGACCCCGGTCGAACGTCCTGCGTTATCCACAGGCCACTACGGTGAACGTATGGACATCCTCGTGGTGGGAGCGGGCCTCGCGGGTCTCGCCGCGGCCCGGTACGCCGTGGGCCAGGGACACCAGGTGATCGTCCTCGAAGGTAGCGACGCCGTCGGTGGTCGCATTCGTACCGATCACGTCGATGGCTTCTTGCTCGACCGCGGATTCCAACTGTTCAATCCGGCATATCCCGAAGCAGAGCGAGTCCTCGATCTCGACGAACTCGATCTGCGGCCCTTCGTCGCGGGAGCCGAGATCATCATGTCCTCGCGCGGCAAGCGCCGAGCGGTGCGCGTGGCTGACCCACGACGTGAACCCGCGTGGACCCTGTCGACGCTCACCGCCCCACTCGGGTCGCCGCTGTCGACAAGTCGGTTCGGCGTGTACGCACTCACTCGAGCTCTGCGGTCACCGGCGGCCCTGCGCAACGAACCCGACGTCACCGCCCTTGAAGCCCTGCGACGGGCCGGTGCCGACAGCACGCTCATCGAGCGGCTGCTCCGCCCCTTCCTGTCCGGGGTCTTCCTCGAGTCCGAACTCACCACGTCGCGACGCTTCCTCGACCTCGTGTTGCGCTCCTTCGTGCGCGGGACCCCGTCGCTTCCCGCGCAGGGCATGCAAGCCATCCCCGAACAACTTGCCGTGGGGCTGGATGTGCGCCTGCAGTCGCCGGTCCGATCCGTTCGACCGCACGAGGTCGCCCTGGACGGTGGCGAGACGTGGAAGGCCGACGCGATCATTGTCGCCACGGACCCGGAGACTGCCGGACGGTTGCTGCCCGACGTTCATGTGCCCGCGGCCCGATCGGTCACCACGTGGTACTACCGACCCGATGTCCCACCCGAGTCGCTCGCCCAAGGTCGACCGGTGCTCATCGTGGACGGGGCTCGCCGTGGGCCCCTGCTGAATACCGTCGTCCCGTCGCACGCAGCTCCGGGCTATGCACCCCCCGGTGTCGCACTCGTCTCCGCCTCCGCACTCGGCGTGCGCGATACCACCGCGCAGGAGCGTGCGGTGCGCGATCACCTTGGCTGGATGTACGGCGCCCACACCGAACGCTGGGAGCTCATCGCGCGCTACACGATTCCCTACGCGCTGCCGGCGATGCCGGTGCCCCTCGATGTGCGCCGTCCGGTCTCGCTCGGCCACGGGTTGTACGTCGCCGGAGACCATCGCGACACCTCATCCATTCAGGGCGCTCTCGTCAGCGGCCGACGCGCCGCGGAAAGCGCCGTAGCGGAAGGAACAGCAGCATGACGACACGTCGCATTCTCGCCACCAGCGGCGGCTTCCTCGCCACGGATCGCTGGGGCGTCATGAAGCCCGGTGCGATCATGCTCGAAGCCCTGCGACTCACGGGTGCTGAGCGACCGCGCGTCTGCCTCGTCATGACGGCCAGCGGTGACAACGAGAGTTATCTGGCCCGCTCCTATGCGGCCCTCGGAGCCCTCGGCTGCGATGTCGATCACCTCGCCCTTTTCACCATGCCGAATCGCGATCCGCACGAGGTCCTCGGACGCAGCGATGTCGTCTGGGTCGGCGGAGGCAGCGTCGCCAACCTGCTCACACTGTGGCGCCTCCATGGTGTTGATGAGGCGATGCGCGCGGCGTGGGAGTCCGGGACCATCCTCGGTGGCGTGAGCGCGGGCTCCATCTGCTGGCACGTGGGTGGGCCGACCGACTCTTTCGGCCCCGAGTTGCAGGTCGTCACCAATGGATTGGGATTCCTGCCCTACGGCAACGGCGTCCACTACGACAGCGAAGCTCAGCGACGCCCGCTCCTGCAGCGCGTCGTCGGCGATGGCCTCCTGCCGACCTCGTACGCCACCGACGACCGCATCGGACTTCTCTACGAGGGTGAGGACCCCGTGCAGGTCCTCGCCGATCTCGAGGTGGATCCGGTGCAAGGTCCTGCGGCGTACCGCATCGAGCGATCGGGAGACACCGCTGTCGAGACGCGCCTTGCCGTCGGTCGCATCTGACGAAGGTCTGCGATTCGGCCAAGGTCGTTGCCCCGCCGACGAGGTGCTGGCACGATCGGCGTATGCGAAAAATGTCCGTGAGTACCAGAAGTTTCGCCGCCCTCACCGCTTCCGTCGCCCTCATCCTCACCGCCTGTGGTGGTGGCGGCTCGGATTCGGGTCAGGCTCAGGAATTCTGCGACCAGCTCGCTGCCGGGACCGCTCCCTTCGACATCTTCCAGTCCATGCGGGATGACTATCCCGACCAGCCCGCGTGGGCGGCAGCCGCGAAGGATTGGGCGAAGTCGACCTGCCCTGATCAACTCGCCTCCAACGAGCAGCTCCGCAACATCATTTCCAACACCGGCGGCGACCCCGACTCCTGATCAGACCCGTCGCGCGCGGCTGGTTGGTGAGTGTGGCTACGCCTGTCGTCCGTACGCGCGGGTGACTTCCGCGACCACCACGGAGTACTCGCGGTACCACTGCGTTCGGCCGCGTTCTTGCGCGACGCGGTGTTCGGCTACGGCTTTCCACGCCTGGGCGCTCGCCTCGTCTCGCCAGTAGGACACGGTGACACCGAACGCCGTCTCGGCATCGCGAGCGGACTCCACCCCGACGAAACCCGGTTGAGAACGCGCGAGGTCATCCATCCGGGCTGCCATCTCGTCGTATCCATCGTCCTCGCCCTGGGCACGGCGTACCGAACTGAAGATGACGGCGATGGTGCCCGCTTCGACCGGAATCATTCGACGCTGAAGTTGGGCAGGCGCTGCCGGAGCCAGCCGGGGAGCCACCAGTTCGCTCGCCCGAGCATCGACATCACGCTGGGAATGAGCACAAGGCGCACGATGAAGGCATCGACGAGGATCGCCGAAGCCAGGGCGAGACCGAAGAGCTTGATCGTGTCATTGGGCATCGGGACGAACGCGATGAACACCGAACTCATGATGAGCGCAGCCGCCACGACGACCTTGCCGGAACCGGCCAAGCCATGGCGCACGGCCTCCCGATTGTCCTCGGTTTCGTGCCACCCCTCCTGCATGCGCGAGACCAGGAAGACCTCATAGTCCATCGACAGTCCGAACAAGATGGCAAAGACCATGATGGGCAGGAACGGCAGGATCGGCCCCGTGGTCGAGACGCCGATGAGACTGGCGCCCCAGCCCCACTGAAACACCGCCACGGTGACCCCGAGAGCCGCTGCGAAACTCAGCAGGCTCGTCACGGCGGCGGTGAACGGGATGACAAACGATCGGAACAGCAGGAACAGCGCGAGGAATCCCAGTCCGATCACGATGAACAAGAAGAGCGGCAACACGCTGATGAGGACATCGGTGAAGTCCTGCGTGACCGCCTGAGTGCCGCCGACGTAGATCGCCGCTCCGCTGGTGGCCACCTTGTCGGAGGTCTGCGTGCGTAGCCGCTCCAAGAGTTGATTGGTTGCGGGATCGTCCGGCGAGGTCGTGGGTTGCACGAGCACGCTCGTGACGATTCCGTTGTCGCTGAACAGCCCCTTGGTGTCACCGACCTTCACCACTTCGTAGAGCGGGAGCATGTCCTCGTTCGGCAGGGTCAAGGCGACACCTTCGGTCTGCGCCAGTTCGCTCACGACGGTGCGCAATGCGGTGTCATCCAACGGCGTGGGCAAAGTCACCGCCACGAAAAAGGGTCCGTTGACCCCTGGGCCGAATCCCTTCGCCATGAGGTCGAATCCGACCCGCGCCGCGGTCCCCGGCTGAGCGCTGCCGTTGTCCGGGAAGCCCTGTCGCAGGGAGAGCGCCGGGATAGCAAGGACGAGGACCACGATGAGCGCCAGGAGGCCGGACAGCCAGGGCGCCTTCTGTAGGAACGATCCGTACGTGGCCCAGGAACTTTCATCGAGCGGCTTGACCTTGGGGTGTCGAGCCCACGGCAGTCGCAGGCCGATGGTGTGGCGACCAAGAAGGCTCGCGACCGCAGGGAGCAGGAACAGTGCGGCGAGCATGATGACGAAGACGGTGACCGCAGCGGCCACCGCCAATCCGTAGAAGAAGCTGACCCCGAGGACGAACAGCCCAAGCAGCGCCATGATCACGGTGCTGCCCGCGAACACCACCGCACGACCCGCGGTACGCGTGGCGGTACGTATGGCGTCCTTGGGTTCCGCCCCGTCGAGAACCTCCTGCCGGAATCTGCTGAGGATGAACAGCGAGTAGTCGATGCCGACGCCCAGACCGATCATGGAGGCCAGTTCGGGGGCGAAGGACGCCACGTCGAGCAGACCGGCGATCAGCAGAATGAGCAACTGCCCAATCACGAGGCCGCTCACCGCGATGAGGATGGGGAGTCCGGCGGCGATAAGGCTGCCAAAGGCGATGGCGAGGATGATGATCGCGGCGATGACGCCGACGAGTTCGCTGGCCGAGTCTGCCGCACCGGCAGCGGTGAGGATCTGGCCGGTGGCGCCTACCTGCAACGAGTCTGACTGCGCGGCTTGCAGGACGTCGACGAACTCTTGCGCCATCTCCTGGCTGACCACCGCGGTCCCAGCTCCGACGAAGGTGACCGTGGCATAGGCAACGGTCTTATCCTTGCTGATCGTCGACGTGGCCTCCTTGGCCGCCTTGTTCGCCTCCAGCAGCTTGTTCAAGTCATCTTGGATGGACTGCGGAGTGCCCTCCGGGTAGGTGACGTCGGTCGTGCCATCGGCGAAGGCCTTGTTGACCTCATCCTGGAACTCCTGGGGAGTCCCTGGAGGGAAGGTGATTGCATTGCTCTGCGGCTTCGGACAGTCAGGGCCGTAGGTCTTGTTGTCATAGGGCGATGTGATGCACTTGATGCCCTCAATCGCCGCGAGCTTGGTGAGGAGTTCATCCACCTGCACCTTGACCTCCGGCGCCTCCACGGAACCTGAGGTCGGTGACCACACGACATCGGCCGTATTGCCGTTAGCCGCCTGCGGGTTGACCTCCTCTAGCAACTGCTGGGCCAACGCCGACTGCGTATTGGGAAGTGAGAAGGAGTCGTTGAACGACCCCTTGAAGCTGATGGCGAGTACGCCGACGCCCACGGTGGCGAGCACCCAGATGACGATGGCAATGATTGGCTTGCGAATCGCCCAGGCTGATAGCGCTCCCATGAAATTCCTCTCGAGGCAGTTGCGCGCAGCCTAGACCCCGGGGCAGGGCTACGCTGCTGCCATGATCGACGTCGTTCACCTCGGCCCCAACCCGGTGGACTACGAGGACGCGTGGGAATTGCAGCGACGCACTCACGAAGAAGTGGCGTCAGCGACGCGCCCTGACACGCTGATCCTCCTCGAGCACGCCGCGGTGTACACCGCGGGACGGCGTACCGAACCCTTGGAGCGTCCCCAGGACGGCACCCCGGTGATCGACGTCGACCGCGGCGGCAAGATCACCTGGCACGGTCCGGGCCAACTGGTGGGCTACCCCATCGTCCGGTTGCCCGAGCCCTTCGATGTGGTGTCCCACGTCCGCCGGTTGGAGGCCGCCCTCATCGACGCCTGCGCCGAACTCGGGCTGGTCACCGCCGCGGTCGCGGGCCGCAGCGGCGTCTGGGTGGCCGCCGATGATCGCGGACCGGATCGCAAGGTGGCCGCCATCGGGGTTCGCGTCGCCCGCGGAGTGACCCAGCACGGCTTCGCCCTCAATGTCGATTGTGATCTGGGAGCCTTCGATCGCATCGTGCCCTGTGGCATCCGGGACGCGGGCGTCACGAGCCTGACCTGGGAAGGACTCGGGCCGATCACGGTCGAGGAGGTGCGGCCGGTCGTGGAGCGACACATGACCGCGACACTCACGGGCGTAGGGTCGTCGACATGAGCGAGCGCAAGTTGCTGCGGCTGGAAGTGAAGAACTCCGCCGTGCCCATCGAGCGGAAGCCCCCGTGGATCAAGACACGGCTGCGCACCGGCCCGGAGTACACCGCGATTCGCGACCTGGTTGACCGCGAGGGCCTGCACACCGTATGCGTCGAGGCCGGCTGCCCGAACATCTTCGAATGCTGGGAAGACCGCGAGGCAACCTTCCTCATCGGTGGCGAACAGTGCTCGCGGCGCTGCGACTTCTGCCAGATCGACACGGGACGACCCGCTCCCCTGGATCGCGACGAGCCCCGTCGGGTGGCCGAGTCCGTCCGCACGATGGCCCTGCATTACGCCACGGTCACCGGTGTCGCTCGCGATGACCTCGACGACGAGGGCGCCTGGCTCTACGCCGAAACGGTGCGGATGATCCGCGAACTCAATCCGGAGTGCGGGGTCGAGGTCCTCATTCCCGACTTCAGCGGCACACCCGAACTCCTCGCGGAGGTCTTTGCCGCGCAGCCCAGTGTGCTCGCGCACAATCTCGAGACAGTCCCCCGCATCTTCAAGCGGGTCCGGCCCGCGTTCCGATACGACCGCTCCCTCAATGTCTTGACCCAGGCACGCGACGCCGGACTGGTCACCAAGAGCAACCTCATCCTCGGCCTCGGTGAGACCGACGACGAGGTTGATGCGGCCCTGGTCGATCTCCACGCGGCCGGCTGCGACCTGGTCACGATCACGCAGTACCTGCGCCCGACTCCACGCCACCATCCGGTGGAGCGGTGGGTGCCCCCGGAGGACTTTGTCGCGTGGG
>Ga0208004_1000044_pt1 | contig 42408 bp, 53 predicted proteins | sample DEB08_DNA_6_FD_184522 | JGI IMG/M metagenome (GOLD analysis project Ga0208004, IMG submission 184522) | Aqueous microbial communities from the Delaware River and Bay under freshwater to marine salinity gradient to study organic matter... | ecosystem: Environmental > Aquatic > Marine > Coastal ...
CAACCCAGTCGCATCAATAGCCAACTTGGTAGGCCAACGGAAATACCATCTCCAGTCATCAACACCTAATTTCCTTTTGATGAAAGCCATCAGCGATAGAGTCCCATAAGAGCCGATTAAAAATAATGCTAAAGGCATGGCTTTGGGGTAAAGCAAACTTATTAATGCGTCACCAGCGTCGTCCCAATGCCCTGAGAGTAAATTACTCAATACTCCGTAAGTGTCAGGATTACCCCTGTCTTTTAACCACTCAGGGATGAGGGACATAGAGTATAGTCCATCCTCTCGCTATTTGAACTTACTGTTAAATAGGTAGCCCCACAATCATAATGTATGAGTCGTTTGAGAGAAGTGGAAATTGCCTTCGTAGAGTTTAGCGTCCGAATCCTGCAATCCGAGTCTGAAGCCAAGGATGGTAAGGAGTTGCTGAATCGCTTTTTCTCAGAATCAATTTCTCAGCGTTATGCAGTTCCCAGCCGCAAGCAATTGCTGGCTTGTCTAAGAAAGCATCCTTCGGTCTATGCAAGGTTGATGAATCGTGGTTCAGTAAGCCGAACTTATTATTCTGTGACTCCTATTTTGAGTGCGGTGCATCAAAATGATGGTTCAGGATGTAGTGAACGCAGATATAAGCGTCCATCAAGTTGAAATAGTCGTAAGACACAAATAGTGGTATGAGCCGCCTTGCCACATCTTTGTCGGAACTCAAAAAGCGTTTGAATCAACGCTGGCTGGATGAGAATCGTCCAGATTTAGAGAACCAAAAAGACCCTCGTGAGGAAGCGTTAGAGCAAGACCGAATGCAAGAAAAGTATGGTGCCGATTGGATGGTTTATGCCAAAGAAGGACGCTACCGTGCAGGTTCATACACCTATACTCCCACAGAAGAAACTTGTCCTTTGTGCGGTGTGAATAACGGAAATGTCTTGATGATTTATCGGGACTATCCAAAATATACTACTGTGGAAAAAGCCTGTAATCGTGGCGATTGCGATATGCAACAAGTTTTATCCAAGTTCCCGAAACCTCGTCCAAAAATTGGATTGAAGAAGTGGTTGAAGAATAGGTTTTCAGCCGAAGAATATGAGGCTCAAAGTTTCAAACCTCCTGCCTCAGCCATAGCCAATGCCAAGAGAGGACTCAAACTCCGACAAGAATGGGGTCGTGGCGGGTTATCTCCCAGCGAAGCCAAGTCGCAAGGTATTGACTCTGGTGTTACTCGTGCCAGAAAAATTGCCTCAGGAAAAGTTTCAACTCATGATGTCCGCAGAATGTCGGCATTTAACCGACATCGCAAGAACTATCGTCCCGACAAGAAAATGCCTGATGGTGGCCCCACCGCTGGAACAATTGCATGGTTGCTGTGGGGTGGAACATCTGGTGTTAATTGGGCTAAGAAAAAGTCGGCAACGATGAATGCCGAAACCTTTGAAGCCGATGTAGAAGACACAGACCGTTTCATGACTGACATCACTTGTTCGTTTTGCGGCGAGCCTTATGACGGCACAGAAGTCTTAGACCAACACGAAGCAGTTATTGTTCACCGAAGATGTGCAAGTTCAGAGGATTATGAATCCGAAGATTACGGAGTCGGAGGCGTTTGGATGGCTGATGAGGAAGATGCTTATGAAGAAATCCGACAAATGGGCTGCCCCATCTGTGCTCATGAACTACACACAGTTTCTGCTTCAGCCGAATGTCCTTATTGTGAGGTGCTGTGGCACTACCACGAGGACGATGGATTTTCTTACTTTGAAGCCGAAGGAGATTTTGAAGAAGACGATGCTGATGAAGACGGGGATGAGGAGTTTTGGGAAGGTGATTATGAGCCGGGTTGTGATTTGTGTGTGGATTACGCTGACCCCGAAGATGTGCGACCCGCAGAAAAATTGTGTTCATGGTGCGACCAAGTTTTGTGTGAGGTTTGTTTTGGTGACCTGAGCCAAGAAGCCTGTCAAGACTGTCGTGAAGATGGTTTTGCAGCAGAGTGTGATGCTTGCTCAGGAACTTTCTCAGCCGAAGGAGCAGGTGGCACACAAGTGTTTAACTCCTGCTGGAAGTGTGGTTCAGGACTGCACCTCTATCAAATTACTCGTTATCCAGCCACACCAGATGAAATCTCAGGCGTGGGTGGTGACCCCAGCCAAGCCTCAGATGCGGGTCGTGCCAGAGCCTCAGGTCGGTGATAGCATGGATTACCCTAACAAATATCTGGACCGCCGCACAGGTAAAATCATGACTGGTGCTAAAAAGAAAGACTACATGAATCATGAGATTCACGATTCCCTTAATTGTTTCTTTCATCCGCATGAACATATTTTGCTACTTCAATTTTGGAAGCAACATGGAAAACTACCAGAGGAGTGATAATCTTGTATGAATGTGAGTTTTGTGGCAAAAGGTTTCCTTCAGCGGGAGGAATCAATGGTCACCGAAATGCTCATTTAATTCGTAATGAAGGAGGGCATCGTATCGGACTTCCTTGTGAAGTTTGTGAGGAAACCACTTACTATCAGATGCAAGGTATTCCTTATCATCCAGATTGTTTTGTTGCACAGCAGTGGTCGGATGACGAAGAATATGAGGCCGAATGGAGGCGTCCCAGAAAAGCCAAGAAAAAATCTGGCGTAAAACTCTTACCAAGTTCTTTGACCACAGGTCTGTCAGAAATGACAGAAATGATTTCGGGTAAAACCGTAAAGAAAAATGCGGATACTACTCGTTGGAATGGAGCCTGTATTTTACCTGATGGAAGTTGCCGACAGATGGATTTTGCTACCTGCAACACTTTCGGCGGTAAGTTTCAAAGCCCACAAACCACTTGTGATAATACTCACAAGTGGATAGATGCAGATTTAGCACAGGATTTTATGGAAGACCACTGGTATCGTAATTATCAGGCTGAAACCCATTTACGCCTCTGGGATTATCCCGACCATGAATTAATCTCTATGCACCGCCGTGGAGAAATTACTAAAAATCAGTTGCGACAAGGAATCACAGGAAAAATTATCAGAGTGCATCCTCGTGATTTATACCCCTTAAGAAAACAGGCTGAAGACCGACCTGAAGAAGAAAGGATGACCAGAGCGACAGCCGATAACTTAGTGGCTCAGATTCTGGAATGGTTAGAACCATTTACTGATTTCGCTGAAGTCTGCGGTAGTTACCGTCGTGGTCGTGAAGACCCCGGTGACCTTGATGTGGTAGTCATCCTGAAATCCAGAGTTAGCCTCCCAGAAATTACGGAGTTGTGGGTAGCAGAGGGTAAAGCCTCAGCAGTGAACTGGGTAGGAGATAAGAAAACTCAGATGGTGATTGAGGGTGTTAAGGTAGACATCCGAACTTCTACTCCCAGAGCCTTAGGTGCAGCCTTGCTATATTTTACTGGCCCGTCAGGATATAACATTGGAATCCGCTCGGCTGCCAAGAAAGCCGGATTTAAGTTGAACGAGTATGGCTTGTTTAACCGAGAAACTGGTGAATACATTGCTGGGGCTACGGAAGAAGATATTTACACAGCACTGGGAAGAAACTACAAGCCTCCTACGGAACGCCGAGCCGAAACCTTTGAAGCCTCAGCAGTCTATCGTGGCAAGCAACCCGAAACTGCGGTAGAGAAAGCAGTCATCACACAAAAACTGATGGAAGAAGCCAAGATTATGGAAACCATTCAGAAATTGGAAAACGCTGTGCGGCTGGGATTGATTTCCGAAGAAGAAATTATGAGGAAACTACAAGAAAAGTTCGGAGCAGAGTGTGACGCTTGCTCAGGAACTTTCTCTGCTGAAGGAACTAATGGAAACCAAGTTTTCAACTCTTGTTGGAAGTGTGGTTCAGGACTGCATCTCTATCAGATTTTCCGTTATCCCGCCACACCAGATGAAATCGCAGGTGTAGGTGGCGACCCAAACCAAGCGGATGATTCGTATAAAACTCCTCGTGAAGAAGTAATCAAAGATTGGGAGCGGGAGGTGGCAGAAGAAATGTATTGTAGTAGTTGTAATAAAATCCATGAAGAGTGTTCTTGTTATGATGCCGAATCTTTTGATGCTGAAGTTGTGATGTCACGCTATTCTGATGCGGGATGGTCATTGTTTGGCCGAAAACTCTACAAGTATGGAAAATTGCAAGGAAGTATCTGGGGCAACATTTCCGCCACTACTGAAAAACCAATAAGAAGAAACAATCCTGACGGAACTTATGCGGGCAACCACCATGTTATTTGGATTCACAATCCCGATAACCAAGTATTCAACCAAGTGAGCCAAAAAATCAAACCCGAATCATTTGAAGGGTGGATGGATGTGATTTATGAAACCAATCGCCAAGAAACTGGCGTTCATCATGCTGAAACCCAAGATTTTGCTGACCGATTTGAAATCCAGATTCGCACCAGTCGTGGAAATACCACCGAAAGAATCCCAGTAGGTCGTCCCATGTTGGTTCGTAGGCTGCGAGAGATTCTGAGTCGCCAACGGCTACCTTATGCCATTGATGTCTTTGGAACTGAAGCCGCCTTCAATGTGATGGGTCCTTTTGGAATGCAAGTCTATCGTCCTCGCCCTAAACTGTTAGCCACTTACAAGTATGGGCGGTTTGAATCTGGAGAAATGGCCGACCACCTTAATGAAAAGTTGGGATTGTGATGGCAGAGTTTGATTACCGCTTTCGTCTGGTTATCACCAAAAAGCAATGGCTCAATGAAACTGGTTTAGCCTTGAACGATACCGAATATGAAATTTTTTGGTATCGCACGGAAGAAGAGGATGGTGATGAGGAAGAGGAATGGATTGTTGCCACCGAGGGTATGAGTTTGAGCATTAATGGACAAAAGGTTTTACGGACGGCTCATCGTTGTGAGCAACAGGGGTATTCCCAAAATTGTGATGAAATTTTGGCTTGGTGGGAAGAACCCTATCATCGTTATATTCGTGAAATCAATCTGATTAATTATGGATGGACTTTCCTTCCCGAAATAATGGAAAATGAAAAACAGAATGCTCTGGAAATCAGCAGGATGAACGCTATCTATATTGCAATCAAAGACCATGTGTGGGCAGCAAAAGGTGAGCCAGAATGGAAGAAATATGAGGGTCTGAGTCGCCAACCTGCGGCTATTAACTGGCTTAAGAAATCAGAACTTGATATTTTGAAGGGATTGTGATGTTGCCGCAAGATGGTATCGCTCTGGACATCACTCTTTGGAAGTGGTTTATGAAAATACTGGTTCGCACCCATGGGTCGTATTGAAATAGGAAGTCGCACATAGCGACTTCATGGAATGGTATTCTCGGCGGGAAGTAGCCATTGCGATGTGGAATCGGCTTCATAACCATGAAGTTAAATGGTTAGTTGATGACCCAGAAATTGGGGAGTTCGGGATTCGTAACACCAGAGTCTCCCGGCAAGATGATGTCCTACAATGGCTCCAGATTTTGGAAGCCCAGAAAAGACCCGTCGGTGTCTATTTAGGAACTAATGTAGTAGACTGGTCACAGATTGATTTACCACCTCGCTTGCGAGAAGGAGAATCTTGGAATCGTGAGGCTCGTAAGGAATATCAACAACTTTGGAAGCAATATCATGACCCAGAGTTTATGGGGGAAGAAAAGTTCTTAGCCACTTGGCGTGGCAAAATGATGGTCTGGGATATTGATGACGAGGATTTAGGTGAAGCCTTCAGAATCGCAGATTTGATTTACAACGAATTGAGTCGCCGTGGTTTCAGCCCCGAAATCATTTTCTCTGGCGGTAAGGGATTTCATGTAGTTCTTCAACCAGAAGACGCAGCCCGGTGCTCTGGAGTTACCCTACAAGATGTTATCTCTGAACCCAATCCTCTCAAGATTCTGGGAAAGCATTATCGTGAAACTGTGCAAGCCATTGCCGTAGTAGCGACTGGTGCAGCGATATATAGATACGATATGGCACCGACTCACCGAATGGGACTTATCAGATGTCCCTATTCCTTGCATCAAAAAACTGGGCTACCTGTTTGGCCGTTAAATTCTGAAGAGCAGCAGAGACTCCGGGACAAGGAATTTACAAGTCCGCAAGAAGTTGCCGCTATCTTGTTTTCATGGACCACAGAAAATTGGTGGGCGGAAACTGTCCCAACCAGTCCCATGAGTGAGGTCTGGAGAAGACATCAGTGGTTGTTTAGCACTCCGCCTTAATTTCGCCGTTTGAACATTAGGTCAAAAACAGTATAGGCCACCAATGTAATCGCAGTGATGGTGCCGAAAATATATCCCGTAGAAATAGGCTTAACTGGAGTTTCTTGTTGCTGTTGCTGTTGATATTGATTAAATGCCGCAGCAATTTCCGCAGAATCTACGCCGAAAGGAATTAGAGATTCATCTTCAGGCGGAACAAACTCTACGGAGTAACTCCAGAAGTTGTTGGGTGCTGGTTCAGGAATGGCACAGCCTCCAGATTGTAGAATTTTGTTAAAGGTTACAGTATAGGTTCCGGGCTTGCTGGGATAGAAACTTGAGTAGCGAACCCCAGATTCTGAGTCGCCACCATACAGTTCTTGGTTATTGACCACGAAACGAGTGCGTCCATCTAAATCGGTATGCTTAATAGAAAAGCGAACCAAATGGTTAGCAGCATGACTTTGAGTATCGCCCCACCAAATATATTGTCTACTCTGAGTGACATAATCTCCTTCAAAAAATCCAGTGGTGTCTGAGGCACGAAATCCAATCAGTAAATCATCTACCCACAAAGTTAAGGGTTCAGTGCGATTGGGATTACTGGTGCCGACCGAATAAACTTGGTAAATATCACATTTCCAAAAGTCATCAGTTTCTATGCTGTAACGACCCAGTTCTGTCAGGCTTTCGGCCGATTCAAACAAAGGACGGTCTACAAACTTATCTGTGCTGGAGTTCCAAACCTTTTCCAGATTGTCTACTTGCCACTTATACATCGCTGGACCTCCGCATAGCAGCCATGACTATACCCAAAGCAATTGCACCAACTATGGACATCAAAACCACAGTTTCATTTTGGACTTGTGTTTCTTCCTCTGCAATTAACTGATTTAAGAAATCCGCTTGTTGGGTGCTCATCAATTCTGATAAATCATTAATCTCACTTTTATAGTTTAACAAGTATAGCCCTCGCAGCGGCTCTTGGTCTAAATCGGGGAAATAACAACCATATTGATTCTTCCCTCCCAAGGGTCGGCGTAAATTGTGAGTCCAATTTCGGACATCAGGACTTAGCAAATATGCAGCCACAAATGTTGCAGCATAAATTCCCAACTCCGTCAATAATTTGATGGGAAAAATCATGCCAACAATAATTTCGGCCATTAACAAACCCCAAGCGGTTACTTCTGCTTCAGAACCCATAGTCGCCGTAGCCTTTTCTGATTCAAAATCATACCCATAATCTACAAAAACATAGACGGGACCGGGCGGCCAGTCCGCAGGTAAATCAAAATCTCTGGTGATTGAACCAGATTGGTCTGTGGTGAGGGTTTCGGCTTGCAGAATAGCCCAAAGTCTATCTTGGTCAGTGTTGTCAGCAATTGCTTGTTGCAAAGCCTTGCTGTCCTTTATCAAATCTGGATTCTGTTGCAAAACCTGTGCTGCAACAGAAGAGGCATAAGCCGAATTATATCCCAGAAACATGACTCTGATTCGGTCTTGACGGGGAGTTAAACTGGTATCCTCATCTAAACCAGAAAGAGTTTCCGCTGTCAAACGAAACAAGTTGTGTTCTTCCGCCCGCTTGAGGTTGTAGTAAAATCCATCTCCTTCTTTGGTAAAACCTTTGGCTCGCCCTTTAGTATCAATAAACTCCAAACGGGTTCGCAATCCAGTAGGGCAGTTTGCATTTCCCGTGACTGAGGCTTTCAAATCAAAGTCCCACATTAAATCACTCTCCTGCGGACTCAGGAGTGACGGCACTTGCTACGGCTCCGACTACTTTGGCAGTTCCCAAAATCGTATTCATTACATAGAAAATAACGGCAAAGCCAACTACAAATATCGCCACCGTAATAAAACCACGCAACTTACTCCAAAACGCAATCAGTCCTGTGGTGCTTCCTTCGGGGAGAAATCCAAATCGCTCCAATCCGCTGACGACAGTTTCAAAGAAGTTTCCGACACCATACCAAATCAAAACTCCGGCTCCACCAACAATCAAAGCACCCTTGGCTAAACGAGGATATTTCTTTACGGTATTTTTTACTAATCCACCCAACAAGCCCTGAGCAACTTCTTCAGCACCCTCTTCAGCAACCCCCGTAGTGGCTTGTTTTAGGGCAACTTTGGCTTGTTTTTGAGTAGCCTCTTTGTAAATCTGATTGGTTCTGCGAGTAAATTGTTTTCGGAGTGGTGCTGCCAAGGCAGGGTCACCCAACTTAGTCGCTAATTCATCCGCATACTTAGCACTCTGCTCTACTGTGTTTTTGGCTACACGAGCCTGTTGTGCTGGTGAGGTAGCGTTGTCTAATTGGCGAGAAAAACCTTGAGTTTTTTGTAGAATGCCATCATTAATTTCTGTCGTTAGTTTCAAGGTTTCCTTTTGGATGGCCGATTCTGAAGTTTCTCCTGCCGATTGAACGCCCAGTCTTTTGAGAACCAGATTCCTACCTGCGGAACTTTCCGCAATCTCTGAACCAACGGACTTGGCCGAGCGACGAAAAAATATCATACTCTAAATTGGTTCGGCTTGCTATTTAAGTTTTGCAGAGTGAAGATTAAAATAGTAGCGTCAGGTGATTAGCCTTATGTCCCTCAAACAATTTGACGAGCGGATGAATATCTGTCGTGATTGTCCCGAACTAACACGCAAGTTGCTGGGTTCGTTTTGTAATGTCTGTGGGTGTAACATGAAACTCAAAACCCAAGTGCCGTCAGCCAAGTGTCCTTTGGGCAAATGGTAATTGTTAAATAGGTCCTGCGACAAGAGAAAAATATGCCTCAAGTAGAAGCCCGCCTGTATGATAATGAATCCGATGCCATCAGCCACGCCAATAGCGTAGTCAATTCCCTTGACCTCAGCGATGTCCTGAATCCCAAGCGTCTGGTGCAAGTAGTCCACCCCAATCAAGTTCACTCTGCCGATACTATGTATCTGGTTATTACTCCCCAAGACACCGAAACTTTGGTTGCCAAGCGTAATGCGATTCGTGCCGAAGCCTCAGAAAAAATCGCCAAGTTGGAAGCACAGTTGGCTGCTATCCGTCAAAATCACGGATGGACTTCGGATTCTATTGCTGATGAAGAGTAAGGAGGTTGCCTCCGATGAGGCAAATTGATTGTCCTGACGGTAGTGCCATCTCTGGATTTGAGGTTTATGACCCAATTCCTGAGCCACAAGGCGTAGAGCAACAAAGGGGGCGAAACAAGAACTTTGTCGCCTCCACAGCCTATTGCCCACAGTGTAGTAAATTATTTGAGTGGGATGCTAAGTTTGGCGAACCCAAAATGAAGTGGAGTGTGGCTCGCACAGACTATTGTTTTGATTTGGCGTATGAGCAAGACGAAGCGACAGGAGAAACCTTTGTTCGTTGTCAGTCTTGTGGACATGACCTTCGTGAAGAAGCCACTGGAATGATGGGTGCTACTCCCACCTCAGTTTCCCCTCGTGAAAAGCGAACCCAGACCTTTCATCAAGAATGGTTGCGAGGTGTGGTGGCTCAAGACAATCATTTCGTGATGACGGTAGAGGAGTTTAAGAGAATGGCGGTAATTGGCTACAAAAGTTCGTTGCAGATGAATCCCTGTGCTAAAGTCGGTGCGAACAACTATTATGTAGCATGGGATGATTATCTCAATCACTATGAAACCTTAACTGTGTCTGGTTCTCAGCGAATCGGGATTGCTCGTAAGTGGTGGAAACCATTGTAAGAACTTAAATAACAGCAATACCTAATAAGGCGTATGCCCAACGACCGTAATCCTCAATTTGTAGCCTTAGAGGAGCGACTTCGTGCTAATAACATTTCCGTGATTAACTGGAATCCTCAGGGGACCGGCACCTTGCGACAAGTGTTGGTAGAAAAAGTCAGCACCAAAGCCACACAAAATCTGGGTGCAACAGGTGGCACCGTGTATGATGTGGATAACCCTCCATGTGGTTCGTGGGGCGAACTAACCTCTTGGATTACCGAACTCCGAGAACGCAATCGCTCTAAAGAGGCTCGTTGGAATCCACGCCGCAATCATTTTGGTAGCCTCATGCCTCAGGCTCAGTATGTGGTCACCGATGGTCGTGATGTCAGAGATTTCCGATTCACCAATGGTGCTCAGTATGCCCTTAATGACGGCACAGAAATGCGACTAACTTGCCGAAACTGTAATACCAACTGGGTTCGTTCCGAGCGACAATCTGCGGCAGGTTACGCTAACCGCTGTCCCTCGTGCGGCACTACTGACCGATTCTCAGAAACTGGGCCTCATGCTATTCAATATGCTTCCCTAAAATTCCCAGTGGCTCTTGCCAGCAACCCAAGTTGCACCATTGGCTTTGTTAATCTCTATGGCACGGAAGCGACCCGAATGCGTGATGCTATCCGACCCGGCATTCGTTTTCAGGCCAGATTCTATGGCAAGGCAGGAAGAAAATCCCGACAGCGAGCACAAGGGTCTGGAGGAAGACGAGCACAAGGATATGAATGGTATCATTATCTCAACATGACGCTGGGTAGTGCGGCTTATAATCAATCTGACCGAACCTCTGGATTTATTCAGATTCTGTGATAGGTTAAATAGGTAGACAACTCAGGAATGTGATATGATGAACCTCAAACAGCGTTTTGACGAAATGATGGCTGAGGGTTTGGAAGAAGAAATTCGCTCTGTGGCCGAAGAAAGTGATATTAGTAATGCTGCTACTGCTCCAATTCTCCCTGTAATCGCCAAACTGGATACGACTGACCCATTTATTGCAGGTGCATTTTTGCTGGGTCAAAACTCTATGGGTGAACCAGAATTGATTCTGACTGAACCTGCTGAAGACGACCCTGATGTGCCGTCCAAAGAATTAATTTCGTGGGTTAAATCTACTATGGCAATGGAAGGAATCAGCGATTGTGATTCAGTAGCCGAACTTCTGTTAGACTTTAACCGAGCCGTAGTTGCCACTCAAAAGGATTTTTCTGATGCTGATTTGATGGGCTGGGATTATGTTTTTACCGAAATTCGTAATTATCGCCGTAGTAACAACCGCCGCTCTCTCCAGAAAATCGCCAGCACAGGAGCCGTTAAAAACCTGTTAATGGATGTGCTGAAAGGTATGATGCGAGATTTTGCCGTCAATCTGGATGCCTTCATTCAAAATGCCGAAACCGTAGAATTGCGAGCGGAAGAGGCTGAACCTGTGTTCCCAGAGCAATTTCAAGAGGAGTGGGAATAATGGCCTATTATATTATCTTGTGTTGGGATGATAATCGTGGATATTATTTTATGAGTGAACTGGCGTTTCCGAACCGCTCTGCTGCTGAGGGCCATGCTCAGGAATTGGAAAAGGGGCCTGATGTGACCCGCACCGAAATTTTCCGAGTGCTTCCCTTGAGGAGCGAATAATATGGGCTGGGAACTTTATGAACCAGAACCAGAACCTGCTCAAGCGGGTTCGGGATTTATGGGTTTTTGGTTAGCAACCTTCATTTTTGTGATTGTGCTATTCACTGAATTGGCTCTGATGAATGGTTAAATAGGTAATACGCCTCAATTATTATTGAGGAACCATGAGCCGAAATCTTAGAGCCAGAGATATTGCCCAGCGTGAAAATGCCGTCGTGCGAAAGGATGCACATACATGGCAGGTTGAATCAACCGATGGAAAAAACAGTTATACTGTGATTGATTGGGGCGACCGTAAGCAATGTAATTGTGTGGACTACCGCCGACGCAAGCAAGACTGCAAGCATATCAAAGCCGTTGATTTCACCGTTCTCAAAGAACGATTTGGTGACTTGATTAACTGAGGTATAAACATGAGTATCAGAGCAAACAGATGGGTAGAAGAAGTAGCAGAACTATTGAAAGAACGAGCCATGATTAGCACAGAAATTGCGGAAAGGCTCAAGTCCACAGGTAAGGGCGGTCGTTATCCACCATCACCCCGCCGTGTGACTTTTGTATGTCGCTCTGATAACCGATTTCGGGAATTGGGAGAAGAAGTGGTGGGAACAATTGCTCGCAACCGAAGTCATCCCGTGAAATTGATTGGACGAGCCGATACACGGTATGAAAATCTGGCTCCGTATCGTGCTTTGGAGTGATTTAAGTGCATCTCAGAACCGTATTGGGACTTTTTGATGGCGTGTCTTGTGGGCAGGTAGCCTTGCAACAAGCAGGTATTACTTACGACCGATACCTTTCCTCAGAAATTGACCCGAAAGCGATTGCAGTGGCTGAAGCCAACTTTCCTGCGACCGAGCAATTGGGCGACATTAACAATTGGAGAAATTGGGATTTGCCAGATGATATTGATTTGGTCATGGGAGGGTCGCCATGTCAGGGATTTTCTTTTGCAGGTAGACAACTGAACTTTGATGACCCTCGCTCGCAACTGTTTTTCCGATTCGCAGAAATTGTGGAAGCAGTGCAACCTCGTTTTTTCTTGTTGGAAAATGTTAAAATGTCGGCAATTTCCGAAGCAGTGATTACCGAAAGATTGGGTGTAGAGCCACTTCGTATTAACTCCCGATTGGTTTCTCCTCAATCTCGTCAGAGGTTATATTGGACTAACATTCCGGGTATTACCCTTCCTGAAGACCAGCAACGCCGTTTCTCAGATATTTTGCAACCCGACTCTCAAGTAGACCCAAAATACTGGATTACAGCGGCTCACTTAAATCGGATTCAAAACAGCACCGATGTGCCGAAAGGATTCACAGCGATTGACCCAGAAATTGCAGTATGTATGACGGCCAGACAAATTACCAACTGGAAAGGAAACTATCACCGAACTGCGTCTGGTATCAGGAAAATTACGCCCTTAGAAGCGGAACGCCTCCAAACTCTTCCCGACAATTATACGGCCTCAGTAGCCGATACCCACCGATACCGATTGATTGGTAATGGCTGGACCGTAGCAGTTATCGCCCATTTGTTTAGTTTTATGGAGGAATCAGAATGAAGCCAGCGGTCTTGATGTTAGTGCTCATGATGTTAGTGGCAGGGTGTATGTCTTCGGCAGAAACTGTGGAAGAACCCAAAACGGAATGGCAGCCTACGGTGGAAATGACTAATCACTCTTACCAGTTTTGGAATCTGCTACCGATGGGTGTCGGTAACACTACCGAATTGGCGGTAAATGGAAGCGTATTGGTGCAAGTTAATTGGACTTCAGTATTTCACCAACCACAAATCTGGGAACGAGGCAATATCACTTTGGAAATCTCGGTGCAAGAAAACAACACTTCACGAGTGGTCTGGACCCTTGAGCCGACGGCTTCGGTAGGTGGGGCCAATCACTCAGAAATCTGGGTTAATGGAACTATCACTCTGGAGGTCAGAGCCACAGGTTCAGATGACCCCACTGATAACCTTCCTGCGGATTGGTATGTGGTGCGATGGAAAACCACCATCTACCAGCCAGTAAATGCTTAAATAGGTAGGTGCATAATATATGTCCATGTGGAAGCGAATTAGCCAATGGCGATTGAACCGACTTAAGCGACTTTACCCGAAACAACGAAACCCCGCAGTTCAACGCAAGATAGAAACCTTGGAACTTCGTGTGAGGAGGTTTTGAAATGAGCGAATGGGATAAAGTGAAGTGGCAAACTCGTGCTATGCGTTTGGGACTGGTAGTGATAGTTTTGATTATTGGATGGTTGTGGTAATGATGACAATCAAGTGGAAAATCTATGGATGGGATGGAGAGGAGTGGCGACACTTCAACAATTTCACTGGCTCGGAAACCGAAGCCAAAGCCAAAGCCGCCGATATAATGATTCGCACCCGTTATTTGGGAGTCAGGTTAGACCTGAACTGATGCAGGAACCCGAAACCTTTATAACCTATGGCAACCTAATATAGAATAGAAAAGGAGGAAACAAACATGGCCGACCAACTCAAAATCCGAATTGAAACCGAAGAATACATTTACGAGGAGTGGATTATAGAATGAATGCGATTGAAAAGATTAGAGCCGCAGCACGAGCCAGAGATAAAGCCAAAGCAGATGCAGAAGCCGAAGGTTTCTGTAATTTCTGTGAAGAGGCTCTTGATGAGTGCTGGTGCGATGAAATGGAAGACATGGTGGCTTGCCTATGAATGCTAAGTCCTGTGCCTTTTGTGCCAGCACTGGCTACAACCAACAACTGCCCCGTATGCGTCCGACATGGTGGGGTTGGACTAACACTGAATCTGAAGTTCGTCAAGGTGGGCTGCAAATGTTCATTGATGATGGTGAGGTCTATGTGGTTTGCAACGATTGTCAAGTCGGACACGCTTTTGTTCAGTGGGTGCAAACTGGAATCTGGGTGCCGCCACATAATTGAGTTCTTTATATACAGTGGAGCGTTTAAAGGAGTGAGAAACTATGATAACCGAAACCGATTTAGAAACCGTCTGGCAAGAATGCCGAGAAGAAGCCGCAGAATTGCACGAAGATTCTGGAAAGCATTTTGTGAATAGCAGACGAGCCTGTGAATTGTTCTATCAGCGAATGCCCGATGCGGAGTTTGCAGTTATTTTCCGGGCTAATGACCAAGTGCGGGCAGGATTCAATCATTGGATGTGTCCTGCTTTCCGAGCCGAACAGGAAATGGAGGAACGCAATTTTGGAGAAATGATTTGGTGCGAAACGGGAGGCTATCATACGGTTCGCAACCGACAATCCAACTTTATGAGAAACGCTGGGTGCGGAGGACACGATTGAGCAATTGGGTATTTAACCTTAGCGTTAAACTTAAATAGGTAGACACACAAGAAGGGAATAGGTAGATTACGATGACTGATGAAAACCGTGAAATTGAAGTAGACATTTATTCGTGCCGAGATTGTGGCAGCAAAAACATGAATCCTGATGAAACAGGAATCTTGTTCTGTGATGATTGTGGGCTGGAAGGAGAATCTGGACAAGTAGATTTGGGCAAGGACAACCGAGTTTTTTCTGATGGTTCAGGTTCTGAAGGTGAACGCTGGGGTATGCCCAAGTCAGAAATGTATCACGATGGTGGACTCACAACTGATATGCCCATTGCTTATACCGATGGTCAAGGTCAGCGACTTTCTACGGAACAACGCCGCCGATACAACCGTCTACGCCGACAACACCAACGCACTCGCATCCGAGATGCCAAAGAACGCAATCTGGTGACGGCTCTCAACGAAATGGAGCGGCTGGGTTCACAAATGCAATTGCCGAAGTATGTCAAGGAAAATGCGGCTCGGATTTACAAGCGAGCAGTGGAACAACAATTGGTTCGTGGGCGTAGCATTGAAGGAGTCGTAGCGGCTTGCATTCACGCTTCTTGCCGACTCAACGGTATGAGCCGAACTTTGGATGAAATTGGTCAGCACTCCCGAACTGGACGCAAGGAAATTGGTCGCACTTACAAGCGTGTGATGAGCGAACTCAACATCCGCATTGCCCCAACAGGTCCTACGGAATATGTGCCTCGTTTTTGCAGTGAATTGAATCTGGATTCTCGCACTGAGGCTTTGGCTCGCAGGATTTTGGAGTTTGACCAGATTCGCCCTTTGACGGTAGGTCGTGGTCCAACTGGTATCGCCGCCGCCGCAGTTTATTTGGCGACTCGTATCAACACCATTACACGCACCCAACGGGATGTGGCTATGGCAGCAGGTGTGACTGAAGTGACGATTCGCAACCGCTACAAGGAAATCTGTGAGCGATTGGGAATTGATGCAGAAAATCCTGTCGCACCTTGAGGGTGATGCCTTGCGACACTTAGTTCGCCTTGATTTTGGACTGAACCATTGGGAAGACCATGCGTCTATGACCCGATGGGTTTGGGTTGTGTATCAGGGCGACCACAAGGAAATAGAGGTTCAGGAGATTTACAAAAACAATGCGGTGATGCTTCGGACTAACCACGAATTAGAATGGTGGCAAGCAGCCGAAGTTTTGCAACATGATGTTAGATTGCAGACTCAAGAGGTTTGGGAGTTTCAAGCAGACCGCCGCCAATGGCGAAGTTTGAAATAGGACACAACATCATAATTTCAATATGGACTTCTGGCTGGCGGCTTTGTTAGCAGACATAGCGATTACCATAATTTTGTTATGGTGGGGTTGGTCGCAAAAACGACAGGCCCGAATTGAAACGGAGCGAGCCACAGAATTAAAACAAGAGGTTCATGAAGCCGAACTCAAAATTGTGGAACTGGAAATGAGTGCCACATCCGACACCGTAGAGGCAGCGATGGAATCTATGATGCAAGAAGCGGCTCTGCAAAAACAAATGATTCATGACTTGCGAACCGACAACGGGATTCTGGCTGAGGAACTTAACTGCATGACGGCCGAAATGAGAAAACAAAAAGGACGAGCGGCTTCGGCTCATACACAACGAGGTCAGTTGCTGGAAAAGTGGACTCCCTTCCTAAATCACCCAGATATTGACGAAGAGTGGGACCACAAGGATTGGAGTTTCTTGGGACAACCAATTGATTATGTAGTATTCAACTGGTATGAAAACAAGCAAGAAAATCTGGAGCGGGGACAAATTGTGATGATGGATGTGAAATCAGGAAAGTCATCACTCACCACGAAACAACGCCGTATCCGAGATTTGGTGCAAGCAGGAAGAATTGAATGGAGAGAAGTGAGGTTGGATTAAATGCAAAGCACGACTATTACTCTGAGAAGCACCACACGCCCCGTGTGGGCAGTAGATTGCGTAGCCAAAATTGACACAGGTGCGGCCCGAACCAGTATTGATAGCAAGTTAGCAGAGTTTCTGAGAGCAGATTTGGCAGGAACCGTCAGAACTAAAAATGCCATGGGTTCACAATTACGACCCGTAGTTTGGATTAATTTTATTTGGAACGAAGAAGAGTATCGTATCAAAGCCTCAGTAGTAGACCGAGAAGGATTAAAAGCCGCAGTAATTTTGGGACAGGATGTGTTAGCATGAGCGTCTGGGAAATAGCCTTATTGATTATCATCTTTGGTCTGGCGTTTGGTCCTGACGAACAGGAACGGTGAATGGTTCTCTTGATTGCAAGATAGCGGTGTAACTGTTGGAATCTCCAGAAAGGTAATCTCTGGTCGGAACCTGCCAATATCCAGACCAAACGGGATGCCATCCTTGACGAAGGTAAGAATCTTTATCGCTATCGGGTATGTTATATGCTTCCAAATAAAATTCACAGGAATCATCACCTACAATAAGTTCGTAGTCAAAAACTATACTGATTACTGCATCCCCTGACAGGTCAATCATTTTTTCCGAATCAAGGTAGTAGGGTGATTCTGAGGCTTCAGGCTTGATTAGAATCTTTGAGGTTAAATGATGTCGGTCTTCTATCTCTGGCATCATTCGCTTAATCCATTCACGAGCAACGGTAAAATCTCCCCGCCACCACCCATACTCGCCAATCACTCCTTTGTTAAATTTAACAGAATACTCATGAGGGTTCATCCTGCCGATTTCATCTTGCAACCCATTCCAAGCCTCGGAGTTAATGGAATCATCATGCCCATCCCTTTGGAGTGCTGCAACTATATCCTTTGTAGTATTTAATATGCTCAAAATAATCCCAGATTTCAAGAATGCAAGAGCATCACCAAGATTAGTGAAATACCCAATTCCAGCATAATGGGAAAAAACCGCATCACTGAAAACAACTCGGTAGCGATTGTTATTTTGACCCGCACGAATCCAATTAATCGGAACTGGCATCGTCATTTCCATTCACCAGAATCCCACTGATACCAATATACCCAGATTTCCCACAATTTGTCGTCGTCATTGTCAGTAATTCTCACGGCAGTAATGGCATCTGGATTGGCTTGTATTATTTCCGACGCTAAGGGTTCGGGAGTAAATTGAACGCCATCTCCATAATCCCTCAAGGATTTTTCTCGTTGAAATAGTTGGTCCAAATTACCAAGGATAGCGTTCATCATCCTGCTGGTTTTTTCTTGCACCGACTTTTCTTCGGAAGATTCTACGGGAACTGCAAAAGAAAGGGGTCCCGGCATATAGGGGGTTTCATTACTATCCTTTCCGGTTCCAATGGCCGCACAAGTGTAGTTAATAGGTTCATCATCATCCCCATATTCTGACTTTAAGTGTTGTAAGGGATTGACCACAAATACCAGAAGTCCCGGTGGTATCTGGCAAACATATCCACGAAGCCAATTAATCGGAACTGGCAGACTCATAAGCGATACTATGTATCGCTGTTATTTAAGTTTGCTTTCGGTAGATACGAAATTTCCAATCCGTTGCGGTGCGAATTTCTGGTTCAGAATTTTGATACAGAGGGTTACCCTTCCAACCGATTTCTTGTAGAGTTCTTGCCAGCCACACCTCACTCAGATTTTCTGGGAGGATGCCTAAATAATGGTAATCGTTCAGTTCCTGATAAATGGTTTCTTTGAAATGTTTCTTTTCTAAATAACGAGGCAAACGAGCCTCCACCCATTCGGCTCGGTTGTCGGTTCGCAATAAGCCCCAGTATTCTATGATAACGGGTTTAGTCAGACCTTGTTGGGGTAACAACAACCAATCAGGCAACAAATAACCTGCTTCGGTAGCCACAGGAATTTCTGGTTCATAGATGGCTCGCAATCCAAAATCATATAGCCAGTCATCAATCTGCTGTTCAGAGTAAGATACTACTTGATTCCCAGATTTGCACTTACAATGTCCGTTCAACATCAAGCCCCCAAATAACACGCTGACCCCATTTCAAGGTCTGTGTCATCTTGGAAACACGCTGCGGCCATTTCTGCATAATGATTGAGCCAGTGATAGAACATTCTACGGTCATTGTCCAAAATTGTGTCTACAATTGTGCTTTGTCCGTCTACTGCGACCCAGATTTCTCCAATCCACATATCTTTGCTCGTTTTTGGTTCATACACTTCGGTCCATACTTTAGCCAATTTCTCACCTCCGAGGCGAGTAATAGTAATTGGTTTTCTTGACTATTTGAGTTTTCTCTAAAAGTGCTAAAAAGCAGTAGTAAAGCCTAAATAGTGAAAAAAACAAGGTAATGAGATATGATATTTTGGCTCATGCCAATATGGTTCAATCTTAAATAGGTAGTCCAACACAAGTCAATCTAAGCCCCAAATGGGAGAACAGGATTGATAGAAATGGTAAAAATTGATGTAAATTGTGCAGACGGATATGATGCAAAGGTCTTTGAGAAGGGAGATACTCTCCGATACTATCTCAAGGGTCCTTCTGCTGTGAGCAACCCCAAGGGTGAAATCGGAATGATTGACCTTCGTGGACGCTTTGCTGGTAAGTTCAAGGCGGCAGACAACCTCCCCTCTGGTGTGGGATTCGGATTTGTTCCTGAGGCTCGTGCTACGGTGACGCTGACGACCCCTGATGGAAACTCTATTTTCATTGGACCAAAAGCAGGTCCTATGACGACTCAAGACCGCATTACTCTGGGTATGTGCATCAACAACGCTACGGCATTGGTGTCGGCTCAAATCACAGACATGGAAAATGTTCCTGAGGGTATCGTGACTCAAATCTATGACCTCGCTGATGAGTTGCTGGCTGAATACAACAACCGATATAACGAGTGAGGCGAAATGATTCCCAACCCCAACGCTCCAAATAATGCGGGCTATGTGCCTCGCAGAGTCTGGGTAGTCGTGATTCACGAAAAGTCGGGCGGATGTCGGGTGCATCCCGAAGGATTCTTGCACCAAGATGAAGCCAACCGTAAGGCACTGCAACTGAATCGCTCTGGTTTGCGTGTAGAGGTCTTTCCCGTAGAAATTAATTCGTGGGGAAACTTTGATTCACAATTGCTTTGGTTCGGCAAAGATTGAAATAGGTAGCAGAGCCATAATGGTGTTATGGGTGTAACACATTTGGTGACCATGAGTGATGGAAAAATCCTAACCTTAGAAGATTTTGAGATTTCTGGTAAGTCCAGCAAGTATATCAAAATCAGCATTAAGGATTCTACGGGAGCCAATGTGTATTTGGGAAACATCTTAAAAGATGACCTGAAACGCATTGCTAAGAGTCTGTGAGGTGAGAAACATCGGATGGCAATCTTTAGCGGCGGAAATGGGGTTAGGGGTGAGTTCTGAATTGATTCAAAATGAACAAGCCCTGACCTTAGAGCAAGCCCAAGCCATTGCCCCAGAGTGGGCATTGAGGTGGAGGTATCGGATTTGTTCCGAAACGGGACAGGAGTTTGATATTACTCAAGAAGGGCTATTTTATCGTTCTGGAGCCGCCTTGGAGGAATAATTTATGAAAGCAATTAAACGAGTAAAATTAAGCCTAAACAAAGCGGCTGAGGTAGTGGTCACGGCCGATATTGAAATGCGGTCAGAACAAGACCCAGATGATGTGTATTTTGTGATGTTTAACATCCTTCATGACCCTTTGCGGATGGTAGTCGCTACGGTGGGTAATTTCTGTGGGATTCTGAGTGAGGCTCATTCGCTGACTTTAGAGCAATCTGAAGCCTTGCTGCAAGCCGAACCAGAACGATTTATGCAATTGGTTTTGGGTGACCAAGTTCGCTTGTTTGGTTCGGCAGAAGAAAAAGTCAAGGTAGTCTTAGATTCTCAGAAAAATGCAGATATGGCTCGTGCGGTGGTTGCCAGCATGATTAACAATGGCAAATATCATCAGGTCAGCAATTACTATATCGGGTCTAATGACCCAGTAGTTAAGGTGCAAGAAGTTCCGACCAAAGAATTGTTGCCCGACCTGCACCAGATGTTGAACATTATCAAAGAGTGGGAAAACTTTGACCTTCGTGAGTTTCTGATTAAGCAAGGAGCCAATCCCTCCGATGTAGATGCTATGTTGGGGGCTTAATCGTGGAATTAGAAGAGTATCTGAAGGCTCTGCCTCACGAACCAGATGGTTTCAAGATGACTTTGGTATATTGGGGTCGTGAACCCGTAGATGACCGCCATCCGATTCATCAATTGCTGGAAATGTTGCGTCATCAATTTGAGTTGCAACTCAAAAAGCAAGATGTGGTAGTGATGAACCACAGATTCTGGCAAGCCGACATGATTTGGGCTGGAGGAATCAAAAACTTGGTGAGCACTGCCAAAGAAATGGATACTATCTTGCAACAGCAACTTCCTCAGATGCCCGGAAAACCTGAGTTCAACTTTGATACTTGGAATTATCCTCCAGCCGATGATGACTCGGAATTTTGATTACAATTCTTCCCATCCACTATAACGGGAGGGGATGAGTTAAATAGGTAGACCTACAAAGGTTCTATTACGAACCCTTAGAGGAGATATTATGACGGCAGTAGACAACCCAGATTACATGAAGGCAGCAATTAGAAGCATGGCAAAGCGACCATTCCGAGTTTCTCTCGGCGGTCTGAACCCCACAGGTGCAGGTGTGACTCGCACTAACCATTGGGGCGAAGAAGAATATATCGGCAAGTGCCACCGTCAGAATTATTACTCCAAGCGGGGTTATGCTCGCACCAACCCTCCTGATGACCGCAGCATGGTGATTTTTGAAACGGGTCATGCGTGGGAAGCGGCTATGACTGACCACTTTAAGCGTCAAGGTCTGTTGATTGATAACAACATCAAGATTAAGCAAGACATTGCGGCCTTGGCTGGATTTGAGTCCGATGTCCCAGTGATGATTTCGGGTGAAGTAGACCAGTTGATTCGCAAGGCGGAACTGGATGAGGACGGCAATGTGCTTTCAATTTCTCAAACCGAAGCCGTGATTGTGGATGCTAAGACGATTCGTGGCTATGGTGCTCGTGAGGCTATGGGCAACAAGGAATACCGTCATGGTAAGGCCAAGGATGGTTATGTGATGCAGATGGCGGTTTATCTGGCTATGCGTAAGCCCTTTGAGGACTATTATGGCGTCACTATTTCTCATGCAGAACTGCATTATGCGGCAGTGGATTCGGGACTAACTAAGGTGTTCAAGGTGTCGCTGGAGGATGGATATTCTGGGCGGGTCATTGTGACCGACCTTGATAACAATCCCATCAAGAGCGACCTTGTGTATTGCATGGAGCAAGAAGCGGCTACGGGGCAACCCTATGCTCCGCTGGGTGATTTCACCGTAGAGGACATTATCCGCAACTATATTGAGATGCAAGAAGAATTGGAGTCAGATGAACTTCCTGAGCGAACCTATCCACTCCGTTATTCTGATGAGGAATTGGAAATCATGTGGCAACGAGGCCAAATCGCCAAGACCAATTGGCCTAAGATTCAAAACGACCCACTCGCTGGGGCGGATAAGGTCAATGGAGCGGGTTCATGGGCTTGTAGTTATTGCGATTTCAAGGATGAGTGCTATCCATTCAACACGCTAACCGAAGCGGTAGAATCTGGTGAGATAACGGTTGAAGAGGCCATGTCGCAACTGGGCTTTGATTCACAATGATTCTCATTCAATCCGACCCACCACTACGGCAATATCATCGGGCTTTCCGCCCATAGATAAGGGGTCACGAGCCTCAATTAGACCCGCTTCGTATCGGCGTTGAGCAATGGGTGTCCAAATTTTGGGATTCTCAGATTGAGCCAAAGCATAGTCGCAAAGAAAGTGAGCCATGTCTTGTATCGTTTCAGGGTCAGTAGCAAGGCGAGGAAATTGTGAAATTATCTCAGCAATATGGCTGGGAAAAACATTGCTAAACAACCCATCTGAGGCCATGATAATGGTATCTCCTGATTGCACAGGAACACTATATCTCAGGGCTTCCGACCATGAGTCACCAGAGGCTCCGACCTGATAGGGTGTATTGAGCAGGTGTTCTTGCGGTTCACTCTGAAACACGATTCGGTTATTACGAATAATCATCAAACCAGAATCTCCTATTTGAGCCACATAGAGTCGGTCATCGGCTCTCTGAGCCACAATGACGGTGCTGGAGCCATAATTTGATTGGTCACTCCAATCAGATAAAGCCACAGAAACTGCATCATAAGGATTGAGTCCTGCCTTCATGAAATTACGAGTATTAGTCATTATAGAACGAGCAAAAACTCCAGATTGAACTCCCTTGCCTCGCCAAGAACCAACTCCATCGGCAATTCCCGCCGAATCTGAACTGTTGCAGATAAAAAATGCGTCATCACCAAGGTCATCTGCATTGCGATGAACTCCTGCGGCGACAGAACCAGCCCAGACCATAAAAATAATACTGACTGTCTGCTATTTAAGATTAGGTGTTGTTAAATAGGTAGTGTAAGTTATAGAAACTATGTTTATCAGCGTAGAGGTTCGTGGTAACACTATGGCTTACCGAGATATTTTGGGAGGCACTTATGACCTAAGGTGGAGCAAAGCGGCTCGTTGCTACCAAGGTTCAATGGTTCTCAATGGTAATAAAATCAAGAATCTGACTCAGTTTTGTGAAGTCATGGGTTTGGCTCTGGCGGTAGATGGAGCCGCAGTGTTGTCGGAGGAAGCCGAAGACGAAACCGAAGAGGTGCAATTAGATATTGCTTATGATGATTCCCAACTGGGGGCAATTGGTAACCGAAAAATCGCCCCAGAAGCCATTTCCACAGGACCCTACCATCGGAAATTACAGCGGTCTGATGAACCCACAGAATCTGTGCAGGAATTTTTTACCGGAACTCGTTTTGCGGAACCTCGTTTGGAACAACAGCAGGTGTTACCAGAAGTGGCTCGTTTGGTAGAAGAAGGCTATCGCAACATTGTGATTGAGTGTCCCACTGGCTCAGGAAAATCGGCAATGGCGATGATGATTCCTAAAATGTTTGGTAATCCTAATGCCTATGTGGTGACTCATCTAAAAGGTCTGCAAGAACAATATATGAGAGAAATGCCGTTTATGCGAAGCGTGATGGGTAAAGGCAACTATGAGTGTCGTTTGGATGTAGAAGCAGGAACCATCAATGAACGAACTGCCCAAGAAGCCTTAGACCGAGCCAAAATCGGTGGATTCCAGTGGCAAACCAAAGGTTGCACGGCAAATATGGCTCCTTGTTCTATGATTAAAGGTTTCAAATGTGATTACAAAACCCCTCGCAAGGATTCGGGAGAGTATGATTGGGGCGTAAATACCGATTTGCTGTGCGATTACTTTGAGGCATTAGCCAACGCTCAGAATGCTGGTTATTTTATCAGCAACATGAGTTACTTGATGGCGATGAACCGAGTGGGTTCTATGTTGCCTCAGCGTGATTTTCTGATTGTAGACGAAGCCCATCAACTAACTGAGGCCATGACTGGATTTTTCTCTTTGGATTTCTCAGTCAAAATCATTGAGCGACTGCTACAACTACCGACTCACCAAGAAGTGCTCAAAGCCTCTGAAGCCGACCAATTTACGCTACAACAAGTTCGCAAGCGAGCCTTAGAGTCATGGCATCCCAATAACTCTTTTGCATGGGGCTTTCCACAAGTTCCATCAATTCGCTCGGATTCCTCTGATGAGTTTCGTCAAAAAGCCTCAGCAGTTTGGTCTGCTTATTTTTCGGCTCTGATTCGTAAGGTGAATCGTAAGATTAAATCAAAGGATTTTTCTGCGGACGAACTAAAATATGTCTATAACACCCTCAGTCGTTTGGAAGCGGTCACGCAAATGTTGAAAACTGATTGGAAGAATTGTTTGTGGCAAGCCAATGATGATAGCAATCCAGAATGGGTTTCTTTCAAACCGCTGGACATCGGGGCTTACTCTGAAGAACTGATGCTCAATGTGGGACGAGTCAGAATTTTTCTGAGTGGAACTATTGGTGATATTGACATCTATCAACAAGAGTTGGGTCTAAATCCTGCTACCACGGCTTTCGTGCAAGTGGGCTACTCTTCGTTCCCACTGACTAACCGACCAGTTTTTACACACCATGTTGGAGGAAAAATGGGATACCGAAACAAGGATGATACTCAAATCCGCAAGACGGCTCAAACAGTGATTGACATTATCAACCAATATCCTCGTGGTAAGGGATTGATTTTGCCCTATACAGATTCTTTGGAAAAGGAATTGGTAGAAGCAATAGAATGGATTTCTCCCGAAGTTCACTCTCGTTTGGTGCAACACGACAAGAACTCTCGCAGTCGTAATGAAGTATTTTCCTCGTTTGATTCGGGAGTCAGCAATCAAGTATTAATTTCTACCTACGCCAATCAAGGATACGATGGCAAGTCAGTAGATTTCTGTATTGTGGTCAAAGTGCCGTTTCCAGCAATGGGCGATGTAAGGACGGCTATCAAAATGAAAGAAAATCCGGGATGGTATCGCATGATGACGGCTAATGAATTGACGCAGATGCTGGGTCGGGTAGTTCGTTCCGCTACTGATATTGGACACAACTATATTATTGACCCACAATTTGCGTTTCATTATGAGAAGGGAATTGATGGAAGACCGCTCCGAGATTATATTCCGCCTTACTTGCAAGAAAGCATCGCTGCGAACCAGCAGTCTTAGAAATCTTAAATAGGTGAAACCCTTCTGATTTATTATGAAGATTGCCATTTCGGGCAAAATGGGGTCAGGAAAAACCACCTTGACCCAAGAAATCATGCGGCAACTGAACGAGGCTGGGATTCCCGCAGCCCATGTTTCATTGGCTGGACCCGTCAAAGAAGTAGCACATCGTTATTTTGGTATGGAGCAAGGCACTAAAGACCGAGCCTTGTTGCAAGCCATTGGACAAGGATTCCGTGCTATTCGTCCTGATGTGTGGATTGAATTATTGCAACAGCAATGTGGGGATTCTCAGACCGTCTATATTTGTGATGATGTGCGATTTCGCAACGAAGTTAAGGCTCTGCAAGCAGACGGTTGGACACTAATTAGACTTCCTGTTTCAGAGCAGGAACAACAACGCCGTTTGGAAATGGCCTATGGGTCGGAGTGGCAGGAACATTGGCGAAACCGTTTTGAAGCCTCAGAAACTGATTTGGATGTGGCTCCAGAAATCCAGTGGTCGGGTCAGTTTTCGGATTTGCCCTTGGAAGAAGTTTCCGTGGTGGCTGCTGAAATCATATCATCAATCTTAAATAGCAAGGAAGTGAATGCTTGAGTATGATGCCAGAACTGGGTCCGTTGGTGGGCAAAGGTGAATCTGGCTATGTGTTTGAAGTAGAAGGAGAACCAGAAAAGGTTCTCAAGATTGTGCAAATCCGTCCCGCTGATGCGGCAGGAAGAATCCGTCCGTTTCGGGAAACCTTTCCTCGTCCGACGGCTCGCAGTCGTAAAGTGGCTCGGAATGAGTTGCAAGCCAATCTGTTTGCCCGATTAGTGAACCTGCGGTTTAATCCTCACTTGCCTCACATCTATGATTTCGGGATTCAATCGGCAGGAAATGATTTGCAAGAACAAATCCTGATTTCCTATCAAAATTATGGTTGGGACAATTCGGCTATGCGAGCCATGATGCGAGAATATACGGCTGATAATCGGGTGGCTTGGTGGGTCATGGAACGGATTCCGTTTATGGTCTATAATGACTGGGGCGGGCAAATGGAAGTTCTCCCTGTGCCGGGTTGGACCAGTAAAAACTATGCCCAGCACTATCCTGCTCAACAAGCGGCTTACGAAGATTTGACTCATGATTTGTTGAGCGAAGCCTCAGTAATTTTACGGGATACCAAAAATCCTGCCAACATGGGTTATCGTAAGGATGGCACTCCAGTTTGGTTTGACCCAACAGTTTCTACTTGGCCTATCCGAAAATCTATGAGAGATTCAGAGCGTTTGTTAGACCGTGAAAAATATGATTTGTTTGCTGATGCGTTTGGTGTAGACCAAATCAACAGGTATCAACAAGCCATTGCGGATGGAAGTTATTTCCGTGAGCGACATGGTTTGGGTGCATTGATGGCTGAAACGGAAGTGAATGCTGATGGCAATTGACCAAAAGTGGTGGCAATCAACCATTGCCAATCTGGGAATGTGGACTGGAATCAACGGTTGGTTAGAAACCGTAATTCCTTATGACGAAATCGTGAAACCCAGCAACAAGCAAGCAGAAACCTTGGCTGTTTTCAAACGCAATCCCAACTATCAAAGCAGATTTGTTCCTGAAACCCTACAAACTGGATTAAATGCAGACCGATTTCCACCAAACGGTGCGATTGTAAATAGTGGCTCCAGAAATCCAGAAGGAGAGATAGGTAGTTTTGCCGTCCGCCGAACTCAGGAAGCAGATAACAACCGAGCAAACCCATTGTTTCGTGGCTCATGGAGGAGCATGAATACTCGGTCAGGGTGGCAAACGGTTTTGAATGGTTGGAATTGGTGGCCCGTCATCCGACACTCTTATTTCCCCAACAATCATCAGATGTATTACCAAGGTTTCTTAGCCAATACTATGGCATTTTACACGGGTTACTATCAAGAGTGGGCCGGAGGAGAAACGGCTAATTTTCGGAGTGATTTCCAAAACAGAACCAAAAAGGTAATCAACACTTTGGATTGGAAAATGAATAACCGAGGAGAAATCTATCCGGCTCGTCAAACCAAAGTTAATGCAACGGGAGTAGACAAACCAGAATTGAGCCAGTATGGAGATATTGGAGTTTGGCCTCAATTGGTTTGGGGAGGACTGCCTCGTGCAGAGAGCACCACTCAGGAAACTCGTTTTGAAAACCTACTGGGACGCTCAGATTTAGGTCCGCTTCGTTATTATCAGTTAGACGGCCCCAAAAATGCGGACCGGGTATTGGTTAGAAGGACTTACACAGACATAAAAGAGAGCAAGCGACTTTACCAAATCCAGTTTGAAACCTATCAACAGATTTTTGGTTCCGACGCCACGATTGCCGAGGTTGATTGGTATCAATGGCTGATAAGAGCGGCTGGAAGAATCGTGCGGTTTATCAAACCCGCTTACAAACAAAGATATTTACAAGCCATGTGCGATTGGATAAATGCTAACCATAACCTGACGCTGACGACTCGCCAGATTAAGAAAATTATCTCTCTTCAAAGCATAGATTCAGAAACGGGAAGGTCGGCATCCGCAGAGGATTGGTGTATCGCCCCTCCAGCCAGCACGAATCCACAGTCTATGGGTATCGCTAATGGATTGAGCCAAACAGACACAATTCCCGAATTAGCATTAGCCGAACTCCAGACCGAGCGTGATTTGCTGCAATCCCAAGACTTGCAAGATTGGGTTTTAGAAACCATTGCTGCGGCTAATAACACAGGTGGTGGCAATCTTTTTGCAGGTATCGTCAATACTCGCAGTAGGCAGAGAATGATTCCAGACCTACAATTCAAAAATAATGCTGGCGAACTCGCCCCAGTAGGGGATTTCACTATGCAAGAGTGGCAAGAATTGTTTTGGGACCGTATGCAAACTGGAAGCAGACCCGCAACCATTAAAGCCGCAGTGTTCAGAAAACCTCTGGATGAAAACCAAAATTTCCGTAATTCACTCACACTTCAATCTACGACAAGGTGGGAACAAAACGATATAGCCGCTGTGGGTGAAAACAGTAATGGAGATTTTGATAAAGTATTATTGCTCTGTTCTGAACCTCTGCCTTTTGGAGTCGTGGGCCTTTCAAATCAACAACGAACTGACCGATTAGGAACCAGTAATTTGATTACTCCCAATCAGTATGGCGGTGATGCGTGGTGGGCTTCATTTTTAGGAGAAGATGGATTTATGAGATATGGTGATTCTCACAACTGGACATCACTAAGTCAATTATACTCGGCTTGGCCTCGCATGAGAACCTTAGCCCAAGCGGAAACAGAAGCCATACCGTTCTGGTTGCAAGTTACAGCCGAAGAAGCATGGGAAAAGGTCTATCAAGGACAAACGATTACGCTTTCGGTTAAGGAAGGAAATCAAACTTTGTTGGAAGTAGTGAGGTCAATTTTTGCTCTACCAGATGATGAATTTTTCGGGGAGGAAACCAGAACCATTGCGGTGCCAGAAACAGAACGCTATGGTGAAGAACACAAAAGCCGATACATTTTGACCCAGTTAGAACAGGATGAACTGGGTCAGGCAATCGGAATCTTGTGGACGGATGATGTGGGAGAAATGAATGAATACTACAACTCAGTAGTCCCGCAGTGGCGGCGTCAGAGCGATACGACTTTTACCCAAACAGGAACTATCAGTAATTGGCCTATTATCAATTCGTTAGATAGTAGAAATCTGCTGTCCCAGCGTATTATGGGCAGCAGTCGGGGTATAAATTCAGAGGATTACTGGGTCGCTGTTGTGGGTCCCAGCCCAGATGCAGAATGGCAAGCCGTAATAGAAGAAAACCAAGAATTTTTTGACCCTGAAGAACCTCTTAAAGAGTATTTCATGTTTGATTTACCCGAAAGATGGAATTTCCCTGTGAACCGAAATATGGAATCTCGTGCCAGACCCAAATTTGGATTTATTATCAACTGGAGTCGGATTTTGAGTTATCGTATCAAAACCATGCTCGCCCCTGATAACTGAATTAGTTGAATTAATTTCGCCAGAAATGGAAACCTTCGGGAGTATCGGGATGACCATCCACAGTTTCTACGGTTTCAGAAGAGAGGGCTTGTCGGATTTGTCGGTTATACTTGATGACGCCCCAAACCACGGCGGCCACGGCAGTTAATCCTACGACATTAACCATACGAGGAGATAAAATTCCATCAGCGTGATATTCTTCAGCACCCATAGCAGGTCCTTCAAGGTCTACAATTCCCATATATCCCATTTGACCCAAGGCTTCTTGGAAAGCAAACCAATCTGCCCCAGAATCGTTAGCCAGAGTGGAACCTCCGGCTCCATCAGGAACATTTTTGTTCTGACCTGATTCTCGGTTAATAGAGTAAGGGTCACATCCGGGTGAGGCTTGCTTCATAGCGGCTACCACAGTGGCAGAATCTGGGAATACCAAAATACGAACACGGTTGTGCAGGACTCGCTTGCCAGTGTTATCATCAATTTGTTGATGTGGGAATACAATATATTGCACGATATACTCATCGTTGTCACGACATTTGATAAACTCATCTACAATATCAGTAGAAGAAAAGTATTGGCGTCCCGTATAGATTTTTCCGTCTTTGAGTGGGTGGCCGTGAATAGTCCACTTGCGGTTAGTGAGTCCATCAGTTAATGCGTCTTGATGAGCCTTGGCTTGAGGATTAACTTCAATACGAGATTCATCACCGTAAGTCACATTTCCGAGATAATACTGGCCGTCACGCTCATAGACATAACACATCCACTCTCGCTCTTCGTGAGTTTTATCAGAGTATTTCTTCATATCAGCAATGGCTTCATCAGAAAACCGTTCCCATTCAGGCATCCACTTTGTCATTTTATCACCCATATCTAATTGTTTGACCCGATTCTACTACGGGGGCGGCAGTCGCTAAAATCGCTGCCCGAACTGAGGCATCAGAAATTTCTAACCCAACAGTTCTTCCAGAGTCGGAATCAATGCGTTGCACGGCCACACCCTGAGATTGCAATAGGTCTGCCAAAGCATCCAATGTAGAGGCAGTGGTTTGACCCTGATAGATAATTTCTGGAGCCTCTACCCAAATACTTCCGGGACAATCGTTAGCCGCACGAGTCTTACCAGACTTGACATTGACCCAGATTCTTTCCGAAATAGAAGAGTCCACACGAGTGGGACGAACTGTGAGCACAGGACCTGACCGAGTTACTACCTCAGGAGTTACTACGAAAGTTTCGGGAGTCAGAGGCTTTCCAGCCAGAGTGGTCAGATTTTCTGGGAGCAAGTTGATATGCCAATCGGTTCTACCATATCCATTGGGGCGGTCGTTGGTAAATCGCACTGAACCTGCAATAATCGGGTCGGCGGAAATGGTGCCAATGGAACCGATACCAAATCCGGGTGGCACGAAACGATGATTGATGTGGTCTTCTACATATTGGGCTACCACACGAGTTCGGTCGCCAGATTCCAATAAGAGCCATTGAGAAAACTGTCCGTCAAAGTTGTTGATACGATATTCACCCTCAGTTACCTGAACTTCATCAAAGATATTCAAATTAGATTCCAACAAGAAACAATACCAATCAGATTTTTCTGTGCGGCTGTAATTAGCCACAGAGGTTTGTCCCGTGTCCGAAGTAACTTGCATGGTAGCAGGAGGGGCTGGTCCAACCACAATTACTCCGGGTGGAAGTGGCACTGGATTTCCGTCGCTGTCCAACCAATCTGCCAGCATAACTTGAGAACCGACATAAACTGGTGGTATTAACTCTGCCTCTGCACCAATTCCTTGGTTTTTTACAATGGTCATGAAATTACCTCCAGTCCATTCTCGGAAATACCATTGAACATAATCATCAACCGTCATGTTGGGTGTAACACGGATGCCTTGATAGTTAGCCGGATAGCGAATGGTTTCAATCCCAGTATATCCTAATTCGGAGAGGTTGAGCATTCCCGTAAGATTTTGCACCGTAGCAATATCGCCGGGACGAGGTTCGGGCAGAGGTTGATTCTCAATGGCTTCCTCAAAACCTTGATAAGCCTCTTGGAATCCATCATTGAAACTGGCTTCAAGGTCAGGGTCCATGCCCGTATCAGCAAAAGCCGATTCTTGTCCGGGTCGGTATTGTCGTATTTCGTAGGTCATCAGTTATCCCTCCTTGATACTGGTTGAGGATTCTGAGCCATCCAATTCTCTGGCAAACGAGCAATCACACGAGAGTCAGTAATTAGTTGGTTCTTGGCAGCCCAAATCAGAGCCGACTCAGAATCTGAGAAAATGAGGATTTTACCTGTGGCATCACGATACCAACAAGAGTTACCGGCTTCCCAGACGCCGCAAATGGCGTTTTTACGAGATTCATATTCTGATTGGGCTTGCGTCAGTTGTTCGGCAGCCTCACCTATATCAGCACCCCATTGCGAAGCAGCATTATCCAGAGTTTGATTGGCTTGCTGGTTAATATAATCAATGGTTGCGTCTTCTACTGGGTCAGCAGGATTGGCTTGTTGCATGGCTTCAATGGCATTACGAACTGCTTCCTCAGCCACGGCTTGCATATCTTCCGCCACTGATTCGTTAGAAATATCAGCAAATTCTCCCGGCATAGTATCACGATTACGAGCCTCAGCATTAGCAGCAGCCTCAGATAAATCTGTGCGGGGTTGTTGCTCCAGTAATTGTTCCCATGCCCCAGCCTCTTCCCATCCTGATTCAGCAGCCGATTCAATAGCGGCTCTGGCAGAAGCATCGGCTTCGGCTACGGCATTTCGGTCATCAATATCGCCCATAATGGCTTCCTGACGAGCCTCCATAGCGGCAGAAATGGCTTCTTGTGCGGACATAATTGCATCAGTTAGATTTCCGGCTTCCGCAGATTGAGCCGCCATCTCAGCCGCCTCCGCAGCGGCTTTCGCAGCCTCTTGTGCAGGAGATTGTCCTTGTCCCAATTCCATGTTGTCTAAATCCGCAGCAATTTCTGTGGCTAAGTCTTCCATATCAGGATTAGCGGCCGCCATAGTTTCTAAAGCACGATTAGCAGCATCCTTAGCGGCTTGCACTGCGGCAGCATCGGCTTCAGAGGTAGGATTAGCATTAGCATTGGCTCGCATGGCTTCTTCTACGGCTCGGACGGCAGATTCAACCGCCGTATCTGCATCACCCGCATTAGCGGCTCTTTCGGCAGCATTGGCAGCGGATTGTGCGGCTTGTCGTGCCGAAGCAGCATTGTTAGAACGGTCAGTAGCATCTTGCTGGGCTTGAGATTGTCCCGCAGTAGCACCTGCATCACGAGCCGCCGCTTGACGGTCGGCATTAGATTCAACTCCTGCCGATTGAACATATTCGTTAGTAGAGGCTTCACCATATCCAGAGGGGATTCCCGCATCACGGGCTGCTTGTGAATCTCTTTGCATTTGTTCCACTATGTCAGCAATTTCGTTACGGGCGGTATCACCAGAGGTATCTTGTATTTCTTGGTTAAGGTCAGGAACCCAACGATTTTCTGGGCCGTCTTCCGTAACAAGAGAGTAGGTATAGATAATAGAATTAGTAGAGTCATCTAATTCAAAAAACATATATTGGTCGCAAGAGGATTGGGTAATAGAAATAGCCGCTGAATAAGATTGAAAATCTGAGAACTCTAAGTAGGCTTCAGCAGGTGTGGGGCGGAAGGGAGTAAAGTTAATCCCGTTAGCAGTCATAACATCTTGAATACCTCCAAAAGTCATAATGTCTGAGCCAATAGCGTTAGGCATCCACAACATATGAACAAATTCCGCATTGGGTCGGGTCGGGGAGTTAGCATAACTACCATCGCCCAAATTGAGCCACATCCATGATTGTGTTCGCTCTAAGTCTGGGCTGGGCATGGGGCTGGGAGGCATTCCGGGTGTGGGTTCTCCTCCTTGTCCTGTGTTTGGTTGTGTTCCACCGCCACCATTCTGTCCCGGACCGGGTTCATCACTTGGTCCATCTCTGGGTTGTGAGGGTTCATCCTGATTGAGCATTTTCTTGATTTCGTCAATCAATCGCTCCAGTTCTTCGTCACTCAAATCTGAGTAAGGTCCCGGAGGAGAATCTGAGGGTTCATCCGAAGGCTGTGGGTCGTCTGAGGGTTCATTCGTTGGTTGAGGGGGCATCATGTTGTCAGTATCACGGGGTTGCCGAGAATCTAATTCTTGTTGCAGTTGCTCCAAAATTTCTTCTAATGTAGGTTGAGATTGGCCGCCAGTTTCTGGGCCGCCTGAGGCTTGATTTCCAGAATCAATTGGGCCGGGTTGATGTCCCTGAGGTGCTGTATTTCCACCGGCTCCAGAGGGAGAAGGTCCGCCTTGTTGGGGCTGCCCTGATTCTCCCATTGGGCCTTGCATACCAGAATCTCCCGAATCACCTTGCCCTTGACCAGAACCAGAACCTTGTCCCTGCCCCTGTCCTTGGCCTGAGCCAGAACCTGAACCGCTTCCTGAACCAGAGCCTGAGCCAGAACCTTGACCTTGACCGCTTCCTTGTCCAGAACCAGAACCTTCGCCCTGCCCTGAACCACTACCGCTTCCAGAACCCTGTCCTTGACCTGAACCGCTTCCTTGTCCAGCAGTGTTTCCTCCAGCACCTGAGGGGCCACCTTGTCCTTGGCCTTGGCCTTGTCCTTCGCCTTCACCTGAGCCTTCGCCAGAACCTTCACCTTGTCCCTGACCCTGACCTTGGCCTTGTCCCTGCCCTTGACCCTGACCTGAACCAGAGCCTTGGCCTTGATTATTACCACCTCGTTGCATTCCGGGAGGTCCTTGTAGGTTTGAAAGAGGGTCGCCTTCTCGGTCACCTTCGCCTTCACCAGAACCTTCTCCTTCCTGACCACGCTCTCCGCTACTTCCGGTGCGACCACCGCCGCCTCCTCCGCCACGACCGCCAGCACCAGAGCCTCCGAGATTAGAGGTGCTTCCGACTGTTCGCACAGCGTCTGCATCTTCGGATGATTGCACTAATACATAATCAAGGCTGGGGTCAAACCTGTTAGTAGCGACATAGACTAAAGTATCGGCATCGCCCTCCATGTAATCTAAATAGGGGCAAACAGCAATGGCATCAGCCATTTCTCCAGACATTGAGTCCACATAAATTTGAATATCTGATTCTTGAATTAGACTTCCCCCGGATTGGCGAACCAGATTTGGGATAATCATTTGACCGAAATTAGGGTCTGTGATGATGGGACGAATAGAGGGGTCAGTAGGAGGAATCGTAATGACGCTGGTAGCCCCCGTAGAAACATTTACTGCCAGAACACGGTCACCGTTTTGGACAGGCATAGTATCTATTTACCCTGCTTGCTATTTAAGATTGTTGGTAGAGATTGTCCCATGCGGGGCGGGGAGTTGGGCAGAAACATTGAAAAATTACCCGCTGCCGTCCAGATGTGTCCAGATTTTCTGTGCCAATCATTCGTCCCAACAATCCGCACTCACAGTTGATTTCCAATCTTTTAATCATCAGATTCACCTAATCGTTCTTGATTTCAATTTTGTTGGTCATAATGCAACACACTTCGCCATCGGATTCGGTGGAAAATCGGGTTTCAAGATTCCAAAGACCCTCTCCAAGATTCTTCCAATCGCTATGGGCAAAAGTGATTCGGTATTCACCCGTTCCCGATACCGTATAGGAGGGTAAGACTCCATAATCAACGGTGCTTTGGTAAGTGTTGTTATGATAGAGGCTAAACATGAAATCTATGTCGTCTTCACAATCGTTGTTGGATTGAATAATCATGGCGACTTCTAACTCGTTGCCGTTAATCAAAGACAATTCAGCATCTTTGTGAATCAAGTCCGTAGCACAAGTCGGCTCGGATTCCATCGTGACCCATGCGGTTGGACCAGCCCAAGACGAACCATCATAGGTGTAATAATCAACAGTCACATAGTATTCGCCAGCAGGGAGGTCAAGGTAATGTTCGTTGATAGTGAACTCATCGTGAAAGTTATAGTCTAAGGTTCGGGAATCATCTCCGACCACGATTTCAAAGTAGCCGTTGTTCATGTGAATGTTGCATTGATTCAAGTCTCGGAAGTCCACTTGCACACGAAGGTCGTTGTTGAATCCTTGTCCGTTGTGGTCGTGGTCAAAGATGGCTTCGTTTTGCCACCACCAATCGGGTTCACAATCAGGCTGCCCACCACCGCCACCATCGTCCCAATAACAAGAACCGTCATCATCTGTGGCATATGGGTCATAATTGTCGGCGTCCCAAGCGGTGCAACCCCAAACTACTTCGTAGTTATAAGGGTCTGAATCATCAGAACCCATCATATCAGTAATGCCCAGAACTTCTAAACCTGCCCCACCTGTTAATAACAAGAAAATCGGGGCTAAGGTCAAAATCAGTTTTTTGAAATTGTCTGCCTTGCGTTGAGCCGAAGCAATGGCTCGGTCTACTAAATCACCTTCTAATGTGGTGTCTACTTTGACCTCAGTTTTGTTATTACCACCATTCAAAACGGTGTTCTCAGTGACTTGTTTATTAATGGTTTGCACCGTAGTAATCAATTCTGCTGCTTCTTTGAGTTGCGTAACTAAATCCTTGTCTTTTTGTTTGTTAGAATCATTAAGAATACCATCATCGCTAAGGTCGGCTAAAACATCCTCATAACTTCTACCTGTGGCCTCAGCCAGAATCTTGGCTCGCTCTTCCAAACTGGACGAATCGTCTGACATAATGATGATAGGATTGTCTTGCTATTTCAATTTGTGGTGTGGGTATTTGAACTTTTAGACTCAACAGCCCCGCAGTGTGCAGGTCAGTATAAGTAGTTTGCTTCCAAAGCCTTATCTTAAATAGGTCGTGCTACACAATGAAAATTAACCCAGCAACAAAAACTGGCGAAAACAAAAAACAAAAAAATGGAGATGAAAAATATGACAGAAAACAACACAGATGTAGCAGCATTTTTGAGCGAACTAAAGGACCTTCAACCAGAGCGACCAACTCGTGCTCTGGTGAACTACGAAACCTTCAAGCCTGAGATGGACCATGTGTATAAGGGTTACACTCTTGAGGGCTACACCGAAGGCATTGAATCCCCTCTTGGTTCAGTCAGCACCGCAGTCCGATTGATTGCACCCGGAAACGACGGCGAACCTGCTGAGGGTCGCAGAATCACAATCTGGCTCAGTTCCTATGAGCAAAACGACTTCCAACGCTTCCTCAACGACAATGTGACCAACAACGATGAGGTTTCCCTCCCAGTGAACATTGACTGGCTCCGCCGAATGGAGAAGTCCCAAAAGACTGGCCGTGATTACAAGCAATTCTTCGCAATCTTCCGTGGAGTGGCTGACCGTGACTCTCTTCCTGAGGTTCACGAAGACCAACTCAAGCAGGATGACTGAGGCAGAACCGCTTTCACAACCCCGCATCGCACCACCTGTCCCTTCGGGGGCAGAGGTCTGGTTCTTCCAGCGTAAGCAAGACCTCAGATTTTCTGAGGGATTCACCTCTGCCCCTAAGGTGGGACTTGATATAGGTGATACCCGTAATTGGAGGCGGAGGGATGGTAGGTGAACAAAGCAATTCCAGAAGCAATTCGGGAGTTCGCTCAAACTTGTGCCGCTGGCTTTCCTGAGTTTCAAATCTCGGTTGAACCTGTATTTCGCAGCCAGATTACTGGCTCGTGGCAGAATCAGGGTTCGGGCATCTGCATCAAGATGGACACGCAACCCCTAAATCCACGAAGTCCTAATCCTGAAGAAACAGGTATTTGGTTCACAATAAGCGATGGCAACTTCGCAGTAGAGTGTTTGATTCACAACGGCACTTCGGTGCCAGAGGGTCAGACTAACGAGGCGTTAGAAAAGTCTTTGATGACGCTAAGAAACTCTCTCAGAAACGGCACCAACATTGGTGTAGAAGGTTGCTATCATATTGTTAATCGGGAGAAAGTGTTTTTGGTTCACCGAGTCTACCAACTCAAGAACCACACGGAATCTCAAATGACCGATGAGCAGTTTCAACGATTTTTGAACCTCTGCGAAGCCAATGGGCTACGACCTTTGGACTTGTTGATGCGGGATGAAACTTTGTGGAGTGAGTTTTACTCCCCAGAAATCCTGAAGAAAGCCGTGATGCTCTATTGTCTTAGCCCACAAAACAAGGGTGATTTGCTCCATATCGGGCTGGTCACTTCTATGGGTGAAGGCAAAGACCACCTGATTGAACGAGTGGTGCAACCCTTAGTGCCAGTGGGTGTCGCAGGTTCGGGCAAAATGTCCACCATTGCGGGGCTATTTGGTGCCATGAGTGGTGACGACTTGAGTAGCATTGAATTGGGTTTGATTCCAAAGATGAATCACGAAAGACTGGCAGTGAGTGAGTTCCAAACTTGGGACGACATGGTGTTTGGTGAATTGATGAATGTCATGGCTAACGGCAAATTTGAAATGCAGAAGGGTCAATTGGACATCTCTCGGCCCGGTTGCGTCAATATGATGTTTCTGGGAAATCCTCCTAAACACTGGGACGATGAAACCCACAAGAAAACCGATATGCTGGAGAGTTTTGGTGATTACACTTACCAGATTCTCAGCCGATTGACCCTCATTTTTACTCAAATGTCATTAAGTGGTCCCGAAGCGGAACGCATGATTGAACAGAAAATTATGGATGCCATGAACGGCAAGTTTGAAGACCCTGAAATCAAACGAGAAATGACTATGTGGAGAACTTTTGCCCGTGAATACTTACGAAAAGTATCTATGATTAAACCCGAAATGTCGGAGGACATCATGGCGGCCATCCGTGACACCTATCATGGCTATATCAAGAATCTTCCTGAGTTCCGAGAAGTGTTTTTGGCTCGCTCAGAAAAAGACATGAGGAAATACCAAGAGTTCACTAATTTGTGTCGTGCTTTCGCCCGGTTAGATGGGTCCAGAGTCGTAGACGATGCACATATCGCTGAAGCCATGGACATTATGTTGGTGTCGCTCAGGACCCTCCATGAAAACTTCCCGTTGGATGAGTTAGAAGCCGGAATGTCGGGTGAAGACCTGCGGTTGTTTGAAGCGATTAAAGATATTATCAAAGACAATGAACGCTTAGACCTGAAAACGCTGCGTGGAGCCATGGTGGGAAAACGAATCTCTGATGATGATTTGAGAAAATTAGAAAAAGGTGGATACTTGCGAAGAGAAGCCAACCCCGATGGTAGCGATTATATTGTGCTGACACACTAACTCTTAAATAGGAAACCGCCCGTCAGATTACTATGCCACTAACTCGTGATGCCGCCAATCGTGCTGCGGTAGCGGTCGCCAGAGTGATTGCTAATGGCGAAAGTTTCACGGCAGCGGCTCGTGGAGTCGGCACCACAGTGCGAACCATGAAATTGTTTTTACAAGAAAACCGCATTGGGATGGAAAGAACAAGTGCGGGTCGGTGGGAAATCGTCCGAACTGCGGCTCAGAAAGTCCCAGAGTTTTTGGAAGGTATCTGGTCAGGTGAATCTGCCACAGCAGTGGCTCGGAGGCTGGCTACCACAGTGCGAACTATGGGTAATCAGATGTTGCCTGATGAGTCTGGAACAATGCGTCCAGTAATCGTCAAGATTGGCAACACTTGGACTCCCAATTTTGTGGGAGTCCGAGAATATAGTATGACCTTGCATGGTAGTTTGATTGGACTCAACGATTCTGTGCAAGGACGAGGCGAACAAGCCGGTCCAGATGCTCAACAAGCGGATGCCGACCCAGAATATGCGGATATTTGGTGGCAAGTGGATTTTAATTCGTTTCCTTCTACGCTGGCTATTGGCGAAGTAGGACCTTTTTACCAAGCCTCAATTGTAGAGGCTCTGCGAGCCTATTTAGAAGCCCCAGATTTTGTGAATACAGGTTTGGCTAACCGATTTTTAGGCAATGCTTCAGTAGCCTCCGCAGCAGGAGTAGCGGGCCGACTCGCCGCAGATGGTTCTATGATGTTGAGTCGGTTGGAACAGTTTCTGGAACGATACGATATTCGCATGGCTCCTGATGTGACGGTGGGTGTAGAACCTGCATCGGGTCTGGTTAGCCCCGTAAATTGGGTCTGGTTAGGGGATTTCGGAACTGCGTCAGAGCGAGCGGCCTCAGGCCAGTGGCAAGTGATGTTTTTGACCTCCTCAGAACGCCAAGAATATCCCATTACCGTCAGTTATGAGTATGATTTGCTGGACGAAATAGATTAAGTAGATTTAAATAGGTAATGAAGTCGTAGAATTATATGGCTTCCGAAAAGAATACTTTGGAATTAAATACTATACACACTGGCGATGCTTTAGAGATATTAAAAACGCTACCTGCTGAATCGGTAGATGTCTGCATCACCTCTCCGCCATATTGGAGTCTAAGGGATTATGAAAAAGAAGGGCAAATCGGCACGGAAACAACCTTTGAAAATTACTTAGACAAGTTGATAGAAACCTTTGATGAGGTAAAAAGAGTTCTCAAACAAACTGGGTCTTGTTGGGTCAATATCGGTGATGTTTATGCTTCCAAAAATATGGACAATATCAAGAAACAATCTTTAATCGGAATCCCTGACCGATTCAAATTGAAGATGATTGAAAAAGGCTGGCTCTGTCGTAATGAAATTATCTGGCACAAGCCCAATGCCATTCCCTCCAGTGCCAAATCCCGCTTCACTACTGACTATGAAAAGTTTTATTTCTTTACTAAAGACGACCTATACCATTTTGAAACTCAATATGAAGAAGCCTCTACTCCTGAAGTTAAAAAGACCGCTACCAAAAAACAAAGCAAATATGTGGATGATGACCAAGAAGCAAGTGTCAGGCAAGGAATGAACCGCAGCCGAGGTGAAAAAACTATTGAGGTGCGACCTAAATTACCCAGCCAAGCAGAGTTCGTAAATTACATACGAAGCAAAACCGCTATCAAGACAATTGCTGAGGCGGTTAAATCTATCCAAAAAACAAAAATTGAACATTGGTTCAGAAGGGATATTAAGGGCTTTTCCTATCCCTCCAAAGAAGATTGGGCTGCTATCAAACACTTGTTTGATGATGGTAGTGAATCATTCAAAAACATGGATGAAGCATTGACCTATGTGGAATACGAAACCGATGCAATTGACAAAAACATCCATAAAGGCCGATTAATGAGAACTGTCTGGTCAATTAACACCAAACCTTTCAAGGGAGGACACTTTGCACCATTCCCTCCAGATTTAGTGGAAATACCAATTAAATCGTGTTGTCCTGAAAATGGAGTGGTCTTAGATATTTACATGGGTAGTGGCACAACGGGATTGGTCGCCCAAAATTTGGGACGGAATTACATTGGTATAGACCTTAATGAAGAGTATGTAAAAATAGCCCAAGCGAGAATTGATGGCTCAAAAGTTCAATCTTAAATAGGTAGTAGGTGAATGGTAATTCACCCTGAGGTATTAACGATGGAACAAGAATTGATGTATCTGGCAGGTGCGGCTGGCGTGGTAATTGCTGGTGCAGCGGCTCGCTGGTGGAAAAACAACCGAAACAAGATTGCAGACCAGATTGAAGACACGCTGGATGCCGTAGAAGATGCTATTGAATCGGCTACGGGCGTAGATGTGGAACTTTCTGACGCAGTAGAAGAAATTATGGAAGCGGCTGACGAAGTGGTAGAAACTGCGGTAGAATCCGTGGAATCTGGCGACTCAGTGGATGAAATCGTGGAAGCCGTCACTGAGGTGGTGGAAGCGGAAGCAGAAGAATTGAAAGAAGACTTGACGGCACTGACCGTAGCACAACTCAAAGAACGATTGAAGGCGGCTGGACTTCCTGTTAGCGGCACTAAATTGACTCTGATTAACCGACTGGAGGGAAATGAATGAACTGGAAAAAGATTGGACTGGGTGCAAGCCTCGCATCAATCATCGGTAGTATTGCCATTTATTTTGCCCACGATGAAAACCTTGGCATTTTTGTCGGGTTGTGGGCATCGGCACTGCTTCTGTTGAGCGACCGCATGGCTGAACTCCTTGAGTGAAACTTAAATAACAAGCCAAACTATATTTGGCTATGGCTGAGTTCTACTCCGTTTCGTTGGAGGAGATGGATGCTTTTTTGCGTCCCATGAGGTTTCAGCCGGTGGATTTGACTTACCGAAGAAGTCCAGTCAAAGAATGGGTCTATCAACGACCCGTTCCAAGTCGGGCGAATCACTTTGTTAGAGTCTATACGGGCATCAATCGCTATGGGCAACAGCAAAATCAATCTCGTGGCGTAGGAAAAGACGCTATCCGAGTGCAAGTCATCTATCGTGATGAGGCGGGTTTTGAAACATTAGTGACTCAACCCAAGCGTGTGCATCGGGTTCAGGGTTGGGCCGATAACTTGGCGAATCGTCTGGAGGAAATCAACAGAACTCGCCCGCAAGTGGCCTTTGATAGTCGTGGCAAACCCATGACCTTACGAAAGGGTAAAACAGGCTGGTTCTGGGGTAGTAGTGATTATCCTCGCTACAAAGAAACCCGTCCATTTGCGTCTGAATCGGATGATGAATGGGGTGGTTTGCCCGTTCACGAAATCAATTCTCTGGGGGAACTGTTTCTTATTTTTAATGCTCAGACACCAGAGTATCGGGAATTACTTAGAACGCACTTATTAAAAATCAACTTTTCTGGAGTTTATAGTTTCAGAATAATTAGCAATGCTTCAAAGATAATGTTTGGTAGAAATATGCTGGATGATTTGAAAAAGGGATGGAATACTCAATTAGGGTATAATGAACCAGTTTGGCACGAAATTTATGGAAAGATGCGTGGTCATTGGCCGGTTAGTGAACAATGGAAAGA
>Ga0208004_1000051_pt1 | contig 38513 bp, 42 predicted proteins | sample DEB08_DNA_6_FD_184522 | JGI IMG/M metagenome (GOLD analysis project Ga0208004, IMG submission 184522) | Aqueous microbial communities from the Delaware River and Bay under freshwater to marine salinity gradient to study organic matter... | ecosystem: Environmental > Aquatic > Marine > Coastal ...
ACCGCGATCATGGAGGACGTATCCGGGGCCAGGAGCCACACCTCGAAGTAGCCGTCAGTCTGCGGCAGATCGCTCACGTTGACAGCGAGTCGCTCGGCGCCATCGACGACCTCGACGGTCGCGGCTCCGCTCGTCGCATAGTCCTCGAGCGGATCGAGTGCCGCGCTCGCGACCACGGTAGTAGCCGGAGTGGTGGGTCGGGTGAGAGCGACTCCGACGACCCCGCCGAGGAGTACGCCGACCGCTGCGGCCACGGCGATCCAGGGAGCCCAGCGCCGCGCTGATCGAGCCGGCAGCGCGGTGACGGTCGAGGGCTCGGCGATCTCCTCGGCAATAGCCGCCCAGATGTGCGGGGGCGGGGCGAGGAGTTCGTCGTCATGGAGCTCGCGGGCCGTGTCGACGATGCGGCACAGGTCCTCCCAGCGATGCCGACATTCGTCACAGGTGAGCAGGTGCACCGCGTCGTCCGGTGAGGGAGTCTCGCCGAGGGCGAGCAGGGAGATTTCCTCCGGGTCACAGTGCTTCACGGTCCACCTCCAATCGGCGTCGCATGCGGTCTAGGGAACGGCGTATATGGCTCTTGACGGTCCCGAGCGGCAGGTCGAGCCGCTCGGCGATCTCGGCGTGCGTCAACTGTTCGTAGAACGCCAGCCGCATGATCGTGCCGGGCGGCTCCCCGAGCCGCTGCAGTTCGTCGGCGATGAGAATACGGTCAATGGCGTCGTCGACAGGAGTGATTTCGACACCGGGATCGGGTGTGTCGTCGGGAATTGGCTCGCGGGAGCGCTGTGACCAGCGGTCGGCGATGCGGCGCCGGGTGATGGTGAGCAGCCAGCCCGGCAGCGACCCCCTTGTCGGGTCGAAGGATGCTCGGGAGCGCCAGGCTGAGACAAAGGCCGCTTGGGTGATGTCGGCGGCCTCGTCGGTGTTGCCGGTGGCCCGGCGGGCGGTGGAGTAGACCAGGGGCGACCAGCGCTCGTAGACGGCGGCAAAGGTGGGCTCGCCACCGGTGGCGAAAGACTCGGCAAGGCGCTGGTCGGCGAGATCGGGGTCGCCCGGCCGGTCGACCGGGTCGGCCATGGTCATCGTGGCCCAGCCTCCCCTCCGCAGGCGTCGTTCGGCGTCTAGGCGCACCACTGTGCTACTCATGGAGTCTGCCCCGATTCGGCCTCGATTGCTACCGGGACTGCGGTGACCACGATGTTGTCGGTGTAACTCAAGGCGGACGGGTCGAAGGGGCCGCCACAGGTGATGAGGGTGAGCCGACTCGGCCCGGAGCGCGAGAAGAGTTCCCGCAGGGGGACACGGTTCTTGTCGAAGGCCTCGCGCGAGACAACCTCGTAGCGGATGGTGCTGCCATCCACGCGGTCGACGGCGATGCGATCACCCGGTGTGAGGGAACCGAGGTCGATGAACGCGCCGGCGCCCTGGTCGACTCCATCGCGGTGTCCGACGATGACCGTCGATCCTTCACCGCTGCCGGGCTTGCTGCTGAAGCGATACCAGCCGGTACGGCCGACATCGACCGGCACCTCGACCTGGCCCTGGGTGTCGAGGCCGACGACGTCGACCGGGGTGTTCAGGTCGAGAGCGGGGATGCGCAAAGTCTGCGGGCGTGGAGTCCGGTTGGGTCGAGGGAGCTCGGTGGCGTCGCGGCGGTCGAGACTGCGATAGGGGGAGTTTGTTGTCGGATCGGCCACAGTTGACGGAGTAGCGCCGGTGTCCGCCGAGCCGGAGTTGTCTTGTGATGCGTCACCATCTGGGTCAACGGAAGTGCCCGCGATGTCCGGGGTGGCAGGGCGACTGCCGACGGAGTCCACATGCATGCCCGACCCCGCCGATGCGAGGCCCACCGTGCCGAGGCCAAGTGCGAGAGCACTGGCCGCGAGCACGAGGATCGCGGGGCGGGGTCGGGTCATGATGTGTCCTACCTACTCGTTCGTCAGGAACTCATCGTTCTGAGTGAACTGATCCGGATGGTGCGTTAGTTACGGCTTGCGGCCAGGCGGGTGCCTCCGGCCACGACCCCGGCAGCGCCGACGGCGGCCAGCGCCACGGCCCACAGGGGAAGTCCGGCAGTGGAGCCACCACCGGCGGGCACACCCTCGGGACCATCGGAGACACCGGAGATGACCTGGGTAGCCAGAGCGAGGTTCTCCTCGGCAGCCGAACCCCACGCGTAGGCGATGGTCACGGTGCCCTCTTCGAGCATGACGCCGGCCGGTCCAAGCACCGTGGTGTCGGTGCCCATGAGGTTCACCGAGGCCTCGTAGTCGCCCGCGGGCACCTCGGCCATGTCCTCATTGGGGTTGGTGAGATCACTGAAGAGCACGTTGCCATCAGCCAGCACATCGACGGCCGGTGCGGCAGCGATGTGACGAACAATGAGGCGAGCCTCACCGGCAGCGAGCGAGCTCACGTCGTTCACGAATACGTTGAGCGCGGGATTGCCATCGGCATCCAGATTCGCCGTGACGGTGGCGTTAATGCCACCGGGGACGGTGACACCCTCAGCGGCGAGGACCGGATCGGCGTCGTCAGGGGTCTGGCCGTCGCCGAAGACCGCGAGGTCGTAGTCACCCGCGGGGACCTCGACGGTCTGCAGGGTGCCGGGGGTGAAGTTATCGATGAGCAGTTCACCGTTGGCGAAAACGTCGACGACATCGGCTCCGGCGCCCTCCGGGATCGCGTGGAGGACGGACACGGTGGCCATCTCGGCGGCCTGCGCGGGCAGCGCCACCAGGCCGAGGGGCAGGGCGACCGCGGCGGCAGCGATGCCGGCGCGGGTGATGGAGCGTCGGGTCATGAAGAGCACCTTCCGATTGGGCGGTCGCGGTCGACCGTCTCTGTGTGGTTCTTCCGTGCTAGGGACCCGTTTGGATGCGGTGAGTTAAGAAAACTTTTCAACTCGCGCCGCCGGAAAACCCGGGTTAGCGTGTTGGGTTGACGCACGGAAGGACAGCACATGGCTCGGGTTGAGTTCACCGCGCGCAAGCAACTTCGTCTCCCAGCGCAGACCGTGTACGACGCTCTGGTGAATTGGCGTGGGCACGCCGATTGGGTCCCGATGACCCGGGTACGCATCGAAGAAGGTGACGGCGGTGTCGGAACGGTCTTCATCGCCACGACGGGTCTTGGCCCGGCTGCCCTTCCTGACCGCATGCGGGTCGAAGCCCTCGACGCAGAGGCCATGGCGGCCGACCTCGTCAAGATTGGTCCCGTCCTGCGGGGCGACGTGCGCATTGCTGTTTTGCCGCTGAGCAATACGACGTGCGAGGTGCAATGGCACGAGGACATCACGGTCCCGGTGCTGCCGAACTTCGCCGCGCCCCTGGTGGCCGCCGCGACCCAGAAGGCGTTCGAGAAGTCTCTGGATCGACTGGCCAAGCGACTTCGCTAGGCGAGGACCACCGGGAGCGATCGCAGGCCGTGGATCATGCGGCCCGCGTTCAGCCGTTCGCCAGGCGGCAACGTCGGGGAAGCGCTGCAGCAGGTGTCGCCATGCGACCTCGGCTTCCATGCGCGCGAGAGCAGCGCCCAGACAGTGGTGCACGCCGAATCCAAAAGCCAGATGTCGCCGGGCATTGTCGCGGTGGATGTCGAAGGTGTCCGGGTCGGCGAAGACTCGTGGGTCTCGGTTGGCTCCGGCCAGCATGAGCACGATGGTGCTCCCGCCCTCCAAAGTTGAGCCGTCCGGCAGCGCAATTGGCGCCAGCGCGTTGCGGAAAGTGAACTGCACCGGCGAGACGTAACGCAGAACTCCTTAGACGTTCCACCAGACGGCAGCGAGCCGGCGCGGCATGCCCGCATCTGCTCGCTGCACGGCGGAGGCCACCTCGTCGGCACGATCCACCGGTAGGCACAGGCGGATGCAGGCCGACTCGGCCTGCGCGCGGGGGTTGAGCGGGATGCGCTGGGTGACGTCGTCGTACTCGACAAGATGCGCGTCGTACCCCGTCTCGCGGATGACGGTCAGAGCATCATCGGCGGCGGGGGAGACGGGTCGGTCGAGATCCCAGAACTGCTTCCATAGGGGGTTCATCCACGTGAGCGGATGAAGCACGGGAAGTTCGAGGACGACGCGACGGCGTGCATGCTCGGACAGGGCGCGCACGAAGGCAGGCAGCTCCCACACGTTGTAGGCGACGTGATGGCATACGACGACGTCCGCAATCGGCGTTTGGTCGGCGACGTCGGGCCAGTCACCGAGGATGACCTCGCTCGCGACCCCGCGCTTGGCGGCGGCTTCGGCGAAGGCGTCGAGCATGCCCTGCTGGTGGTCAACACCGATGAGGAGGCCTGCTGGTGGGACGAGGGCGAGGGCCGCGCGACCGCCCCCGCAGCCGACGTCCAGGACGGAGCCGCCCACGGGGAGTGCCTCGCGCGCGGCCTGATGTGCAGGGGAGTCGGGGATAGGGCCGTCCGGGGCGAGGAACTGCGCGACGGGGTGGATCCACGGGTCCTGCGGTGCCTGTGCGCGGATCTCGTCGGGGATGGCCCAGGAGGCCAGGTCGTCACGCCACTTCTGCGCTGCTGTCGTCATGGTTCGATCCTATGCGTCAGGATGGGCGAGTGGACGGCGTAGAACTTGGTGCGCAGATCATCGCGGCGCGCTCGGCTGGTGAGTTGCTCGACGCACCGCTCGATCACGGTTTCGATTCCGGCGCGGCGTACGACGTCCAGCAGATGATCACCGATTGGCGTCTGTCCCGCGGTATGACGATCGCCGGCTGGAAGCTCGGCTACACCTCGGCCGCGATGCGCGAGCAGATGGGAATCGCTGAGCCAAACTACGGGCCGCTGCTGTCGGACATGATCCTGCCGTCGGGAGTGACGGTGCCATCGATAGGCGAGTCGGTGATCGATGAGCGTGGCCGCTTCGGTGTCGTGCATCCGCGTGTGGAACCGGAGATCGCGGCGGTGCTCGCGCGCGATGTCACGGACCTGCATGACATCGATAGCGCTGTTGGCGAGTGGCGGTTGGCGATAGAGGTCGTCGACTCGGTGTGGCGCGACTACCGATTCGATTGGGCCCTGAATACGGCGGACGGTTCGTCGGCGGCGTACGCCGTGATCGGCGATGCGATGGCCGATCTGGGCGACCTCGAGGTGGAGATCGAGGTGGCGTCTGCCTCAGGGGAGGCCGAGGTGCGCCACGGTCGGGCAGATGCGGCGATGGGTGATCCCCGTCATGCCCTGCGCTGGCTCGCGGAGCAACTGTCGTCCGCTCGCAAAGTGGGGGAGCCGGTGTTGCGGGCTGGCGACGTCGTCATCACCGGCGGGTTGACCCAGGCGATCCCACTTCCGGCGGGCGCCGTAGCGACCGCGCGCGCTGGTGATGCGTTAGTGACGGTGACGCGGGCCTAACGAAGGCCGTGGCATCACGACAGATGCCGCCAAGCGTCGTCGATGAGCCAAAGATTCTGCCGACCCTCAACCGTCGGTGGCAGTACCTGTTCAAGGAGTGCGCAGACCTTCTCGGCATCATTGCGTGAGATCAGCGTCAACTGGGCAGTGCACTGCGGCGTACTGATGACCAGGTCGACGCGCGGCATCCCGCGGCCGGCACCCTTCGGGGTGACGGCAAGTACCTGGATGCGTGTGACATCTGTCCAGGCCAGGCGCTGATTTCCGGCGAGGGAGAGGCCACGCTCATTGAGCTGCCAGGGGCGCAGCGCGCGCGCATAGGCAAGGAGGCCAGCTGCAACAAGAATTCCTCCGAGGATGATGGCCGGGAGTGAGCCGCGGAATCCGCGCAGCGCGATGATGACGCCCACCGCCACCGTGGCGGCGGTCAAGAAAGTGGCCATGCGACTGTTGCGTCGCAGGCGTACCTCGCGCACGTGATTAGGAGTCAAGGAGCGCGGTGATGTCGCCGGCGATCTCCGACGGCTTGGTCGTTGGGGCGTAGCGCTTCACCGTGGTGCCATCGGGGGCGACGAGGAACTTGGTGAAGTTCCACTTGATGGCCGAACCGAGCTTGCCGCCCGCGCGATTCTTCACGTAGTCGAAGACCGGGTGTGTGTTGCTGCCGTTGACGTCGATCTTCGTCGACAGCGGGAAGGTGACGCCGTAGTTGACACGGCAGAACTCCTCAATCTCGCCATCGTTGCCCGGCTCCTGGTGGCCGAACTGATCGCACGGGAAACCGAGGACGACCAGGCCGAGGGGGCCGAGTTCCTCATGCAGTTTCTGCAGGTCGTCGTACTGGGGGGTGAAGCCGCACTTGCTCGCCGTGTTGACCACGAGTACGGGCTTGCCGGTGAAGTCGGCCATCGGCACCTCGGCGCCGTGGTTGTCGGTGAAGGTCAGGTCATAGAGGGAGTCAGCCACGGACGTCATTGTTCCCCGTGGCCAGGGCAGGCGCCTCTTGACGACTGTCGGACCCTGGGTCTACTGTTCGAACAGGTGTTCGAATACCTGCTTCACGCGATCCACCGTGAGGAGCCCGCCGCGAGGAGGTGACCATGGCCCGACAGTACGCCGCCCCAGTGACAGACGTTGCTCTCACTGCTCGTCGGCCGATGCGGTTCACCTGGCAGGGCCGGGGCTACGTCGTCACGGCTGTCCTCGGCCACTGGGTGAGTGGGGCTGCCTGGTGGCGGGCTCCGGAGCAGCCCAACGACGACACCCACACCTGGCGGGTGGAGGCCCTCCCTCGTTCGGCGTCCCGTTCGGCGATCGCGCGATCCGGGGTCTATGACCTGTCTTGCTCCGGCGAGGGCTGGACCCTGCACCGCATCGCTGACTGATCGACCTGCACGACACAGACCTGCACGACTTGAACCGATGGGAGGCGTCATGAGACCCACCACCCCGAGTGCTGACCTGCTCACTGCTGCTCAGCGTGGCCTGGTCGAGGCTGCCATCGCCGAGACCGCCGGTGAGCGTTATGCCCGCGCCCACCTCTCCGCGCTGCGTTCGGCCGCCGCGGTCCTCGCCGCGCGGGCTCAGCCCGCCAAAGGTCGGTCACGCCTGCGCAGTGTCTGGTCGCTCCTGGCCACCATCGCCCCGGAGTTGGGGGAGTGGGCCGACTTCTTCGCGGCCAGTGCGGCCAAACGTGCGGCAGCCGAGGCCGGCCTACCCGTCGTCACCCAGCGCGAGGCCGATGACCTCATGCGCGACGCCGAAATCTTCCACGACCAGGTGTGCTCCCTGTTGCACATCGACCGGCAGCAGGCCCTGCCGGCGACGGGGTGAGGCGCGTGCCGTGGAGTTTGCCCACCTCCACGTGGCGTCGGCGTATTCGCTGCGTCACGGTGCTTCGATGCCGTCCGAACTCGCCGCGCATGCGGCTGAGCATGGTCATCCACTGCTCGCGCTCACCGATCGTGACGGTGTCTACGGTGCGGTGCGCTTCGTTCAGGCCTGTGCGGCACACGGCATCACTCCTGTCCTCGGTGTCGACCTAGCCCTCGACCTGCCACACGTTGGTGACGCTCAATCGCCTCTGCCTCCGGCGATTGGAGTGAGCCCGACCCGGGGCGGTGCGTGGGTGGACCCCCGCCATCCACGCGCCGTCCTCCTTGCCCGTGATCGACGCGGCTGGGCATCGTTATGTCACCTCATCAGTGCGGTGCATTCGACGCGGGCGACCGAGGGTGGTCACGCCGATGCCCGCGGTGTTGCCGCCACGATGGCGCAGATTGCTGCGCACTCCGATGGACTTATCGCGATGCTCGGCCCCCACTCACCGATCCTCGAAGCTCTCGCCGTGCAACGACCCGATCTCGCCGACACTCTTGTCGCGCCCTGGCGCGAGATCTTCGGTGAGGCCCTACGTATCGAGGTCGTCAGTCACCGCGCTCAGCGCGGCACCCTCGCCACCATCGCCGCCGCCCGCGCCCTCGGCTGGGCCCGCGAACGCGGCATCACCCCCGTCCTCGCCCATGCCGTCCGTTACGCCACCCCTCGCCAGGCTCGCGTGGTCGACGTCCTGGACTCTGCTCGACGGCTGGTCCCCCTCGATGAACGACACCGCGACCGGCCCAATGCCCAGGGCTTCCTCGCTCCCACGCCGTTCATGAGTCAGATCGCCGAGGAGATCGCCCGCGCTGCCGGAACGGGTCGGCGTACCGCCCGAGATCTCCTCGCCGCCGCCATCCACACCGCCCAGGAGTGCGCACTCACCCCCGCCGATCTCGGCATCGGCGAGATCGCCGTCCCCGAACTTGAGGTCATCGCCCCCTCAACCACCACCGCGAGTGTGCACTCCCGCGCAGGAAATCGTGGAAATCTTGCGCGGGAGTGCACACTCGGCGAGACAGCGGGGGATGCGCTCTTGCGGGCTCGCTGTGAGCGGGCGCTGGATCGTTACCGCGGCGCTGAGCGCATCGCCGCCCGCCACCGCCTCGAATCCGAACTCCACACCATCGCCACCCTGCAGTTCGCCACCTACTTCCTCACCGTCGCCGAGGTCGTCGACCTCACCCGCGCCCTCGGCATCCGGGTCGCCGCACGCGGATCGGGTGCGGGCAGCCTGGTCAACCATCTCCTCGGCATCGCCGGCATCGACCCGATGCGCTACGGCCTACTTATGGAGCGCTTCTGCACCCCGCTACGCCGGCAACTTCCCGACATCGACATCGACGTCGAGTCCGCACGACGCCTCGAGGTGTACGACGCGATCTTCGAACGCTTCGGTGCGCGAAGAGTTGCCACCGTGTCGATGATGGAGACCTATCGCGTACGCCACGCCATCCGCGATGTCGGCGCGGCCCTCGCTCTGCCACCCGGTGAGGTCGATGCCCTCGCCAAGGCCTTCCCGCACATCCGTGCCCGTGATGCGCGCAACGCCCTGCACGACCTTCCCGAGTTGCGCACCTCAGGCCTCGGGCGCATGACCGAGCGTGGCGAACTCGATCACTTCTGGGAACTTGTCGAGGGCCTCGACGGCCTACCCCGCCATGTCGCCATGCATCCGTGCGGTGTCCTGCTCTCCGACACCAGCCTGCTCGATCGCACCCCGGTCGAGCCAAGCGGTCAGGGCTATCCGATGAGCCAGTTCGACAAGGACGACGTCGAGACCCTCGGCCTGCTCAAACTTGATGTCCTTGGCGTGCGTATGCAATCCGCCCTCGCCCACGCCGTCGCCGAGGTCGAGCGTGTCGATCATGAACAGATCAATCTCGACGCTGTCCCCCTCGATGATCCGCGCACCTACGGCCTCATCTCCTCCGCACACACCCTGGGCTGCTTCCAGATCGAGTCACCCGGTCAGCGCGAACTCATCGGCAAGTTCGCACCCGAGACCTTCGACGACATCATCATCGACATCTCGCTCTTCCGGCCCGGACCGGTGAAGTCCGACATGGTCACGCCCTTTCTCAAAGCCAGGCAGGGCTGGGCTGATCCGATGTACGTCCACGACGACCTGCGCCCGATCCTCGCGGAGACCCAAGGTGTCGTCGTCTTCCACGAGCAGGTGCTGCGCATCGTCGCGACGATGACCGGCTGCTCCCTCGCCGAAGCTGACGAGACTCGCCGTGCGATGGGGTCGCCGGAAGGTCAGGACGACGTACGCGCCTGGTTCTATCCCGCCGCCATCGCGCACGGCTATGACCTGGTGACGGTAGAGAAGGTGTGGGAGGTGCTGCGCGCCTTCGCCTCCTTCGGCTTCTGCAAGGCACACGCGGCGGCGTTCGCGCTGCCGACCTATCAGTCGGCGTGGTTCAAGGCGCACCATCCGGCGGCCTTCCTTGCCGGAGTGCTCACCCACGACCCGGGCATGTATCCCAAGCGACTCATCCTCGACGACGCGCGCAGCCTCGGCATCGCGATCCTGCCCCTCGACGTCAACCGCTCCGGTACGACGTACACCATCGAACGTGTCCTCCCCGGCGATGAGCCACCGCCCTCGATCCTCGGTGCCCCCTCGCGCTCGGCACCGCCACCGGAGTTGCCCGACGGTCGTGACTACGGCATTCGGCTCTCCCTTGCCGACGTCAAGGGCATGAGCGAGGCCGAGATGGAGCGCATCGTGACGCGCCGGCCCTACTCCTCGCTGTCGGACTTCTGGCATCGCGCCGCGGTGAGCCAACCGATTGCCGAGCGGCTGGTCCTCGCCGGAGGATTCGACTCGCTGTATTCGATCGACACCGCGTACGCCGTCGAGGTCGGTCCGCATCTGCGGCGCCGCAACCGAGTGACCCGACGTGATCTGCTGCTGCAGGTGGCCGACCTCGCTCGCGGGGGACCGCGGCGCGCGAAGACCGAGAGCAACGTCGAGCAGTTGAGTTTCGACACTCTGCAGGTCGATGCGCCACCGCCCATCACCGGGCTGCCGGAGATGGGGCCGGCCGATCGGGTACGCGCCGAGTTGGAGATCCTCGGCCTCGACGTCAGCCATCACGTGGTCGACTTCTATGCGCCGATGCTCACCGCTCTCGGGGCGATGCAGCCACCGCTGGTGCGCTCACGTGATCTGCTCAGTTGTCGCTCGCAGGGACAGATCCTCGTCGCGGGCGTCAAGGTGGCGACGCAGACACCGCCGGTGCGATCGGGTCGTCGCGTCATCTTCGTCACCCTCGATGACGCGACCGGACCGGTCGACGCGACCTTCTTCGACGATGCTCAAGGTCCCTATGCCAGCACGGTCTTCGCCTCCTGGTTGCTACTGGTGCGTGGTGAGGTACGCCGTACCGGTCCGCGCGGAGTGTCCGTGCGGGCCACCGGTGCCTGGGAACTCGGCCATGTGCACGCGGTGTGGTCGACCGGTGGCCTCGAGGCGGTCCGCGATCTCCTCGACGACGCGCCGCTGCCGACCGCGCCCACCGGATCGCGTCGGGTGCTCGTGCATGCCAGTGGGTTCCGCCAGTCGCCGTATGCCGACATCAAGCCCGCCGGCACCGATCCAAGCCGGGTGCCCACCGGCGACGAACACAAGAAGCCCCCCGCAAAGTTGTGGCACTCCAGCCCCGGGAGCAGCGGATGGTGAGCGATTCGCGCGAGGATGGCCCTGTGAGGAGTCGGGCATGAGCCGCAGTCAGATCCGCCGCGTGGCGAGTCAGACCGACCTCGGCTCGGACGACACCGGCTGCACGATCCTGCACATCGACATGGACGCGTTCTACGCCTCCGTCGAACTCATCACCCGACCGGAACTGCGCGGCAAGCCGGTCATCGTCGGCGGCGGTCAACGCGGTGTGGTGTTGTCGGCCACCTACGAAGCCCGCGCGATGGGCGTGCACTCGGCGATGCCGATGTCGCGAGCGCGTCGAGTCGCACCGGACGCGATCATCATCGAACCCAGCCACCATCGCTACGCCGAAGTCAGTGCGGGGGTCATGGCGCTGTTCAACTCCATTACCCCGCTGGTCGAGCCGCTCAGTCTCGATGAGGCCTTCCTCGACGTCTCCGGTGCCCTGCGTCGCCTCGGCTCACCGACGGCGATTGCTGAGTTGATCCGTGCGCGCGTGTACGACGAGCAGCGGATCACCTGCAGCGTCGGCGTGGCGCCGACCAAATTCGTGGCCAAACTCGCCTCCACACAGATCAAGCCGGACGGCCTGCTGGTCGTGCCGGCGGACAGGGTCGTGTCCTTCCTGCACCCCCTCCCGGTGGGCGCCCTCTGGGGAGTGGGGGAGCGAACCGAGGAGCGGCTGGTCTCCCTTGGGCTGCGCACCGTCGGGGACATCGCCAATACGCCACTCGACACCCTCACCCGCGCCCTCGGTCAGGCAGCGGGACAGCGGCTGCACGACCTGTCCTGGGGTCGCGATGATCGACACGTCGTCCCCGACGTCGCGGAGAAGTCGATCGGCAATGAAGAAACCTTCGGTCGCGACGTCGATGACCCTGAGGTGGTCGCGCGCGAGTTCCTCCGGCTGTCCCAGAAGGTCGCCGCCCGCGTACGCCGCCAGGGCCTACTCGGTCGGACCGTGGTCATCAAGGTGAGGTTCGCCGACTTCACCACGATCACCCGGTCGCGCACATTGCCTGAGCCCACCGATATTGGCCAGGTCGTCTACGCCACCGCCCGCGAGCTGTACGCCGCCCTGGGGCTGCAGCGAGCTCGGATCCGCCTGGTCGGCGTACGCCTGGAGGGGCTCATCGAGGAATCGGCCCGGGTTGAGCAGTTGCTCTTCGACGCGCCAGGCTCCGACACGCCGGCAGATCGTCGGGCCGCGGAGGTCGCCGCAGACCGGCTGCGAGAGCGATTCGGGGACGATGTGGTCCGCCCCGCCCGGCTCTGGAGCGAGCCGGACTAGGGCCCCAGGATGAGGATTCCGGGACCAATCGGGGCTCCCGGGTTTCCAGAACCGGCCGGGGTGCCTATCCTGGGATCAATAACGGTCAAGGAGGTGTCCGGTGCCGCTGTCGGAGCACGAGCAACGTCTGCTGGAGCAGATGGAGCAGGCCCTCTATGCCGAGGACCCCAAATTCGCCACATCGCTGCGCAGTACCTCCGGCGGACGCGCCAGTCGCGGCCGTGCCGCATTGGGCATCCTCGTCCTCATCACCGGCGTCGCCATGCTCATGGGCGGCGTGATTGTGCCGCTCATCCCCCTCGGTGTCGCGGGCTTCGTCATCATGACGATCGGCGCCACCTTGGCCTACCTCGGGCTTCGGTCGCGACCGGCGGCACCGGCGGAGACCGCGGACGGGGCGCCCGAGACTCCCCACGGCGGCGGGCAGCGTGCCCCGAAGCAGTCGTCCGGCTTTATGAACAACCTGGAAGATCGCTGGCGCAAGCGTCGCGATCAGGGCATGTAGTCCCAGTTCTGTCATTTACAAGAACTGACAATCACACGCGCGTCGCGGACTCCACGCGCTGAAGATGTGCGAGAACCTCGAGGAACACCCGATCCGGCGCGTCGTCGTGGGGATGATGCCCTGCATCGGCTATTTCCACCAGGCAACTACCGCTCAACGCTTCGTGGGCACGCCGGCCGTGCTCAATCGGGACCATGGCATCGGCGTCACCCCAGACGATGAGTACCTTCTCCGGGGCCAGGTGGCCGAGCCGATCGACCGCCTGCACCCGCTGGCCATCGGGGCCGATGACACCGCGAACCGTGGCCACGAAGCCGGTGAGGCGACGTTCATCGCGCAGCCTTTCCAACTTGTTCACAGTGCGCTCGCTCACGCCGCGATGGCGCAGTCCCAGTGCACCCAGGGCCTGCCGTGTCCACGTGAGGGCGCCGACCGTCCGCTCGCTCACCGCGGCCCGCAGGACGACCTCCGACAGCGGCAGGCTCGCCGCGCGCAGTCCCACATGGACGTCGGTGCCGAGCCCGCCGCTGGAGATGAGCACGAGCGATTCCACCCGCTCGGGGAACTGGTAGGTGAATTGCAAACTCACCCCGCCGCCGAAGGAGTGACCCACCAGATGCACCCGGTCGATCCCGAGATGGTCCATCAGATCGCGGAGGGCGGAGGCGTTGGCGCCGAGACTGTAGTCGCCGTTGCCACCGTCGGTGTCGCCATGTCCGATGAGATCGACCGCGATCACCCGTCGACCTGAGGCCGCGACGGAGTCGCCGAATGCACCCCAGGAGTCCATGCTGGAGCCCACCCCGTGCACCAGTAGCAGGGGAGTGCCCGTGCCGGGTGTGTCGGCGTAGGCCAAGGCCAGGCCAGGCAGTGCGGCGGTCATGCGTGCGAAGGGCATGCTGGTTCCCTTTCCCTAGGTCTACCCGTCAGTAACCTACTATACCGTAAGTTACGGAACCGTAGGTATGTTCGGGGTGGGCACGCAGCGGTCCCGAGGTCCGGGCTGACTCAGGACCGCGTCTCGGCCGGCTCTCGGGCGGACTCGGGCTCCGACGCGATCACCTCACCACGACCGACGAGCGATGCGGGGAGGACCACGCTGCGCCACTGCGCCGAACGATCCGCCGCCGTCCAGGCTGCCTTGCGCAGCACTGCGAGATCGGCGCGTAGTTCACTGGGTCCGGGCGCCAAGACCTGGTCCGGTACGGCGTACCGAAGTTGCTCGACCCACCACACAAGCCGGCGTAGGGCGGCGCGTTCGGGCTCTCCGAGCGGCAGTTGTGCGGCGAGGCGGTTGCTCGCCTGGCGCGGTGTATCGGCCGGTGACCAGCGCCAGCCAAGGTCCCGCGCCTCATCCCCCCACTCCTGCCAGGTCGCCTCGATGCGGGCGCGCGGATCGGCCAGCGAGGTACGCCGTCGTCGTCGCAGGCGGATCGCCGTGTGTGGGATCGCGATGAGCAGGAGTAGGACGCCGCCGATCGCTGCGACCGGCCACCAGGCGAGGGGAGAGCCGGATGTGTTGGCGGGCGCGGCATCGACGCGATCGGCAGGATTTGGCGTCGGGGCCGTGGGCTCCGGCGTGGCTTCCGGCGTTGCGTTGCGGCTGCGGCCGTAGTCCGGTTGTGTCACCCCGGCACCGATACGCGGCGTTGGCTCGAAGCGGACCCAACCGATCCCGGACATCCACAACTCGGGCCAGGCATGGGCATTGCGCGCTTGAACGACGTACTCGCCGTTGTCGTCCTCGACGCCGGAGGTGAATCCGATGACGACCCGAGAGGGGATCCCGACCGAGCGCGCCATGAGCGCCATCGTCCCGGCGAACTGCTGGCAGTAGCCGATGCGTTCGTCGAGGAATGACTGGAGCGGATCAGCCCCGTCGGGTGTGATGACCTGCGTGCTGTAGCTGTAGCCGCCGTCTCGGGTGAAGTAGTCGACGAGCGCGCGAGCCTTGGCGTAAGGGGTCTGTGCGCCAGCCGTCACCTCGTCGGCGATGCGTGCCATATCCGGGGTGATGCCGTCGGGTAGCGCTAGCCACGGCAACAACTGATCCGGTGCCCGCTTGCTGGCGTTTCTCAACTCGGCTCGGGTGGGGTCGAGTTGGTACGCCGTCACGGTGTAGTTCTGCTGCGCCGCACTCACTCCGGAGCCGGCGACGGTGCGCGTCTGCGGATCCCACGTCCAGCGATCGTCGAGCGGCTCACCGACTCCGCTCACCGCGGTGGCGGCGTACGGCACCGGCAATTGGGCGTTGTCGAGGTCGCTGATGGCAATGGCGGCGGTGAAGTCGGGCAGTTTTGCGACGCCGGGCGCGTCCGGTGGCTCGAGGCCATCGGACAGCGGCGTACGCACGGCAGGCTCACTGGCCCGCCACGTCTCGCCATCGAACTCGTCGAGCGCGACCAGTCGCAGGTAGTCGGGAGCCGGGCTGTCCGTGGTGTAGCGCAGCACCTCTCGCTCGGGATTGTCGACGAGATCGCGACGCAGGGTGACGAAGGGGTCGATGCTGATGGATCCGGCGTCGCCGATGCCCGGTCGGGAACCGGAGGAACTCACGAAGACCGGCTCAGACAGGCCCGGGATCAGGTTTGGCAGCAGGACTGCGGCCAGGATGGCAACGACGGCGGCCTGGAGCGCGAGCAAGCCAGACCAGGCGGAGGCCCGGGCGGCGCGCGGGTGTGCTCGAGGCCCGCTCGATGTGGTCATCGCGGCTTGGCGAGGGATGAGGGGACCCCAGGTGCGCGCGTCGTCGCGGGAGTCCACGGCCATGAGGAGGAGCCACCCAGAGACGGCGATCGGCAGCAGCCACCAGGTAACGCCGCCGGTGATCACTGCTGCGGGGAGCGCGTAGACGAGGAGGAGCGGGGCGCCCGCCAGCGCGGGTAGTCGCAGGGTGACCCCGATGACATCGACGACGAGGGCGACGAGCCCGAGACCGCCGACGGCGAGGAACACCAGGGTCGGATCGGTGGGAACTGGCGACAGCACGGTCTCCGCCTCGGCGAGTGCGGTGCGGGTGAGGTCCTGAAGTTCGCTGATGGCCATGGGGCCGGGCAGGAATCCCAGCGCTGCGGCCGGCTGGACGAATAGCCAGGTCAGCCACGTGAGGAGCACGAGCAGTTGGGCGATGGGTTGCAGGGGAGGCGGCAGGCCCACACCGCGGGCAAGGGCGCCGGTGAGCGCCATGAGGGCGATCGCGACCAGGGTCGGCGGGACCCATGCCGGACCCGCGAAGAGCGGCAGGACACTCACGGTGGCCGTGATGGTGGCGAGTGCAGCAGCGGCAGTGGCGCCCAGGCGCATGCGCGCAATCACCGGGCACCTCCCGGCCGGACGGCGAAGTCTCGGTTGTCGGCACGCGAAGCCGCAGCGTCGCGGCGCAGTCCAGCTCCGTGACCTCCGACGGCGGACCGCCACGCGGCGGCGATGGACCCGGGTCGGTCCGTGAGCGCGGCAGCCTGCCAACCGTCGGCGCGCAGTCGCTCGGATGCATCGGAGGCCGACACGGTGGCGGAGTCGTGCCAGGCGGCGGTGTCGACGATGAGGGCGATCCCGTGCTGACGAGTCGCACCGACCTGGGCCAAAGATCCGGGCCGACTGGTGAGCACCGCAATGCTGAGGTCGGGACCTGGGTAAATGCCGCCGGGTTCCCCCGAGGCGTTAATCAGGGCCAGTGCTTCGAGGATCGCCGCGGCCCCGGGTGCTCCAGACGCCTGAGAAACAAACGTGCGGCCATCGGCGGCACTGACCTTGACGCGCCAGCCATCGCGCAACAGGTGCAGCGCGATGCTCGCGACGGTGCTCAAGGCGATCTCAAGGGAGGCGCGGGGGCCGTTGCCCACGTGGTGGGCTGCGTTGAGGTCCACGGTGATCGAGGCTTGCCGGGTCCAGGGGCGCTCCTCGCGTCGGACCATGAGTTCGCCTGTGCGCGCCGTTGCCCGCCAGTGCACGCGACGCAGGTCGTCACCGAGCCGGTACTCGCGCGGGATGATGTCGTCATCACCTCGAGAGGCGAGCGACGCGGTGGCCGCGTCCCCGCTGGCACGGTGATCGGCCTCGTGGGTCCCGTCGAGTTGCTCGATCCACGGCACCACCAGCACACCCTCGGTGGCCGTGAAGGATCGACGGAGGCGCACCAGTCCGAAGGGATCGATCGCGGTGACCGACAGCGGCCCCACCTCGTGATAGCCGCGACGTTCGGCATGGATCGGGTAGCGCGTTGCTCGAACGCCCTGCGGGGGGACGCGTTCAATGATCCGCCGCGCGCTGATGCCGAGATCCGGGGGTACGGCGTCCTCGAGGAGAAGGGTCCCGGTTCGCATCGGCGAGAGGTTGGTGACGGAAAGTTCGACCTCGGCGGTAGTTCCGACTGGCACGCGTGCCGGGGTCACGATGCGTCCCGCGCCAAGTCGCAGGTGGGCCCGGGCGACGAAGAGAGCGGCGATCAGGGGGAGGGCGACCAGGAGCACCGCGATGCGCAGAACATCGCGCTGACCGGAGAGTCCAGCACCGACTCCGAGGCCGAGACCCACCGCGATGAGCGCTCGACCCCGGAAGGTGATGGCCGCCAGGGCCGCCTTCATGGACCGCGCCGATCAGTTGCGGCGGACGTCACGATCCGGCCGGGATTGGCACGCGCGCCACGATCTCGCGCACGATCGACTCGGGCGTGGCTCGTGCCAGATGCGCGTCGGTGCTCAGAACGAGTCGGTGCGCCAGCACGGGCACCGCGAGGGACTGCACATCGTCGGGGAGCACATGTCCGCGCCCGGCGAGTGCCGCGGAGGCGCGAGCCGCGCGGACCAGGTGGAGCGCAGAGCGCGGCGAAGCGCCGAGACGCACTTGCGGATGGTTGCGTGTTGCGGCCACGAGATCGACGACGTACGCATGCAGCGCTGGCGCGACATGAACCGCGCGCACCGCGTCGACCATCGCGCGAACCTCCGTGGCATCGGTGACGGGTGCCACCGCTTCGAGTGGGTTGTGCGCACCGTGCGCGTCGAGCATCGCGATTTCGCTCGCGCGGTCGGGGTAGCCCATGCTGAGTCGTGCCATGAAGCGGTCACGCTGTGCTTCCGGCAGCGGGTAGGTGCCTTCCATCTCCGCGGGGTTCTGCGTCGCCACCACCATGAAGGGTTGACCAAGAAGATACGTCGTCCCGTCGACGGTGGCCTGGCCTTCTTCCATGCACTCCAAGAGCGCCGACTGGGTCTTGGGCGAGGCGCGGTTGATCTCATCGGCGATGACGACGTTGGCGAAGATCGCGCCCGGTCGGAATTCGAAGTCGCGGGTGTCCTGGTTGAAGACGCTGACGCCGACGACGTCGCCGGGCAGCAGGTCGGGGGTGAATTGAATGCGCCGGGCCGAGCAGCCCAAAGATCGGGCGAGTGACTTGGCAAGGGTGGTCTTGCCGACGCCGGGGACGTCCTCAATGAGGAGGTGTCCGCCGGCGAGGAGTACGACGAGGGCCGTTCGGATCGCCTCGGGCTTGCCGGAGATGACCTGCTGCACTGACCGGCCCACATCGGCGGCGCTGGCGAGCGCCGCACCGTCGGTCGGCGCGGGGGAGCCCTGGGCGAGCGCATCGGAGGTCATGCTCGATTCTCACCCGAGTGGGCGTGTGAGGCCACCCCGAGGGGTCGATCGGCCCTCATCGTGGGCAGGATGGGCCCATGGCTACCGTGCATCCCGCTCAGCTGGGGCGATTCTTCGACGACTATCAGGTGGGCGACACCTACCAGCATCCGTTCGGTCGGACGATATCCGAGGCCGACTCGACCTGGTTCACGCTGCTGACCTGCAATACGAACCAGAACCACTTCAATGCCCATCTCGCAGAGTCCAACCCGATCACCCAGGGCCGGATTATCGTCAACTCCGGCTTCACGGTTGCACTTGTGCTGGGCCTATCGGTCATCGACATGAGCCAGAACGCCGTCGCCAACCTGGGCTGGACCGACATCCGGCTCACCCACCCGGTGTACGTCGGCGACACGATCTACGCCGAGAGCATCTGCATTGACAAGCGGGAGAGTTCGTCGCGACCGGAGATGGGCATCATCACGATGCGCACCCGCGGCCTCAATCAGGACGGCGATGAGGTCGTGTCGTGGATTCGCACCGTGATGATTCCGAAGCGCTCGTCCGGAATCGGGCAGGACTACTTCCCGCAGGCCAAGACCGGGCCGCTCGAGATGCCGACGTCCTGATGGGGAAGCCAATCGCACGACTTCAACTCACCGCACTCGACTGCCCCGACCCCGTCGCGCTCGCGGCGTTCTATTCCGAGATCACCGGATGGGCGGCGACCAGGCCGCATGAGGATCACCCGGAGTGGGTGCAGTTGGCCGCACCGGACAACGCCGTGACGCTCGCCTTCCAGCGAGTAGAGAACTATTCGGCGCCGCAGTGGCCAGGGCAGGTGCATCCGCAGCAGTTGCACCTTGACTTCCTCGTGTCCGACCTTGATGCGGGCGAGGCGGGCGTGCTGGCGGCGGGTGCGGTCAAGCATGAATTCCAACCCGCGCCGGATTCCTTCCGCATCTACCTCGATCCGGCCGGTCATCCGTTCTGCCTCGTGCTGGAGTCCGTCAGCTAGCGTCGCCGTGCGGCGTACCGGCATCCTTTGCCGACCGTTGTTGGGGTTCTGTGCCTGTCGACAGCCCAACAACGGACGGCACACGGTGAACGTGCGACATCGCTGCGCTACTGGCCCGTGTCGCTGGGGAGTGGTACCGGGATCGGTCCGTTGCAGGCCGCGGTCGCCGGCTTGCCGTCGAAGAGCTCGGACAACCAGGTGACGACCTGGGGTCCGGCGGTCTTCGCTGCAGCCAGGTGATCAATCTCGCCCATCCACAGCATCGTCAGCGTCGAACCTGCGGCGCACCACTCCTTTTGCAGTAGGGCGTTGGGCCACGCGAGCACGACCTGGTCCGCGGTGCCTTGCGCCACCATGACCGGCATGTCGGCCGGCAGCGGGTCCGGTGTCTGCTCGCGGACGACGTTCGCCCACGGCGGGGAGTCCATCGGGTCGATCGTGTAGTACTGGCCGCCGAGACCGTCGCGGAGCAGACCTTCGAGTGCGGCCGGGGCGATGCACTCATCGGCGAGACGCTCGGTGTTGTCGATTCCGGCGCCGGTAATCACGCCCTCAATCGGCAGGTCGGGATTCATGGCCGACCAGGCAATGGTCGCCTCCGGTCCGATCACCCAGCCCACGGCGGTATCCCACTGCGCGCCCACGATCTCGGGGAGTTCAGCCGCCGGTGCTGCGGCGGCCACGGCGATGAGGTCAAGTTCGGGGGCAATCTGCTCGGCGAGGTGACCGGCCCACAGCGAGGTGTGACCGCCCTGTGAATGACCGTAGACGGCGTACGACGAGCCGGCGTCGGCCTCACCCCAGTTGCGGATCGCGCGCACCGAGTTGACGACGTCGCTCACCTCAGCCTCAGCGACGAGGTAGAGCTCGACGCCCGGGGTGCCGAGGCCGACGTAGTCGGTGGCGACGACGACCCAGCCCAGCGACATCATCTGCTCGAGCCAACCTGCCATGTCCTCGGTGCCATTGGGATTGCGTGATGGCGCGCACGCGACTCCCATACCGACCGTGCCGTGGGCCCACGCGACGACCTTGCGACCACCCTCTGGTGCCGGGACGTCGGGGACGAAGACCATGGCACCGGAAGCGGCTGTCGTGCCGTCCGGACGAGCAGAGACGTAGAGCATTCGGTACGCCGTACCCCCCTCGACGGTGAACATGGAGTCGTCGAAGGTGAGCGGTTCCACACGGATCACGGTCCCAGGGTCGGTGGGGAGCGGACTCGGTGGTGTGTAGAAGGGATCGAGCGAGGCTTGTAGGTCCTGAGCCTTTGTGCGTTGGCCCATCACGGAGGCGACACCGAAGACCACTCCGGTCACGAGCGCGGCGAGGAGCAGGATTCCGATGACGCGGCCAGCCTTCACGAGCGACAGGCTACGGCCTCAGGGGCGTTTCGTGCCGCTGTCCGTGCAGTAGCGTCGATTCACAGTCGACCACTGAAACACCGAAGGAGCCCCGCCATGTCGAAGAAGGATGAGCACAGTGAGGCCACCGCAGCGCACCACAAGGACCGCGGAATCCTCAGCGACCTTGGCGAAGCGGCCGCCGAGACCCTGAGCGCGGCGGGCAAGGTGGTGGAGGCCGCAGGCAAGGGGGCGTCAGACCTCGGCGCATCGGCGGATGATGCGCTGGAGAAGCACGAGGCACGCAAGCAGCAGCAGACCTGACTACTCGGCGAAGGTCACCGATCCGCGCTCGGCGTCGTACGTCACCGTGAAGGCGGAGTACATCGCAGATCCGGCGTTGATGAGATTCGGCCCCTTGGGACTGACCTTGACGGCGTTGAGGCCGAAGACCTTGCCCGCGTCGAAGTTCCACAAGTAGAACGCCGCGCCCGGCGCCCCCATCGACACCTCGGTGCCGGTGTCGAGCAACCCGACGCGGTTGGTCGGCAGGCCCGCGAAGGCATCACCCTTGACGAACATGAACGGCGCCATGGAGTCGAAATACGTCGGCGCGCAGGTGCGGGCGAGGTCACCGAACTGCCAGCAGACCGGTGCGGCCTTGTCATTCCAGTATTCACCACCGGTCGCAGAGACTCCCTGACTCGCCAGCGGGATAGTGGCGACTGCCTCGGAGGAGGGCAGCGCCCCGAGGACGAGTTCCCCGGTGCCGCCCGTGCGCAACGTGTTGGGGTGGAAGCGCAAACTCCAGTGGGCGCTGACGGCGCCGGGCAACACGGTGAGTGGATTGACAAGTTGCTGATCGGACAGGCCGATACCGAGGATGCCCTGGATGCCGGCCTGTGCGGCGGACTTGGTCCAGGAGTTGGACTTCATCCACATGAAGTCAATAGGGAACTTCGCGTGGACCCCGGAGATGCTGAAGGGGGCGGTTCCGACCCGGCCGCTTAGCCGTTGGCCGTCGAACACCCAGCTGATCTTCTTCTTGGTGATGTTCACGCCGGCCGGGGTCTTCTTCCACGCACCCGGGAGCAGTCGCAGGCCGACGGAGCCGGTGTCGACCGCTACCCGGATCGGCTTGGAGTCGCCAATCGTGATGAGTGCCATCCCATAGAGTCCGCGCGTCTTGGGGGCCTGGATGAGATCGAGTGGGACCTCCACCAGGACCGGCTCACCCGGAATGGCGGGGGCGACGGCAGTCGGGGCGGCGGTTGCGGCCGCCGGCACGAGGGCGAGGGCGGCGGCGGTTGCACCGATGAGGACCAGGCGAGCAGCGCGGAAGGTCATGTGCGTCACCCTACGGGGGTGTGTCCACCCAAGACCCCCGTGCTGGCGCGGTAGCCGCCTAGTCCTTTGCGTAAATGTGGACGAGTTCCATGGCCTCGCGGATGGGCTCCTCAGTGAGATGAGGCTCGGCAAGCTCGCGGAACCGTACGAAGACACTCTCGTCCACGGCCTCCTCGGCCTCAAGGTCCGACTCGAAGATGCCGATGCCGCGAATCACCGCCCCGTCACGATCGCCGGTCACCAAAATCAAATCCTCGGTGGGATTCTCGTTGCCGAACTCGTCGGCGAACTCGATATACGCGGCGAGGACCTCGTCATAGGACTCGGGTTGGACGAACATTGTGTACTCGATGACTGTGCTCATGTCGCGAACAGTAGTGCCCCCGGGATGTCGTCTCACGGCGTACCGAATTCGAGGCTGAAAACGGTATGGAGTGAGACGGATCGGCTGGCAGTGCCTGCGGTCGCCGCGATCCGGGCGAGGGTTGTCGCAGCGGTTCGTGAGTAGGGTTGACACATGATCGACGTCGCCCTCCCGCGTGACTTCGACGCTCGCTACGGCGCAGGTGTGGACCGGGCGCTGGTCCTCGGTGGGGGCGGAGTTTGGTTCGTCGCCTGGCAGACCGGTTTCCTCCGCCGACTCGGTGAACTCGACATCCACCTCGGCAATGCCGATCGATTCGTCGGGACATCGGCGGGATCGATCGTCGCGAGCATCGTGTCCGGTGAGCGCCTGGCAGGGTTCGCCCGCACCGTCGACCTGCTGACCAAGGCCCCCAAGGTGCTCGACCTCATCGCGCCGGCGGCTACCTTCGAACCCAGCCAGCAACGAGCCCTTGACCTCTTCCGGCAGGCGCTCGGCAATGACGAGGCCACGCTGCGCCGCATCGGGTACGCCGCCCTCGCCGCCCAAACGCCGTCCCGTGAGTCGACGGCGCGCAACCTGGCGCTCATTCTGCGCATGCGCCGGTGGCCATCGACCCGCCTCCACATCACCTGTGTCGATGCCTACACCGGCGAACGCTGTGTCGTGACCGCGCAGCACGGCGTGCCGATCAACCGGGCGACCGCCGCGAGCAGTGCGGTGCCGGGCATCTTCGCGCCCCAGCAGATCCTGGACCGTCGATGCATGGACGGCGGTGTCGCGGGGACCGGCGTCCATCTCGATGTCGTCGCGGGGGCGCGCAAGGCCGTCATCATCTCGCTGGTCGATGGAAGCGAGCAGTCGCTGCAGTGGGGTACGGCGACACCGGCGAGCATTCGGCAGGAGTACGACGACCTGCTGGCGACCGGCACGGAGGCACTGCGCATCATCCCGGACGCCACCGTTCCGGAGGACGTGATGAATCCGGCCCTTGCCGCCGCCGCGGTCAATCACGGCGCGCGTCAAGCAGAGCGCATGGCCGGTGCAATCCGCTCCTTCTGGGCCTGACCCGCGGGCTTTAGCGTCGGCGGACCTGATCCGCGGGCTTTAGCGGCGGCGGGCAGTCGTCCAGAGGTACTGCTGGGTGTCGCCGTCGGGTCGCACGTGGTCAGCGATCTCGCTGCCAAGGCGTTCGAAGTCCTCGCCAAGTAGCGCCGTGACTGCCTCGTCGCTGTAGCGCCGCACCGGGAGCCCCGCACACATCTGTGGCCCCTCCGGCCCGAAGACGCCCATGATGGCGATCGATCCTGGATGCGTGCCCGCGAGCAACGTCGTGCGATAGCGCTCAACGTCGGCTTGATCGAGGAGGAAGTGCAGGACCGCCCGGTCGTGCCAGACGTCGTACTGCCGAGGGGGTGACCAGGTCAGCAGGTCAGCCTCGATCCAGGTCACATGCCCTGCTGCCGCGCCGAGCCGGCCACGCGCAATCGCCAAACCGACGGGGGAGTGGTCCACGCAGGTGATGTCGGTGAAGCCGAGGGCGGTCAGGTCGTCGACCAGCACGCTGGCTCCCGCGCCGACGTCGACGAGGGACGCTTCGCTTGGCACGTCGAGGGCTTGCAGGAGCCGGACGCTCATCGACGCCTCGGCTTGGTACCAGCCACGCGTCGTGTCGCCAGCCTCATACGCGGTGTTCCAGTGCAGCGGAGTCGACATCACCTGTCCTTTCCTTCTTCGGACGGCCTATTCGATGGGAAGGGTGCCGAGGTCGTGTTCGATGACGTCGCGGTCCTCATCATCGAGGTCCACGGCAATTCGATAGGACAGGTTGCGCTGCTCGCGTGCGGCATCCATGTCGCCGAGTACGGCGTACGCGCGGGCTAGCGCCTCGTGCGCCGACGCGGGTACGAAATCATCCACGCGCTCGGCATCGCAGATCGCGAGCGCGCGCTGAGCATGCTCAAGGGCCGCCGTGCCATCCCCGAGCACGGCGTAGGCGCGACTGCACTGCCACTCACCGATTGCCCACTGGGTGGGAGCGCCGACGCGACGCCAGTGCCACAGGCTTGCCTTCGCACACTGCACCATGGCGCCCGCCTGATCAGCATCCCGCTCGGTCAGGTCGAGCAGCCGCCATGTCGCGTGGAAGAGATCCATAGCGATCTGACGTTCGCGGTCCAGTGACGGCTCACCGAGGCCATCGGAGGCGAGGAATTGCGAGCCCTCGGGCGTCTGGAAGGCGGCGATCATGCCGGCGCCCAGATCGGCCTGCACGGTGACCGGGCCGACGAAGTCCAGGGAGTCCAGGAGCGCACGCACGCGTGCCGCATCCGGATGGAGCAGCGTCAGGGAGATGAACTGCAGCGGCGAGGCGGGAAGGCAGGGGGGAGCCACATCCCAACTAATAACTGACGGTGCCACACCATCGAGCCGTAGACGGCCATCCGCGGGGATGCCGATCCGCCAGGTGAGGTCCCCACGCTGCATCGGCGTCATTTGGCCGAGGTCTTCACTGGGTGAGATGCGTGTGAAGTCTGGCGTGCGCACGACCCAGTGATGCAGCGCCGCTGGTCCACCAAACTCGTCGAGACCGAACCACCGCGGTCGATCCGGTCCCACCGCACCCGGGTCGATAGCGATGGCTTCGAGGTAGGTTCCTTCGCCGGTCGAGACGACCTGATTGTGCGTGCCCATACGCGGATGCTGGCCACCGCCGATCGGGCTCACCCCGAGGGCTGAGGAGATCGCCGCCGAGGCCTCCGCCAGCGTCGAACCTGCAACGACGAGGTGGTCCAAGACGCTGGGCATGTCCGCACAGTACCGCTGGGTCGAACGGCGTGCGGCCGGCGTGCCGCGACCTGGTTACGCTCGCCGGGTGATGTCCGCTTCGACCTCTCCACCACGCGCCGCGTCGGTCGGCGATCTCGGCGTGGGCGGGGGTGCGGGCCTGACCGGCGGGCTCTTTGGTGTCGGTGGCGGGCTGGTCCTCGTTCCCTATCTCGTGCTCGTCCGCCACTGGCCGCAGAAGCAGGCGCAGGCGACCTCCCTCGTCGCCGTCGCGATGTCGGCCGTCGCGGGGGCCGCGACCTATGCCGTCTTTGGATCGGTCGCCTGGCTTGCCTTCCCCTTCATCCTCGTCGGTGGTCTCGCGGGTGCCGTGATCGGCAGCGCCGTCGTACGACGACTGCAGCCGTGGGCCTTGCAGTTGGGCTTCTCGGTGGTCATCGTGCTCACGGCCATCAAGGTGGCGTTGACGCCGGTGGCCGATGATGCGGTGGCGCAGGTGCCGGACCTCAACGGGTGGCTCGTGCTGGGCTACCTCGGCGCGGGTGTGGCCATGGGCGTGCTGTCCGCCCTTCTCGGGATCGGTGGCGGACTGGTGCTTGTGCCAATCCTGGTCACGCTCTTCGGCTACACCCCGCATCTCGCGGCCGGTACGTCGCTGGCGGTGATGGTGCTCATCGCCCTCACGGGTGCCGCGCGACAGACGAAGCCGGGTTACACCCTGTGGCGGCGGGGGGTGGTCCTCGGCGCCGCCAGTGCGGTGGGGGCCTTCCTCGGTGCTCGGATCGCGCTTGTGCTCCCGATGCAGGTCCTGGTGTGGCTCTTCGCAGTCCTGCTCGCGGTCGTCGCGGTCCGCATGTTCCTGTCGGGGTGGCAGGGTCGAGTCAGCGCGCGACAGGCGGAGGTGTCTCCCTAGCGAGAGTGTCGACCTATTGGGGACAGTGGACCTTCATCCCCTGTTTGCCCGCTTCGGGAAATGTGCACAGTCTGACCCGATGAATTTCTCCAATTCGACGGTTTACGGAGACCCGTTCGTGGGGTTACCGTTGCCTCGGCCCCTCGCAGGATCCCCCCCGAACCGGCGAGGGGCCTTCACCTGTCCGCGCTATGCCCCAAATCGCGCGCGGAGAAGATCTAACTCGACGAGAAGCCGATCCTCACGATCCTCGAGGTCGATGTTGAGAATGTCGGAGATCTTGGCCAGTCGGTACCGGAACGTATTCGGATGGACGCGCACCTGCCGCGCGGCCTCACTGATATTGCCGTTGCTGGCGAAGTAGGCATCAAGGATTCCAACGGCTTCGTCCCGATCGGCAGCTTCGAGTGCACTGAGGCCGTGAAGGGGGCCGTCGAAGGGTTCATGCATCCCGGAGAGCATCTCGGCAACCTTCATGAGGGCCAGTTTGGCGCGCAGGGTGCGGGTGCTTCCCACCTGGAGCCCGGGTGTCTTCTGCAAGTAGGCGATGACGGAGTCTGCGTCCCGCCGTGAGGCGATCGCGTGACCGAGTCGTCGACCGACACGTCCCCCTCCCACGAGGAGCCGCGAGTCGGCGCGCGCGAACTCCTCGCCGAACTCGCGCGAGGACATCTGCACATCATCACCGTAGAAGACGACGTAGATGCGGTCCGTCTCGTGCATGACCAGGCTCGGTGTCGGGACCGCGGCGGTGAGAGCGGGAAGCACTCGCTCGACCTGCTGCCGAAGGTCAGCATCATGACCGTGGTGAACGGCGACCACGCGCACGGGGCATTCCTGCGGTACACCGAGGTATTGGGCGAGGAGGTACTCGTCGTGGCTGCCGGCGAGAAGGAGCGAGACGAAGCGCTCGCGTTGGCGGCGCCGCAGATCCTCTTGGACCTGGAAGAGCAATGATGCCTGCTTCGCCGCTGCCGACATCATCTCCTCGGTGTCCGGATGCAGCGGTCCAGCGGACTCGGCGGCCCAGATGCTCCCGACCAGGACCCCGAGGACGCGGACCGCCGACACCACGCGGCGCTCTTGCACACCGGGAATCGGATCGACCGAGAAGACCTCGTCGCCCGCCGCCAACCGACGACTCGTTTCGAGAAGGACCTGCGTCTCGGCGTGCTCATCGGGCACGGCGCGCTGCAGGATGATGGCTTCGCGCCCCTTGTCAATCGTCTGATTGAGAGTGGAGTGGGCCACCAAGCCCCAGGAGGCATCGTGGATGAGGATCGGACCGCCGACCTGCCAGGCGAGGCGGTTGCAGAAGGCGAAAATGTCATCGAGCGGAGCTTCGATGACCTGGCCAGCGTTCACAGTGTCTCCCTCGCCACAACTTGGCAACAACTGCAGGGTACGACGTGCGCACTGGGACAGTCAGCCCAGTCAGTCGGGAACGGCCTCACCCGCGCATGATCCGCTCGGCGAAGTCGGCAAAGGCTTTGCAGCCCTCCTTGGTCATGCTCCCGTCTGCATTGAGCCAGTCGGGATTCGTCATCGAGAGGGAATTCCAGCTGAAGATCCGCACGTTCGGATGGGTCTCGGCCAGACCAACGATGGCAGCGTTGGTCGACTGCTCGAAGGTGTAGCGCTCTGGGTCGTCAGGAATCTGAATTGTCGTGACGATGACGAGTCGATCCGGGCCCAGGACCTCCATGAGTTGCTCCAACTCGGCAGCGCTGGCCCCGCCGTTGGCGCCGATATGCACAAGGACGCCGCCGGGAATCGAATCCTCCATGGTGGCGAGGTCGGCAATGGCGTCGCTGATGCGTCGCTCGGACTTGGCGTCTACGGCGAAGTCGAGCTTCTTGAGGCACTTCTTTACACTGACCAACACGTAGTCGCCGTAGGCAAGCGCGGGGCCGTCATAGGGCGGTCGCGACGTGGGGATGGGCTCCGGTGTCGGGGTCGGCGTGGGCGTGCTGACGACCACGGCCTCGGGTTCGTCGGAAAAGAACCAGGGGCCGTCCGGGACCAGGACGGCGGTCCAGATGCCCATGGTGAACGCCGCAAGCATGGCCACGACGATGCCGAGGCTCTTGACCCAGGTCATCTGCCGGAATTTAGTCGCTTCCGGTGGATTCGGCCCCCGGTTCGAGCATGTCGCACAGGGCGAGGGCGTTCTCCACGCCTGCGGACGAGGCTGTGTTGTCGAAGATCACGAGGGAATTTCCCGTGCGCGCGCGCAGATCCGTCGAGAGGGCGCTGAGTTGTTGACTCGTGTAGGGGCTTCGGTAGCGGCGTGGCTCCCCATGAAGTCGGTAGTACGCCGCACCACCGCCCACCGGTTCGGTGGGGATGGTGGTCGTGACTTCCGTGAGGTCAAGGTCGGTGTACATGGATCGAGAGGCGTCGGCGAACCACGAGTCGTGTCTTGCCTCAACGGCGATCATCGCCGAGTAAGACGACCGCATACGTGTGAAGAAGGGGGCGGCACGCTCGGAATCGAAAGCCAGCGAGGGCGGCAACTGCACCAGCACCGCGTGCAACTTGTCACCGAGTCCGGTCACGGATTCCCAGAAAGTCGCGAGAGGAGCTTGTTCGGAGAGCTTCGCAAAGTGTGTGACGGCCCGAGCCATCTTGACGCTGAACGCGAAGTTGTCCGGGGTCTGCGCGGCCCAGCCCTCGTAGGTGCTGCGTCGTACTGAGCGATAGAACGACACATTCACCTCGACAAGATTCAGTGCACTGGCGTATCTCTCGAGACCGGTACCGCCGGCACGCGGGAACCGAGATCGGTAGCGGCTCGTGGCCTCACTCCACCCGGCCAGCCCGACCCGAACTCTGTCCCGAGGTGTCATGCCCCGGCCGACGCGGTTTCGAGGAGCAGACGGGCGGTGCCCTGAGGGTCCGTCAGCATCATGTCGTGACCCGTGGCGATCTCCCGCATCGTCCAGCCGCCGGTGCGGGCTCGCTCGATCGACAGCGCCAGCGGCGCGAGTGGTGGTGCCGTGTGCTCGATATACGTGCGCGGGAGCGCTTCCATCGGGGCTGGGTCGTAGTCGACCACCCCGCGGGAAAATGTGAGCGAGAAGTCGGTGAGTTTGCGACGCAGCTCGGCGGCCAGGGCGGGATCGGTGATGCCCCATCGATCGAGGAGACCGTCCGCGACCGGGATGCGCCAACCGTCGCCCGAGTCAGTGGCGAGCGCCTCGAACATTGTTCGCGACGACTCCGGCTCCACATCGAAGTTGGATTCACCGGGGTACTGCAGGAAGGCGCCGGCAAAGACAATCGCACGCACACGAGTCTCCAGGTGCTCCACGATCGGGCCGGCGAGGCCGCCGGCATACGAATGGAAAACCATGACCAGATCGTCGAGATCGTTGTAATTGACGACGTTCACGATGTCCTCAATGTGCGTGTGCACGCTTGTCTGCGGCGTGAGCAGATGGACACGTTCGCCTTGGCCCGTCAGTGTCGGTGCCCACACGTCATGACCTGCATCGCGCAGAAGTGGTGCGACGTGGCGCCAGCACCAACCGCCGTGCATAGCACCGTGGACGAGGACGTAGGTCGACACGACTGTCAGCCTAGATCTGCTGGCACCCCGCTGTCCGTGTCAGCCGGTTACGGCGTTGGCATCCCCGACGAGACTTGCGCCGCTCTCCCCGGAATCAATGGCCGAGATCTGTGCCTCGAGCGAGGCCAGTGCCTGGTCGCGCAGGGAGCGCGGTCCGTCGTGCCAGGGCGCGAAGGTCAGGTCCGCCAGCTGCTGACGGGCAGCTTGGAGTTCCACGAGGCCCTGTTCGCGGGCTTGCTCGACCAGATCGTTCATCGATTGCCGGGTGTCCGGATCCAGATCGGGCCGTGACACTGCTGGCTGGACGTACTCGCGCATGGAGGCAATGCGCTGCTGCGCGATGACGAGGGCGATCTCGGCCTGTTCGGTTGCGGCACTCACCTCGGCGGTCGCCGAGTCTTGCCAGCGTCGATCCAGGATCCAGCCAGCGGTGAGGATAAGGGCAAAGGCCGCCACGGCCGCGATCAGTAGTTGCGGGTGACGCTTGCGTGGCGCGCCGTACTCCAATTCCTCCATCGAACGGCAGCGTAGGCCGGTTCGCGGATAACTGCAGCAATCTCGCGTGTTCCCCCGATGAGCAAGGCGCAGGAGGGGCTGCGCGAGGGCGAAGCGGTAGCTGAGGCCCTAGGAGTGTGGCTCCCGACGGGTGAGGTAGGGGTCGTGCAAGTAGGCGTTGAACACCAATGCGATCTCTTGTGCGAGATCGGTGGGGAGGTCATCCTGCCCCAACACTTCCCACCGTCGTTGGATGTCGCGGGCTAGTTCGGCCTGCGCTGGGGCTCCGCGGGCGATGACCTCGGCCAGCCGCTGCCATGCGCCATCCGCCGTCATCTCGCTCATGTGCTCATCCTGCTCGTTGCGTGGACCCAGCGCACCATGACCTCCTGTTGAGTGGCGCGTTGTTGACGGTTTTTGCGGCGAAAACCGTCAACAACCCGCCACTCAACGATGATTGTTGGCACGTGAGACGCTGGAGCGGTGACTTCGCGAACCACGTCGGTCCGACCGCTCCTTGTCGGTCTCGCTGGGCTCGTGCTGGCCGCGCCCCTTTCGGCCTGTACGTCAAGCCCGGATGCAGCCCCGGACGCCACCGCGACGTCCACCGTAAGTGGCTCGGCCGGAACGGACACCGCCGATGGCGTACTGGATTGCTTCGCCGCGCGTGGGGCCATGGCCGACTACTCGACCGCTCTCGTGGAGTTAGCCAAGGGGCTTGAGGCCGAAAACGCCCTTCTCACGGTGGCCGCTGCTGACTCCATGTCCTTTTGGGCCACGCGGGCCCTGGAGGAATTGCCGGGGGCGCCCGCCGAAGCGGCTGACTTCGTTGCGGCCTCTCAGGATGTCGCAACGCTGGTGAAGCAGGACCTGTCCGACGAGGTGCCGTTCCCCGAGATCATCAGGGACGTGACACAGGCCTTCGCGGCTGACGCCTTCACGGTCGGTGGCGACGCCTTGGATGACTACGCCGACCAGGTCTGCCCCGAGTCGTCCTGACCCTTCCCTTCGGTTCCGACCGTTGTTGTTGTTTCTTCAGCTCGAAAACCCACCACAACGGACGGATATGGGAGTCCTAGACCTGGCCGATCCAGGTCGAGATCGGCTCGGAGGCGAAGTAGATGACGAAGGCGATCGCAACGACCCACATGACGACGGGGACCTCCGACCACTTGCGCTGGAAGATCCGGATGACGACCCAACTCACGAAGCCGGCGCCGATGCCGTTGACGATGGAGTAGGTGAACGGCATGAGCACGATCGTGAGGAACGCCGGGATGCCGATGGCAAGATCCGTGAAGTCGATCTTGCGGACCTGCATCATCATCATCGCGCCCACGACCACCAGTGCGGGTGCGGCAGCCTCCCACGGCACGACGCTCACCAGCGGCGTGAAGAACATGGCAACAAGGAAGAGCGCCCCGGTCACCATCGCTGCGATCCCGGTGCGGGCACCATCGCCCACGCCGGCTGCCGACTCGATGTACGCCGTATTGCTTGACGCGCTCGCCGCACCACCGACGATCGCGGCGGCCGCATCGACCGCCAAGATCGACTGCATGTGCGGGACGTCGTTGTCTTCGTCAAGCATGTCGCCCTCGGCCGCGATGCCGAACGCCGTACCCATGGTGTCGAAGAAATCCGTGAGCATGAGGCTGAAGACCGCGAGTCCCGCCGCGAGCACTCCGACGGCGGTGAATGCGCCGAAGAGGTTGAACTGACCGATGAGGGAGAAGTTCGGTGTGGCGATGATCGACTCAGGCAGTCCGGGGACATTCAGACCCCAGCCGGCGGGATTGTCCTCGCTGCGTCCTCCGACGCCGAACGCCGCTTCGACGATGATCGCGAGAATCGTGGTGGCAACGATGCCGATGAGCAGGCCGCCGCGGACCTTGAGGACAACGAGCACGCTCATGAGCAGCAGGCCGATCACGAAGATGAGCGCCGACCAGCCGGAGAGGTTGCCGTTGACGCCGAAGGTAATGAGCGGGTTGCCGGGACGGGCAATGCCGGCATCCACGAGGCCGATGAGGGTGATGAAGAGCCCGATGCCGACTCCGATGGCGAACTTGAGCGGCTCAGGGATCGCGTCGAAGACCTTCTTGCGTAGGCCGACCACGACGAGCAGGAGGACGAGGACGCCCTCGAGGATGATCAGGCCCATTGCATCGGCCCACGTCATCTGCGGTGCGAGGGTGAAGGCGACAACCGGGAGGAGGCCGAGGCCGGCCGCGATCGCTAGTGGGATGCGGCCGATGGCCCCCATGATGATCGACATCACTCCGGCGACCAGAGCCATGACGGCTGCTACGGCGGCGATGGAGTCTCCGACGTCGGTGAAGCCGCCAATGAGGGAGCCGGTGCCGTCCGTGCCAGTGCCGAGAATGAGTGGGCCGAGAACCACGATGTAGGCCATCGTCACGAAGGTGACGACCCCGCCGCGGATTTCGCGGCTGAGGGTGGATTTGCGTTTGGTGATTTCGAACCAGCGGTCGAATCCGGATGTGGTCTGGGGGGATTTGGTCGTCGCCATGTGGGGAAGTTAGTGAGTCACGGGATCGCCTCGTGGCAGATTGGCCGAGAAAGTGAACGGTAACCAAAGACACATGAAACGCGCGTGATGCCTGGTGACTCCGTGACTCCTGGGGATCCGGAGGGTGTGCTCAGGGGCGTGGAGTGAATCCGAGGGGAAGGTCCGGCCGCTTGATCACGATGAAGTCCTCGGCGTCCTCCCCGAGCACGCGCCGGCCCATCGAGTAAGCGATGCGTCGTGCCTGCTCCTTGGCGAACTCCGCTCGGGGACCGGCGAAATGGTCGTCGACTGTCGCTGTCCAGATCTCTAGCCAGCGCAGCAGGTGCTCGGTCAGGTCCCTGTGTGCAACGTCAATGAAGATGGGTCCGAGCACAGCATCGTCAACTGCGCGCCCACAGAAGTCCAAGACCAGCGGCTCGATATCGGTGCGCGTGATGATGTCCGGCTAGCCCTGATGGCACCCTGGGATGCCATCAGGGCTAGTTTCGCACTGTGCCCGACGCCTGGACTCCGCTACTCATTGCCGTGGTCGGAGTCGCGGTCCTCCTCTATGGCGTCTCCAAGACGGCTATGCCGGTGCTCGGCGTACTCGCTGGTCCTGTGCTGGCGGCCGCGCTCGGCCCGACGACGGCGTCGGCGTTCGCCGTACCTCTCCTCATCGCTGGTGATCTGGTGGCACTGTCCATCTACCGTCAGCACGCGGACTGGAAGCTCATCTGGCGCATCGTTCCCGGAGTTCTCCTCGGCTTTGGTGTCACAGCCTTGATGTTCGCCTTTCTCGATCAGCGCGTCATCGCGCGGATCCTCGGCGTTCTGATCTTGACGTCGGTCTTTCTGGAGCTGTGGCAGCGCCGTCAGAAGTCTCGCCAGATGGCGCAGGCCGATGCCGCTGGAGAGGTCTGGGTGGAGGCCAACCCGCACGTCCACCGCGGGGCGGCAGCCTTCTTCGGGACCCTGGCGGGCATGACCACGATGGCCGCGAACGCCGGCGGCACGGCGATGACCCTCTACCTACTGAAGATGCGCGTGCCCATGCTCGCGTTTATGGGGACGTCTGCCTGGTTCTTCTTCATCCTCAACGTCGCCAAGATCCCGATCGTCGTAGGCCTGGGCCTGCTGGACGTTCAGTCACTCCTCGCCGATCTTGCCTTCCTGCCCATCATGTTGGTGGGCACGGTGTTGGGCATCGCAGTCTTCCGCCGGATGAATCAAACCCTGTTTGCCAACCTAGCCCTCGCTCTGAGCGGGCTCGCTTCCCTCTGGTTGATCATCCACGGCTGACAGGCCGAGTATCCGCGCCAAGGGTGCGGCGGTGAGGCCGTAGACCGCCACCGTCACCGAGATGATGATGAAGATCGAAGGCAGCAGCCGGTCAGCGGTCGGAACGCTCAAGGACACCAGCGTGGCACCCACGCTCGATGCGGTGGCCGCGGCCACGATGCCGCGGGGACTCATCCAACCGACGAAGATGCGCTGCTGCCGAGTGAGGTCGCTGCGCTGAGCGGCGAGGAACACCACCAGTGGGCGCACCACGAGAATGAGGATCGCGCTCACCGCGATGGCCGGCAGGGCGACCTCGACTACGGCCTCGACGGGCACCAACGCGGCGATCGACACGAAGAGCACTCCGATAGCCAACGCGACCACGGTGTTGAAGAAGGGACCGGCGTCCGCCAACGACTCGCCCCGCTTGAGCGCCACACGGGCCGCGACAAAGCCCATGATGAGGGCGGTGAGCAGCCCGGCATCGTCGGCGAGGAAGTTGGCAAAGCCCGCTGCCACAATGACGGAGCCGATGATGACCTGGGTGCCGAGTTGGGAGTTCCCCCGCACCATCCGGCCGCCGATGAAGATGAGGGCGATGCCGATGCCCGCACACAGGATGCCGACGAGTAGGCCCTCGACGAACAGCAACGAGGCATCGAGGATAGAAGGCTCATCCGTGGCCTTAATCACCTGAAAGATGACGACCGCAAAGAGTGCTCCCACGGGGTCGAGGAGGTTGCTCTCCCAGAGCAGGATCCCCTTCACCCGCGCATCGGGACGGGCAAAGGTGAGGATCGGCGTCACGACGGTAGGGCCGGAGACGACCACGATAGCCCCGAGCATCACGGCGATCTGCACACTTAGGCCCAGGATGTAGAAGGCGGCAGCAGATCCCACGATCGCCGTGATCGGCCAGCCGAACCACACCAGCCGTCGTACGACGGAGTGCTCATGGCGCTTGAGGGGGGAGTAGTTGAGCTCGGTACCGCCGTGGAAGAGGATGACAGCGACCAATAGGTTGACGATGACAGGGAAGGCCTCGCCGAGGATGGCGTCGGCGCGCAGCCCCGGCGCGATGGCGCCGAAGATGAAGCCGGCCGGCAGGAGCAGCACGAGGGCGGGGAGCTTGAGTTTGGGGGCGACAACCTGGCAGCCCACCGCGAGGCCGAAGGTGATGGCGGCCGCCAGCATCATCTGCGTGTCGGTGGGCTGCTCCACGGGTGAACCCTAGTCTGCGGGCTCCCTTCCCAAGTCGCCGTCGTGGGTGACGTGGAGTCAGTGGGGGCGGGCTGCGACGCTGTCCTCACCGGTGTCCGGGGGATGATGCAGGCACTGGGCGTTGACGTCGTTCAGATGGGCTAGAGGGGTGCTGGCACGCGTCGACCACGACGTTCGGCTCCTACTCCCGCAATCACGACCAGCGCGATTCCGGCGTACTGCAGAGGCAGTGGGAGCTGGTGCAGGACGACGATGCCGATCACCAGGGCGATCGCTGGTTCGAGTGCCATGAGGGTGCCGAACGCCGCCTTCGTGAGTCGCCGCAGCGCATAGAGTTCCAATGTCCAGGGAATGAGTGGCAGCAGAATCGCTGAGCCCACCGCGATGACGATGACGCGAGCATCCAGATGACCCCAGACCGCGGGCAGACCGAGTGGAATAGTGACCACGGCCGCGACCGGTAGCGAGATTGCCAACGCGTCCACGCCCGTGAAGCGGTCACCGACATGCTGCGTGATGACGATGTAGAGCGCCCAGCCCACAGCAGCGATTGCGGAGCAGGCGACGCCGACGAGATCGGGCGTGCCGTTCCAGGGCTCTGTGAGCAGGAGTACGCCGACGAGGGCGAGCGCCGGCCATGCCATGGCCTTGCGACTCGGGCTGTACCAGGCCGCGACCGTGAGCGGACCGAGGAATTCGATGGCGACGGCCATGCCCAGGGGAATGAGCGAGATGGCGGTCATGAAGGCGACGGTCATCACGGCGGTGACGAGTCCGAGCAGGACCGGCGCGCGCAGTTCGTGCCACGACCACTGGCTGTAGCGGGGACGGGCAATGAGTACGAATCCGATGCCACCGAGAAGGAGCCGGAGCCAGGCGGCACCGCTCGCCCCAATGCTGTCGAAGAGGCCGACGGACACGGCCGCACCGAGTTGAACCGACAGCATGGCCCCCACCGCGAGGGTCCACGCGGGAACCCGATGCGTGGGTGCCGTTGCCATGGCAGGGCACTATAGTGCACTTTCAGCGCAAGAGAACTGAGGTGTCGTGATGGCTGATGAAGCACTCGTGGACCAGATGCCGCTGGCCATTGGCCGGCGAGTCCGCGACGCCCGGACATCGCGTGGGTTGACCCTGGATCAGCTTGCCGATATCAGCGGAGTGAGCCGCCGCATGATCGTCAATGTGGAGGGCGGCGCGACCAATGCCAGCATCGCCACGCTCCTGCGCCTTTCGACTGCCCTCGCGGTTCCGCTCGCCGAACTCGTTGACGATCGACCATCGGCGCCACTGGTGCTGACACGCGCGGCCGAGCGCACGCCGCTGTGGCACGGGGCGAGTGGCGGCACGGCTGAGTTGGTGGCGTCGTCGGACATGCTGGAACTGTGGGAGTGGCACCTTCAGCCGGGTGAGGCGTATGTGTCTGAGCCACACAGTGCTGGCACTCGCGAACTACTTCACGTGCACTCCGGTCGGCTCGATGTAGATGTCGCAGGGGAGCGGGTCACGGTGCTGGCTGGTGATGGCGTGAGTTTTGGCGCTGACGCGCCGCACGGCTACTTCTGTGCGGGGCGCAGGCCGGTGCGCTTCTCGATGACTGTCCTGGAACCCATGTCCAGGATGCGGCCATGATGGCGTCGTGGGAGGGCGACCTAGCAGCGGCCACGATCGACCCCGAGGTGTTCGCGCTGCGCCCCGACTATGTCGCTGTCCTCATCGTGGCGCGGGGACTTGTGCCGGGTGACCCCAGCGTGGCGAGTGAGGAGGCGCTGTGTGAGGCCGAAACTGTCGCTGCTCAGGCCCTGGAGGGCGTTGAGGCGCACGACCTGCCGACCATCGCCCCAGTCAGCGACCTCGTCGGAGTACGTCGCGCCCGGCCAGACGTCAATGATGTTCTGTTGCCACTGACACCAATCTGACGATGTCTGGGCGAACGCCGAAACAAAGCCGGCCACCATCATCGTGCTGTAGATGCCGATGGTCGCGGGGCTATTCGCATTCGGGTTCGGCAGAGTTTGGGCGCTGCAGGCGACATTGGAAGACGAACGGGCAGTGCCCGCCCGACCGCTCAACCCGGTGAGCCGCTCGACCTCTGCGGTCTCGAAGTTGGGGAAGGGCTTGCCCTGGTGCATGCGCTGAACGAGATCGTCGATCGTCTTGTCGAAACCTCCTGTGCGGCGATGGTGATCAGCAAGGGCTGGGGCATGCACTGCGTAGGTGGGGCTCTTCATCAGCCGATGCCCGGCGTCTTCCTCCAGTCTCATCTTGCGGAAGGCCTTACGCTCCGCGGCGGCCAGAGTGCCGCCGTAGGCCTCGACGTGCGCACTCGCGATCGTGGTGACGAGGTCGACGTACTGGGCGCCCTGAGCCAGGCCCAACTTGGTGACGACGAGTTCGAGGTGTCCGGTGAACTTCTTGCCACGGACCTTGCCGCCGGAAGTGCGAACGAGGTAGGGGTGCTTGGCAGAGGCTCCGGAGTCGACCTTCATCACCAAGGTGCCCGCCGCATTGGTGGTTCCCGTGCCGACGACCTTGCCCTTGTCGTTGGTGACGACCACCTTGGCGCCGGTGAGTTCCGAGTTGGGGCCGGCGTGCATTTGCAGCCACAGGTTTGGCTTCGGTGTCCGCGGTGGTGTCGGCGCCTTTTGTGGGGCAGCCGGTGCCGGCGCGAGGTCGGCCACGGGGGCGATTGCGATCGCTGTCGGGGTTGCTCCCACTCCGGCAATCAACCCGATGGTGAGCAGGACCGCTGACAGGCGGTTGCGGCCGGTGAATGTGCGGGACATGGTGCACCCCTCGCCCTCGTGCAGCGCCCGGCTGGCGCCGCGTGAGCGCGAGTGAAGCAGTGCGGGGGTTGGCGTCTCTACTCAGTTGTTCGCCGTGGTGCGCGAATTCGCGAGAAAACCGATCACCGTCGTCCAACCTTCACGTGTGTCACCTCATCCTGCGTCTTCGGGGTCCAAGTGGGGTCTGAGACGCGGATTTGGTTGATAAACGTGGGGGCGGTGGCCCTACAACCCGCGAACGGAGATGCGGAACCCACGCCAGGGATTGATGGCGTAGCCGGGGATGGTCTGCGGAGTCGTACCGACCGCTGACAACCACATCTGGTACGCCGTCGCCGTGACTACGCCGCCGTGCCAACGACGCCAGACGATCTTGGGATCGCCCAGTGCCGGCGGGGGAGAGATCGTGTCGAGGGTCTCCACGACGTTGCCGCCCTGGTCGAGCGTGCCCCACGGCGAACGGGTGAGCGCCTGCCCCACCGGTGAGACATTGCCGTTGTAGGGCAGGACCGGCGGGAACGGCGAATCGGCGGTGCACTCCTCGGGGGTGAGGTAGGTGACCGGGCACCAGTCCGGCG
>Ga0208004_1000053_pt1 | contig 38481 bp, 38 predicted proteins | sample DEB08_DNA_6_FD_184522 | JGI IMG/M metagenome (GOLD analysis project Ga0208004, IMG submission 184522) | Aqueous microbial communities from the Delaware River and Bay under freshwater to marine salinity gradient to study organic matter... | ecosystem: Environmental > Aquatic > Marine > Coastal ...
AGAATTTTTGAGAAGGTCTATAACAGCGCTGAAGCAAAAGCTGATGCTGCAGGAAAAGGTGCGATTTTCCGCAAAGCAGCTGGTATTGCGATCGAGTACAGCAAAGCGCTTGATGAAGGAAAGGTTCCGCTGGGACTAAAGGCTAAACATGCCTTATTCGACAAGCTAGTCTTCTCGAAGATTCGTCATGCTCTGGGCGGAAGAGTCGAAGCGGCGATTTCGGGTGGAGCTCCTCTCGGCGAGCGCCTAGGTCACTTCTTCCGTGGCGCAGGAGTTCGCGTCCTGGAAGGTTATGGACTGACTGAAACAACTGCAGGTGCAACTTTAAATCTAACTACCGCTCATCGAGTCGGCTCGGTAGGAAGACCAATTCCAGGAACGACAATAAAGATCGCTGATGATGGCGAAGTTCTAATCAAAGGTCCGATTGTGATGCGCGGCTACTGGCAGAACGATGCAGCCAATATTGAGGTCTTTACCGAGGATGGATATTTCCGCTCGGGCGACCTTGGAAAATTGGATGACGAAGGGTATTTGTACATCGTCGGAAGAAAGAAAGAATTGATTGTTACCTCTGGTGGCAAGAATGTCGCCCCAGCAGTTCTAGAAGATCGTCTTCGCGCGCACCCATTGGTAAGTCAGTGCATTGTTGTCGGTGACAACCAGCCATTTATCGCAGCCCTAGTAACGATTGAGCCAGAAGCAATTAAGGGGTGGATTACCGCAAACAAAAAGGATGGTGCAACTCTCGCGGAGTTAACCAACGATCCTGATCTAATTGCAGTTATCCAAACAGCAGTTGATGAGGCTAATAAAGCAGTGAGCAAGGCTGAATCAATCCGTAAGTTCAAGATTCTCCCAGTTGATTTCACAATTGCTGGTGGACATTTGACTGCAAAACTTTCAGTTAAGCGTCACGTAGTGCATAAAGAGTTCGCGGCAGAGATCGCCGAACTCTTTGCCTAAAGAGACAGAACTTACTGAACGACTAGAGCTAGCCCGCCGGCTCCACGATGGGCCGGCGCAGAAAATGATTGCCCTTGGGTACCGTCTCGATGCCTTGATAGGCGAGCCGGACCTTAACAACGATTTTCGGCGAGAACTTCGTGAAATTCGCCTTAATCTCATCGAGCTAACAGAAAATCTTAGGGATGAGCTGTTTCTCCTCTCAAATATGGATCTTCATTTGGCTCAATCGGAGTTACAACAACTACTCCCTGATTTCCTAATCGAATTTGAGGTGGATAGTTCAGTTGATCTCACCCCCATGGAGAATTCAATCGCCCATTTGATCCTCGAAATAGCCAGAAATACCTCAAAATACTCATCGGGTGACCAATTCTGGGTTCGCATCCATTTAGACAATGGCGCCCTGCTAATTCGGATTGGTGATAACGGAGCCGGCCAAATATCTATAAGAGAACGTTCCTTAGGGCTGAAACTTATTAATTCTCAGGTTCAAGCATTAAGCGGAAGCATCGAGATGCATAGTGGAGATCTTGGTAACGAATACTTAATCGAGATTCCACTTCCATGACTCCAAAGATTCTTGTTATCGATGATCATGTGCTAGTTCGAGAGGGCTTGCGGCGTGCTCTATCAAATAACGCTCAATTCAATATTGTCGGCGAGGCTGCTTCAAAGCGCGAGGCCCTTGTGCAAATCCCTCATCACAAACCCGAAGTTATATTGGTCGATCTTCATCTTCCCGACGGCAGTGGGCTTGAAATAATTGCATGGGCGCGAGCCCTCTCTCAGCAGATGGGAATTGTTGCTCTAACTTTCTCCACTCAGCCAGAGCACATCCTGGCCTGTATGCAGTCTGGCGCAAGTGCCCATGTATCAAAGAGTGCGCCCATTAAGGAATTAGTTGATGCAATAGAGAAAAGTGTCTTGAGTCCGCTGTCATTCTCAACGAGGCGGGCTACCGATTTAATCTCAAAGCGGAATGAATCCATCGGACTAACTGCTCGGGAATTAGAAGTTCTAGAGATTCTTCCAACTGGCGATACAGTTACCCAGATTGCCACTCGGCTCTTTGTCAGCGAAGCTACTGTGAAGAGCCATTTGGCCGCGATTTACCGCAAACTGAAGGTCGCAAACCGGGTTAAAGCAATTAATGCAGCCCGCTTGGCTGGATTACTTCCTAAGTAATTCATTAAATCGCTCTGACCAAATGTCCCAACTCCATTCTGATTCAACCCAGGCTCTACCGCGCTCGCCCATTCTCCTTCGAAGCGCCCCATCCTTGAGAAGTTCGATGATTCGCTTTGCGATCTCTTCAACATCATTTCCATCTACTACATAACCAGTTTCGCCATTGAGAACTGCATCGGGCGCCCCGCCAGATGCCCCACCAATTACCGGTAGTGCACAAGCGCTCGCTTCCAAATAAACAATTCCCAAGCCCTCAACTTCTAAACCGAGGAGCCTTGATCTTGAAGGCATGGCGAAAATATCCCCCATAGATAGATATTTAGGAAGGTTCTTGTAAGAGATACGCCCTAAAAACTTTATATTTTCGTGGAGTTCGTGACTCGCGATCAATTCATTCAATTGTTCTCTGTGAGGACCCTCGCCGACAAAGATTAATTGCACATTAGGTATCTCGCGCTTAACAATCGCCAAGGACTCAACTAATCGATCTTGCCCTTTACGATGTACGAGGCGACCAACTGAGATTATCGTCGGATATTTCTTCGCAGTTGCCTGTGGCTGAAAGTGATTGGTATCAATACCTGGTGCAATTTTTACCAGCTTATTTTTAGGAACTACACGGGAAATCGCTGCTCCGGTGAAATCGCCCAAGTAACCCATTTCGTCAACGTTCTTGCCGATCTCTCTCATTAGGAGAGTAAAAGGAGGAACTTTTGACCACCAGACTTCATGTCCATGAGTGAGCGCAATGATTCGACGAATCGATCCAATCCGAAGCCAGCGCGCGGCCAACCCGAGTGGAGCAGCTGCTCCAAACCAAATTACTTCTAAATCCTTCTCTCTAATCAATTTTCGAAGATTTCGAATCACGCGAGGGGTTGGAAGGAGAATTTTTGCTCGGTCACGAATGACTTCGATTCCCTGGTTTCTTAGCCAATCTTGATCGTATTTCTCGTGCTCTTCTTGATATGAGGTGTACACCGTCACTTTTTCAGCATTGAGCCGCTCAAGCAGGCCTATGACAAAGGTTTCGATGCCACCGGCACGTGGCCCAAAATCATTTGTGACAAGAAGAATTTTTGGTTTCATGGCTTTTGATTAACTTCTAACTGGTCGCTCTAGAGGCGGCGGGCGCCAACGTACTTCTTGCGTCCGAAATAATTTCCAAACTCAACAATTTGGACTCGAGCTCCCGGGCGAGGAGCATGGACCATTTTTCCCTTACCTACATAGATGCCAACATGGGATATCGGTGTGCCGAAGAAGACTAAGTCTCCGGGGAGAAGATTGTTTCTTGCAATCAACCGTCCATATCCAAATTGAGCTCTAGATGAGTGTGGTAATCGCACGCCAGCTTGCTCATACGAGCGCATAGTTAATCCGGAGCAATCCCATCGGATTGGGCCAGAGGCCCCCCAAACATAAATATCGCCAATCTGTTTCACGGCATAACGGAGTGCGATGCCGGCACGTCCCGAAACAGTATTTGCTAAGCGAGCTTGTTCACGCGAATATGCCTGACGTTCGGCTTCATCCATCGCCTGGAGTTTTAGTAATCTCTCGCGATCTTTCTTCACTAACTTCTTTAAAATTTCTTCTGCCTGTTCGAGTTTTCGCTTTACCTGGGCGGCCTGCGCTCGATAGCGAGCCTCGGCTGCTTGAACTAGTCGGAGTTTGTCTTCCACTGTGAGAGATGTCGCATCAAGTCGCTGTTTGGCGGTGGCAAATTTCCTTAATTCAACAGCTTGTTTACGAGTTATATTCTCAAGAGATCCTGCCGAGGAGAGATACAGTGAAGGATCTGATGAAAAAAGAAGTTCGACCCCTTCACCAAGGCCGGTTGATTTATACCGCGCAACAGCGATGGCGGCGAGAGATTTTCGAATCGAGTCAACGCTAGCTTTCTGGGCTTCCGCTTCTTGCTGGACAGAGCTAAGTTGGCTCTTCAACCTGGCCAGTTGAACTTTGGCGGCCTGGGCATTCTCGCCAGCCTCAGCAGCATCTTCTTGGAGTTGCTCAACTTCTTGACGCACCCGGACTAGATCTGCGCTGGGTGCAGCATTGGTGGCAGGCGTAAAAGGGAGCACTAGGGAGAATGAAATTATCCCCGTTAATAGCAACCGCGCTCTCAGCATCGGTTTAGGCTAACTTGAGGCTCTCGCTTACCTCAACCCGAACGGCGCTTGGGATGCTGAGAATCTTGAGAATTTTCATACCTGAGCGGAGGAATCATCCCGCGAGAGGCTAAAAGATCTATAACACGAGCCTCTTCTGAGCCAAGGTTTGAGCTAGGTGGGCCTATCAATATAGAGACCACGCAATCGCTACAAGCTATATCTCGCATGGTGCAGGAATCGCAATCAATGATCATGTCGAAAAAGATATAGGTGGCCACTGACATCAGCTCTCAATCGGGGCTCTACTTGAGACGGGGGTAGCGTTCCCTCGTGACATTTACCCAAAAAATGCTTGCGAATAAAGTGATAGCGAATATCGTTGTAGCCAGCAATGGCATGACCACTCTCAATGGATCATCTCGAGAGCTAAGCAACCCTGACGATCGCGCCCGCTTTCATGCCCTAAGAGTGAACTCCTCAGCGATTCTCATTGGCGGATCGACCTTTCGAAGCGAGCCCTATGAAAAAGCTCCGCTTCCTCTCTATGTTGCTAGCCGTGATGAAAAACCTCGGAACTCAAATGCAAGATTCTTCGCCCTATCGCCAAGTGAGCTAGTCAAATTAGCGGCATCAGAGGTCAAAGGAGCGGTGCTTATAGAGGGCGGAGTTAATTTCCTCAAAGAGCTAATAGCTCTCCAGGAAATTGATGAGATTTATATTACGCGGGTCAAAAAGACAGGCGATAGTCATATATTTGACTTTGAGAAGCTCAGGAATCAATACGCATTGAAATCGGCAGAAGAGATTCGCGGAACACTATTTGAGCTATGGACTCCAAAAGGGCGCAACTAATTCGCTAGTAAAAACTATCCGATTGAAATTAGGGCAACGCCACAAATTGCAAAGAGGATTCCAAAATATTGAACGCGATGCAACCTCTCATTTAAGAATTTGAATGCAAGTAGCGCAGTAACAATAGGAAACAGCGACCCGAGAACTAACGCAATTGAAACGAGCCCTTTAGTAGTCGCAACTCCTAACAGGAAATTTGCCAAGAAATCAGCAACGCCAATGAAGATCAGAAGTGGGAAGAAATTCCTTGTAAATCCCCCGATAGTTCGGTAGCGAAGCGCAATCAGAAGGCAGATACTGACGGAAGCGACGCGCATCGAAGTCATCGTGTGCATCGAATCAACTTTCGCCCCAATCGCTATAAACGTTAATGCGCCACCGAAACCAAATGCTGCAATCAAAGCGAAAATTAAGGGTTTGACTGGTAAACCACCTTTGATCTCCGGACCACTCGCAAGAAATGCTCCCAGCAGAGCTACGGTAATCCCGAGCGCCTGAAGTGTGGTTGCCCGCTCGCCTTGTATGTAGGCAACTGTCAGCGGAATTAAAACGGAAAGTGAACTAATTGGGCTCACCACTCCCATTCGGCCAGTTGCTAAACCCGAATAGAAAGCAATCAAACCGATGAATCCGGAGATTCCCGCGATAATTCCCGCGACAAAGTAACCATCCCATGCCAGAGATGGCCTAATGAATGGCGAGCTGAGTTGGGTTCCAATTGCAATTACCGACAATCCGAATATCAGACCAAAGAATTGAGATACTCCAGTGACGGCGATGGCTCGATAACGTTTTGATAGATTTCCAGCTAGATAATCAGCTGTTCCCCAGAGTAGGCTTGAAAGAAGCGCGAGCAACGAACCCATCGCGCAACCTTATCTCCTCGCGCCTCCCCCGATAAGAAAGTCACCTCTTCTACCCTTACCTAATGGCTGGGACTGCACAGAACTCTCTACTATTTGAGAAATTTTGTGCGCAAGCCCGCGAATTGAAAACGAGATCAGAAATTACTTTTGAAGAAGTCCCAGCACCACAACGATTGGCGCCACTCGCTATCGCCTTTTCTGTTGATGTAAGTAATGGTTTCTCCACATCTAATTCATCTGAAGATTCTGATGTGGCAACTGGTCGCTTTGTAATGCTCCACGACCCGGATGGCCAGGATGCTTGGGAGGGTGATTTTCGTGCGGTCACTTTTGTTCGATCGGCGATTGAAGAAGATCTGCAATCCGATCCACTTTTAACCGATGTGGCATGGTCTTGGGTGAGTGAATCCTTGGAATCTGCTAACGCTTCGTTTACGGCCACGAGTGGAACAGTTACTAGAGTCTCAAGTGCTTCATATGGACAACTTTCCGAAAATGAACACTCCTCGGAAATTGAGATCAGAGCTTCTTGGACTCCCATTAGAGCCGAGGCGCTAATAAACCACATTGATGGATGGATAAAGCTGATAGAAGTGGTTTCAGGTCTGGCGCCAATCGCAGAAGGAGTCAGTTCGCTAAAGTCGCGACGCTGATTGATGGAGATTTTGACTGTTCCCCCAGGTGGGACTCCTGCGGTAATTGAAGATCGGGATGGCTTCCGCAAGGCGATTAATGCGCTACGACTTGGCAGTGGCCCGATAGCCATTGATGCAGAGCGAGCAAGCGGATATCGATACAGCGCACGGGCCTACCTAATTCAATTTTTTCGCAGAGACGGCGGGCTCCATCTCATTGACCCAATTCACCTTTCTGGTGCTCCCGAGATTAATTCTCTAAACGAAATCCTCGCAATTGAAGAATCCGTGATCCACGCAAGCAGCCAGGACTTGGATTGCCTCAGAGAATTTGGTCTAGATCCAAAACGCTTATTTGATACTGAATTGGGAGCTCGAATTGCCGGTTGCGAGAGAGTGGGCCTAGGAGCGCTCTGCGAAAGGTTGTTGGGAATTCAGATAGCTAAAGAGCATAGCGCTGTTGATTGGTCTCATAGACCTCTAAAGTCAGAGTGGCTCGATTATGCTGCACTCGATGTTGCGCTTTTGATTGAAATCCGAGATTCCGTTGAGAAACTACTTCTCGAGTCAGGAAAACTCGAATGGGCCACTCAGGAGTTCTCAAGCGCTTTACAAGTAGCTCCTCCAAAGATTAAGCGCGAGCCATGGCGAAGAACGTCCGGAATGCACCAGATTAAAACTCGCTTTAATCTAGCGATTGTTAGGGAGCTATGGAATGCGCGAGATGAAATTGCTCGAGACTTAGATATAGCTCCGGGAAGACTTCTCTCTGACATTGTCATCATAGAGTTGGCGCAGAAGAAACCTGATTCATTTGAATCCCTCCTAGAGCTCTCCATAGTTCGCGAGCGAATTCGACATGAGCATCAAAAGGCTCACTTAAAAACTTGGTGGAAGGTTCTAAGTGGCGTCTACGAAATGGATCAATCGCACTGGCCAGATATGCGTGCTCGCGGGGAGGGTTTACCGCCACCAAAAGTTTGGCGAGAGAAATACCCGATTGCATACATTCACTATCAACACGCGCGAATACATTTGACTGAAATAGCCTCCGGGTTAAAACTTCCCCTTGAGAATTTGCTAGCTCCAGATCTGGTAAAGCGCGTAATTTTCGATGAAGGTAGTGAACGCACTTACATCGATGGAGAAGAGTGCAGAGCTAGGGTCTCCGAAGCTCTCGATCAAGGCAAAGCCCGCCAATGGCAGAAAGATCTAGCTATAGATGCGCTAGTACAGGCCCTCTGTGAGAGTGAACCGCCAATTGCGCCACAAGAGTCGACGCCGAACGAGTGAGGCTAATTACGCAACATAAGTGTTGCGTAATTCAAGGCCTGGCCCTAGTGTGATTCCGTGATGAAACGTTTCCTTGCCCTCATGAGCGCCCTAGCCTTAACCGCCGCCCTCGCCGCCTGTTCAAGTGGTGACGGGGAAGGTTCGGGCCTTCTCATCTATTCGGGCCGCAGCCAAGAGTTCATCGAACCTTTCTTTGCTGCATTTACTGAAGAAACCGGAATTCAAATTGAAGTGCGTTACGGCGACTCCGCCGCCTTAGCTGCGCAAATTTTGGAAGAGGGGGGAAACTCCCCAGCTGATCTCTTTCTCTCTCAAGATGCAGGAGCGCTTGGCGCCGTGTCAGGTGCAAACCTCTTGGCTGCACTTGATCCAGCGCTCCTCGGTCGAGTAGCTGGAACTTACAGATCTCCCTTGGGTGACTGGGTGGCGGTTACCGGACGAGTTCGAGTCTTTGCTTATGCCCCCGATCGCGTGGCGTCGCTTCCTGATTCCGTTGATGATTTAATCGATCCGATTTGGAAAGGACGCATCGCAATCGCGCCAACCAACTCTTCGTTCCAAGCTTTTGTTACAGCAATGATTCAAACTCGCGGTGAGAGGGCAACTGAGAATTGGCTCAATGGAATTAAAGCGAATAAGCCCAAACTATATGAAAAGAATAGTTTGATTGTTCAAGCCATCGATGCGGGTCAAGTAGATGCAGGACTAGTAAATCACTATTACACCTGGGAAGTTGAAGAAGAATTAGGTCGCGAGATTAATGTTAAGAATGCCTTCTTCTCACCTGGTGATCTGGGCAACCTTGTTAATGTTTCTGGCGTAGGAATTCTTTCGACAAGTACAGATCAAGATCTTGCCTCTCAACTGGTAGATTTTCTATTATCCGAAGAGGAACAGAAGCAATTTGTATCTGAGACTCATGAATATTCCATAGTCTTACCCGGATTGCGCCCCGATGGTTTACCAGCGCTCGAAGAGATTGCTGCCCCACGGGTTAATCTGGCCGCACTTTCTGATCTTCAGCGAACCCAAAACCTGCTAATTAAGGTTGGTTTGCTATAGCGCATGGCGATAATCAATCCTCTTTCTGCGAAAAAAGTGAAGGGTGGAACTGTAGAGAATCCCCCCTCGCCACTTCTTATTTTTGCAGGGTTGGTGACTCTCTCACTAGCCGCACTACCCATCGCTTACCTAGTAAGGCGCGCGACACAGATAGATGCACAATCTTTATCAATCGTCCTATTTAGGGCAAAGACGCTCGAAATTATTTTTACCACTCTCTCCCTTGCTCTCTTTGTGGCGCTCTTCGCCACTGCTCTAGGAGTGGGAATTGCTTGGATGCTTAATAATGTCGCACTGCCATTTCTCGGATTAATTCGAGCTCTAGTAGTCCTGCCAGTCGCTATTCCAAGTTATGTATTTACTTATTCCTGGCTATCTCTCGGATTTCTTCCCAGCGGATTCATTGCCGCTGTAGTCGTCCTTACATTATCCACAGCACCATACGTAACGCTCGCTGCGCTGGCTGCATTTAAAAGAATTGACACTTCGCAATTGGATGTCGCCCAAACCTTAGGACTAAACCAATTTGGCACATTTTTAAGGGTTACCTTGCCCCAGATACGAAATGCTGTAGGAGCAGGTTCTCTAATTGTTGCACTTTACGTTCTAAGTGACTTCGGAGCTGTTTCACTTTTGGGTGTAGACACTTTTACAAGAGCGATTCAGAATACCTATCAGGGTAGTTTTGATCGTGGAAGTGCTGCAATCCTTGCCTTATTCCTCGTAGCAATTTCCTCGACTGTAATCAGCCTTGAAATTAAGTCCAGAGAGAGCACAGTCACAGTCAAGAGTTCGGTTCAAATCACCAAGAGGTTGCCGTACAACAATTCGATTCGCGTCAAATTGGTAGCTGCAATCGCAATAATCGCTTATTTGGCCCTTGCGCTCGTTGCTCCTTTGTCGGTACTTCTCTACCGTTTCTTCTCACGGGTATCGCCACTAGACGTAACAGAGCTTGTCAATGCAGCCTTTTCTACAATCACAGTATCCATATTGGGTGCTCTAATTGCGATGCTACTGGCAATCCCAGTTGCGTTTTTAGCGGTAAGAGGAACTTGGATCGGAGTATGGTCAGAGCGGGCAGTTCTCCTGGTTCATGCTCTTCCGGGAATTGTCATGGGCTTGGCGCTCGTATCATTTGGTTCTGAATTTCCCGTTATCTATCAAACAATTGGATTGCTGGCATTTGCCTACTCAATTCTCTTCTTGGCTCGATCAGTCGGTTCCATCCGGGCTGCTTTTGGAAAGGTTCCATTAAGTCTGACTGAGATTGCCGCAACTCTCGGTCAGACGCGATCGCGAACTTTCTACCGGGTGACGCTTCCGCTTGCTGCACCCGGTGTACTTACCGGAACGCTGCTCGTCTTTCTTTCAGCTATGAAAGAACTCCCCGCGACATTGATGTTACGTCCCACTGGTTTCGAGACCTTGGCAACAGAAATATGGAACAACACAGCGATTTTCCGCTTTAGCGAAGCCGCCCCGTACGCTTTGCTCCTCGTAGCAATAGCGGCCATCCCCACATTCTTGATTAGCAGACCTGATCGAGAATCCGAGCGAGGTGAACTTCAGTGACATCTTTAGAGATTCGTGAGTTGGGGGTTCACTTAGGAAATCGCGAGGTGTTGCACGACCTAAATCTGACGATTCCCTCTGGTTCGTTCGCAGCAATACTTGGACCCTCAGGCTGCGGAAAAACGACGCTACTAAGAACGATCGCTGGACTAGTTAGACCTTCTGCAGGGGCCATCAGATTTGGTAAGCAATTAGTAAGCGTTTCATCACTCGTCCTTCCGCCTCATAAGCGGAACATTGGATATCTGCCACAAGAGAGTGGGCTCTTTCCGCATTTAAGCGTTGGCGAAAATGTTGGTTTTGCTTTTAAAAAAGAGGTGAAGGCCGAGCAACGACGCGAAATAATCGATGAAATGTTGGAACTGGTTGGGCTAACGGGTTTTGCTGATCGCAAACCACACCAGCTAAGCGGAGGGCAACAGACTCGCGTGGCTCTTGCCCGGGCACTGGCAATACGTCCCGCAATTGTTCTGCTTGATGAGCCATTCTCTAATTTAGATCACGCGCTTCGAGCTGAAGTGAGCGGTGAGGTAGTTTCGTTGCTTAAGAAAACTAAGACTACTTCTCTGATGGTTACTCACGATCGTGAGGATGCTTTGGTTTCGGCAGACTTGATTGCGCTTATGCGCGATGGACGGGTTGTTCAATCCGGAACGCCAGAGAGCGTCTACATGGCCCCGGCTTCGGCAGATATCGCAGAGAGCACTGGTGATATTTTGGAACTGCCAGCCCAGAGACTTTTAAAGAATCGGAAGAAATTAATCTCTCCCCTTCACCTTTCGGCTAAGAAAGCCTCTGGCGATGCCGAGACTGGATCAATATTGATCAGGCCAGAAGAGATTCGCGTCTATGAAAAGAAGTCCAATCTGCCAACTGCAAAAATCACCCAGATTCACTACTACGGCCATGATGCCATCCTCGAGTTAGCCCTCCCCGGTTTTTCTAAGGAAGTTAAGGTGCGCGTTACTGGGCCACTCAATTTTGAAGTGGGAAAAACCGTAGCCCTCGAGCATGTCGGACCAATCCGCTGGGTGACGAAGAAGCCTACTGACGAGTAGGGTTGTGGCATGAAATCTGCCACCGCCAAAACAAATGTCGTTCTAGTCGATGCTGTCCGCACTCCTTTCGGGAAAGCCGGCAGCCTTTACGCTGGTACGCGCGCCGATGACATCATGGTTCGCGCAATCCGTGGACTTCTAGAGCGAAATCCCGGAGTGAAGCCAAGTGAGATTGATGATGTTGCTATTGCCGCCGCAACTCAATTTGGCGATCAAGGAATGAATATTGGCAGATCTGCCGCAATTCTCGCTGGACTTCCAAATACGGTGCCTGGTTACTCAGTCGATCGTTGGTGTGCTGGTGCGATGACATCTGTAACCACAATTGCCGGTGCCATAAATATGGGTGCATACAATCTTGCAATCGCTGGTGGCGTTGAGCATATGGGTAATCACCCGATGGGTGAGGGTATGGATCCAAACCCCCGATACTTAGCTGAAAGGATTGTGGACACCGATGCGCTCTCTATGGGAAACACGGCGGAGCGACTACACGATAAATTTCCACATCTAACCAAAGAACGTGCCGATAAGTATGCGCTCGCCTCTCAGCAGAAAACTGCCGCTGCGTATCAAGCCGGGAAAATTCAACCTAATTTGATTCCTGTTGCTGTACGAAATGCCGAAGAAGGTTGGGGGGTTGCAACTATTGATGAGCCGCCACGGCCAGGAACAACTTTGGAGGCACTGGCAGCGTTGAAGACTCCGTTCCGTCCATTAGGAAGAGTTACTGCCGGAAATGCTGCAGGTTTGAATGACGGTGCAACCGCCGCGCTCCTTGCAAGCGAGAGCAAAGCAAAAGAACTTGGTCTTGGCGTCAAAGCAAAACTTGTCACTTTTGCCTTCGCGGGCGTCGAGCCTGAAATCATGGGATATGGACCAGTACCTTCGACTATAAAGGCGCTCAAGCTTGCAGGTTTAGATATTGAAGATATTGGTCTTTTTGAGATTAATGAGGCATTTTCAATACAAGTTCTATCATTCTTGGATTACTTCGGAATAGCTGATGACGACCCCAGAGTTAATATCTATGGCGGCGCTATCGCTGTTGGACATCCTCTTGCGTCATCAGGCGTCCGGTTAATCCTAAATCTCGCAGAAGCATTTAAAGAGCGCCCCGAAGTCCGTTATGGAATTACCACTATGTGTATTGGTCTTGGAATGGGCGGAACCGTCATCTGGGAAAACCCGAACCATAGAGATTATGGAAAGGCTTAAGCAATGAGTGAAGTGAATGCACCAGTGGGCGCCCCTGAAGAAGTTGTAACGAAGGCTCTGCTTCGTGAAGTTGATCTAGCTCCATTTGGATTCTCAGGGAACCTTTCCCTAATTACTCTGGATAACGGGCTTGATTACAACCGACCAAACACTCTTGGTCCAAAATCCTTAAGAGAGATTGAAAGTGCTCTGACGGCGGCTGAAGCAAGTTCTTCCGCTGCCATCGCGATCACCGGTAAGCCATTTATCTTTGCAGCAGGTGCAGATCTCTCAGCACTTCCCTTCCTCTCAGATAAGTCTCAAGCCCTTGCAATTGGAAAATTCGGTCATGACCTTTTTAAAAGATTAGGAAGAGGGAAGAAGCCAACTTTTGCTTTCACTAATGGTCTCGCCCTTGGCGGCGGACTTGAGATAGGGCTTCACTGTAATTACCGAACGCTTGCATCTACCGCTTTCACCGCACTTCCAGAATGTTTCTTGGGGCTCGTACCAGGATGGGGCGGTGCCACAATATTGCCTAAATTGATTGGACCTGAGAAAGCAGTCCAGGTAATCATTCTTAATGCACTTAATAACAATACGATGATGAAAGCAAAAGATGCGCTGGGGTTAGGCGTTGTGGATGCGGTATTTGAGCCAGCAGACTTTCTTGAAAAGTCATGTGCATTTGCCGCAGAGATCCTAAGCGGAAAGCGCAAGATCGAGCGAGTGGACTACACCAGAGATGATGCCGCTTGGGAGCGAGCCATTGCAACCGGAAAAGCAGCGGTTACTAAGAAATATGGTGGGGCAGATATCGAATCACCACGCAAAGCGCTTGAGTTAATTTCCGCCGCCAAGACGAATACTTTGGATCAAGGTTTTGATGCAGAAGATGAAGTATTGGCTGACTTGGTTATGGGTAATCCGCTGCGCGCTTCACTTTATGCATTTAATTTGATTCAGAAGAAAAAGAAAAAAGTCGAAGGAGCTCCAAAGCCGGCTTTGGCCCGTAAGGTATCGAAGGTCGGCGTCGTCGGAGCTGGTCTAATGGCTTCACAACTTGCGCTGCTAATCATGCGAAATCTTAAAGTTCCCGTTGTTATGACGGACCTCGATCAAGCTCGGGTTGAAAAAGGAATTTCTTGGATACATTCTGAGATCGATAAATTGGTTGAGAAGAAGCGTCTCAACGCTGAGGGAGCCTCTCGATTGAAAGGCTTGGTGAGCGGCTCTACCGACCAGAAAGTCTTTGCCGGCGCCGACTTCATAATTGAAGCGGTCTTTGAAGAACTTTCGATTAAGCAGAAGCTCTTCAAAGATCTCGAGCAGATAATTTCGCCAGAATGTGTTCTGGCCACAAACACCTCTTCGCTTTCTGTAGAAAAGATGGGCGAAGGCCTAGCTCATCCAGAGCGCGTTGTTGGTTTCCACTTCTTCAACCCAGTTGCTGTCATGCCACTCCTCGAAGTTGCACGGACCTCAAAAACTGATGATGCCACTACTGCTACTGCTATCAACGTTGGAAAAGAACTTAAGAAAACTATGATCATCTGTAAAGATGCACCTGGATTTGTAGTTAATCGTCTGCTAACTCGCTTCATGGGTGAAGTAACAGATGCAATAGATGAAGGTACTTCTTATGATGTCGCCGATGGTGCGCTGAGACCACTCGGATTCCCGATGTCACCACTCGAACTCTTTGGTCTAGTCGGACCGGGCGTTGCGCTCCATGTCTCAAAGACTCTAAATGCAAATCTTGGCCCTCGCTACAAAGTCTCACCTACTGTTTCGCGCTTGGTCGAAAAAGGCGTTAAGACCTTCTACATTAAGGATGAGAGTGGAAAATCAGCCCCTAATCAGGATGCTCTCGCATTGGTCGAGCAGGGAAATTCCCCTTCCACCGCAGAACAAGTTCGGATCCGTGCACTTAAGGCGCTCGCCGAAGAGGCGCAGATGATGCTCGATGAAGGCGTCGTTGCAACCGCATCAGAGATTGATCTATGCATGCTTCTAGGCGCCGGATGGCCGCTACATCTCGGTGGGATTCTTCCTTACTTAGATCGAGAAGGAATTAGTGATTCGGTTTGCGGGAAGCGCTTTCATCCACATGGAGTTGCGTCACTTCCTGCTTAACTCCGCTTGAAAACCACGTCACTAATTGGCGAGCAACTGATTGAACGGTGATTCCGAGGTCTTCTAAGATTTGATTTCGCTTTGAGTGCTCGATGAATTCAAGCGGTACTCCAATAGAGTGAATCGGCGTCACAATATCCATTTCTCTAAATGCATCAGAGAGCGCGCTTGAAATACCGCCGCTTTTTACTCCATCTTCGATAACAACGATTCTCGAATAACGATCAGACATTCGAGTAAGCGCCGCAATCGGTAACGGCCTAACCCATCTAGGGTCAATTACAGTGACGCCTACCCCTTCACGGTAGGCCTGGGCTGCGGCGTCGACTGCAAGCTGAGCCATAGCGCCAACAGCGATCAACAATATATCGGGGCTCTCGCCGCGATAGAGGAAATCAATTCCGTCACGTCGCTCAAATGCAGGAAGATCAGGATTGATCACACCTTTCGGAAAACGTATCAGCGATGGTGAATCTTTGATTGAAGTTGCTTCACGTAATAATTCTTTCAATCTTGAACCATCTCTTGGCGCTGCAACTTTCAAGGTTGGGACAATTCCAGTCAACGCAAGATCCCAGATGCCGTGATGAGAGGGACCATCGTCTCCCGTGATACCTGCACGATCTAATACGAAAGTGACGCCAGCCTTGTGTAGTGCAACATCGAGAAGTAGTTGATCAAATGCTCTATTCAAGAACGTTGAGTACACGGCTACCACCGGATGAAGTCCAGCAAATGCCATACCTGCAGCTGAGGTTGTTGCATGCTGCTCGGCGATCCCGACATCAAAAGTTCGGTACGGGAATTTTTCTTGGAATTTATCTAGCCCCGTTGGACCCAACATGGCAGCGGTAATTGCAACTAAATCTTTACGCTCACCACCCAATTCGACCAAAGCGTCCGAGAACTCCTGGGTCCAAGTCTTACCGCTCTTTGCTAGGGGTTCGCCGGTTTCTGGATCAACGACGCCAACGGCATGGAACTTTTCTGCTTCATCATTGATTGCAGGGGCATGTCCGCGACCCTTCTCGGTAATTGCATGAACAAGAACGGGTCCTTCAAACTTCTTAGCCTGAGTAAGCGCTTTCTCAAGCGCGCCAATGTCATGGCCATCAATCGGTCCTAAGTATTTCAGGCCAAGATCTTCAAACATTCCTTGGGGCGCGACGATGTCTTTAAGGCCCTTCTTCATACCGTGGAGCGTTTCATATATTGGTTGGCCAACAACGGGCGTTCGCTCTAGAACGCCTTTGCCCCATTCCAAAAACTTCTCATAGCCTTTAGTTGCCCTAAGAGTTGAGAGATATGTGGCGACTCCGCCAATTGTTGGTGAGTAGGAACGTTCATTGTCATTTACAACAATGACTAATCTCAAATTCTCTGCCGCCGCAATATTGTTTAAGGCCTCCCAAGCCATACCACCAGTAAGCGCTCCATCTCCAATTACAGCAACCACAGTTCTATCTGTAATTCCTTGAACTGAGAAAGCGCGTGCAACTCCGTCTGCCCAAGATAGAGCTGTTGAGGCATGTGAATTTTCGACGACATCATGTTCGCTCTCTGAGCGACTTGGATAACCAGCAACTCCTCCCCGTTGGCGAAGTTTGTTAAAACCATCTGCTCTTCCAGTCAAAATCTTATGCACATAGGACTGATGGCCCGTATCAAAAATGACCACATCGTGCGGAGATTCAAATACCCGATGGATTGCGATAGTTAATTCAACAATTCCGAGATTTGGACCAAGATGACCACCGGATTTCGAAACTTTATCAATCAGAAAGGTTCGAATCTCCTGAGAGAGTTCATCTAATTCTTCACCACTAAACCGCGCCAAATCCGAGGGCGACTTGATGCGTGGGAGAAACTTCATGGCGCCTATGGTAACTAGAAGGGCCTGTACTCTCTAAGCGAGGAGCGAGCGCAACACGTACTGCATGATGCCTCCATGGCGGTAGTAGTCAGCCTCGCCCGGGGTGTCGATTCGAACCTTTGCCTTAAATGACTTCTCCCCCGCCTTCACGTTCACCGTACTTGGAATTTTCCCATTATTAAGTTCGGTAACTCCAGTAATTTCAAATACCTCATCACCAACCAGCCCTAGCGATTCAGCAGATTCACCATCAAGGAACTGCAACGGAAGAACACCCATTCCAATCAAGTTTGAACGATGAATACGTTCAAAGGATTCTGCAATAACAGCTCGTACGCCGAGTAGCGCAGTACCTTTCGCGGCCCAGTCTCGTGAAGAGCCAGAGCCATATTCTTTTCCAGCGAGTATTACTAGCGGGATACCTGCCTCTTGGTATGCAACTGATGCATCGTAAATTGTGCTCTGCTCGCCATTATTTAAGTAGTTCTTGGTGAAGCCACCTTCGACGCCATTTAGCAATAAGTTCTTTAAGCGAATATTTGCAAAAGTACCGCGAATCATTACTTCATGGTTACCACGTCTTGATCCATATGAATTGAAATCTGCTTTTTGGACTCCATGCTCTTGCAAGTATTTACCAGCTGGTGAATCTGGCTTAATTGAACCAGCCGGTGAAATGTGATCTGTTGTAACAGAATCACCTAACTTTGCCAGCACGCGAGCGTCTGAGATATTTGTTACTGGTTTTGGATTGCGGGGCATTCCTTCAAAATAAGGCGGTTTGCGCACATAGGTTGATTTTGTATCCCATTCAAAGGTCTTGCCGGTTGGAGTATCTAAAGAGGTCCATCGATGATCGCCGGCGAAGACACTTGCATAATCACGTTTGAACATCTCAGAGGAAATGACGCTATCTATAACTCCTTGAATTTCTTGCGGAGATGGCCAGATATCTCGAAGGTAGACATCATTTCCCTGCGAGTCCTTTCCTATTGAATCGTGCTCGAAATCGTGGTCCATGGTTCCAACTAGAGCATATGCAACTACTAGAGGAGGAGATGCAAGATAGTTCATCTTCACATCAGGACTGATTCGCCCTTCAAAATTGCGATTTCCAGATAGAACCGCAGCTACTGCTAAGTCGTTCTCATTGACAGCTTTGCTCACTTCAACTGGTAGAGGTCCAGAGTTTCCGATACAGGTAACACAGCCATATCCAACAAGGTTAAATCCCAACTTCTCTAGAAATGGAGTTAAGCCAGATTTCTCATAGTAGTTGGTCACTACCTTGGAGCCAGGTGCAAGAGTTGTCTTCACCCATGGTTTGCTAACTAAACCCTTTTCGACAGCTTTCTTTGCTAACAAGCCTGCGCCAATCATGACACTTGGATTAGAGGTATTTGTGCACGAAGTTATGGACGCAATTACTACCGCACCATTCTTAACAGCTCCAGGTTTATTGTTTACCGTTACAGGAATTTCACCGGTGGCAGAATTCTCACCAAGATAACCTGGTAGGGATTTTTCAAATGCGGACTTTGCGATACTTAAAGGCACCCGATCTTGGGGACGTTTAGGGCCTGCGATAGATGGAACTACGCTGGCAAGATCTAATTCTAGATGCTCTGAGTATCTCGGAGTAGCAGTTGGATCGTGCCAAATTCCTTGCGCCTTTGCGTAACGCTCTACTAAATCTCGTTGCTCTTGTGTTCTTCCAGTTAACTCTAAATACTTCAAAGTCTCTTCATCTATCGGGAAGATAGCGACCGTCGAGCCATATTCGGGTGACATATTTCCAATGGTTGCTCTATTTGCCATGGGTAGGGCGCTCACACCTGGGCCGTAGAACTCTACGAACTTTCCAACGACGCCATGTTTGCGAAGCATCTCTGTAATCGTCAGTACTAAGTCTGTGGCAGTTGTGCCGATCGGGAGACTGCCCTTGAGCTTAAATCCAACCACTCTAGGAATTAGCATCGAGACAGGCTGTCCCAAGAGAGCGGCTTCGGCTTCAATACCGCCGACTCCCCAACCGAGCACTCCCAGTCCATTGACCATCGTTGTATGTGAATCAGTTCCAACGACTGTATCTGGATATGCGCGAAGAACGCCGCCAACTTCTCTCGTCATAATCACTCGCGCTAAGTATTCGATATTTACCTGGTGAACGATTCCAGTTCCGGGCGGAACAACTTTGAATTCATCAAAAGCAGTCTGGCCCCAACGTAAGAATCGATATCGCTCCGTATTCCGTTGATACTCAATATCAACGTTCTCTTCAAATGAAGTAGAAGTACCAAACTTATCTGCGATGACTGAATGATCAATCACTAGCTCCGCGGGCGCTAGCGGATTAACTTTTGTCGGATCACCACCCAATTCGGCTATGGCTTCACGCATTGTTGCTAGGTCAACAACACAGGGAACGCCAGTGAAATCCTGCATGATTACGCGAGCCGGAGTAAATTGAATTTCAGTGTCAGGCTGTGAGTCTGGATTCCAATTTGCGAGCGCTTTTATCTGGGTAGCGGTGATATTTGCACCGTCTTCGGTTCGAAGAAGATTCTCTAGAAGAATCTTTAACGAGAACGGCAGCGAGGGTGCACCTTCTAGGCCAGTGATATCAAAAATTTCGTATTTTTTGCCGGATACTTCGAGGGAGCGCTTGGCACCAAATGAATTCTGACTCATGCCGGAATCCTAACCGGAGACCATAATCCGAATAAGTATGAAACTAGCCCTGTCTGATGAAGCGCGCCACACTCTCAATATGCTGGGTCATCGGGAATAGGTCGAAGGCTCGAATGCCATCAAGCGAGTAATCCATAGCTTCCAAAGTCACAGTATCGCGAGCTAAAGCCGCAGGGTCACACGCCACATATACGAGTGTGCGCGGTGACAAGGCGACTATCTGGCGGAGTACACGCTCCCCAGCGCCCGATCGCGGAGGATCTAGAACTACTACATCAGCTCTAACAAATTGCTTTAGTTCTCTTTCTACCTTACCTTCAACTATCTCTACATTTTGGAAATTGGCAAAATTCCTTCGGGCATCAGTAACTGCGCTAGCCGATTCTTCAATCATTGTGATCCGCCCAGCTTCACCAACAATATCTATCGCACCACTCGCGAAGAGCCCCACGCCTGAATACAGGTCATACAAGTGATCGCCACTGCGTAATTCGGCGAATGAGAGAACACAATCCAGGAGCGTCTCTGGCGCTCTAATATGGCTCTGCCAAAAACTCTCTGGAGCAAGTGAAAATTCAAAACTACCAACTTTCTGGTGCACTAGCTTAAAATTTTCGCGCCCTTCAATAGCAGCAATAACGCGATCATCACTACCGACAGCTACAACGACCTTCTTGCCTACTGGAAGCTTCAAGCTATTCAGTTTAGGTATATCAATTTCTTCATGAGCAATCCTGCATTCTGCTATCTCAATCAGAGTATTGCTGCGCGCCTTAAACATCGCGATTGTTCGATTTTCAGAGACGCTAAACTCCATTCTAGAGCGCCAACCCAAAGTTGGGAGAACCTCTTCAACCTCAATATCAATCTCAAGTTTTGCTAATCGCTTAAATTGCTCCTTGATTATCTCTGCTTTAAATTTTCGCTGCTGAACTGGATCTATGTGTTGGAAATCGCAACCACCACAGCCCCCAGGTCTTGCGTAATCACAGCCTGGTTTAACACGTGCACTAGAAGACTCAATAACTTCGATTACATCCGCTCGTGCAAAATTCTTTGATAACTCAGTTATCCGAATTTTTACCCGCTCCCCCGTGATTGCATGGCGGACAAATATGACTCTGCCATCATGGCGAGCAACAAAGTGGCCACCGTGGGCTACATTTGAAATATCGACAACTAATTCATCACCGATATTCATTTAAACCTCTATTTCGCGCGGGAATTACTCTCACCCAAGCCTAAAGGTGTAAATTCACCCTTTGTGCACATCGTAATTATGGGTTGTGGCCGAGTCGGCTCGACCCTAGCGAAAGATTTTCAAGCGCTGGGACACTCCGTGTCGGTAATTGACCAAGATCGAGAGGCCTTTCGTCGCCTCGGCGCAGATTTCAATGGGCTAACCGTTGCAGGAATCGGTTTTGACCGTGACACCCTAATCGAAGCTGGAATTGAGCGAGCAGACGCTTTTGCTGCCGTATCTGATGGAGATAACTCAAATATTTTGGCGGCGCGTGTGGCCCGCGAAACTTATGGCGTAAAAAATGTCGTAGCGAGAATTTATGATCCTGGTCGTGCTGAAATTTATCAGCGCCTTGGAATTCCAACAGTTGCAACAGTACTTTGGACGACTGACCAGATCATGCGAAGAATCCTTCCCGCCGGAGCAAAATCTGAATGGCAGGACGCTTCTGGAAAGGTTCAACTCGCTGAAGTTCAGATTCATCGCGATTGGTTTGGCTACCCCGCAACTTCTATAGAGGGAGTGACCAAGGCCAGAGTTGCCTTCATAACTCGTCTTGGTGATGGCATGATTCCGGATGAGCACACAGTTCTTCAAGAAGGCGATGTTCTCCATGTTTTAGTCAGCGATGACGACTTAAATGATGTGATTGCGGCACTATCTCAACCACCATCCGAGAAATAGACTAGAGACTAAAGATGAAGATTGCTATTGCTGGTGCAGGTAACGCGGGTCGGGCCATTGCGCGAGAATTGATTGCAAATGGACATCAAGTTCTATTGATTGATAAGAGTCCCAAGGCGCTGAAAATGGATAGCGTTCCAAACGCTGAATGGCTACTTGCGGATGCCTGCGAAATTTCGACTCTAGATAGGGCTGCACTTGATCAATGCCAAGTTTTGGTTGCCGCTACCGGAGATGACAAGGCGAATCTAGTTGCCTCGCTGCTGGCGAAAACTGAGTACGGAGTCCCTCGGGTTGTAGCTCGAGTAAATCATCCGAAGAATGAGTGGCTTTTTGATTCTTCTTGGGGCGTTGATGTTGCGGTCTCCACGCCACGTATTATCGCTGCGCTAGTAGAAGAGGCAGTAAGCGTTGGCGATGTAGTGCGGCTCTTTTCAATCAAATCAGGAGAGGCAAATCTCGTTGAGATTACTCTTCCAGATAACTCAATATGTATTGGCAAATCCGTATCAGAAGTTCAACTTCCAAAGGATGCTTCGTTGGCGGCAATTATTCGAGATGGTCATGTGATTGCACCATCGCCTCATGATTTGTTTAGCGCGGGAGACGAATTGATTTTTGTTGCCTCAGCAGAGGCAGAGACTCAAATCAAGAGTTGTTTCATAGCCAATTAAGTATTGAAATTTAAGTCGGCCGAAGATCTTCCCTTAATTTTGGTCCACTTTTGACTACTCGCCAGGTTAGCCAAGCCGCCAGAGCGAATAGCGGAAATCCCATAATCAATCTCGCCGTACCCAATAAATTGACATTTCCTGCTAGATAAAGCGGGTACTGAATAACCAGCCGTGCTGCAAATAACCCAACCCAGATCCAGGTTGCTTTGGCGTAAACGCTTCGCCTAGCGGGATCCTTACGCCATTTGAAGTTCTCGCCGAGCAGCGGGCCAAGAATTAGTCCCACAACCGGCCATCTAATTAGAACTGAAAATGCATATGCGGCTCCATAAATTGCATTTGTCCAGAGTCCCGGTAGATAAAAATCTTCGGCCTTGCCACTTCTATTGGACAACCAGGCACAGAATGCAACACCAATAACACCTGAGAGCGCATGTTGAATTGTGTCTCGTTTAACTAATCGAATTATTGTTATAACCATAGAGAAACCAAGTGCTAAGTAAGCAGAGTCTCTTACATCTTTACTAAAGTTAAATGCGATCAAAAAGATAAGGGCGGGAGCTCCAGAATCGAGTAGACCCTTTTTGCCGCCGAAAGCTGAGAGAATTCGCGCCTTATCTTCTTCGTGACCCGCGTCATTAGTCATGATTTACCTGAGGATCCAAAACCGCTTTCACCTCTTGCGGTACCGGGTAAATGCTCAACCTCAACAAAATCGGCTTTAGCAACTGCTTGAACAATCAATTGAGCGATTCTTTCCCCTCTTTTGATCTGGATTGTATTTGTGGGATCAAGATTTATAAGTATCACTTGAATTTCGCCACGGTAACCGGCATCGATTGTCCCCGGAGCATTTACCATGGAAAGGCCCTCTTTCGCGGCTCGCCCAGACCGGGGATGAATGAATGCTGCATAGCCGGCAGGCAGCGCAATCGAGATGCCGGTTGGGACAAGTGCGCGCTCGCCTGGTTTTAACTCTTTATCTATTCGAGAATACAAATCAGCACCAGCATCGCCGGGTTTCGCGTAATTAGGAAGCGGTAGGTCTTTATCTAATCTTGTGATGAGCAATTTCATGGATTGATTTCTAATTCTGGAGCCGCAGAGCCAAAGAGAGAAGCCCGATAGCTTTCCGGAGCGTTTTCGATGAAGTGTTCAACCGGAACGGTAATAAAGATGGCTGCTGCTTCCACCGCAATCGGTCCATCAGCGCCGCCAATTCTTCCCTCGGCATAACAATAAATCTTCCGTCCCTCTTGGCCGACGATCTCTGCGGTTATGTAGAGAGTCTTACCCACTTGAACCGGCGTGAGAAAAGAAGTCTCAAGCCGCCCGGTTACCGCCGGCGCCCGAACCAACCACATCAATTTTCCAAGCGCCTCATCAAATGCACATGAGAGTAATCCACCATGAGCAAGACCGGGAGCGCCTTGGTGATGCTCTCCGACTGTGAACTTCGCCGTGATTGTCATTCCCTCACCCGCAAATGCTGTTATGTGTAATCCCGTTGGGTGCGAAGCTCCACAACCAAAACAATCTTGATTATGTGATCCTAAAAGGGCTCCTGGCGCTGGTGCTTGCGGGTGACGCGGTGGGACTCCAACACCCTCTGGTGGAGTAATGCTTAAGCCACGGGACATGGTGAGAAGATTACCCTGCTATGCGCGAAGTTATTAATTGGCCCTTTAGAGTCTGGTTGCTATTCGCGCTTCTAAATCTTTCAGTCCTTGTTGCAGTTGGCGTTGTGCTATCCAACATAGCTCTCTTGATTCTTGGTTTAATACTAGCTGCGGCAAGTATCGCCTTTTCAATAAGTTCTCGACTAGTTTTAATGGTTTCCGATGGCTGCGTTTCAGTCGGTCGCGCTCAGATTGAGAAAAAATATATAAAAGAGGTTCTTATCCTCGATGAAGCTGCGATGGCTTACGAACGAGGCGCGGGATTGAATCCACGAGCTTTCCTAGCGCTCCGATTCTGGGTTAAGACGGGATTAAAGATTATGCTTAATGATCCCTTAGACCCCACGCCCTATTGGCTAGTGAGCACGCGAAGTGCGCAGGAGTTGAAAGATAAACTCGGCAAGTAGTTTCTTCAGCTTTAGCTTGGACTAAGCGCAATCTTTGCAGATTGATTTAGCTCCTTCACCACGTGCAAGTTGGGTGTGATGATGAACCAAGAAACAACGTGAACAAGTAAATTCGTTTTCTTGTCGAGGAACTACGCGAACTGCAAGTTCTTCACCTGACAGATCTGCGCCTGGAAGCTCGACGTTTTCGGGATCTTCTTCATCAACATCAATCTGTGCTGATTGAATTTCTGCGCGCTTGGCCTTTAACTCTTCAATTGATTCTTCGTGGAGCTCTTCATCCGTTTTTCGCGGCGTGTCGTAATCAGTTGCCATCGATCTTCACCACCTCTCACAGTTCAATTTCCTCAGTGACCAATTCGGCCACCCTGACCTCGGGGCGGATAATGCCCAAAACCCCGGACGCATGTCCTGACCAACGGTCGGCGTGTCGGGAATATTCCCGCGTTATTGACTCTCCCTTAACGTTCTAGAGCGTTCTTGCCCCTGACTACGGCGCCACTTTGCAATCTCGCCATGATTACCCGAGGTTAGGACCTCGGGAACCTCTAAACCTCTCCATGTAAATGGCTTTGTGTAGACAGGGTGCTCCACTTCGCCAATCTCATTATGTGACTCTTCCGTTAAAGATTCTGGATTACCAATTACTCCCGGAATCAACCTGGTGACTGCTTCAATCACAACTAAGGCAGCAACTTCGCCTCCATTAAGAACATAATCACCGATGGATATCTCACGCACATTGATTTCCTTAAGATTCTTGTAATGTTCTGCAACTCGAGCATCTATACCCTCGTATCTCCCACAAGCAAAAACTAGATTCTTCGACTTTGAAAGTTCTCTTGCTAGTTCCTGATCTAATCGTCTCCCGCCAGGCGTAAGAATTATCAGATCTATAGAGCTCTCGCTCTTAGAAATTACCGAGTCGATGGCTTCGCCCCATGGCTCTGGTTTCATAACCATGCCTGCGCCGCCACCGTAAGGAGTGTCATCGACAGTCCGATGATTATCATAAGTAAATTCGCGCAGGTCTAATGTCTGAAATTCAATAATTCTTGAATCAATTGCCTTACCTATCAGTGATAACTTAATTGGAGCAAAGTACTCTGGAAAGATTGTGATGGCCGTTATCTTCAAATCAACCCCTCCACATCTCGCAAAATTAGTCTCTTGTTTTCTAGGTCGATTTCTGGGACATGTTTTTTAACAAATGGAACTAATATTTCTTCGCCACTTTCATCATCAGCACGATAAACTACCAACGTATCCTGCGATGGTAGTTGGAGAATATCGACTACTTTTCCGAGAACTTGCCCACTTTCTAGAACTGCCAGACATCCCAGAATTTCGGTGGCATGGAACTCATCTTCATCTAATTTGTCGGTATCAACTTCTATATCGGCGAGAAGCAAAACATTGCGAAGCTCCTCAGCCGAGTTTCGATCATCTCTTCCATCAAATGAAAGCAGCAATGTCCCATTGTGGTTCCGGACAGATGCAATTTTTAGCGGTCCCCAATTTGACGGTTGGGTCTCGAGAAGGGCACCTTCAAAGAATCGTTCTTCCGGTTTGTCGGTGCGAACTTCTATCGTCACTTCACCTCGAACGCCATGCGCTCGACCAATACGTGCTACAACGAGTTGCACCAAAAGAGTTCTAGCGGGCTTCGTCCGCCTCGATTAAATCGACGCGAACGCTTCGGCCAGCAAGAGCCGAGACCACGGTGCGCAACGCTTTAGCCGTGCGCCCATTTCGTCCAATGACCTTGCCGATGTCATCTGGGTGAACGCGTACTTCCAGAGTTGTTCCTCTTCGACCTTCGCGTTCGTTGATAACTACCTCTTCAGGGTTATCGACAATGCCTTTTACTAGATGCTCAAGAGCCTCATCAATCATTTTCACTCCGTAACGATTCTGAGTTTGATTCGATTACTCAGCTGAAGTCTCAGCAGGTGTTTCAGCTGTTGCTTCAGCTCTTGCTTCCGCAGCCGGAGCTTCGACAACTGCTTCTACTGCTTGTTCAGCAACCGCTTCGACAACGGGTTCGGAAGCAGGAGCCTCTTCGGCTGGAGCAGTTTTCGCGGCAAGCTTCTCTGCAGCACGCTTCTTCATCGTTGTGGCGCCATCTTTTGGTTCATTCATTGCGGCCTTAACAGCGGCTTCGTATGCAACTCTCTTATCTGGGCGAACTGGAAGGGTCTTCAAAGTTCCCTCGCTTCCAGAAATTCCCTTGAACTTCTGCCAATCACCAGTCACTTTGAAAATCGCCTCTACAGCTTCGGTCGGCTGCGCGCCATTCTTCAACCAATGTTGAGCGCGCTCTGAGTTTACTTGAATTAGTGAAGGCTCAGATGCCGGCGAGTAACGACCGATCTCTTCAATCTTCAGACCATTTCTTGCTTTACGAGAATCTGCGACAACGATTCGGTAGTGCGGGGTACGGATCTTTCCGAGACGTACCAATCTAATCTTTACGGCCACTAGGGCTTGCTCCTTATATCTTCGAGCGGTTCTCATCCCACGAGTGGGATGCCATGGCGATGACAACCGAACTTTTTTTACAGGTACCGGTCAAGAGGTAGAGGGCTCTTGAACAGGTCGCTAATCCTGCCACGTAGTGGGCAAATCCCCAATTCGGGCGTTAATGACCCTCTTCGATTGCTCGTTTTGCCGGGTTTCCAGAACGTGATTTCTTCTTGGGAGCAACCCGGTTGCCAGGCGCGCTTGATCTCGAAATTCCGCCAGTCATCGCAGGGGGAAGCCCCATTCCACCCGGCATTTTGGGCATATTTGCCGGCATATTTCCGCCCCGCATCTGTTTCATCATCTTCTGGGCTGCGCTAAATCGATCGACCAAGTTATTTACTTCAGTAACAGTACGACCACTCCCCTTGGCAATTCGACTCCTGCGCGAGCCATTGAGAATCTTTGGATTACGTCGTTCTGTGGGAGTCATTGATTGAACAATTGCTTGGGTTCTAATTAATTCGTCATCATCTAAAGCATCAATCTGTTTGCGCATGGCAGCGCTATTTGCACCTGGCAACATTCCCAATATCTTGGACATTGAGCCCATCTTCTTCATTGCCTGAATCTGCTCCAAGAAGTCCTCGAGCGTAAACTCTTCCCCGGAGACAAATTTATCTTCTAATCGTTTAGCAGTGTCACTATCAATCGCCTTTTTTGCCTGCTCGGCTAGGGTCGCAATATCTCCCAGTCCAAGAATTCGCGATGCCATTCGATCTGGATAGAAGTAATCAAAATCTGTGAGTTTTTCGCCCGCAGAAGCAAACAAAATCGGTTTCTTGGTTTGCTCTGCAATTGAGAGAGCCGCGCCTCCCTTTGCATCGCCATCAAGCTTGGTAAGTACTACTGCATCAAACCCAACACCAGATTCAAATGCTTCGGCGGTTCTTATGGCGTCTTGACCAATCATGGCATCTACTACATATAAGACTTCATCTGGCGATACAGCGCGCTTAATCTCACTTGCTTGCTTCATCATCTCTTCATCAATACCCAAACGGCCGGCAGTATCGACAATTACAATGTTGAATAACTTTGATTTAGCAAACTCAATTCCACTTTTTGCAACGGAAACTGGATCACCTACGCCATTTCCAGGCTCTGGCGCATGTACCGGGACGCCGATTGACTGGGCCAGCAGACTCAGCTGGGTAACAGCATTAGGTCGTTGTAGATCGGCAGCGACTAGGAGTGGGGTATCTCCTTGCTCCTTTAGATAAAGCGCTAACTTGCCCGCGAGGGTAGTTTTTCCAGATCCTTGAAGTCCGGCCAACATAATTACTGTTGGTGGATTTTTTGCGAATCTAATTCGGCGGGCTGGACCGCCAAGAATCTCGACAAGTTCTGAATTAACTATCGAATAAATCTCTTGAGATTGATTCGTACTCTTTCTAATCTCAGGTAGCGTTAGAAGAGAACGCTCTTTGACGCGTGCTACAAACTTATCAACGACCGTTAGGGCAACATCGCCATCTAGGAGCGCTAATCGAATCTCTTCTGCAATTAAATCGATATCGCTCTCTGAGATTCTTCCCTTGCCTCGAAGTGTTGCGAAAGCAGAAGAGAATTTCTCAGAGAGCGACTCGAACATGAAGCGAGCCTACTAAATTGCAGCCTCTCCTGATTCACCCGTTCTTACGCGGACTACATCATGTACAGGGGTGGTCCAGACTTTTCCATCGCCAATGGAATTTGTGGAAGCTGTCTTGACTATCACATTTATGATTCCTTGAGCTTCCTTATCTTCGGCGAGAATTTCTAGGCGAACTTTAGAAATCAAATCAATCGGGTATTCAGCCCCGCGATAGACCTCTACATGTCCTCCCTGTCTACCCATTCCAGAAACCTCGGAAACGGTCATTCCCTTTACTCCTGCAGCTCGAAGTGCAGCCTTTACCTCATCGAATGCTCCGGGCTTGATGATCGCAGTGATAAGTAACATCATCGACCTCCTTTGAAGGTTCCACCTAATTCGTAGGCTGACTCAGCATGATAGACGAGATCCACGCCTGCGATTTCTTCATCGCGCTTGACTCTAATTCCGATTGTCTTGTCAAGAATCTTGCCGAGAAGATAAGTGACGATGAAGCAGTAGACGATGACTGCCGCACAGGCGATTGTCTGTTTGATTAATTGGTCTGCACCGCCGCCGTAGAGAAGTCCATCTACTCCGGCAGGAGCTGCGCTAGATGCGAATACGCCAACTAGAAGCGAGCCCGCTAAGCCAGAGACGAGGTGAACGCCAACAACATCAAGCGAGTCGTCGTATCCAAACTTGTACTTCAATCCAACTGCGTACGCTGAGAGGACTGATGAAATTGTGCCTACCAAGATGGCGCCCACTGGAGTTACAGATGAACAAGCAGGTGTAATCGCAACCAAGCCCGCAACGATGCCGGAAGCTGCACCGAGCGTTGTCGAGTGTCCATCGCGAATCTTTTCAACTAGCAACCAGGCAAGCATTCCGGCTCCGGTTGCAACGATTGTGTTGAAGAATGTAACGCTTGCTAGATAGTTGGAACCAACTGCGGAGCCAGCGTTAAATCCAAACCAACCGAACCAAAGTAGCGCAGCTCCAAGCATGACCATAGTCAAGTTATGTGGCTTAAATGGTTTTGCTCCAAAGCCAACTCGCTTACCAAGAACAAGAGCAAGTGCCAAAGCCGCTACGCCCGCGTTAATGTGAACTGCGGTACCGCCGGCGAAGTCAATCGCAGCTAGATCATTTGCAATCCAACCTCCTGGATCTGATTCGCCACCATCGAAGTCGAAGACCCAGTGTGCAACTGGGAAATAAACCAGAGTTACCCAGATTCCGGCAAATAGAACCCATGCACCAAATTTCATTCTGTCTGCAACGGCTCCTGATATCAAAGCAACTGTTATTACAGCAAACATTGCTTGGAAAGCCGCAAAGAGAATTGTTGGGATTCCGCCGAAGAGCGCATCCTCACTTAATAATTCAGTAAGGCCGACAAATTCAGTTGGATCACCCACTAATCCAGAGCCTAAATCTTTTCCAAATGTCATTGAGTATCCGTAGATAACCCAGATGATTGCAACGACGCCCATTGAAACAAAGGACATCATGATCATGTTTAGAGCACTTCTTGCGCGAACTTGTCCGCCGTAAAAGAGCGCCAAGCCCGGCGTCATAAGTAGTACTAGAGCGGTGCTCACCAACATCCAAGCGGTATCACCAGTGTTGATTCCCATTTATTCACATCTCTATCTAAAGAAAGCCAGTTCGACCCTGAACCAGCAGAGGCCCTAAGGATTGAGAAGCATTGTTACAAGACCTGATCACCTCAGGTTTCGCTGGGGTGACGTATTTGAGGCAGGCGTTACGGTTGTGTTAACAGATTCGATATATAAGAAGCGGGATCGAATAGAGCAATATCCCCCTCGCCCTCGCCTACGCCAATCAATTTAACGGGGACCTTCAGGGCCCGCTCTGTGGCAAGCGCGATTCCACCTTTGGTTGAACCATCCAATTTAGTGACAATCAGGCCAGTTAAAGGGACGGCCTCCATAAATGACTTTGCTTGGGTTATACCGTTCTGACCTGTTGTTCCATCGAGGACAAAAAGCACCTCATCTATCGGAGTCACTTTTTCAACAACGCGACGGACTTTTGAAAGTTCCTCCATCAAATTACTCTTGGTATGGAGTCGACCTGCAGTATCGATAATCAAAAGATCAACGCTCTCACTAGTTGCATTTGTAGCCGCGTCAAATGCTACTGACGCTGGATCACCATTTGCTTTTCCGGTAATTACTGGAACACCTATTCGTTCGCCCCAAGTGCTTAACTGTTCAACAGCGGCAGCTCGGAAGGTGTCGGCAGCCGCAAGCATTACATTCTTTCCTTGATCCTTAAACAACTTGGCCATCTTCGCTACTGATGTAGTTTTTCCAGTGCCATTGACTCCCACAACTAAAATGGTGGTGACTTTTCCTGGAGTCAGTGAGATCTCACGGGATCCCGTGGTCAGCGAACCAATAACGCTGGCAACAATTTTCTCTTCGAGCTCTTCCGACCGCTCTTTTTCGACTAATTTGATGATCTCTTCGGTGAATTCGGCTCCGAAATCTGACTCAATTAATACTCGGCGGAATTCATGGATATCTTCGGGAGTAGCCCTATTGCGCGAAAATTTGGAGAGAAATGATCCAAAAAGACCCACTTTTGATCTCGCTCTTTAGACTGATTCGGTTTCGACTTCACGGAGCCGCTGTGAGATAACTTCAGAAACGCCATCGCCTCGCATTGTTACCCCGTACAGAGAGTCGGCAATCTCCATGGTTCGCTTTTGGTGAGTAATGATGATCAACTGGGAAGCCGCACGCAGCTCCTCGAGTACCGTCAGAAGGCGACCAAGATTCACATCATCGAGTGCGGCTTCAACCTCATCTAAAACATAGAAGGGACTAGGGCGAGCCTTGAAAATTGCGATCAATAAGGCGACCGCCGTCAGCGATCTTTCGCCACCCGATAAGAGTGAGAGTCTCTTGACCCGTTTTCCTGGTGGGCGGGCTTCTACGTCTACACCGGAATTAAGTAAGTCATCCGGATTTGTCAAAATCAATCGTCCATCTCCCCCCGGGAACAAGCGCGCAAAAATCTTTTCAAACTCGCGAGCAGTGTCACGATAGGCCTCTTCAAAAATTTGTTGCACTCTCTCATCAACCTCTTTGATGATGTCGAGTAAGTCCTTCTTAGACTTCTTAAGATCTTCTAGTTGTTCGGCGAGATATTTGAGGCGCTCTTCCAGAGAGGAATACTCTTCTAGCGCAAGCGGATTAATTTTTCCGAGCAGGGCCAGGGATTTTTCTGCCGTAGCAAGTCGTTTCTCTTGTTGCTCGCGCACAAAAGGAATAAATTCGCCTTGAATCAACTCGCCATTTTCGTTCTCAGTGTATGTTGGAACATCTCGCTCCGGACCAAACTCAATTATCAACGTCTCAGAATCAATTCCGAATTCTTCCATAGCCTTAAGTTCGAGTTGTTCAATTCTCAATCTCTGTTCGGCTCGAGCAATCTCATCTCGGTGAACACTTGAAGTAAGTTGATCCAATTCAACCGCAAGATCTCGAATCTGCGCTCTAATTGTCAATATCTCGCCATCTCTAGAAGTTCTAGAAGTTTCTAAGCGGGAACGTTCATGTCCAGCACGTGTGATTGAATTCTCGATTTGAATCAGAGCCTCGTAAGCGGCATCGGCAACCGCTTGGGCCGTAATTGCACCTCTTGCACGAGCCTCTCTTCGTGAAATTTGGCGGGCCGCAGATTCTCTCTCTGACATTGCAGCTTGCTCTAATTCGGAGGCTCGTTGCGCAATTGCAGCGACTCTCTCCTCGATGGTCCTTAATCCCAAGCGCGCTTCAACTTCAACTGCTCGAGCTGTGGAAATGGATGCACGAAGATTTTCCAGCTCGGATGTATCTGGATCGGCCGGTTCGACACCTGATTGGAAGGCATTCGTTGCTGTCGCAAGTTCAGCTTCATCTCTCTTTAGGGCTCCCAACACTTCACTTATTGACTGCTCTAATCGCTCGATCTCAGCCGCTCCGCTTTTGACGCTCTGACCTGCGGCTGCCATCTGTTCAGCCAGACCTGCCATGCGAGCATCGGACTCATTTAATTTCGAGAGCGCACCTTCGTATTCATGTTGTACCTGACGGAGATTATTTTCTTGTGACGAAATCTCAAAACTTAATCGATCACATTCATGACTTGTCTTTGTTAAATCTATTTCACTCTTCTCAATCAGAGCACTGATTTCAATTAGGGAACTACTCCGAGTTGATCCACCTCGTGCTCGCCCTCTTCCAATCACGTCGCCTTCTCGCGTTACTGCAATCAAATCAGGATGCGCAGTTAGAATCTGCTCGGCATGGTTTAGGTCGTCGGCAGCCACAAAGTCGCGGAAAAGTTTAGGTAGTACAGATTCAAGGGTTGATGAATCAACTTTTGAAACTAATGGGATGAGATTTTCGGGATAGTTCGATAGATCAGTATCTGAATCTGAAATCATCAGAAGCTCTGCGCTGCCGGCACCCTCTGATTTGAGGAAAGAAATAGCAGAAATGGCGCTCGTGGCATCATTTACAACTAGGGCATCTGCGATGCTTCCTAGTGCTGCTGATATTGCGCTCTCCCAGCCGGCATCAACTTTGATTAATGAGGCAACGCTTCCGCGAATCTGAATACCGCGATCATTAGTGAGAAGAGCTCCGCTTCCATCTTTATGCAATGTGGCTTGTCTTAGTGCATCAACTTTGCTCTGTAAAGAACTTCTATTTCGCTCTGCGCTGTTGAGTTCACTCTTCAGGTTTTCTAACTTAGCTTTACTTCCTTCAAGCGATTTTTTCGCCCGCTCAAAATCCGCATCTAGGCCCAATTCACTTGCATCGAGCCCCGCAATCTCACTCTCTAAAGAGGCAAAATCTCGCTTTGCTTCCTCGACTCTAACCCTTGCTTCATTCAAAGCGCGCTCAAGTCGAGCGATTTCTGCTTTTGATCCATCGATTGCAGATTGGAGGCTCTTTATATGGCCTTCTTGACGTGCCGTGCCCTCGCGATGGTCCGCAATTGCTCTGAGCGCAGCTGCGACTTGATTCTCTTCATTCTTGAGGCGAACTTCTAGCTCACCAACATTCCGACTGGCGCTTCCGAGGTTCTCCGTAGATTTACTTAACTCACCACGAAGAACGCTCTCTTCATGTCGCAATGAGCGTGCTTCGGCATCCATGACTTCAGGATCTCGGCCACTAGAGCGAGCTTCTTCAATCTCTTCGGTCAAGAAACGCGCACGTTCTGATGCCAAATTCTGAGTGCCGCGCAATTTCTCGCGCTCGCCGACAAGTTTATAGTAATTGTCTTGCGCAGCATTTAACAGTGGACCCTCTATCGAGGTAACCCGGTCAAGCTCAACTTCTCGGTTTCGTAACTTATCTAGCTCTTGTTCTACTTCAGATCTTCGGCTACGCAACGCACTTTCATCTGCAACCTCTGAATTTAGGGTCGCTTTAAAGGCAATTACATCATCGGCGAGAATTCTTAGCCGGGCATCGCGGACATCTGCCTGAATGACAGCCGCTTTCTTCGCAACTTCAGCCTGTTTACCCAGTGGTCTAAGTTGTCTTCGAAGTTCGTTGGTAAGGTCTTGAACGCGAGACATATTGGTCTGCATCGAGTCGAGTTTGCGAAGCGCCTTCTCTTTTCGCTTACGATGTTTGAGAATTCCCGCCGCTTCTTCAATAAATCCTCTTCGCTCCTCTGGATTAGCCATCAAGATTGCATCTAGTTGACCTTGACCAACGATTACGTGCATCTCTCGACCAATACCGCTATCGCTAAGAAGTTCTTGAATATCTAGTAATCGACAACTCTCGCCATTGATCTGGTAATCGCTCTGTCCATTGCGGAAGAGAATTCTTGAGATAGTTACTTCGGTGAAATCAATTGGCAGCGCACCATCGGTGTTATCTATGGTGACTGCCACTTCAGCGCGACCTAGTGGAGCGCGACCAGAAGTTCCGGCGAAGATGACATCCTCCATCTTTCCGCCTCGGAGACTCTTTGCACCCTGCTCTCCCATAACCCATGTGAGGGCATCCAAGACATTGCTCTTGCCAGATCCATTCGGTCCCACGATGCACGTGATGCCCGGCTCGAAGCGGAGAGTGGTGGGTGCCGCGAAGGACTTAAAGCCCTTCAGGGTCATGCTCTTCAAATACACGGGTAGAACCTAGCGAAAAGGCCTCGCTGAATCGGGAATTAACCTCGCTTTTTGGCCGGCTTTCTCGCTTTTCCGGCGCGCTGGCACTTCGGGCAGAAGTGTGAGGAGCGATTGGCAAAATTAATCCTACGAATCAAAGTTCCACATCGACGGCAGGGATCATCTTCACGGCCGTAAGCCCGCAACGAAACATCAAAGTAGCCGCTCTCACCATTTACATTTATATATAGGTCATCAAAACTAGTTCCGCCCTGCTTTAGCGCGCTCTTCATGACCCGCTTAACAGCCCGCAAAATCTCAGCTAACTCTTCCGTTTTTAAATTAGAACTCAATCGCTCCGGATGAACTCTGGCATACCAGAGCGCTTCATCTGCATAGATATTTCCTACACCACTCATGATTTCTTGATTAAGGAGAGCTTTTTTGATCTCAATTTTTCGTCGCTTGATGTTTGCGATTACTGCATCTCTATCAAAGTCATCAGAAAAAATGTCAGGTGCAATGTGTGCGCAACACTCTGGAAGTTTCTCGCCATTCAAATCTGAAAGTGGCTCGGCAGACATCCACCCGAAAGTCCGCTGATCTACGAATCTAAGCTCTCTTGATTTATAACCGAAATCAATTCTTATTCGCGCGTGCTTCTCTAGCTCGGATTTCTTGGGAACTATAAGCATCTGGCCACTCATTCCTAGGTGTCCAACTAAAGCCATCTCTCTATCTAGAACGAACCAGAGGAACTTCCCACGCCTTACCAAATCGACAATCCGAGCACCCACAACGCTCTCTAACGGAATTGTCGAACCACTTCTACTTGCTCGAGGGTGAAAGGTATCAAGGCGCTTGATTTTTCTTCCAATAACCCAAGGAGCTAATCCGCGCCGCACCGTTTCAACTTCGGGCAGTTCTGGCATGGCTAAATTTTCATGGCTAAATTTTTTTGGCTATTTCCTCATAAGCAAGTCGGGCTGCGACTTGTTCTGCCTCTCTTTTGCTCTTGCCATGTCCTTCTGGATATTCGATCCCATTCACAACGACAACGGCAACAAAATCTTTATCGTGATCTGGTCCAGACTCACTTACTCGATACTCTGGAGCAGCCCAACCTGCTGAGGCAACAATCTCCTGCAATGAAGTCTTTCCATCTAGGCCAGCCCCACGAGAAGAGGCTTCATCAATCAGTTTCGACATTAAGCGAAGCAATACCTCTTTAGTCACTGCGAATCCATGGTCGAGATAAATTGCTCCTACGAGCGCTTCAAATGCATCGGCAAGAATTGAATTCTTATCGCGGCCACCAGTTACCTCTTCACCTTTTCCGATGCGAAGAGCGGTTCCGAGACCTAAGTCCCTCCCGAGTGAAGCCAGCGCACGCATATTCACAACTCCAGAACGGAGCGGTGAAAGCCTAGATTCATCCAATTCGGGAAATCTTTCATAGAGCGCTTCTGTTACAACTAAACCAAGAACGCTATCGCCTAGGAATTCCAAACGTTCGTTTGTTGGCAATCCACCAGACTCATAAGCAAATGATCGATGAGTGAGAGCAAGTTGAAGAAGCTCTGGACTTACCGAAATTCCGAGCTTTTCGGTTAGCGCCAACGACAGAACTAAACCTCTAGAACTTGACGCTTCTTATACGTGCCACATGTTGGGCAAGCCGTGTGTTGTAGCTTCGGCTGCTGGCACTGGTCGCAGGTTGAAGTTGCAGCTGGAGTAGCTTTCCAAGAACTACGGCGATGGCGAGTGCGAGAGCGAGACATCTTTCGCTTGGGTAGTGGCACGGCCTTCTCCTTACTATCTTTTCTTGCTAATTCCTGCTCGACTGCGAGCGCGTAAGTATCCCCCAGCTCCGGGATTTCTGACAAATCGAGCGCTATTTAGGCTGCCATCCCGCAAGGCCTGACCATCGGGGATCAACCTTCTCATGGGAGTGCTCGGGACCCAATTTCTCCATCCGCTCCCCACATTCACTGCAGAGCCCTTTGCAATCGGCTTTGCATAGCGGATTGAGTGGCATGGCAAGGACTACAGCATCGCGAATCGGAACTTCAATATCGGCAATATCGCCATCAATAACAAATAACTCATCATCATCTTCCTCTTCCGACTTTCTACTTTCATAGAGGAAGAGCTCACGAAATTCCTGATCAATCTCTTGCTTCAATTCATCTAAGCAACGCCCACACTCGCCGACAGCTTCGCTTGTAATTTGACCGGAAATCAAAACTCCATCCGAGACTGCTTCAGCTTTGAAATCTATTTCTATTTCTTGACCAGCCTTAATTGCCAGCATCGGGATACCAATTGGCTCCGGAGCGGCGAATTGAAGATGGTAGGTCTTCATCTCCCCCGCCCGGCGCGGTAATTCGTGGAGATTTACTTTGAAAGGCGATTGGGAATTACTTTTCATTCGTCCGCTAGTTGTGAGAGAACATCCTTATCACTAGCTCCTGCCAATCTTTCGCGACCACGATTTACTGCTTCAAGCGTTTTATTCAATATAACTTCTAGCGTTGCAAGCCTTGAGTCAATATATGCATCTACTTCAGCGCGCTCTTTTTCGACCTGCGCATGAGCTTCATCAACTAACCTTCCCGCTTCTTCTCTTGCTGCAGCAACGATTGCGGTCTGCTCAACCATTCGGGCAACTTCCTCGCGTGCATGCGCAATCAACTTCTCTGCAGATTGACGACCTTCTTCAATAATTTCTTCGCGATGGGCCAATAACTTCTGGGCGCTAGTGAAGTCTGAAGGAAGCGCTTCATTTATCTCATCAAGTAATCCCAGTAATTCACCACGATGCACAACGCAGGATGCAGATAGCGGTACGGCGCGAGATTCCTTCACCATTGTTATGGCTGACTGCAATTTCTCCAATGAATCCATTAATTGCCTCCTGCTTTAGATTTCAGCGCCTTTAGAACTCCGGCAGGGACAAGTGCAGATACATCGCCACCGTATCGCGCAATTTCCCTTACGAGTGAAGATGATAAGAATGAGTAAGCCGGTTTTGTCGCCATCAAGAGTGTATCTACGCCTTTTAATTGCAAGTTCATCTGGGCCATCTGAAGCTCATAATCAAAATCGCTTACCGCCCTTAACCCCTTAACAATTGCTTTTATGTCTTGGGTTTTGCAGTAGTCAACTAATAGTCCAGACCAGGTATCAACTCTGACATTCGATAAGTGCGCTGCAGCATCTTTGGCCATCGAGATGCGCTCTTCGATAGTGAATAGGCCGGTTTTCGAGGAGTTTGCCAGAACCGCGATGGTTACCTCATCAAATAGTCCACTTGCGCGCTCGATGACATCGAGATGCCCGTTAGTGATTGGATCAAAAGATCCGGGGCAGACCGCTCTTCTCATAATGGGGCAACGCTAACACGCCTCGGCATAGTAGATAGTGGCAGAACCATATTTACGCTCCTTGAGGGGAGCAAAACCCTCAGGCCATTCAATGGCTCTGCTCTTCGAGTCTCGCTCTATGGCAATTACCGAACCCCACTTAAGAAAACCATTTTTCGCAAGTAGTTGTAGTGAATTTAAAATTTCTTCAGATCCCAATTCGTAGGGCGGATCCATAAAGACAACATCAAATTTGTTCTCAGCACTTCGCTCAAGGAATCTTGAGACTGACATCGTAATTACGCTACTACTTCCAACTCCGACAATCTTGCCCAGCGCTTCATGATTACTTCTGGCAACGCTGGTTGCTTTCTCCTCTTTATCTACTGCTTGCACAAATGCAGCGCCTCGCGATAGCGCTTCTGCGCTAACTGCACCCGAGCCGCAGTAAAGATCCAAGAAATGAAGATCGTTAATCGATCCAAATTCAGATTCCAAAGTCGAGAAGAGCGCTTCTCTGGCGCGATCCGAAGTCGGTCGGACGGCGCCGGTTGGAGAGATTAGATTCCGCCCCTTCCCAAGGCCGGCGATAATTCTCAAGGCAGCTCCGTTCTCACTTCTTCTCTAGATACGATGCTCGTTCTTCCTGGCGCAATTTATCAACCTC
>Ga0208004_1000060_pt1 | contig 37373 bp, 37 predicted proteins | sample DEB08_DNA_6_FD_184522 | JGI IMG/M metagenome (GOLD analysis project Ga0208004, IMG submission 184522) | Aqueous microbial communities from the Delaware River and Bay under freshwater to marine salinity gradient to study organic matter... | ecosystem: Environmental > Aquatic > Marine > Coastal ...
GCCTGCGCCAATTACGACTGCGGTATCTGTATCTAGAGGTACATCAACATCAACAAAATCAGGGTGGGCGTTATACCAAGGTACAAAGTCCGCAGCGCTTAGTGAGCCCCGGAGCTCTTCACCCGGTATTCCTAATTTCTTTCCCTTGCTTGTTCCAGTAGCGATGACAACTGCATCATAGTCATTTGTTAAATCTTCAATATTTATCTCTTTACCAAGCTCAACATTGCAGAAAAGTCGGAAACCCTCAGTTGTAGCGATTTTTTCAAATACTTTAGATACCGTTTTGATTTTGGGATGATCTGGTGCAACGCCACTTCGAACTAGCCCCCAAGGAGTTGGGAGACGTTCAATCATGTCAATCTCGAACTTGCGTTCCGGGGTTTGAAGATTTTGCAGAGCTTGCGCAGCAAAATATCCCGCCGGGCCCGCACCGACGATTGCTACTTTATAAAGCGACAAGAGGTCTCCTTGATACTTTTATTCTGGCGGAGACGAGAGGATTTGAACCTCCGATTCCCTTTCGGGAAAACCTCATTAGCAGTGAGGCGCACTAGACCGGACTATGCGACGTCTCCAATTGGAGGTGAGTTTACCTCGCCTATTGGAGCGCCAGCACCTTGATCAGACGCTCAGTCTCTTTAGCCACTGCTTCACGCGCGCTCTTAAAGTACTTTCTCGGGTCAACTATCTTTGTGTCGATAGACAGAGTCTCCCGAACTGAATCGGTAAATACATGATTTAGATGTGTAGCTATGTTGATTTTCTGCATACCGGCTCGAATCGCAGCTTGGATTTCAGGGTCACTCACCCCAGATGAACCATGAAGTACAAGCGGAATTGGAAGAATCGAAGCAATCTCTTTGATCAATTCCAAATCTAATTTGGTATCCCGAGTCACCTGTCCGTGAGAAGAGCCAACCGCAACTGCCATCAAGTCAACGCCCGTTGCTTCAAAGAATTCTTTTGCTTCTTTTGGATTAGTCCTTACGCCAGGCGCATGGACCCCATCTTTGCCGCCAATCTCACCTAACTCAACTTCGATGGTCGCGCCAAAACTTCGACACTTATCGGCAATTTTTCTGCTGCTCTCAACATTAGCTTGGTAATCCAATTTCGATCCATCAAACATGATGCTATCGAAACCAAGATCTAGGGCTTGACTGACCAACTCGATATCTTCAGCATGATCTAAATGGACAGATATTGGGACTCTGGAACTTTCGGCTAAGGCAATACTTGCCTTAGCGATTGGAGCTAGAGCGCCGTGATACTTGACGCAATTCTCGCTAATTTGAAGAACGACGCCATGGTTTGTTTTCTCAGCCGCAGCTACATATGCCTCGGCATGCTCAAGAAGGATTACATTAAATGCGCCAACCGCCCCGGGGCTTCTTTCAATAAGGTTCTTTGAAGTAGTGCGTGACATCAGACTATTACTAACTCAACTTCTAAATCACGGAATAAATCGATGAAATTTGAGGGGATTCCACTATCTGTAATAACTAAATCGATATCGGCAAGCGGAACGATGTTTGCAAAGGCTCTCTTGGTGAATTTAGATGAATCTGTTACTACGATCACTCGTTCTGCTCGAGCTGCTAGTTGTTTATTGACTCTTGCTTCATCCTCATGGATTGCACCAGCGCCTCTCTCTGGACTAAGAGCTTCAACACCTAAAAAAGTGATATCGATATTCACTTGATTTAGGACCTCTTCAGCGTATGGTCCTGTTAGCTCATAAGATTGTGGTCGCGCCACACCTCCTGTAACCATAATTTTGATTTGATGTCTTACGGTGAGCTCTGATGCGATATTCACGGCATTAGTTACCACAGTTAAAGCAGGTCTTTGCTCTTCAAGCGGTGAGAACTTGGGATCGACCGCGATGGCACGCGCTACCTCAGTTGTAGTGGTTCCGCCATTCATTCCAATTACTTGATAGCGCTCAACATACTTGACTGCCTCTTGCGCGATTAATTGCTTAACTGAATCAGCTTTTGCTGTTCGATACTTAATCGGGAGTCCGATGGAATTACCAGTTGAGACTGCTCCACCGTGAGTTCTTGAGACAAGTTGGCGCTTTGCCAAGGTATCAAAATCTCTACGGATTGTCGCAGCTGAAACTTTCACGTCAGCGGCTACTTCTTCGACCGCGACAGATCCTTTGGCGTGGACTATCTCTAAAACCTGAGCAAGTCGCTCCTCTCTTTTCATTTCACACTACCTGCGGTTAGGCCACCTACAAGCCATTTCTCAATCGAAATAAAAAGTATTACAACTGGAACGATGGCAATTAGCGATCCAGCAAACAGATAGTTCCACTGAACTTGATATTGACCGATCAGCGACGTTAGGCCAACCGTAAGTGGTTCGCGCTCGGGAGAACTGGTTAGGGTCAAGGCAATAACAAACTCGTTCCAAGCGGCAATGAATGTGAAAATAAAGGCCGTAACGATCCCGGGAACGGCAAGAGGTAGCACAACCCTCGTCAAGATTCGAACCCGACCACATCCATCAATAGATGCAGCTTCTTCAACCTCAACCGGAATACTCTTGAAGAAACTGGTAAGAATCCAGATCGAAAAGGCAAGATTAAATGCACTATATACGAGAATCAGAGAGAGATATGTGTCTACTAGATTTAGTTTGACTATCTCTCGAAAGATTCCAATTACCAAACTAGTTGGCGAGAACATCTGGGTGGTAAGGACAAGAAGCAAGAACAAGGTCTTACCCCTGAAGTTATGTCGCGCCGCATAGTAAGCAGCAGGAACTGCAATGGTGATAACGATTAAAGTAGCTGCGAGGGAAATTATTAGAGAGCTTTTAATGAAAGTGGCTAGCGGAATTTCCTTCCAAACGCCGGTGAAGTTATCCCATGCCCAAGTCGTTGGGGTATACATGGTTGGGATAGTTAATACTTCATCAAGCGGTTTGAGTGCGGTGACCAACATGTGGATATAAGGAAGAACAAATACAAGTGCAAGAATCCAGCCAGAAATCGCTAGTGAGACGGATTTCCCAGTAAAACGTTTCTTCTTCCGGTGGTTCGCTATCTGTTCACTCTTAGTTTTCACTTTGTCACCTCCCGCCATTTAGAAACTCTCAAGAAAAGAAGGATGAAGATCAAAATAATCACAAAGTTAATGGTTGCCATCGATGCTGACGCACCGATGTTCTGATCTCGGAAAGAAATTTTGTAAGCAAGGGTGGTGGTTGTGTCAGTCATATATCCCGGTCCACCCATTGTCATCACCCAGATGATTGGAAATGAGTTGAAAACGTTGATCAAATTTATGACGGCAGCTACCAATAGCGCTGGGCGAAGAAGTGGGAATGTAATCTCACGATAACTTTTGAAGGAAGTTGCACCATCAACGCGGGCTGCTTCCATTAAGTCAGATGGAATCGTGGCCAAGCCGGCCAAAAGAACAAATGCTGTAAACGGGATAGAGACAAATACTGCAACAGCCATCAACCAGAGCATTGCTTCAGGGGGATTGCCTAGCCAATCTCTTGGCTCATTAATTAAACCCAAATCAACAAAAATACGATTGAGAATTCCGGAATATGGATCAAGAATCCATTTGAAGATTGTCGAAGTCATTACGACTGATGCCGCCCAAGGAATAATGACAATCCATCGGACTACGGTTCGGCCAAAGAACTTCGCATTTAGAAGTTGAGCTACGGGAAGAGATACGAGAATCGTTACTAGCACTACGCCAAAAACCCAGAACAAGGTACGAATTAATACTGGATTTAGATCTGGATTATCAAAGAGCGTTCGGTAATTCTCTAAACCTGTCCATCCCTTTGCAATTCCAGTGAAATCAATTTCTTGGAAAGAGGTACGAATCATTTCAAACGCTGGCCAGGCAACAAATACAAGAATCATTCCCAGTGCAGGGAGAACCCATGGAATTGCTCCAAGATTGTTCTTTGTACTTCTCTTCATGATTGCTTCTAAATGCTCCCTCGCATATATCTAAGGATTGCAGACAAGGCGGGCACTTGCACTAGTGCAGGCACCCGCCTTGTTCTATCTGCTAGGAGGTTGACTTCGCTTGCAACCTCATAGTTATTACTTGATTACTACGAGCTACTACTTGGAAGCTGCGAGAGCCTTCTTCTGCAACGCATCCAAGACCTTCTTAGGATCTCCAGATACTGCAGTTCCGATCTCTTGCTGTACCGCTCCCTTTACAGCTGGCCACGCAGCCTGATCTCCGGGATAGAAGATCGCAGCTGGTAGAAGCTTGATGAACGGAGCTAGCGCTGGATCCTTCGCAGCAGCAACACCTGCAGACTTGGTCGCAGGAATGAAGCCACCGGCTGCCTGTAGGAATGCAGCGTAGTTTGTTGGTTCATAGATGAACTCAAGCCACTTTCCGATTTCAGCTTTACGTCCATTTGCTTTATAAGCAGTGAAGTAATCCTGAACGCCAAGTGTTACTGGCTTTTTTCCTGGGGCTGCGACGAAGGAACCGGATCCAAGATTGATTCCTGCTCCACCGTTATCCTTAAGCCATGCTGGCAAAAAGACTGAACCGTTAATAAATGCAGCTTTACCTTGCGCAAAGAGGGTTTGTGCGCAAGCAGTACGGTCACACTTAGCTGGATTTGGCTGAGTTAGACCTTGGCTTGTTAACTTCTTAAGGAATGCCATGGTCTTAACATTTTTCTTTGAGTTAAGTGTCCACTTTCCATTCTTGAACATAACGCCACCGTTACCACCAGCCCAAATAGCAAATTCAGCTTGAGCCTCTTCTGGTCCGAGTGGGATTACATATGGATAGACACCCTTAACTTTGCTCTTAATTGTCTTGAGAGCTGCCTCGAGCTCTGTCCAAGTCTTTGGCAACTTCTTAATTCCGGCTTTAGCAAGAATGTCTTTGTTGTAGAACAAAGCACGTGCTGAAGCTAGATCAGGAAGTGCATACGCAACTCCGTTGTACTTAGAGTTATTTAAGAATGCTGGGACTATGTCATCCAAAACTTTCTTTGAGACGACTTCATCTGCGCGATATAGAAGACCTGCTGCAGCTGCATCGGCATAGTCGCCCTTGTTAACAACATCAGGGATTTGGCCGGTAGCAACAAGTGTCTTTACTTTGTCATCAATTGTTTCCCAAGAAACAACGTCGACCTTTACTGTAATTCCTGGGTTTGCTTTGGCGAATTTAGCCGCCAAGTCATCCCAGAAAGGTTGCATATTTGCGTAATCGGCAGCCACCATCTTTAGCTCGACGTCAGCAGCCTTTGCAGGGGCGCCAACGATCGCAGCAAATGCCAAGCTGATAATGGCGAGGACTGCGCTTAAGCGTGATGCTTTCTTCATTTCTCTCCTAGACCTAGCCGTCCGCAAAGTTGCGGACAGATTGAGAGAATCCGACCACCGGAGGACTGAGAAAACAATGAGATGTTTATAACTGTTTTATAACGTTCCAAAATGAACAATATTTTGCAAATTTTCTTGACTCTAGCTGATAACCCCCCTACTTTAGCCGGGTGGAACCCACCCTTCATGCCGATCGCGAGATAGCAAGCCAGCCCGAGATCTGGGTCCAAGTCGCTGACTTCGCACCGAGCGTCTTATCCCTGCTTCCAAAACGAGGCGAGCGCGTAGCAATTACCGGGTGCGGAAGTTCATGGTTTATGGCGATGAGTTACGCAGCCCTGCGCGAATCGCTGGGGTTTGGTGAAACTGATGTCTGGGTTTCTAGCGAGTACAACTTCGATCGAAAGTACGACCGAGTAATTGCCTTATCCCGATCCGGAACCACAACAGAAGTAATCGAAACTATCTCAAAAATTTCAACACCATCAGTTGTAATAACCGCTATTGATAACTCTCCGATCTCTGAATTCACAAACGAAGAAATAGTTATGCCATTTGCAGATGAAGAGTCAGTTCTGCAAACTCGATGGGCAACTGCAGCTCTAGGTTTATTGAGAATCAGCCTAGGCTTCGATTTACGCTCAATCATTAGTGACGCCGAAAAAGCACTTGCTGCGCCTATAGATAGATTAGTTGAGCTTGAGCAAATTTCATTTTTAGGTCGAGGATGGTGCTACGGCATTGCTCAAGAAGCTGCGCTAAAGACACGAGAGTCTGCACAATTCTGGGCTGAGGCGTACCCAGCTCTTGATTATCGACATGGACCGCTCTCAATTTCTCAACCTGGTCGCGGCGTCTGGATCTTTGGTTCCGCTCCAGACTCTCTTAAGCGTGACATCCAAGCAACCGGTGCGCACCTGGAATCAGCGTCGCTGGATCCGATGGCAGACTTAATAAGAGCTCAACGAGTGGCGATTGGAATCGCAAAGAAGCGAGGGGTTAATTACGACAGCCCTCGTGGTCTATCCAGATCAATAATCTTGACCCACTAATCTTTCCCAATGTCTTACGTCATCGCGGTTGACGTTGGTGGTACCGGAATCAAATGCGCATTAATAGATTCTCAATTAAATGTATTAGAAACAGCCCACACGCCAACTCCAAAGGGTGATCGAACTGGAGAAGCGACGGTAGGTGCCATAGCTAATCTCTATGGTAATTTCGCACGGAAATATGAGATTTTGGCACTTGGCCTAGCGGTTCCTGGAACACTCGATGAACCAAATGGAATCGCTCGATGGGCAGGCAATCTCCAATGGCAAGATTTGAAGATTGTTGAACTTGTTAAGAATAAATTGAATATTCCGGTTGCATTTCGCCATGATGTTCGAGCTGGGGCATATGCAGAGCAGCAATTGGGATCTTTAAAAGGCGTCCTTAACGGAATATTTATTCCAATCGGAACAGGTATTGCATCAGCCATCATTCTCGATGGGGAAATTCGAACCGCTGATGGTTACGCTGGAGAAGTCGGACATATATCCGTTGGTTCAGATAGGGAATGTGTATGTGGACGTAAAGGATGCCTCGAAGCAACTTCTTCAACTTTGGCAATAAGTTCTGAATACTCAAAGCGAACTGGCAAAGATTTATCTAGTTTAGAGATTGTTAACATAGTAAATAGCGATAACACTGCGAACCAAGTGTGGCAGGAGGCAATAAAAGGAATCTCCTCGGCCCTATTGAATCTAACAACTCTCCTCGCGCCAGAAGTAATTGTTATCGGAGGCGGTTTATCAGAGTCCGGAGAACTACTGCTCTCTTCTCTACGAGCTGACTTGTATTCACATCTTACTTTTCAGCGAAAACCCGAATTAAAACTTGCTCACTTTGGTTCTCGCTCAGGCACAGTAGGTTGTGGACTAATTGCATGGGAGTTGTTAAATGGCAAATAATGATGAACTACGAAAAGTTGCATCTGATTTCTTTGAAGAGATCTGGAATCAGAAATTAGAAACATCTATTGATAAATTCATCGCGACTGACGCTGCGGGCAATGATCCAAAATTTGGCGTCGGCAGAGAATCCTTTAGAACCCAATGGCGCGAATGGATTAAGGCCTTTCCCGATCTGCACTTCGAAGTCAAAGAGATCATCGTTGAGGGAAATCGCGTTGTTACACACTGGTTCTTAACGGGCACTCACACGGGGGCTGAATTCCAAGGTTTCTCCATAAGTGGAAATAGGGTAGGAGTCGATGGGATAAGCATTGACACCATAGAAGGTGGAATGGTTACCGAGGGTTTTGATTCCTGGGATCAGTTCCAATTTCGTCAACAGCTTGGCGGTGGCAGTACCCTCGGCACATGACCTTCGATAAGTCGAATGAGAAGTCGGAAAAGAAGAAGAATCTTCGTACCCACGATATCCCAACGCCTGAACCGCTGAAGAAATTTATGGAACAAGGTTGGGCTCCGTCTCCACTAGATGGTTTAAAGAAGAGCCCAGCTACTCCTTTTGCTGTTACGCGACGTGAGAAATTATCGAAGGCCTTTCCAGACAAGAGACTTGTGGTTCCAGCCGGAACTTTCAAAGTCCGTAGTAACGACACCGACTATCGCTTCCGACCTCACTCAGCTTTTGCTTGGTTAACCGGGATTAATGGAACCGATGCTGTTCCCGATTCGGTATTGATCATGGAGCCAAATGGTTCTGGTCATGACTCATTACTTTTCATTCATCCACGTTCGGTACGTGAAAATAGCGATGAGTTCTACCGCAATCCAAAGCATGGTGAATTCTGGATTGGTCGCCGCATGACACTTGAAGAAACAGAATTCGCTTACGACATAAAGGTAAAGCATCTTGATGATCTAGAGGATTTCTTAAATGCAAAGCGAGACTCGTTGACAGTTCGTGATCAAGATTCATTTCTAGACGTTTTAGTTGATCAATCTGAGAGTGATAAGGACTTTGTAGTTTGGTTATCTGAAGCTCGCTTGATTAAGGATCAGTTTGAAATTGATGAGATGCAGAAGGCGGTAGATGCGACTCATCGCGGATTTGAGGACATGATCAAAGCTATTCCAGCAGCCGTTGGTAAGAAGCGTGGTGAGCGCCTAATTGAGGGAGCTTTCTTCACTCGTGCTCGTTACGAGGGTAATGATCTTGGCTATGACAGCATTATCGCCTCAGGTTCGCATGCTTGTATTTTGCATTGGATTAAAAACGATGGCGAGCTAAAGAACGGTGAATTGATTCTTATCGATGCCGGTGTAGAGGTTGAGTCTCTGTACACCGCAGATATCACTCGAACTCTGCCAATTAATGGAAAGTTCACGCCCGCTCAACGGAAGATTTACACCCTTGTTTATGAGGCTCAGAAAGCAGGTATGGAGGCCGTTAAGCCAGGAGCAAAATTCCGCGACTTTCATAATGCCGCGATGGCAGTTATTGCAAAAGGATTGGAAGAGATGGGCGTTCTACCAATTCCCGCTGAAGAATCTTTAAAAGCTGATGTGGGATTACATCGTCGTTGGACAGTTCATGGAACTGGGCACATGCTTGGCATGGATGTACATGACTGTGCACAGGCACGTAAAGAAGCGTATGCCGAAGGGGTCCTAGCAGAAGGAATGATCGTTACCGTCGAACCGGGTCTCTACATCCATCCTGATGACACGCTATTTCCTGCCGAGTATCGCGGAATCGGAGTTCGTATCGAAGATGATGTTCTAGTTACAAAAGATGGATTTAAGAACTTAAGTTCGGCGATGCCACGTCATCCCGATGAGATTGAAACGTGGCTAGCTTCGCTCTGGGGTTAATTTTTCGCTTTTAGCTTGAGTTTTTTCCGAATTCTCTTTGAAAGATTACTCTTTAACCAACTAACTGGCATTCGGTTAATACTGTTTCGATCAAAGACCATCATGGCGGAGGCAACAGTCTTAATATCTATTGAATCCGTGTAGGGAGAAGACCCCGTGGGAACTTTTGCGTTTCCTAACGAGTCAACATCACCAATAACGCGCACTCCTAAATTTTCTAGCTCCCTCTGAATTTCAGCGCCGAATTTATTGGCCTTCTCGACTGCCCATTCTGGGGTTAAGAGACGCGCCTTATCGGGGGCCGGAGGAACGTGATCCGTTAGATGGCGAACATATCCGGCGCGTATAAACATCTCGTACTCATCCCATGATCGTTCTTTGGGAAATTGTCGATTTAACTCGAGCAATAACGAGATTTCTTCCATTGTAAGTGAACGGTTGCTTCCACTCGGGGCTGCATTGATTGTGCCCTTGGGAAGGCGCAGCAACTCATTAACTTGGTCAAAGAGAAATGTTGGTTCTGATTCATTTACAATTAATAGCGAGACATTTGATTTACCAAAGATATCGACCCATTTTGCAACTACTTTCCCATGTGAGTGACGTTTCCAGAATGTCGGCGAGACCTTAGGTTCGCCTGGGTTATCAAGGATTTTATGGAGCCAATCTTCATACTCAATTGTGATTCCATACTTCAAATATTGCTGATATGAGGAAGGTAGAAGTTTCGCCAGTGGTCTTATCGTGAAAAGAATCTGAATATCTCGGCCTTTAATATCACTTCTAATCTTGCGGATTTTTTCACCATCTAACTCAGAGAAAAACTCGCTACTAAGTATTACCGTTTCTTCTTTAGCTTTATTGATTCGTTCAGCCATCCGATTCCAGTGCTTTTCTGGAGTAACTTCGCCACCACGCTTATTCCAACCCCAAGGGCGTTGAGTGAGCGCCCAGGCAACACGATGATGAGCCTTAGTACCAATACGAGGGTAAAGAATTCCATGTTCACGTAAGAGAGCGCGATTAAGAGCAAAAGACTCTTGCAACGCCGTCGTACCTGATTTATGAAAACCAGGGTGAATTATTAAGCGCTTATCACTCATGTGTCTGCCTTAACCAATTCCATTTATAACTGTGGCGCACTCTTCACCAGGTTTGTACTTGTAATTTTTCTCCCAAGTGATTTGAAGAGGGCGTTGGAATCTCTCTAACTTGTTATTTGTAACCTCAACTGGTCCATAGCCGGGGATGAAACCGTCACCTTCTCGCTTAAAGAAGAGTTCCCGCTCAGAATCCATACCCTCTGAAGAGAAGCTATAAATCCCACGCAAAATTCCATTCTCGAAGGTGCCTAAAAAAGATCCTTTAGAGATGTCTTTTTGGAGTGGTTGGTAGGCCAGATTTCCTGTAACTGTTGTATTTTCATGATAAGTGAGATCCATAATGAATAGATCGGAATTTGCATCTGCAAAGTAACAACCTTTTACGCTCTCTGCTTGAGCTTCTTCGGTAGTCAAAATTGAGTCATAGGCCGCCTTAACTATCGGCATTGCTTCTTCAATCGAATTGAGAAAAGTAGCTCCTACTTGAACCCAATAGCCATTTGCTAAAACATTGAGTTGCCAGACAATGTATTCGCCTTGCCCTTCAGTGCCTTGGCTCAAGAAATAAGCTCGCTCTTCCTCAAAGTCGGGAAGATCGACTTCTACTTGGCCCGCTTCTTTCCAAATCGGTTCACGCTCACTAAAGGTTATATTGAAATCTGGTGCCCAGAAAATGGTGGCGCCGACTTCAGCTTCTCCGATTCCATAAGTGCAGGCAATGCCACCTGCGTTGTAGGCCGCGTATAGATCAGTTCCCTCTGCGGGCTCCCATTCGGTTGGGATGTATTTCGCATTCGCAACCTTCTCTGGGAATGACTCTAAAACTTTAGTTTGATCGCAATACAGCGGAACTGAAGGTGACTCGGGAATCGCATCCTCTACATCGCTACATGCGGACAAGAAAAGTGCGCTCACAAGAATTATGAGAATTCGCTTCATTGAAGCCCTTTTATATTCGCGGTTATCGGTTCTGGAACGGGGCATGGCGCGCCATCACAACAATTAGTTTTCGAGTGGCAATGTGGGCAGAGCCACCTTGTAGAGACCGGGTCGTATGGTTGGCCACAAAAGTCACAGGGCATCTGATTGTTTGCGGACATGGGCTAATTATCTACCAATCCAAAGGCCAATTAGCGCAGCCATAACCCCCAAGAGGTAGTTTCCAAAGAGGTTTACCGCAAAGAACTTAAGGTTGCGCCGCTCTTCAAAGAGATCTAGGGCAAACGCCGACCAGGTAGTGAGCGCTCCACAAAATCCAAAGAGTAAAAACGTTAGATTTGAATTCTGACTTGCGACAACGCCAAGCAAAAAAGATCCAAAGACGTTAACTATCAATATTCCAAATGGGAATTTAAAACTACTTCGGAAGAAGCGATCTATCGCATAACGGGTGGGAGCTCCGATGCCGGCGCCGATCAAAAAGAGAGCTAGCCTCATTTGAAGCGCACACTTCTCGGATTAATTGTCCAAAGAATTGCCAGGCTCGCAAGGGCCATTAGATAGAAATAACTAATCGCCAATAAATCATTTCGTTCACCATGAATGACTGCGACTGATGAGAAGGTGGTCATTGCTCCTGCAAAACCTGGTATCCAGAAGAGCCGACTCAGCTCAGAGGGTTTTAGTCGAAGCGCGAAGAGCCCTGCGACGGTTACGCCCAGCAAATTGATCAAGAAAATAGCAATTTCATCGCCACTCGGGACTAAGAGATAGCGGAGAAGAGAGCCGAGAATTCCACCGGCTGCGATTACAAGAAGCTTTTTCACGCCCGCTTTAGAACTTTATTCGCAAAGCCCGAAAAGATACTAATTAGGAGGCTTCCAACCAGTGCAGATGTAAATGAATCAATTGTTATTGCGTCGCTCCATCTATCAGTGAGCATCAACATGGCAGCGTTGATTACAAATACAAAGAGTCCAAAGGTAAGAATCACTGCGGGAAGTGTGAAGAGCTTTAATATGGAGCCGATAAAGGTGTTAATCAAGCCAAAAAGAGCGGCGACCCAGAAGTAATTCCAAGCGCCATCTTTAATCTGGATCCCATCAACAATAAGCGTGGTAACCCAAAATGCTCCCGCGAGGATTGCCCAACGCAGGACAATTGACATTATTCGATTCCCTCGCGCTTGCGGATTTTTGAGCCCAACCAGCGAACTGGGTCGTACTTAACATCAACAACACGCTCTTTCATCGGGATGATCGCGTTATCGGTGATCTTGATGTGCTCAGGGCAGACCTCAGTGCAGCACTTAGTGATGTTGCACATTCCAAGGCCATGTTCTTCTTGTGCCTGCTTCTTACGATTACGGAGGCGATCAAGTGGATGCATATCCAATTCAGCTATACGTATAAAGAAACGTGGACCAGCAAACGACTTCTTATTCTCTTCATGGTCTCGGATAACATGGCAGGTGTCTTGGCATAGGAAGCATTCGATGCACTTTCGGAATTCTTGGCTCCGCTCAACATCAACTTGTTGCATCCGGTATTCGCCTGGCTTTAGATCTTCTGGGCCTTCAAAAGCCGGAACTTCCATCGCCTTCTTGTAATTGAAAGAAACATCAGTAACAAGATCTTTAATGACAGGAAATGCGCGAAGCGGCGTAACGGTGATGGTTTCATCTTCGCCATACATATTCATTCGGGTCATACAGGCAAGACGAGGTTTTCCGTTGATTTCCATAGAGCAAGAGCCGCACTTTCCGGCCTTGCAATTCCAACGAACTGCTAGATCAGAGATCTGGGTTGCTTGGACACGATGGATTACATCGAGGACAACTTCACCTTCATTGGCGTCAACGGTGACATCTTTGAAGTCGCCGTTCTTGGAATCGCCGCGCCAAATGCGCATCTTCACTTTGCGGGTCATTTACTTCCCACCTTTCGCGAGTTCCTTATCGGTGAAATATTTCTTTAACTCATCCATTTCGAAGAGACTTAGAAGTTCTTCAGGGAGCATCTTTGCCTTCTCAGCTTCAATCTCTACCTTCTTACCGCTCCAGGTAGTGAGGTGGTTGTACTGGCGCCATTCTGAATCCATCTTTGGATAGTCATCGCGAGTATGGCCACCACGTGATTCTTGACGCTCTAGCGCCGAGCGAGCGATTGATTCAGAGACCAGCAACAAATTCTCTAAGTCGATAGCAAGATGGAAGCCCGGATTAAATAACTTTCCACCCTCAACCTTTACCTTCTTAGAACGCTCGCGGATTGACTCGATCTTCTTAAGTGAATCCTTCAATTCGCTCTCAGTACGGATAATGCCGACTAGATCTTGAGTTACATTTTGAAGTTCTTGTTGAAGCGCATATGGATTTTCATTTCCGTCACGATCAAATGGATCATTGATGTGATCGTGCGCCTTCTCAATCTCTTTATCGCTAACTTCTGGCGACTTACCTTTCAAGCTTTTCACATATTCAGCAGCTCCAGCTCCCGCTCTACGTCCGAAGACAAGTAGGTCAGAGAGTGAGTTACCACCAAGACGATTTGAGCCATGCATTCCACCTGCGACTTCACCAGCTGCAAATAATCCGGGGACTCCATGTGCAGCAGCGGTATCTGGTTCAACTTTCACGCCGCCCATTACATAGTGACAGGTAGGGCCTACTTCCATTGGTTGCTCAGTGATATCAACATCAGCGAGCTCCTTAAATTGGTGCCACATAGAAGGCAAGCGACGTTTGATTTCATCAGCCGGCAAGCGCTTTGAGACATCTAGATAAACACCGCCGTGCTCCGAGCCGCGACCTGCCTTTACTTCTGCGTTGATTGCGCGCGCAACTTCATCGCGCGGAAGAAGTTCAGGTGGCCGGCGATTGTTGTTCTGATCTTTATACCAACGATCTGCTTCGGCTTCATTATCGGCATATTTATCTTTAAATACTTCTGGGATGTAGTTGAACATGAAGCGCTCACCCTTATTATTGGTGAGAACTCCGCCATCGCCACGAACTGATTCAGTAACAAGAATTCCACGGACTGATGGTGGCCAGACCATGCCGGTTGGATGGAATTGCACGAACTCCATATCAACGAGTGCAGAGCCTGCTTTAAGAGCTAGCGCGTGGCCGTCGCCGGTTCCTTCCCATGAATTAGAAGTGATCTTGAAAGATTTTCCGATTCCACCAGTAGCGAGAACAACGGCTGGTGCCTCAAAAAGTACTTCATCGCCAGTCTCACGCCAATATCCATAACAACCTGAAACTTTGTTGCCATCTTTCAATATGGATGTGATGGTTAACTCGGCGAAGACTTTGATGTACTTCTCGGCATCGCCAAATTCCTTCTTATCTTTCTGCTGCATAGCAACAATTCGCTGTTGCATAGTGCGGATTAACTCAAGACCGGTGCGATCACCGACGTGAGCTAATCGCGGATATTCGTGACCTCCAAAGTTGCGTTGAGAGATTCGACCATCTTTAGTGCGATCAAAAAGCGCGCCCCAAGTTTCAAGTTCCCAGATGCGATCTGGTGATTCTTTGGCGTGAAGCTCCGCCATCCGCCAGTTATTTAAGAACTTTCCACCGCGCATCGTGTCGCGGAAGTGAACTTTCCAGCCATCGTTTTCGTTTACATTTCCCATTGCAGCTGCGGCGCCACCTTCAGCCATAACAGTATGGGCTTTGCCAAATAGCGATTTGCAGATGATTGCTACTCGAAGGCCAGCTTGGCGCGCTTCGACTGCAGCGCGAAGTCCCGCACCACCGGCTCCGATTACAACTACATCGAAGCGATAGCGATCGAACTTGATATCGCTAGCCTTAATTCCAGTCGTTGCTTTTGCCATCTCTCCGCCTAGAAGAAGTAGTAGTTGGTGATAGTTCCGGATGCGACCAACCGAACATAGAGATCAGTTAGCGCTACAACAATGAGTGAGATCCAGGCATAAACCGGATGGCGCTCATTTAGAGCTGAAACCCAACTCCACATCTTGTAACGGAGCGGGTGCTTCGAGAAGTTTCGTAGTCTTCCACCGATTGTGTGGCGACAGGTATGGCAGGACGCTGAGTAGAGCCAGAGCATTGTTGCGTTTAGAAGAAGGATGAGTGTTCCGACGCTCATATGTCCCCATTCACCCTCAGAATTCTTGAAGGCGATGATTGCGTCGTAGGTCAGGATTACATTGAAAATCAGACCGAAGTAGAAGAACCAGCGATGACCATTCTGCAATATAAGAGGTGCTCGAGTTTCGCCGGTGTATTTCTTATGTGGTTCGGCGACCGCACAAGCAGGTGGTGACATCCAAAATGATCGGTAATAAGCCTTGCGGTAGTAGTAACAAGTCAATCTAAATCCGAGTGGGAAAATCAAAATGAATAGAGCTGGCGAGATCACCATACCGAAGAGCGTGATGGTTGCAATTGGTGTACCAAAGTGTGCAGCTCCATCGATACATGCAGTCGAAAGACATGGCGAATAGAAAGGCGAGATCAGCGGTTCGGTGAAGTAATACTTCTTTTCAAATGCGCGAAAAGTCGCATAGATAATGAATGCAATGAGAACTCCAAATGTGATTGCAGGTTGTAGCCACCAACGGTCAGTTCTAAGTGTCCGCTCTTTTATTGCTGCTCTAGTGCTGGAAAAGACTCCGGTAGCCAAAGCGCCTCCTGAACAAGTGATGATCAACTGCGGTAATTTTCCTCGCGCCTCTCAGGCTTTGCTAGGTGAACCCCTATGAATTCGCCCACAGGGTCGCGTTTGATTGAAAACTATGGCGGAGGGCGTGGGATTTGAACCCACGAAGGTTTCCCTTGCCGGTTTTCAAGACCGGTGCACTAGGCCACTATGCGAGCCCTCCGTGGGAGAACTTACCGGTCTTGCTTGGGCTCCTCAAAATTCTCGTCATCCAATCCAGATAACGCAGGCTTTAAGTGAATTCGGAAGCGGACTGAAGTCATATGAATCGAAACAATTACGATGGCTGTAATTGCCACAATCAGATTTAGCTGTAGTTCAGTTTTATCGAGTAGCACAAATACGCTCGCACCAATCGCTGTAGCTGTCGCGTAAAGCGGACCACCCGAAAATATCTGTGGCGTAATTCGGCAGACGACATCTCGTAATACGCCACCGCCAACAGCTGCGATTACTCCAATCAATATTGCAACTAATTCAGAAGTTCCAAAGAGTAGGGCTTTGTATGTACCAGCAACAGCAAAGAGCGACATCGCAATTGAATCCAAAAAGACAATGGCGCTATCAATCCTGCGGTACCAACGGCCAATGACTAATGCGACTGCGACTCCAGCAATTGCGGTGAGAATGTACTTATCTTGCATGCCCGCAGGTCGACCAGCATCAATCAAGATATCGCGTAAAAATCCGCCGCCAAGTCCAGTCAATATCGCAACCGCAGTAACGCCAACGAGATCAAATCTCTTGTAGAAGATTGCGAAGAGCGCTCCTTGAAATGCGCCCACGCCAACACAGAGCAGATCAAGCCAGATTGGTACAACAGCATTTGTCATAAAGGAAGCTCCAATAACTCTTCAATTACCTTTGCAACGCCATCATCAGCGCATGGTTCTGCGACTGACTTGGCATGAATTTTTCCTTCTGGGTGTCCATCAACCATTGCCCAAGATCTTCCGGCCCAAGCGAGCATTGAAAAATCATTGGGATTATCACCAAAAGCTACGGTCTCTTCTGCGCTTACTCCATGTCGCTCGGCAATTAGAGAGAGTGTGGCGCCTTTAGAAACACCGTGGCCATTTATCTCAAGGAGTGAATCATGTGGATTTGAGTGAGTTACTGTCGCTACTCCCTCTAATTCACGTTTTGCAATCTCGAGCATTTCATCTGAAGTGAGCTCTTGATCAGAACAGCGCGCCAACATCTTGGTGGCCGGGCTATCAATCACATCAAAAATGTCATGGACTCCGATGTTATCTAGACCAACATCCCACCTTGGAACATAAGCCTTTTCGCGGTGAAAATAATTATGTTTCTCGACCGCAAATGAAATGGTTGGGATCGCTAGCCGGAGTCGATTCACGGTTTCAATCTGTGATTCCTTAGACATCAACCACTCTTCTAGAACTCGCTCCTTATGGATGTCATAGAGAAGCGCGCCATTACCAAGGATTCCGCGACCGAAGGGAAACGCCGAAGCTATCTCTTTCATCCAACGCGGTGGTCTTCCGGTTACATAAAAGATCTCAATTCCTGCTTCGTGGGCCGCAAAGAAAGCATTTTTGGTGCGCTCTGTTATCTCTCCGTAGTGGGAGACGATGGTTCCATCAAGATCTGTAGCTATTAACTTGGGGCGTCGTAAGAGTGCGCTCAATTAATTCACCGGTATTAAACGGTCCGAACCCATATATGTCTGGAGCGCTTTAGGTACAAGAACTGAACCATCGCTCTGTTGATGATTCTCGAGGATTGCCACAATCATCCGCGGGACTGCGACCAAAGTTCCATTTAGGGTGGCAACCGGAGTAGTACCAGATTCGCCTTTAATCCTTATATTTAGGCGGCGAGCTTGGAAGTCAGAGCAGTTAGAAGTACTTGTTACCTCTCTATATGCGCTCTGGGTCGGGATCCATGCTTCACAATCAAATTTACGATTAGCGCTAGAGCCCAAATCGCCTGTGGCAACATCAATTACGCGATATGGGATCTCCATCGCGTTAAGGAAATCTTTCTCCCAATTCAGTAATCGTTGATGTTCCGCCACAGCATCTTCTGGTCTGCAGAATGAGAACATCTCAACCTTTTCAAACTGATGAACCCGGATAATGCCGCGGGTATCTTTTCCGTAAGAACCAGCCTCACGCCTAAAGCATGGCGAATAACCGCTATAGCGAAGCGGTAACTTCGCTGCATCCAGGATTTCATCCATGTGATACGCGGCAAGCGGAACTTCGCTAGTACCGACAAGATAGAAATCATCTTCAGCCAGATGAAAAACGTTTTCGGCGGCCTGGCCGAGAAAACCTGTGCCTTCCATAGCTTCTGGCTTTACCAATACCGGCGGAATAACTGGGATGAAGCCAGCTTTGGTGGCCATCTGAATTGCGTAATTAACTAGCGCTAACTCAAGGAGCGCTCCGACACCGGTCAAATAATAGAAGCGTGCACCAGAAACCTTTGCTCCGCGCTCTACATCAATGGCACCGAGAATCTTTCCTAACTCAACATGATCACGGGCTTCAAAATCAAAACTTCTCGGAGTGCCGACTTCTTCAATAACTTTGAAATCGGCCTCTCCGCCAATTGGGGCGCGCTCGTCAACTAGGTTAGAAATTCCCAGAGCGAGCCGCTTAAATTCTGCTTCGGTTGCACTCTTCTTAGCATCGGCTTCTTTTACTTGGGCTGATAGTGCTTTTGCACGTTCGAGAAGTGCGTTCTTCTCTTCGCCTTTAGCCGCACCTACTGACTTAGAAAGTGTGTTCTGCTCTGCTCGTAGCGCTTCAAATTCAACAATCGCGTTGCGTCGAACTTCATCAGCAGCTAATACCTGATCAACAAGTACTGGGTTTTCACCGCGCGCTTTCTGGGAGGCGCGAACCAGATCGGCATTTTCGCGAATTAGCTTTACATCAATCATATTTTCTTCCCAGCGCGCACATCTCTTAGCCAGCTATCGGCAGCAGTAAAAGATTCATCTGTGGTTGCTTTTGTTGTGGTTGGAGCAATTTTATCGGCTCGAGGATAAGAACCCAGATACCGAACATCTTCACAGATCCGTCGAAGTCCAGTAAGCGCATCTCCGACGCGTTCCTCACTTACATGGCCCTCTGCATCGATAATGAAGTGATAGTGGCCGAGCTCTCGACCAGTTGGACGAGATTGGATAAAAGTTAGATTCACGCCCCGAACCGCAAATTCAGTTAGAACTTCCAAAAGCGCACCCGCATGGTCTGCGCCAATAAAAGCAGCGAGGGAAGTGCGATCATGTCCAGTTCGTGGTGGCACAGTTCCTGGTTTTCCAGCTAAAACAAATCTAGTTACCGCGCCATCGTTATCACCAATATTTGAGGCGAGCACTTCAAGTCCATATGTTTCTGCGGTATTAGGGGCTGCGATCGCAGCATCAAACTCACCCTTGCTCAATGCAGCGGCTGCGGCGGCGGTTGAAGAAGTAACGATTATTTCTGCGGCTGGATAGTTCTTAGCAATATAGGAACGACATTGGGACTCTGCATGAGGATGGGTTGCAATCTTCTTAATATCTGTAGCGCTCTTTCCTTTTGTTACTAGAAGTGCGAAAGTGACCGGAAGGGTAATTTCGCCATAGATAACGAGAGGTTCACCAATGGCTAACTCATCGAGAGTTCGTGCGACCACGCCTTCAACCGAATTCTCAATTGGAACTAGTGCGCGATCTGCATCCCCGCTTCTAACGGCATCTAAGGCGGCGGTCACATTTGCAAATGGAATTAAGGAGTCGCTCGCGGTAGCAACAGTACGGAGAGCAGCCTCCGTAAATGTGCCGATTGGTCCTAAATATGCGTAGCGAGTCACCGCGTAAGGATACCTGTAAGCAAGCGCGTTAGGCTTACTTATTATGAGCCGCACACTTCACTTCTCGTCATTTGCCTGGCGATCTGAGTTGGGATTACATCGCGAAGGAAATGAAGATTCTGGTTTAGTTTCAAAAAATCTAATTGCGGTTGCAGATGGAATGGGCGGTTATGCCGGAGGTGAAGTTGCTTCTCGAACCGCGATAACAACTCTTGGTGAGCTACTTCCAGTTTTAAATAGCCCTGAATTGGATTCGCAATCTCGGGACGATATTTATAGCAGCTCAATCAGAGAAATTGATTTGGCCATTAAATCGATAGCTGATCAGAAGCCAGAACTTGATGGGATGGGAACAACACTTACTTCTATCACTCTCTTTGAAAACCAAGTTCACTTATTACATGTTGGCGATTCGCGCGCCTACCGAATCCGAGGTAAAACAATTACTCGGTTAAGCCATGATCACACAGTTGTTCAAGAGTTGATTGACCAGGGGCGAATTAGCGCAGAGGAAGCGAGCGAACACCCACAACGATCATTACTGACACAGGCGCTCATGGGTAAATCAAATGTAGAAGCTCCCATTCAGTCTTTCCCAGCGCAACCAGGCGATATTTATCTCGTCTGTAGTGATGGCCTTACTGTGGTGATTGATGAGGGAAAAATTGCAGCTGCATTCGTAGAAGACTTACAGAGCGCTGTGAATTCTCTGGTTGACCTTACATACAAGAAGGATGCTCCCGATAATGTCACAGTGATTGCTGCGCTTATTGGTGATGCACCGAGCGAGATTACAACAACGCAAATTGGAGCTGCCCAATGAAGCGAATCTTGGGCGATCGATATGAACTCGGCCAGATGATTGGTACTGGCGGCATGGCTGATGTCTACCTCGCTGAAGATAAGAGATTGCATCGCGAAGTAGCCGTAAAGATTCTGCGGAGCGATCTAGCCCGCGATCCTGCTTTCGTTAATCGCTTCAACAAAGAAGCACTCGCTGCAGCTGGGCTAAATCATCCCGGAATCGTCTCTGTGTATGACTCTGGTCAAGAAGAGACACCCAGTGGCGTTATGCCCTACATAGTCATGGAATATGTAGAGGGCCACACTTTGCGCGAGATTCTTCATAATGGTGAACGGCTTGCTTTTGAGAGAGCTATTGAGATTGTTGAAGGCGTTCTTATCGCACTCGCCTATTCACATAAAAATGGAATCGTGCACCGAGATATTAAACCTGGAAACGTAATGATTACCGATAGCGGCGAAGTTAAGGTGATGGACTTTGGTATTGCGCGAGCCTTATCTGATGTGGGCGCGACTCTTACAAGTACTTGGAACATTGTCGGCACGGCGCAATATCTTTCTCCCGAACAAGCAACAGGTGGTCAGGCTGATGCGCGGAGCGACCTTTACTCTGTTGGCTGTCTCTTCTATGAATTAGTCTCTGGAAAACCTCCTTTTACTGGCGAGACCCCGGTTGCTATTGCATATCAACATGTATCTGCGCCACTTACTCCGGTAACAAACATCGAACCTTCACTTGATCCAACACTTAATGCATTTTTTGAAGTGGCGCTTGCTAAAGACTCTAACGATCGTTACCCAACTGCTGCTGCAATGCTAAAAGATCTAAAGAAGTTATCTCGGGGTGAAGGGATTACAACTCAAATCCCAAAGCAGAAGAGAAGAAAGAGTGGAAGTCGAAATAGTTTTGCCGCTCTTGCAATTCTGGTAGTTGCTGTTGTTGGACTTACTAGCTTCTTCATCTTCCGGCCCACTCCATCATCAGAATTGCGAACTCTTCCCAATGTTGTTGGATTGACTGAAGCTGAAGCCCGCAACCAATTGTCCGGTTTCACCATAACAATCCAGCGCGCACCAGATCCTCGGATTCCAAGAGATCGCGTTGCTAGCCAACTACCTCTTGCCACAGTCCGGGTTAGTGAAGGAAGCGCAGTAGCTCTCACGCTCTCTGATGGACCAGGTGATGCATCGGTGCCAACCGACATAATCGGAAAACCACTTGAAGAGGCACGCGCTGCACTAGCGGCTGCCGGGCTTCGCGTAAGTAGAACGATTGCAGTTGATTCCGAAGAGCAGCCTGGAATTGTCCTAAAAGTAACGCCAGAACAAGGTTCTACCATTGAAGCTGGAAGTGGCGTAACCCTTGAGATTGCAAGTGGAAATGCCAAGGTTCCTGATCTGATTGGAAAGTCAGATATAGAAGCGCGCACTCTCTTAACACAGGCGGGCTTCTTGGTCAGAACTGTTGAAGCCTTTGATGCTAATCAGCCGCTTGGTGTTGTGATTGCGCAGGCGCCTACAGCTGGTGAGACAAAAATAATTGGTTCCTCAGTCACAATAACAATAAATACAGCGCCAACTAACGGCTAACAACCGGAGCTAGCCCCTCTGATTTTTTTACCGCATCCTTCATGCCACATTCGACCAACCAATTTGCAAGCAAATGGTGGCCATGTTCGGTCAGGACTGATTCGGGATGAAACTGAACACCGTGGATCGGAAGTTCGCGATGGCGCACCGACATCACAACGCCGCTCTCACTTCTCCCTGTAACAATTAAATCTTTTGGAAGCGTCTCTTCTTTGATTGCAAGCGAGTGATAACGAGTTGCAGTAAATGGCGAGGGGAGATCTTTGTAGAGACCGCTTCCATCATGAGAGATCTGCGAAGTTTTGCCATGAAGTAATTCGGGAGCGCGATCTACGGTTGCGCCATAAGCAACTGCGAGGGCTTGATGGCCAAGACAGACTCCAAGAAGAGGCTTCTTTATCTCAGCTGCGCGCTTGATCATCTCAATTGAAACCCCGGCAGCTTCAGGCGCCCCTGGACCGGGGGAGATTAAAACACCGTCATATTGATCAGCTTCTGTTGCACCAACAGAATCGTTGCGAACCACGGTGCACTGCGCGCCAAGTTGTTGGAGGTATTGAACGAGGTTAAAGACAAAGGAGTCATAGTTATCGATAACCAGAATCCGGGTTCCCATGTCCTCATCCTCTCGTGTAATCTGCCGCCCATGCCTAAGTCGCGGATCCGCAAGAAGAAGAAAGATAACCGCCCCCAGCAAGACCTCGTGGTCGAAAATCCGCTGGAGATGGAGAGCCCAAGATGGCTCGTCCCGGTAATGATCGGTTCTTTCCTAATTGGACTCGCATGGATCGTGACCTTTTATATCTCCCAGACCGCCTATCCAATCCCTGATATCGGAGCCTGGAATATGGTCGTCGGTTTTGCTTTCATCGGGGTGGGCTTCTCACTCGCTACCCGTTGGCGCTAGCTCCTCGCCCAATCAACTAATTACATCAATGTAATTCTCCACAGCTTTATCCACCCCTGTGCATCAATAATTCGACGGGATGCCTCAGGCGCCTCTCAGAAAGTTCTAAAGTTGAGCGGGAATCATTCCCCCTATGAAACCCGCCGCAACCCTAGATAGAGAGCCCACCATGACCCCAGAGAGCGAAGTTGCAACACAGCGCGTTCTTGTCGTCGATGATGAGAAGAGCATTAGCGAACTAATCACCACAAGCCTCCGCTTCGTTGGCTTTGATGTCCGCACCGCCGCAACCGGCGCAGAAGCGTTACGAGTTGCTGAGGAATTCAAACCACACGCCTTGATTCTCGATGTGATGCTCCCTGATCTTGATGGTTTCGAAGTATGCCGCCAATTGCGTGAGGGCGGACAAGAAGTAGGTGTTCTCTTCTTAACTGCAAAAGATTCTACTGATGACAAAATCAAAGGTTTAACTCTCGGCGGCGATGATTATGTAACAAAGCCATTTAGCCTAGAAGAGCTAGTTGCGAGATTACGCGCTCTATTAAGAAGGACTGGAATTGTTACCTCTCCAATTGATGAAGAAACAATTCGTTTTGCCGACCTAGAATTGAATGAAGCAACGCATGAAGTCCGTCGAGCTGGAAATCTCATTGACCTCTCGCCTACTGAATTCACACTACTTCGATATTTAATGATTAATGCGGATCGCGTGGTTTCAAAGTCCCAGATTCTCGATCATGTATGGCAGTACGACTTCCGTGGTGATGCTGGAATCGTTGAAACCTATATCTCCTACCTACGTAAGAAGATTGATATCTACTCACCTGCGCTCATTCATACCGTGCGCGGTGTGGGCTATCGCCTCCGGTTGCCCGCGAAGTAATCTTTCGCTGTGAATCAACCACTGCGAAAATTCAAGCCTGCCCCTGGGCAATGGAGTTTGAAGAATCGCTTGGTTCTTGGGGTTGTAATTCTCGGCGCGCTTGGTATTACTGGTTCTGATTTTGCTGCCCAAAATGCATTCCGCGCTTTCTTGATCGCCCAAGTCGATGCCCAGCTCGAAGCGATTTCAACTACATCTGGAATCCGACTTGATCGCGCTGGCATCACAAGTGAGCGAGATGAATCCAGTAATGAGAACGAGCCTTTGTTTCAACCTTTTGAACCAATCCGTGAAGTGCCCTCTGAAATAAGCGTTAGTTTGCTTGATGAAAATGGCGTTGTGATGGGCACTCTTGGGGGCGCCCAAAGCCCGCAACAAGTACAGAACGTAATCAGTGGACTTAGCGTTTCTGAACTACGAGAAAAAGTCGGTGTCCCATTCACGATTGAAAGTAATGATCGTAACCGCTCTGAATATCGCGCGCTGGCTCGAATACTTCCAGGCGAGATAGGTAGCGTAATTACCGCAGTATCGCTAGATGGAGTTGAGCGTTCAATCAACCAACTTCGCTTTTTATTCTTTGCTGTCGGATTTGTTGTGATTATCTTGCTCGCCTTTGTTGCGCGACGAATCATCGGAATTTCGCTCAAACCATTAACTCAAGTTGAGGAAACTGCAGAAGCTTTTGCGAAAGGTGATTACACAGCGCGTCTCCCCGAAGCGCGCGGCGACACTGAAGTTGGGAAACTTACTTGGGCGCTAAACCAGATGCTTTCACGAATCGAAGAATCGTTCGAAGCGCAAAAGGCGAGTGAAGATAAATTACGTCGATTTGTAGCAGACGCATCACATGAACTACGCACACCACTTACCGCAATCCGGGGCTTTGCTGAACTGCATCGTCAAGGAGCCATTAAGGGCGAAGAAAAGACTGGCGAATTAGTTGGAAGAATCGAGCAAGAATCCATTCGAATGTCGACTCTCGTGGAGGACTTACTGCTTCTTGCTCGTCTTGATCAATCTAGAGAGATGGAGCGGCTGCCAATAGATCTAAAGACATTGATTAGCGAGGCCGTGACCTCTGCACAAGCTGCTGGGCCAGATCATCCAATTGAGATGTCGCTTCCTAAAGATGAAATCTTTCTCCTTGGAGATTCAATGCGGATCCATCAAGTCATCGCAAACTTATTGGCGAATGCGCGCACCCATACTCCCGCTGGAACAGAGATAAAAGTGGCACTTGTTGCGGATGAAAGCGGCATCACTATTGAAGTGAGCGATTATGGGCCAGGGCTCTCCAAGGCAGACCAAAAACGGATCTTTGAACGTTTTTATCGCGCCGATCCATCAAGAGTGCGAAGTCGTGGCGAAGGCACTGGGCTTGGACTATCGATTGTCGATGCTGTGATGCGTGCACATGGAGGTACGGTGAGCGTCACATCTGAATTAGGACACGGAGCTACCTTCAAACTCTTTTTCCCGATTCAAGACTTGTAGGATTTCGAGGTGCGCAGTAGTCCTGAAATTCTCCGCGCTCTCGAAAATGAATCAATTGAGATTCTTCGAGAGACCGCTGCTGCTTTTAAAAATCCAGTCCTGCTTTATTCGATTGGCAAAGACTCAACTGTAATTCTCCATCTAGCTCGAAAAGCTTTCTACCCTGCTCCAATTCCATTCACACTTCTACATGTCGATTCAACTTGGAACTTCAAAGAGATGATCACCTTCCGCGATGAAGTAGTGAAGATGCATAACTTGAAGTTGATTGCACATATAAATGAAGAGGGAGTAAAGAACGGAATTACACCCTTTAGCCATGGAATCTCTGAATACATTCGAGTTATGAATACAGTTGCGCTAAAGCAAGCATTTGATAAGTATGGCTTTGATGCAGCTATTGGTGGCTCAAGGCGTGACGAAGAGAGAAGTCGGGCGAAAGAGCGAATCTTTAGCGTCCGTGAATCTGGTCATCGCTGGGATCCGCGCCAACAGCGCCCTGAACTATGGCGTACTTACAACACCAAAATTAGACCTGAACAAACTATGCGCGTCTTCCCGATCTCAGATTGGACCGAGTTAGATATCTGGAGCTACATCCATCTCGAGAATATCTATGTCAATCCACTCTACTTCGCCAAAGAGCGTCCTGTTGTTAAACGCGGTACCCAATTAATAATGGTTGATGACGAACGTTATCCATTGAAAGAGGGCGAAACACCAGAAATGAAGATGGTCCGCTTCCGTACCCTTGGATGTTACCCACTTACCGCTGGCGTCGAATCAACTGCAGCTACCCTTGAAGAAGTCGTTGAGGAAGTTATGGGCGTTAAGTTAAGCGAGCGCGCTACTCGATTAATTGATGGTGAAAATGAAGATTCGATGGAGAAGAAGAAGCGCGAGGGATATTTCTAATGGAACTCACGCCGATAGTAAGACTTGTTACATGTGGAAGCGTTGATGATGGAAAGAGCACGTTAATTGGTCGACTTCTTGTAGAAACTGATTCTGTTCCACATGACACGCTTGATGCCACTAAGAAGACTCGTCGCCCGGGATCAATAATTCCGGCTGGCGAGATTGATTTCAGCTTGCTTACAGATGGTTTAGAAGCAGAGCGCGAGCAGGGCATCACAATTGATGTTGCATATCGCTCAATGTCACTTCTTGATGGCCGAAGACTCATCATTGCTGATGCTCCAGGGCATGAGCAATACACCCGAAATATGGCGGTGGCCGCATCGCGATCTGATATTGCGCTTGTACTAGTTGATGCTACCCGTGGAATTCGTCCGCAAACTCTCCGACATTTGACTATCTGTTCTTTAATGGGCGTAAAGAAAGTCATTGTTGTAATCAACAAGTTAGATGCTATGAATTTTGATAAGAAGGTATATGACTCACTAATTAATGAACTTCAACCAACCATAAATCGCCTTGAAATGAAATCAATTTCCTTCATCCCGGTTAGCGCTTTAGAGGGTGATAACGTTACTTATCGAACCGATCGCACCAAGTGGTACGAAGGTGGTTCGCTATTAGAAGAGATCCAAGCTTGGCGCGATACCGAGAATCTGACTGACCACTCAAGAATGTGCGTTCAGCTAATCTCTCGTGCCGATAATTTCCGGGGCGTTTCAGGAACCATCTCTCAAGGTGAATTCAAGGCTGGTGATGAAGTCGTAGTGCTTCCCAGCGAGCGAAAGGCAAAGATTGCGCGCCTAGTTAGTTTTGATGGCGACCTCGAAAAAGCGCCCACCGGTAAAGCGATAACGATGGTTCTTGAGCCTGATATCGATGCAACGAGAGGTGATTTCATCGAACGGGCTGGTGATTACACCAAGCCGGCTGACCGTTTCTCTTCACATCTAGTCTGGTTTGATGAAGAAGAGTTAATCCATAGTCGCTCCTATTACTTAGTAAATGGCTCTTCTATGGTACCCGCAAGCATCACCGCAATCCGCCATAAATTGAATATCAATAATGGTGATCATGAATCAGCGCGTACTTTGCATATGAACGAGATTGGCGTCGTTGAGATTGCTACTGATTCCGCTATTCCACTTACTAAGTACTCTGAAAATCGTAACTCTGGAAACTTTGTCCTAGTTGATCGAGTGACATTACGCACTGTCGGTGCCGGCATGATTGTTCATGCGCTACGCCGCGCCACAAATATCACCAAACATAGTTATGAGATTGATAAAGGTGCGCGTGCTCAACAAAAAGGCCAACGTGCCAAGTTAATTTGGTTGACCGGTCTATCAGGTTCTGGAAAGTCAACTATTGCAAATGCTCTTGAAACTAGATTATTTGCTTCAGGAATTCACAGTTACATTCTTGATGGTGACAATCTCCGACTTGGACTAAATAAGGATCTTGGCTTTACTAAAGAGGATCGTGCTGAAAATGTAAGGCGCGTTGCCGAAGTTGGAAGATTGATGGTTGATGCTGGGCTGGTAGTAATCGTTGCTCTAGTAAGCCCATTTAAAGTGGATCGTGATCATGCCCGTGAGCTATTTGATGACGGTGAATTTGTTGAGGTCTGGGTCAAGACACCTGCTGAAGTCTGCGCTGAGCGCGATCCAAAGGGCCTATATAAGAAGGCAAAAGATGGTTCTTTGCCAAACTTAACTGGAGTTGGACAAGAGTATGAACCTCCAACTGATGCGGAATTGGTTCTCGATGGAACTGATGAGATTGCCGCTAACGTCGAGAAACTGATCACAAAAGTCCTATGAATTGGCTCTTTTTTGCCCTAGCTGGATCGATCGCCCAATTAATCGATGGCGCTCTCGGTATGGGTTTTGGTCTTACTAGCTCAACGCTCTTGTTAACCCTAGGAACTTCAGCTGCAGTGGCATCGGCTGCTGTTCATGCTGCTGAGATTGGTACAACTCTTGCATCGGGCGTTTCGCATTGGCATCGCGAGAACATTGACTTTGATATTTTGAAAAAGCTAGCGATTCCGGGTGGTATCGGCGCATTTGCTGGCGCAACATTCTTATCTTCGATAGATCTCTCGGGTGGAACCATCTTTATCTCCACAATTCTTCTTTTACTTGGTCTAGTTCTTCTATATCGCAACATTTTCCAGACAAATATCAAGCCCAATATGGCTGAGATAAATAATCCACGTTATCTAACATTTCTTGGTGCAACCGGTGGATTTGTGGATGCATCTGGTGGCGGTGGTTGGGGACCGGTCGTAACCCCCACGTTGCTCGCAACAACAGAACATGAGCCACGAAAAATTATTGGAACAGTTAGCGCATCCGAATTCATAGTGGCGGTCTGCGCAAGTGTTGGTTTTCTTGCCAATATAAATCGAATCAATCTTGATTGGAGCGTCGTTGGCGGCTTGGCGCTTGGCGGCATGATCATGGCGCCCTTTGCCGCAAAATTAGTTTCTATTGTTCCGCGTCGCCCACTTGGAATTGCTGTGGCAATCGCAATCATTGTGATCAATGGAATCCGCTTAATCACCAGCTAATCGACTCATTCTCAGGTCATTCTCAGGCTCGTGAGGCTGAGAATTCACAATTGGGTCCTTGACCCCTGAGGTGGGGCTATGGGTACGGTCTTTCCATGAATATGACCATGGAATGGCTGCCCCAAAAGCAGGAGCCGCTTCGCGTCGGCCTCGTTGGCTTCGGCAAGACCGGCAAGGCTGTAGCTACCGTCCTTCTCAAGGATCCCCATATCCGCCTTGAGTGGGTAATCCGTAAGAGCCACAGGCTCGAGCATCGCTCTGTGCCCGAATTCCTTGGGATCGACTCAGATGAACCAGGGTTGATCTACCCCAGTGAAGAGTTCACGGCAGAGCAGCTCTTAGATCAACATCCCGTTGATGCCATAGTCGACTTCTCCTCTGAGGACGGAGTTGAGTACTACGGCGAGGCAGCTGCCGGACGAGGGGTCTCAATCGTCTCGGCTATCTCTGCATACCCAAACAGCAAGATTAAGTATCTGAGAAATCTCAGCTCACACACGCGAGTCTTATGGTCTCCCAATATCACGCTGGGTATTAACTTCATGATTCTTGCTGCCAAAACCTTGAAGCTGATCGCTCCATTTACCGATATCGAAATTGTGGAAGAACACTTCAAGGCGAAACCAGAAACTTCTGGCACTGCCATGAAGATTGCTGAAGCGCTTGATCTTGAACCCGAGAGTATTAAGAGCATCAGAGCTGGTGGCATCATTGGAGTACATGAAATTCTCTTTGGATTTCCTTTTCAAACTGTCCGCCTAAAACATGAATCTATCTCTCGTGAAGCATTTGGAAATGGCGCTAAGTTCGCTGTTGAGGAGCTATCTAAACGAGATAAAGGTTTTTATACGATGGAACAACTTCTTGGCCCTTATTTCGTAGATTCAAATAAAGAATACATGCCCGAAAACAGTGAACAGGAGATCCCATTACTAACTCGGGTTCGCCTCCATTTTGCGAAGCGTCTCGATTCTCTCTTCAATCGGAGGGTGGGTAGCAAATAACTTTGATGCTGCTGATGCATCAAGTGGCGATTCGATATAGAGATGCGCAACTGCACTAGAGCGCGCCGCAACCACAGTGTTGTCGCGCGCTAAGACTTCGAGAGCAGCTCTTAAGCCAGCTGGATTACGTGTAAATGCAACAGCGGTTGCATCCGCCAACGATTCCCGCTTTCTTGAAACCGCCGCCTTGAGCATCGTGGCTGCAATCGGAGCCAAAATCAACGGGATTATCGCTAGGAAAATCGGCATCTGATTTCCCTGGTGATCACGATTTCTCGACCCACCAAACCAGAGCATTCGCATCAAAATATCTGAGACCAAGGCGACAACACCTGCAGTTGTTGCGGCAACTGCAGAAACTAAAGTATCTCGATTGGCAACATGAGCCATTTCGTGAGCGACGACGCCTTGAAGTTCGTCACGATCCATGGCGCTTAAGAGTCCAGTTGTAAATGCAATCAAGGCATGATCTGGATCTCGACCAGTTGCAAAAGCATTTGGTGCAGGGTCATCAACAATTGCTACTTTAGGCATTGGTAATCCTGAAGCAATACAAACTTCTTGGACTAGATCAAACAATTTCGGATTATCAGATTCTTGAATTAAATGAGCGCGCGTCATCCGAAGGACTAATTTGTCAGATGCGTAAAAAGAGCCCCAAACCGAAACTAATGAAATTAAAACCGCTAACGGAATTACTCCGGCACCACTTCCACCGAAGGCAGAGATCGCAATGTAAGAGATGAACCAGACAAGCACTCCCATAAAAAAGAGGAGGAAAAAAGTTTTGCGGCGATTCGAACTCTGTAAGGCACGAAAGTTAGACATTGCTAAAACTTAACGTTAGGAGCATTACGAATGGTCGGATCTTCAACCTCGTAAAACTCGCGCTCGCCAACTTTCGCTAACCCAACAAAGAAACTTGTTGGGATTGTTTTAACAGCAACATTTAAGGTGCGTACTGAGTCGTTATAAAACTGGCGTGAGAAGGAGACTTTATTTTCAGTAGTTGAAAGCTCTTCTTGAAGTTGGAGGAAGTTGGTTGAAGCCTTTAGGTCGGGATAGGCCTCGGCTACCGCCAATAACCCCCGGAGCGCATTTGTAAGCATTCCATCAGCGGCCGCTACAGCAGGCAGCGTTGAAGCTGTTGTTGATGCGGCCCGTGCCTGCACCACTTTTTCAAGTGCCTCACGCTCGTGAGATGCATAGCCCTTAACCGTTTCAACGAGATTGGGAATTAAATCGGCGCGACGCTTTAATTGAACTTCGATTTGAGCAAATGCCTCATCGACTTGAATATTAAGTCGCACTAATCGGTTGTATTGAATGATTGCAAAAACTACAAAAAGTCCTACTGCGATTATGATTAAAAGCGGTGCGTCCATATCCCTAATCTACTTAATTTCAGTCTTATGGAAATTCAACCAAGACTTGCTTGGCGTTGGACCACGCTGGCCTTGGTAGCGCGAACCGTATAGCGCCGAACCATAAGGATGCTCCGCAGAAGATGAGAGTTTGATGAGACAGAGTTGTCCGATTTTCATACCTGGGTAGAGCTTTACCGGAAGATTTGCGACATTGGAAAGTTCAAGGGTTATGTGGCCACTAAATCCAGGATCGATAAAGCCCGCAGTCGAGTGTGTTAGTAGACCAAGGCGCCCGAGCGAAGACTTTCCCTCTAGCCGCCCGGCAATATCGTCAGGAAGTGTGATGACTTCGTAAGTTGAGGCGAGTACAAACTCACCTGGATGGAGAATAAAGAAATCATCCGGAGCAACCGCAACCTCACGAGTCAGATCTGATTGTTCAATCGAAGGATCGATAACTTCATATTTATGGTTCTCAAAAACTCGGAAGAAGCGATCAAGGCGGACATCAACGCTGGAAGGTTGAATCATCTTGGGTTCAAAGGGATCAACCTGGACCCGGCCACTCTTAATCTCGGCGGCAATATCGCGATCGCTTAGCAGCATGGTTAGCGACCCTACCGCTTCTGCCAACGAGCGACCTAGTATTGGCTTCTAACAATGGCCTTAGGCGAAGTTGCTTTTTCTTTTACTTCGCCGGGGACATTGGAAGAAGCCCAAGGCGGGCGTAGTGAAATGGCATCACGTCAGCTTCCCAAGCTGACAGCGCGGGTTCGATTCCCGTCGCCCGCTCTGTGTCTCCACTTGCGTAAGTTACTCGCGGGTAGCATTCTTACCCCGTGGGCCATTACATAGCGAATCTCCGTGACATCGAATTCTGCCTCTTTGATCTCTTGGAGCGCGATTCAATTCTTGGTAAATCGCTTTATGCAGATCTAGATCGTGAAACTGCGATGGGAATGTTGGAAGAGGTAAAGCGTCTCTGTGAGAACGATCTGGCCGAATCTTTCATTGAAGGTGATCGACTAGGAACTGATTTCAATAAAGCAACTGGAGATGTAAAACTGCCCGAAAGTTTTAAGAAGTCTTACAAGGCTTATGTTGATGGCGATTGGGGCAAAGTTGATGTTCCAGTAGAGCTTGGTGGAATTGCTATCCCACCATCAGTTCGTTGGGCGATTGCCGAAATGGTTCTTGGTTCAAATCCTGCTATTCACATTTATGCTTCTGGATTTGCTTTCTCTCATGTTGCTTATGTCCTTGGAACTGATTATCAGAAGACGATTGCAAAGTACATGGTTGATAAGGCATGGGGTGCAACCATGATGTTAACCGAACCAGATGCCGGTTCCGATGTTGGCGCTGGAAGAAGTAAAGCTGTTAAGCAAGCTGATGGAACTTGGCACATTACTGGTACTAAACGTTTCATCACTTCGGGAGATGCAGATCTCTACGAAAACATAATTCACTTTGTACTTGCTCGACCAGAAGGTCATGGTCCTGGAACAAAAGGTTTGTCACTCTTCCTAATTCCGAAGTTCATGTTTGATCTTGAAACCGGCGCTCTTGGTAAGCGCAATGGTGTTTATGTAACTAATGTCGAGCACAAGATGGGACTAAATGTCTCCTCTACTTGCGAGATGAATTTGGGTGAGAAGGAACCAGCTGTTGGCTACCTTCTCGGTGAAGTACATGATGGCATCGCCCAGATGTTCAAAATCATCGAATTTGCACGCATGATGGTCGGAACTAAGGCAATTTCAACGCTTTCCGCGGGGTACCAGCAAGCTCTTGCTTATGCGAAAACTCGCGTTCAAGGTGGCGATATTAAAGATATGGCCAACAAGGCGAGCCCACGCGTGACCATTATGAAGCATCCTGATGTCCGTCGCTCACTTATGACCCAGAAGGCTTATGCCGAAGGAATGCGCGCACTAGTTCTCTACACCGCATCAATCCAAGATGCAGTCGCGCTCGCTCGCGCTGAAGGAAAAACTGAAGATGAGATCTCTGCGCTCGAACATCTAAATGATCTACTACTTCCAATTGTTAAGGGGTATGGATCTGAAAAAGCTTGGACACTTCTTGGTACTGAGTCGCTTCAAACATTTGGTGGTTCTGGCTTCACGATGGATTGGCCACTTGAACAATATGTCCGCGATGCGAAGATTGATACTCTCTATGAAGGCACAACGGCGATCCAAGGCCTTGATTTCTTCTTCCGCAAGATCATTAAGGACAATGGTCGCGCCTTAACGAAGTTATTAAAAGAGATTGGTGCATTTGCAGCTTCTGGCGGAAATAACGCGACCGAGAAAGCCGCTTTGGCAAAATCACTTGAAGACTTACAAGCGATCATTGCTCAACTTGTTACACATGCGATGGCTAGCCAAGAAAAACCAGACGAAATCTACAAATGTGGACTTAATACAACTCGTCTATTGATGTCTGTTGGCGACATCATCATCTCTTGGTTGCTCCTTCGCCAAGCAGATATCGCCGCTAACAAGATCGGTGCCGCCACCGGTAAAGATAAAGACTTTTTCGAAGGAAAGATTGCTGCATCTCGCTACTTCGTCCATAACTTCTTGCCGCTGATTAGCGCTACTCGCGCAATTGTTGAGCGCGAAGATGGTGAAATTATGGGAGTTTCAGAAGCTGCCTTCTAAACCGGTAGGGTTCCGGGGTGTTCACACGGCTCCGCGGTGAGATTTACCTGTTTTTAGGAGCTTTTCTCTTCGCCTTCAACGGAATCATCTCCAAAATCGTTCTCCTTGATGAGATCTCTGCTTGGCGCCTTACTCAGATTCGCACCGGCGGCGCATTCGTAATCCTCTTTACCTTCTTCATAATTTTCCGCCGCATAGAGTTAAAGCCAACTAAGCAAGAGCTCCCTTGGTTGATTCTCTTTGGAGTTGTTGGTGTAACCCTGGTTCAAGCCTTCTACTTTGTTGCGATTGAGCGAATGTATGTTGGTATCGCTCTATTGATTGAATTCACTGCACCGATTTGGATCTTGCTCTTCCTCCGTTTTGTACTCAAGAAACATGTACCACAAGGGCTCTGGTATGCGATTGCACTCGCATTCACTGGTCTCTTGATGATTACTCAGATCTGGGATGGTTTAACTGTTGATCAGATTGGATTAATTGCCGCTTTCCTTGATGCGCTAGCACTCGCTGGTTACTTCCTAATTGGTGACTTACTTGGAAAGACTAAGTCAAGCGGCGCGATTGCGACTTGGGGCTTTGGCGTTGCCTCGCTGCTTCTTTTCTTTGCACTACCAATTTGGAATTTCCCCGTTGACGCGCTGACTAATGAGATGAACCTCCTTGGAAGATTTGAAGATTATTCGCTACCTGGATGGGTACTGGTTTTATGGATAGTTGTTATGGGGACTATTGCTCCCTATCTATTTGTCATCGCCGGTCTAAAGATTCTGAGCGCCTCTACTGCAAGCGTCTTTGGAATGATTGAGCCGGTGATGGCGGGTGTCTTTGCCTGGTGGTGGCTAAATGAAAGCTTGAGTACTATCCAACTTCTTGGCTGCTTAGTTGTTATTATCGGCATATCAATCGCAGATCATGCAAGAACTAAGGCGGGTAGCCATTGAATTTCGAAGAGATCCTCGCTGCTAATGAAGAGTTCGCAAAGGCCTTTAAATCAAGTGATTTAACGGGTCGTGCTGCTGAAGGCCTTGCAATTGTCACTTGTATGGACTCTCGCATTGACCCACTTCGTGTAGTTGGAATGAAATCCGGAGATGCCAAAATCCTTAGAAATGCCGGTGCACGCGTCACTGAGGATGTTTTAAGAACTCTAGTTCTAGCAACACATCTATTGAATGTTTCACGCGTCTTGGTAATGCCTCATACAGATTGCCGCATGGCCAGTGGAACCGAAGCGCAGGTTCATGAGGCAATTCAAAAGAGTTCCGGAATTGATACCAGGTCTATCGAAATTCGTACCGTAACTGATCAAAAGGCTGCACTCGAAACGGATGTGTTGAGAATTAAGTCATTCCCGTTTTTACCTAAGGCGATTGAAGTTATGGGTGCAATTTATGATGTTAAAAGTGGAAAGCTCCAGAGAATTATTTAGTTATCTTTAACGAATTTCTCTTGTGGAGTCGTGTACTTGGGTGCCATATCGGCAAACTTTGCAAAGTGAAGTAATGAAGCAACGGTAATAATTTTTGTTGGACCGTTACGGTGCTTAGCAACATTTAGATCGGCTTCACCGGAACGGTTCTGGGAATCGTATAAATCATCGCGATGGAGCAAGATGACAACGTCAGCATCTTGTTCAATCGATCCTGATTCACGAAGGTCAGAGAGCATCGGCTTCTTATCTGCGCGCTGTTCGGGAGAGCGATTTAGCTGGGAGATCGCAACGACTGGGACATTTAGCTCTTTTGCAAGAAGCTTTAACTGACGAGAGAACTCGGAGACTTCTTGCTGGCGGTTTTCAACCTTTTTGCCAGAAGTCATGAGCTGGAGATAATCGATAATTACTAATTTCAAATCATGGCGCTGCTTTAGGCGACGAGCCTTAGCGCGGATTTCCATCATGGAGAGGTTTGGCGAATCATCAATAAAGAGCGGTGCATCGTTGATTTCGCCCATTCTTCGCGCCAATTTTGACCATTCATCATCGCTAAGTGAGCCAGAGCGGATGTTATTCAAAGCAACTCGCGCCTCAGCCGAGAGCATACGCATCGTGATTTCAGAGCGGCTCATTTCAAGAGAGAAGATGACGGAGCAATCGCCATTATGAATAGCAGCATGGCGAGCAATATCTAGACCAAGTGTTGATTTACCAACGGCAGGACGCGCAGCAATAACGATCATATTTCCGGGATGTAGCCCGTTAGTAAGGGCATCCAAGTCTTTAAAGCCAGTCTTGATACCTTCAGCAATCTCACCAGATTGCATCTTCTCAATCTGATCTAGCGCAGCAGGAATCAATTCATTTAGTTGGACAAAGTCTTCACCGGCGCGACGTTCAGTTACTTGGTAAACCTCTTGTTCGGCAAGATCAACAACATCATCAATCTCACCTTCGGCGGCATAACCAAGTTGGACAATCTTCGTTCCAGCTTCAACAAGTCTTCTAGCGATCGCACGCTCACGAACTATGCGTGCGTAGTAACCAGCATTCGCAGCGGTAGGTACAGCAGAGATCAAAGTGTGTAGATATGGAGCTCCACCAGCTTTAGCAATCTCGCCGCGCTTTGTTAACTCAGCAGAAACAGTTACAGCGTCAGCGGGTTCGCCACGTCCATATAAATCAACGATTACATCAAAGATAAGTTCATGTGCTGGTCGATAAAAATCGCGTTGACGGATAATTTCAACTACTTCACCGATTGCATCTTTTGATAAAAGCATTCCACCAAGAACGGATTGTTCGGCGATTAAATCTTGTGGCGGAGTTCGATCAAATTCTGGGACGGCAGAGCGACGATCGTCGTAATTCGGTAACTCTGCCAGACTCATGTGCGTATCTTCTTGCCCAGCACTGACACGACCTAACCCGGCCATTTACGCGTGTGGAGTGGGTGTGGAGTACCTGGGGAATACTGTGGGTAACTACCCCTCAACCTGTGCAGAGGATGTGGATGAATTGTGGGTAACTCAAGTATTTTCGCTCATATACGCAGGTGAGAAGCGATTTCGCCTGTGTATAAAAGTTTTTTCCAACATCTCAATTGTTGAGATATCTCGAAGATTGTTCACTTAGAGCCGATTAGAAAATTAGACCTAGCTCTGTCGAATTTTTCATAGAAATCATTCAGTGAGATTCCTATTGCTTTTTCAAATGCCTCCTCGAAAGTACTGCTGCTCCTTGTGTACACAAAAATGTTCAAAAGTGATTGCAGACTTGTGGATGCAACTATGTACTCGGTTGCAGCCATCCCTATCCCGTACGGATTTAGGGATACACCATTGCTGGTAGATTTATATTCGCGAAATTCTCGTAGCGAGACATTAGCCTCTTTGTTTTTGTAGTCTTGATGACTTTCCACTTCAGTAAAACGCCCATCTGTGTACTTATCTAACTTCAAATAATCAATTATAGAAAGCC